>Ga0160471_100068_pt1 | contig 104481 bp, 80 predicted proteins | sample HID1973K_E11MG_FD_108268 | JGI IMG/M metagenome (GOLD analysis project Ga0160471, IMG submission 108268) | Enriched mosquito-associated microbial communities from UW Madison campus, WI, USA - HID1973K_E11 MG | ecosystem: Host-associated > Arthropoda: Insects > Digestive system > Unclassified ... | reverse complement strand
ATCGACATTCCTGTGGGAGGGGCTTCAGCCCCGACGAACGGAGCCGCGAGCTGGCAGCTCCCGGTCGCGGCTGAAGCCGCTCCCACAGTGCAGCCAGACGCACCGCGCAATACCGATCGACATCCCTGTAGGAGGGGCTTCAGCCCCGACGAGCGAAGACGCGAGCTGGCAGTTCCCGGTCGCGGCTGAAGCCGCTCCCACAGTGCAGCCAGACGCACCGCGCGATGCCGATCGACATCCCTGTGGGAGGGGCTTCAGCCCCGACGAACGAAGCCGCGATCCCAAGGACGACTGAACCGGTTCACCCCGACACTGTTGCCACCCCCCGATCCGACCCCATTTCCTGACTCCCCCCGGTTCCCTCCGCGCAGCGCTACCCTGGCGCGGCGCGCCCCACGAGACCTGGCATGCACTCGGTACTGAGCCGCTTCCATCCGACCACCGCCCGCTGGTTCCAGCGCCGCTTCGGCGTGCCCACGCCGGCGCAGGCGCAGGCGTGGCCGCAGATCCTCGACGGCCGCCACACCCTGGTGGCCGCGCCGACCGGTTCGGGCAAGACCCTCACCGCTTTCCTGGCGGCCATCGACGGCCTGCTGCGCGAAGGCCTGGCCGGTGGCGGCGCCCTGCCGGACGAGACCCGCGTGCTCTACGTCTCGCCGTTGAAGGCCTTGTCCAACGACATCCACCTCAACCTCGACGAACCGCTGCAAGGCATCGGCGCGGCGCTGGCCGAGGACGGCCTGCCGGCGGTGGAGATCCGCACCGCGGTGCGCACCGGCGACACGCCGCAGCGCGAACGCGCGTTGGCGCGCAAGCGGCCGCCGCACATCCTGGTGACCACCCCGGAGTCGCTGTATGTGCTGCTGGGTTCGGCGTCCGGGCGCGACGCCTTGCGCCACGTGCGCAGCGTCATCGTCGACGAAATCCACGCGGTGGCCGCCGACAAGCGCGGCAGCCACCTGGCCTTGAGCCTGGAGCGGCTGCAGGCGCTGGCCGCGCAGCCGGTGCAGCGCATCGGCCTGTCGGCCACGCAGAAGCCGATCGATGCGGTGGCGCGCTACCTCGTCGGCGCCGCGCATGTCCGGGACGAGGTGCCCGACTGCGCCATCGTCGACATCGGCTATACCCGCGCGCGCGACCTCGCGCTCGGCCTGCCGCCGACGCCGCTGTCGGCGGTGATGTCGAACGACCAGTGGCAGCAGGTCTACGAGGAAGTGGCGGCCCTGGCCCGCACGCATCGCACCACGCTGGTGTTCGTCAACACCCGGCGCATGGCCGAGCGTGCCTCGCGCCACCTGGGCGACCTGCTCGGGCCCACCCGCGTGGCCGCGCACCACGGCAGCCTGGCGCGCGAGACCCGCCTGGCGGCCGAGCGCCGGCTCAAGGCGGGCGAACTCACCGTGCTGGTGGCCACCGCGTCGCTGGAACTGGGCCTGGACATCGGCGACGTCGACCTGGTCGTGCAGCTCGGCTCGCCGCGCTCCATCGCCACCTTCCTGCAGCGCGCCGGCCGCTCCGGCCATGCCGTCGGCGGCACGCCGAAGGCGCGGCTGTTCCCGGCCTCGCGCGACGAACTGGTCGAATGCGCGGCCCTGCTCGACGCCGTGCGCCGCGGCGAACTCGACGCATTGCGCCTGCCCGACGCGCCGATCGACGTGCTCGCGCAGCAGATCGTCGCCGAAGTCGCCTGCCAGGACTGGGACGAAGACGCGCTGTACGCCCTGGTCACCCGCGCCTGGCCCTACGCGCGGCTGCCGCGCGAGCGTTTCAACGAGGTCGTGCGCATGCTGGTCGACGGCTTCAGCACGCGGCTGGGCCCGCGCGGCAGCTATGTGCACCGCGATGCGGTCAACCGGCAGCTGCATGCGCGCCGCGGCGCGCGCATGACCGCGCTGACCTCCGGCGGCACCATTCCAGAGACCGGCGACTACACCGTGGTGCTGGAACCGCAGGCGCAGAACATCGGCACCGTCAACGAGGACTTCGCGGTCGAGAGCCTGGCCGGCGACGTATTCCAGCTGGGCAATGCCAGTTACCGCATCCTGCGCGTGGAGCCGGGCCGGCTGCGGGTCGAGGACGCGCGCGGGCAACCCCCGAATATTCCGTTCTGGCTGGGCGAAGCACCCGGCCGCAGCGACGAGCTCTCCCATGCCGTCGCGCGCCTGCGCGAGGCGGTCGCCACGCACTTGCAGCGCGACGGCCGCGAGGCGACGCTGGCCTGGCTGGCCGATGACTGCGCATTCGGCGCCGAAGCGGCGCGGCAACTGCTCGACTACCTGGCCCAAGCGCAGGCCGCGCTGGGCGCATTGCCGACCCAGGCGCGCATCGTGATGGAGCGTTTCTTCGACGACAGCGGCGGCACCCAGCTGGTCATCCACACCCCGTTCGGCAGCCGCGTCAACCGCGCCTGGGGCCTGGCGCTGCGCAAGCGCTTCTGCCGCACCTTCAACTTCGAATTGCAGGCCGCCGCCACCGAGGACGCCATCGTGCTGTCGCTGTCCACCAGCCACAGCTTCGACCTGCTCGACGTCTCGCGCTACCTGCATTCGTCCTCGGCCGAACATGTGCTGGTGCAGGCCCTGCTCGATGCACCGCTGTTCGGCGTGCGCTGGCGCTGGAACGCGACCAACGCGATGGCGTTGCCGCGCTTCAGCGGCGGGCGCAAGGTGGCGCCGCAGTTGCAGCGGATGAAGTCCGAAGACCTGCTGGCCACGGTATTCCCCGACCAGGTCGCCTGCGCGGAGAACCTGGTCGGCGAACGCGAAGTGCCCGAGCACCCGCTGGTCGCGCAGACCTTGCACGACTGCCTGCACGAAGCCATGGATACCGAAGGCTGGCTGGCGTTGCTGCGCGGCCTGGAGAGTGGACGCATCGAAGTACTCGCGCGCGACCTGGCCGCGCCCTCGCCGCTGGCGGCCGAAGCCCTCAACGCGCGGCCCTATGCCTTCCTCGACGATGCACCGCTGGAGGAACGCCGCACCCAGGCGGTGCAGACCCGGCGCTATCGCGATCCGGAAAGCGCCGACGACCTCGGCCGGCTCGATCCCGAGGCGATCGACGCGGTGCGCGAACAGGCCTGGCCGCAACCGCGCGACCCGGAGGAAATGCACGAAGCGCTGGCCTCGCTGGGCCTGATCCGTGCCGACGAAGCCGCGGCCGAGGCGGGCTGGAGCGCCTGGCTGGCGACCCTGGCAGATGCAGGCCGCGCCAGTTGCCTGCGCGACGGCGGCGATCTCGCGATGTGGGTGAGCGTCGAGCGCATCGAGGCAGTGGCGCCGCTTTATCCGCAGGCCACGCCGCAGCCGGTGCTGCGCGTGCCGGACGAATGCCGCGTGCCCGATTGGCAGGCCGAACCCGCCTTGCGCGAACTGCTGCGGGCGCGGCTCTCGGCGCTGGGCCCGACACCAGCCGCGACGCTGGCCCATTCGCTGCAACTGCCGCTGCAGGACATCGCCGCGGCGCTGCAAGGCCTGCGCAGCGAAGGCTATGTCATGGCCGGCCAGTTCACGCCCGGTGCCGCCGGGGAAGAGTGGTGCGAGCGCCACCTGCTCGCGCGCATCCATCGCTACACCCTGGGGCGCCTGCGCCGCGAGATCGAGCCGGTGGCGCCGCGCGACTATGCGCGCTTCCTGTTCCAGTGGCAGCGCGTGGACGCCAATGCGCGCACTGCCGGCCCCGAGGCACTGGCCGGCGTGCTGGCGCAACTGGAAGGTTTCGAAGCGCCGGCCGCGGTCTGGGAAAGCGAAGTGCTGCCGGCGCGCGTGCGCGACTACCAGCCGAGCTGGCTGGACGAGCTGTGCACGGCCGGGCGCCTGAGCTGGCGGCGGCTGCGCCCGGCCGCGGCCGCGCGTGGCAGCGGCGGCAGCCTGCGCGCCAGCCCGGTGGTGCTGCTGCCGCGGCGCGAGGCGGGGCGCTGGCAACTGCTGGCGGCCGGCGCACCCGACGACGAAGCGGCGTTGGGCTCGCGCGCGCAGCGGGTGGCCGATTACCTCGCTGCGCATGGCGCCAGCTTCTTCGATGAAATCGGCGATGGCCTGCACCTGATGGCCACCGAACTGGAAGACGCGCTGGCCGAATTGGTCATGCGCGGGCGCGTGCATTGCGACAGCTATGCCGGCCTGCGTGCGCTGCTCGTGCCGGCCTCCAAGCGGCCCTCGGCGCTGTCGCGGCAACGCCGCCGCCTGTCCCTGCATGGCATCCGCGATGCCGGCCGCTGGGCGCCGCTGCGGCCGGCGGCCAGCGGCGAAGATGCCGTGCAGGCGGCCGAGCTGCGTGGCGAGGCGGTCGAGCATGTCGTGCGCACGCTGCTGCGCCGCTACGGCGTGCTGTGCTGGCGGCTGCTCGAACGCGAGGCGGCCTGGCTGCCGCCGTGGCGCGAATTGCTGCGCGTGTGCCAGCGCCTGGAGGCGCGCGGCGAACTGCGCGGCGGGCGTTTCATCGAGGGCCTGTCCGGCGAGCAGTTCGCGCTGCCCGAGGCCATCGCCCTGCTGCGCCAGGCGCGCCGTGCCGAATCCACGCAGCAATGGCTGTGCCTGTCGGCCTGCGATCCGGCCAACCTGCTCGGCAGCGTGCTGCCGGGCGAGCGCGTGCCGCGGGTGCCGGGCAACCGCGTGCTGTATCTGGACGGGGTGCCGGTGGCGGCGTGGGTGGCGGACAAGTTCGTTGCCCTGCCGGCGCTGGCAGCGGGCGCGCAGGCCGAGGCGCGCGAGCGGTTGTCGCCGCGTCCGCAGGGCAAAGTGGCGGCCGTCGGCTGACCGCCGGGCCGCGCCCGGGGCCCCCGCATACCGGGTGCGCCGCAACGTATTACACTGGTTTCGGGGAAAAGCGGGGCACCGGAAGCCATGACGTTGAACCATGCCGCCCAGCCCGGCGAGGGCGAGGCCACGCGCGCGCTGTTCGAACAATTGCTGACGGTGCCCTGGGTCCGCCAGCGCGAACGGCTGCGCGAACTCACCGATGATGCGCAGACCATCGCCGTGGTCGAAGCGATGCTCGAGCGGCATACCCGCGCCTTGCACGCCGAGGCCACGCCCGCGCCCGGCCTGCCCGACACCGAACTGCACGCCGGCGATACGCTGGGGCCGTGGCGCCTGGTCGAGCGCCTGGCCAGCGGCGGCATGGGCACGGTGTTCATCGCCGAACGCGCCGACGACCTTTACCACCAGCGCGTGGCGATCAAGCTGCTGCACGGCGCGGCCGATGCACACATCGCCGCGCGCATGGCCGCCGAACGCCAGCTGCTGGCGCAGTTGCAGCACCCCGGGATCGCCCGCCTCTACGACGGCGGCAGCACACCGGACGGGCAGCCTTACCTGGTGATGGAATACGTCGACGGCCTGCCGCTGGACCGCTATTGCCAGGTCCACGCGCTCGACCTGCCGGCGCGCCTGGCGCTGTTCCGCCGCATCTGCCGTGCGGTGGAAGCGGCGCATCGCCACCTGATCGTGCATTGCGACCTCAAGCCGGCCAATGTGCTGGTGCGCGAGGACGGCGAGCCGGTGCTGCTGGATTTCGGCATCGCCCGCGCCCTGGGCAGCGGCGGCGCGCCCGCCGATTTCTGCACGCCGGCCTATGCCAGCCCCGAGCTGCTGGAAGCGCGGCCGATCAGCGTCGCCAGCGATGTCTACAGCCTGGGCGTGCTGTTGATCGAGTTGCTTGCCGACCGGCGCGTGCCGCGCGATGCGCTGCAGCCGCGTGCGCCGCTGCCGCGTCCCAGCGCGCTGGCTGGCGCGGTGGCCTGGCAGCGGCGCCTGCGCGGCGAGCTCGATGCGATCGCGGCCAGGGCCTGCGCCGCGGAGACAAGCGCTCGCTATCCGTCCGTAGCCGCCCTGGAAGAAGACATCGCCCGCTACCTGGGCCACCAGCGCGTCTTCGCCATGCCGGGCGGCCAGGCCTACCGGTTGCGCAAGCTGCTGCGCCGGCGTTGGCGCGAGAGCGGCGCGGCCGCGCTGTTCGCCTGCGTCGCGCTCGGATTCGTCTGGCAGCTGGAGCAGGAACGCGAGCGCGCGCAATATGCCGCCACCAGCGCCGAGCAGGTGAGCAAGCTGCTGCTGGATTCGTTCCTCTATGCCGATCCGAAGCTGGGCAATGGCCGCGAGGACGCCACCGCGCGCGACATCCTCGAAGCCGGCCTGCGACAGCTGGAGGCGCACCCGATCGAGGACCGCGCCGTGCATGCGCGGCTGCTCGCGGTGCTGGGCACGGCGTTCCACAACATCGGCCAGCCCCAGCGCGCCGAACCGCTGCTGAAGGCCGCCGTGGACGAACTGCTGAGCCCGGCGGTGCATCGCCCCGACCTGGCCGGCAAGACGCTCAGCGACTGGGCGGTGATGCTGAGCAATTCCGACCGCAACGATGAAGCCATCGCGGTGGCGCGGCGTTCGTTGGCGGTGCGGCAAGCCATCGACGCGCCGCCGCTGGACATGGCCGATGCGTACAACACCCTGGGCCTGACCTTGGTCGATACCGACAACAAGGCCGCCGCGGCGAACCTGCAGCAGTCGCTGGAGCTGCGCATGCAGCATTCGGGGCGCCTGTCGGGCGACACCGCTGCCAGCATCCACAACCTCGGGCTGCTGGCCGGCCATAACGGCGACTACGTCGAATGCGAGCGCCGTTATCGCGACGCCTTGCAGATCCGCCATGCCATCGGCCAGGACGTCAATGCGTCCACCGAACATTCGCTGTCGGGCCTGTCCATCTGCGTGCGCGAGCAGGGCCGCCTCGCCGACGCCGAGGCATTGCAGCGCCAGGGCCTGGCCCTGGCGCAACGCTTGTACGGCCACGGCACCGAGATCGCCAACCTGTGGAGCGAGCTGGCCAACACCCAGCACGACATGGGCAACTGGCCGCAGGCACGGGCGAGCTACGAGACGGCGATGCGCGAGTCCGCCGCCACCGGCGGCGAAGGCACGGTCGACTACGCCATCAAGCTCAACAACCTGGCCTCGCTCGAAGAAGACAGCGGCGCGCTGGCCGACGCCGAGCGCGACTTCCGCAGTTCGCTGGCGATCCGTTCGGCCAACCTGCCCGGCAACGACATCGCGGTGTTGCGGGCCAAGTTCAATCTCGCCCGGATACTGCTGCGGCGGTCCGAAGTGGCCGCCGCCGGCGCGCTGATCGAGCCGGCGATGCAGGGCTGGCGCAAGCTCTATCCGCCCGAACATCCCAATACCCTGGGCAACCGCTTGCTGCAGGCCGAGTGGTGGCTGGCCAGCGGCCGCGAAGCCGAGGCGGTGGTGGAGCTCGGTGAGATCGGCAAGTTCCAGGGCACGCTCAATCCGCGCCGCCTGGCCTGGTGGTGCGACCTCAATGCCGCCGTCGCCCAGTCCGACCATGCCGGCGGCGTGGTCGTGCAGTGGCGCCGCCGCGCGCTCGACGCGCTGGCCGCCGATCTCGGCGCCGATCACGTCGAGACCGCCAAGCGCCGGCTCGCCTATGCCGAAGCGCTCGCCGAAGCGGGCCAGGCCGAGCTGGCGCAAGGCCAACTGCAGCAGGCCGCCAGCGTGTTGCTCTCGCGGCTGGCGCCAGAGGCGCCGCTGCGCGCGCGCATGGACCAGCTGCGCGCGCGTCTGGCCGGCAACGCGCCGGTCCTGGCGGTCTCGCGCCAGTGAACGCGGCGGCCGGCGACCGCGGGGGCACGGCGCTGCAACTGCAGTTGCTCGGCGAACGCGCCCTGCGGCGCGGCGAGGAGCGCCTGGACGGGGCGGTGCACTATCGCAAAGGCTGGGCGCTGCTGGGTTACCTGGCGCTGGAACGGCAGGCGCCCCATCCGCGCGAACACCTCTCGCAACTGCTGTGGCCGCACCTGGCGGCCGCCTCGGCACGCACCAACCTGCGCCAGGTGGTGGCCGACCTGAAGCAGGTGCTCGATGCGCACGGGGCTGGCGATGCCTTGCAGATCGACCGCGACGCCATCGCCCTGCTGCCGACCGCGACGCTGGACATCGACGTGCACGCGCTGGAGGCCGCCGCCGACGGCGCCGACAGCCCCAGCGTCGCCCAGGCCGAGCAGCGTGCCCACGCGTTTACCGGCGAGTTCCTGCAAGGCCTGCAACTGCCCGACTGCCGCGAATTCGAGGACTGGCTGCAACAGGCACGGCGCCGCGTGCTCGGGCACGGCGAAGTCGCCTTGCAACGGTTGTGTGCGCTGCAGGAACTGTCCGGCCGCCTGCCGCAGGCAGCCGAAACCGCGCGCCGCCTGCTGGCGCTGGACGAATGGAACGAAGCGCACCTGCGCGCGCTGATGCGCCTGCTGGCCGGCAATGGCGAAACCGCGCAGGCCCTGGCCGCGTGCGAAGCCTTCGCCGCGCAACTGCGCGCCGACATCGGCGCCGAGCCGCAGGCCGAAACCCTGGCGCTGCGCGAACGCATCGCCCGGGGCGAAGGCGGCGGCAACCGCGAGCGCAGCGTGGGCGGCGATGGCGCGGCGCGGCGCTGGATCAGCGTCGTGTACTGCGAGGTGCGCAGCCGCACCGATGAGACCCGGCGCATTGACTGGGCGCTGGAAGTGCTGGCACGCGTCGGTGACCGTCTGCGCCGCGAAGGCGGCTGGGTGCTGCCAGCCAGTGGCCGCACGGTGATGGCCTGTTTCGACGACCGGCCGTTGGCCGGCGACTCGGCCTTCCAGGCCGCACAGGCGGCCAGTCACGTTCGCGACGCCTTCGGCGGCGAGGTGGCGGTGGCCTTGTGCGCCGGCCTGGCGCGGATCGAGGCCCATGCCGGCGCGCCCACCGTGCTCGGCAACCCGGCCGAATGGGCATTGCGCCTGTGCCTGCAGGCACAGGCAGGCCAGGTGGTGGTGTGCGAGTCGGTGCAGCGCCAGTTGCGCGGGCGCTTCGCCACCCAGCCGCTGCCCGAGCGCGTGCTGCCCGGGCTCGGACGTTCATTGCCGGTCTGGGAACTGGGCGCGATGCAGGCGGCCATCGCGATGCCGCAGGCAGCGCCGCACGACGAGGACGGCGAGGCAGTGGCCTCGACTCGCGCCGACCCCCACCTCACCCAGCGCGTGGCGTCCTCCGATGCCACCGCCCCGCGCAACGCATGGCTGGAAGTCGTCCAGGGCGCCGGCCGCGGCCGGCGCGCGGCCGTGGCGGGGGCGCCGGTGGTGATCGGGCGCTCGGGCGATGCCGACCTGCAGGTGCCGCACGGCACGGTCTCGCGCCACCATTGCGCGGTATGGCGCGACGGCACCCGCTACCGCATCCGCGACATGGGCTCGACCAACCTCACCCGCGTCAACGGCGCGATCGTGCAGGAAGCGGCGCTGGCCGACGGCGACCGGATCCAGCTCGGCGACAGCGTGCTGCGCTTCGGCTACTGACGCCTACTGGTCCATCCGCACGTAGGCATGCACTTCGGCTACCTGGGCATCGGGGTCGTTGCTGCCGCCGCTCATGCCGTCATCGTCCTGCAACGACCAGCGCAGCGCATCGGCCGCGGTCGAGGCCTGCTGGTCCACTTCGCGCACCCGGCCATGACGCGCATCGACGCGGCCATCGACGCGCTGGTCGAGCTGGTTCGCCAGTTCCGGGGTGAGGCCGCGCAGGCGCATCACGTTGCGCGGCCGCGCGCTGTAGCTGCCGACGCTGCCATACGGCTCGGCCCACGACACATTGCCGAAGCACACCCGCACTTCGTGCGGCTGGCCGCGGCCGTCCTGGTACACATAACGGTCGCCCAGGCCCTCGCCACGCCCGGCCGGCACCTCGATGCCGCGCTGGAGCAAGGCGTTGAGCAGGTCGTTGCCGCACAGGAAGCTGCCGCTGCTGGCGTTGACGTAGCCGGTGGGCGTATCGAAGTTGTCGCCGGGCACGCCGCCGGTATTGGCCACGTAGCGGTCGTAGGCCAGCACCCAGGCTTGCACGTAGTCGTTGCCGAAGCGTTCGGCGGCGGCGCTGCGGTAGACGTCGCGGCCCACCGCCACCGCGCCGATCAGCAGGGCGACGATGACCAGGACCACCGACATTTCGACAATGGTGAAGCCGCTGACGCGGCGCGGTGAGGGAAGGCGAGAGGGCATGGCGATGCTCAGTACAGGCCGGTGGCGTCGTCGGCGATGGCCTGCGCGCGTACCAGCGGTTCGAGGGTGTCTGCGTCGGTGATCAGCGGTTGCACGTCGTCGTAGGCCTTGTCGGCCTGGTCGCGCGCCTTCACTGCCTGCGCCTGCAAGGCGGCGGCGGTGATCGTGACGGCGAGCGCGCCGGCGGTGGCGATCGCCGCCAGGCTCACGCGCCAACTCATCGCGCCGGTGCTGGCCAGCGATTCGGAGACGGTGTCGGCGGTGCCGCCGGCCGAGTCGGCGGTGGCCGCCGCGCCGGAAAGAATCGCCGCGGCGGCGCTGGCGACGTTGGCCTCGGCCAGCTTCTTGGACACCGCCAGCTGGTCCTTGTAGTCGTACAGCGCGGTGCGCAGCATCGAGGCGGCCAGGGCGGCATTGAAGTGCGCGTGGCCGCCGGCCGAGAGGTTGTCGCCACAGCGCATGCGTGCCCACAACTGTTCGTTGCCGACCGCCACGACCTGGTCGCGGAAGTCCGGCGCGCTGGGCCGCTGCGGCGAGTCGAAGCCGGGCGCGGTGCTGGCCTGCTGGCCGCCGAAGGCGCCATCGCCGGGCAGCGCCAGCGCATAGGCCACGTTGCGGCCCAGCGTGCCGGGCTGGCCGGGCAGGGTGGTGTGCAGGTAGCCGGCGTCGGGGGTGAGCCGCATCGCGTTGCGCAGGGCCTGGCACAGGTCCAGGCCATTGGGCTGGCCTTGCGCGGTCGGCATGGCGATGTACGACTTGTCGACCGTCACCAGCAAGGGCTTGAAGCGGTCGCGGTTGACCGCCAGGTCCGCATCTTCCTGCACCTCGGCCTGCGGACGCCGCAGCACGCCGTAGCGCACGCGCCGCGCCGACAGGTCGGGCAGGCCCAGGCTGCGGTACGGCAGCACGCCGACCTGGCCCAGGCCGCAGTCTTCGTCGCCGTTGCCGCCGGCCTGTGCCGGGCAGGGCAGGCGGCTGTTGATCATGGCGAAGGTCAGCAAGGCGTCGTCGGCACGCTGCAGCAGTTCGCGTTGCGCGCCGCCGCGGTGTTCCTGCGCGGCCTGGCCGAGGAAGCGCAACAGCAGCAGCGAGACCAGCCCGAGCACGACCAGCGAGACGCTCAGTTCGAGCAGCGAAAAACCGGACTGGCGCTTCATGGCTGCAACCCCGCGGCATCCAGTTGCAGGGCGCGTTGCAGGGTCTGGCCGGCGAGGGTGTGCATGCGGTTCACCGTGGCGATGGCGGCGGTCTCCTGGTCGCGGGCGGTCTGCAGGTCGTCTTCGGCGTCCTTGCGCCCCTGCACGGCCTGGTCGAGGTTGTAGATGGCGATGGCCAGCTGCGCGGTCGCGGTGACGTGGGCGGTGATGCCGGTGGCGATGCTCAGGCCCTCCGGCGGCCAGCCGGCCGCTTCCTGCAGGATGGCGATGGCCTCCAGCGCCACGCCGTAGGCGACGTCGAAGCCGGCGAAGACTTCGTTCGCCTTGGCCTGTTCCAGGTTCATCTGCGCGACCTGGATGCCGAAGGTGCGGAAATTCTTGTAGCGGCGCGCGACCCGTTCCATGTCGTAGGCCGCGCGGGCGGCGCGCGCGGCGCCCTGCACGCGGGCGATGCGGTCCGGGCATTGCAAGCGGCTGGCCAATTCGTTGGGGCCGATCGCCAGTACGCGGCGCGTGCCCATGTCCACGCTGCCGGGCAGTACGAAGTCGTCCTCGGCGCGTTCGTTGCCCGGCCCGCCGCGCGACATCAGCGCGAACGCGGTCGGGATGTTCTGCATGCCCGCCAGGCTGCTCAGTGCTTCGGCCTTGAGCGCCATGCACAGGTCCAGGCCGTTGACCTGGCTGGAGCTGGTCGGCGCGCCGCCTTCGCTCGCCGCGGGCAGGGTCGGTTCGAAACGGTTATAGGCCGCCTGGGTCAGCGCCGGCTGCACCTGGTAGCGCAGTTGCAGGCGCGCCGGCAGGCCGAGTTCCTGCACCGGCAGCATCGGCAGGCCGCCGACATTGACCGGGTCCGGCAGGCGGTGGTGCGCCAGTGCATAGCCGAGCAGCGCCTGGTCGGCCTGTGCCAGGTCGCGCGCGGCGGCATCGCCGGCGGCGACCTGCGGCGCCAACGGCAACAGCCGCCACAGCACCAGCCCGAGCAGGCCGAGGATGGCCAGCACCACGCTCAGCTCCAACAGCGACCAGCCGCGCTGAGGCTGCCGGCCGGCGATCGCCCGCGCACTCACGGAGTGGCTCCCGGCTGCACCTGGCCCACCGCGCCGCGGTCGTCGGCGGCGCGCAGGATGTTCTCGGCGCCCACGACCAGGCCGGCAACGCTGCCTTCGGCGTCGCCGCCGAGTTCGAGCTTGCGCAGGTCGTCGCACTGCGCCTGCATCCTGTCGTAGTCGACGCGGCGCTTGTCGCGTTCGGACTGCGCCAGCTTCACCGCCTCGACCATGCCGAGGTACTTGAAATAGGTCTTGGCATAGGTCTCGCGCTTGTCGTCGTCGTCCTGGTTGGGCACCAGCAGCACGTTGCAGCCGAACAGGAAGCAGCCCGAGCTGAAGTCGATGTAGTTCTTCAACGGCGGCTGCGGCTTGGCCAGCGCCTCGTTCTGGCGTGCCTGCCAGGTGGTGTAGGCGCTCTGGCGCGCGGCGCTGGCGGTGGCCAGGTCCTGGAGTTTCCACGGCACGCACTGGCGCTGGTCGCGCGCGGTGGTGTCGGAAGGATCGAAATCGCACAACTGGATCGCACGCAGCGCGGCGCGGGCGTTGTCGCAGCGCAGCTGGCCGGCCGGGTCGGTGGGCGGCGTGGCGTCGCAGGCGGCGACCTGGCTGGCCAGCTGCGCGCTGTTCTGCACCAGGGTGTCGAGCGTGCGTTGTGCGTCCTGTTCGGCCTTGAGCGACTTCTCGTATTCGAAGCGCGCCGCTTCGGAGGTCCGCACCGCTTCGAGCTTGACCTGCAGGCGCGCTTCCATCGTGCGCTGCCAGGCCAGCCAGGCGTTGTAGTTGGCGTCGTCGTCGTCCTCGTCGCTGGCGTCCGGGTCCGGTGGCAGCGGGTAGTCGATCAGCGGCGAGGGCGGGGTGGCTTCCAGCACGTCGAGCTGGTGGCGCGCGCCGTCGCGCTGGGTGATCGCGTTGTCCAGTTCCTGCTGCGCCTTCTCCACGTCCTGCTTGAGCCCGTCGTGCCAGACCGGCGGGTCGAGCACGATCAGGTTGCCGTTGGCGTCCAGTCCGCGCGTGGTGTAGCCGCCTTCGGCGGTGAGGCAGACGTTCTGCGTGGCCTCGGCGAGATTGGCGTTGCTGCTGCCTAGCGGTTGCTTGGCCAGGTCGCTGGCCTGGATGGTCAGCGCCAGCGCCGCCGAGGTCGGCGCCAGCGCGGTGGCGGCGACCACCGTGGCCGCGATCGACAGGCCGACCGCGACGCCGCCGGCGGTCACCGCGGCGGTATAGACCGGGATCAGCGCGCATTGCGCCCAGGGCGGCAGCGCGCAGGCGGCGATCGCCGCGGCCAGCTGGGCCGATGCGGTGGCCAGGGTGGAACTGGAGTTGGCGATGTTCGCCCCGGCCAGGGCGACGTTGATCCCGGCGAACACTTCCGACAACGACGCGAACACCACCGACAGCGCCGTGTCTTCCTTGTTGCCGTCGTGCTGTTCGGTGACCTCGTTGGACATGTCCACGCCGAGCGCGACCAGGTCCAGCGAGGCGGCCATCAGGTTGTCCGGACTGGTGGCGTCGGCCCAGCCGCAGCCGAGCGTGCGCGCCAGCGCATCGAAGCCGCGCACGCGCACGCGGTCGTCGTAGTCGGCGCTGGCCGCCTGCGCCGGCGACGCCATCTGCGCGCCGCCGTCCTGGTTGAGCCCGTCGAAGCGGCCGCCGCCATTGCCGGCGGTCGGGCCGGCGGCGGCCAGGGCATAGGCGACGTTGACGCGATGGCTGTCGGCATCGAGCACGTTGGCGCGCCCGGCATTGGCGGCGCTGGCGGTCTCGCTCGACGCGCTGGCCAGTGCCGCGCACAGGTCCATGCCGTTGATCGCCTTGAAGTCGTAGGCGGTGCCGTCCCATTGGTGCGGGTTGAAACGGTCGCTGGCGGTGGCCAGGTCGCTGGCGCCGGCTCCGCCGTAGACGACGTAGCGCAAGGGCGCCAGGCGCCGGTTGTCGCCGGCCAGCGGCCGCTGCAGGCCGGCTTCGAGCGCGCGCACCGGCAGCCAGCCCTTGCTGCCGCTGGCCACGCAGGTGTCGCTGCCGGGTGTGGTGACCGGGCACGGCAAGCGCGCGAATGCGGCCGCATAGGCCACCAGGGCCTCGTCGGCCATCTGCAGCGACTGCTCTTGCAACTGGGCCTGGCGCACCGGTGCCGGCGCACGCAGCAACAGCGCACCGGTGACCAGCGCGCCGCCGATGAGCAGCACCAGCAAGGCCGCTTCCAGCAGGCTGAAGCCTCGCGCCAGGCGCGGCGGTGCGAACGGGCTGCGGCGGCGGGCGGGCAGCGGCATGCTCAGAACTGCGGCGTGGACATGGCCTGCTTGACCAGGTCGTAGACCGGCAGCAGCAGCGCCACGATGAGCAGGATGAACATGCCGCCGGCCAGCAGCACCACCAGCGGCTTGATGATCTCCGACAGGTTGGTGATCAGCCGCTGCAGGCGCAGGCTGTATTCGGCCGACAGCCGCGCCAGCTGCTGGTCGAGCGTGCCGGTGTCCTCGCCCACCGACACCATCCGCACCATCATCGGCGGAAAGCCGCCGACCTGGCGCATCGCCGAGGACACGCGGTCGCCGCGCTCGAGCACCTGGCGGATGGCGATGACGCGGTCGCGGTAGTACTCGTCGCGCACCGCGCGCTCCATCACCTTCAGGCTGCTCACCATGTCCACGCCGGCCTTGATCAGCAGCGACAGGTATTCGGTGATGAAGGCCAGGCCGGCCGAGTTCATCAGCGTCTTGGCGATCGGCAGGCGATGCAGCGTGTAATGGGTGGCGCGGCGGAAGGCGCGGCTGTAACGCCAGCTCACCCAGGTCGCGAACGCGGCCACGACCAGGCCGCCGAGCACCCAGGCGACGTGGCCGGTGAACCATTCGGAGAACGCGATGACCGCCAGCGTCAGCTTGGGCAGCTTGGCGTTCATTTGCTTGAACAGGCCGGTGAGGTTGGGGATGACGTAATAGATCCAGAAACCGCCGGCGGCGAAGATCGCCGAGAACACGAAGGCCGGGTAGATCAACGCCTGGCGGGTGTCGGCGGTCATGCGCGCGACGCGTTCGACGTGGTCGGCCGCTTCCTGCAGCATGCGGTCCATGCTGCCGGTCTCGTCGCCGATCATCACCAGGTTGCGCACGGTCTCCGGGAAGGTGTCCGGGTAGCGGCCGAAGGCGTCGCTGAGCGAGGCGCCGGCGTCGAGTTCGTCGAGCAGGTTGCGGGCCACGCGCGCGGCGTTGGAGGCGCGGCCGGTGCCCACTTCCTGCGAGACCGCCTTGAGCGCGTCGAGCACCGGGATGCCCGAGCTGGTCATCACCGCCATGTCGCGCAGCATGCCGGCCAGCTCGGGCGGCCGGATGCTGGGGCGGAACAGGTGCGACAGGCTGCGCTGGGTTTCGGCCAGCCAGCCGGGCAGGCGATGCAGCATCAGCACGGTGGCGTCGAAGTTCTTCTCCAGCCATACCCGCGCCGAGCTGTCCTGCTCGACGGCGAGCTGGGCGATGCCGGTCTTGATCCGGCCGCTGGAGAGCAGCAGACGGTAGTAGTAGACGTTCATGCCTGCGGACCGTCGCCGACCACGCGCAGCACTTCGGTGGGCGAGGTCTGGCCGAGCGCGACGCGGCGCTTGGCCAGGTGGACCATGTCGCTGAAGCCGGCCACGTGCGCCAGGTGGCGCACCGCCTCGCGGCCGGCGTCGTCGGCGATGGCGTTGGCGATCGCTTCGTCCAGGGTGAGGATCTCGTAGACCGGCAGGCGGCCGAAGTAGCCGCTGTGGCGGCAGCGCTCGCAGCCTTTGCCGCGGCGGCCATGGGTGACGGTCGAGTGCGCCTCGCCCAGCCAGCGCCGCTCGGCCTCGTCGAACGGCACCGCTTCGCTGCAGAACGGGCAGTTTTGCCGCACCAGGCGCTGGTTGACCACGCACAGCAGGTTGTCGGCGATGACCTGCGCTTCCAGGCCCAGCGGGCGCAGGCGCGGCACCACGCCGAACACGCCGGAGACGTGCAGCGTGGACAACACCAGGTGGCCGGTGGCGGCCGCTTCGACCGCGGCCTGCGCGGTTTCGGCGTCGCGCATTTCGCCGAGCAGGATCACGTCCGGGTCGTGGCGCAGGAAGTGCCGCAGCGCCGAGCCGAACTCGTAGCCGGCGCGGCGGTTGACCTCGGTCTGGCAGGCGCCGGGCACCCGGTACTCGACCGGGTCCTCGACCGTGAGCACGTTGCGCTCGATCAGCGACTGCATGCGCAGCGCGGCGTGCAGCGAGCTGCTCTTGCCCGAGCCGGTGGGGCCGGTGATCAGCACCAGGCCGGCGGGCTTGGCGAACATGCGCTCCAACTTGCGCACGTCCTCCTCGAAGAAGCCCAACTCGCCCAGGCCGGACAGGTCGCTGTGCTCGGGCAGCAGGCGCAGCACCATGCGCTCGCCCATTTCGCTGATCAGCGTGGACACGCGCACGGTGACGAAGGAGTCGAGCACCACGGCGCGGAAGCTGCCGTCCTGCGGCCGGCGCTGCTCGGAGATGTCCATCTCCGCGGCCAGCTTGATGAAGCCGAGCAGGCGGTGCAGGGACGGCACCATGGCCAGCATCGGCCGCAACACGCCGTCGACGCGGAACAGCACGTGGATCGAGCCGTCGGCCGGGGCGATGTGGATGTCGGTGGTGCGCTCGCGCACGGCCAGGTGGAGCAGGTAGTCGAGCAGCTTTTCCGGGCTGTGGGCGTGGTCGCCGTCGCCGGCGATGCGCTTGATCTCGCGTTCGAGCAGCGACTGGATCGGGTTCTGCGCGAAGTAGTAGGTGTGCCGGATCAGCTGGCTGACCTTGGTGAATTCGCCCTGCAGGAAGCGGCAGCGCAGGCCGCAGCGCTGCAGCACCAACTGCGCCACCGCATCGGCGTCGGCGTCGCCCAGCAGCACTTCCAGCGTATTGTCCACGCGCCGCAGCGGCAGGAAGGCGCGCAGCAGGCACAGTTCGCGGTTGAACAGCGCCAGCACCTGCGGGTCGGGCTCGGCCAGGGTTTCGACCGGCGCATAGGTCATGCCCTGCAGCTCGGCCATGACGCGCACGATGGCCGACTCGCTGGCCAGGCCGTGCTTGACCAGCAAGCGGCCCAGGCGCAGGCCTTCGACCGCATGCTTCTGCAGCGCGTACTGCAGCTGCGCGGCGTTGAGCTGGCCGCGTTCGAGCAGGATCTCGCCGAGGCGGTTCGAATGTGCGGCGGCATTGCCGGCCGCGGCGCTGGCGGCGCGGGGATTGACGTCAACGGCGGACATGCGCGGCTCCGGGATCGGGCGCCGAGGTCCCGGCCGGCGGCGCGGCGGAGAGCAACAGCAAGGTCAGGGGGTCGGCCTCGCCGGTGGCCGGCAGGCCATGGCGATGCTGGAAGCGGGACAGGGCCGCGCGCGTGTCCGGGCCATAGCGGCCATCGACGAAGCCGCTGGCGAGCTGCGATTCGGTCGCGGCCAGGGCGCGTTGCAGTTCGCGGGTGCGGATGGTGGGGTCGCGCGGCGCGGTGTCGCGCCAGGCCGCGACCCAGCCGTCGTCGCGGCGTTCCAGGCACAGGCCTTCGCGCACGCCGAGCAGCGCGGCCTGGGCGGCATCGATGCGCTGCAGGTGCAGGCCGGCCTGGGCGATGGGCGCCGCGCCCAGGCCGTCGATGCAATGCGCCAGCGTCGGCACGCCAGCGCGTGTGGCTGCGGCAATGGGCGCCAGCGGCGCCATTTCCTGCACCGGCCCGCGCGCGCTGCGCCAGGCCATGCCGGTGGCCATCGCCAGGCCGCTGCCGGCCAGCAACAGCAGCGCGGCGCTCACGCGCGCCGAACCCCAGCGCGGCAACGGCGCGCGCACGCGCGGCTGGCGCGGACGAAAGCCGGCCTCGGCCACCGCGGCGGCCAGCAGCAGCGGGTCGATCGTGCCGCCGCCACGTGCCACCAGCCCATACAGGCAGCGGTCCATCACCAGGTGGATGCGGCGCGGGTTGCCGCCGCTGTAGCGCTGCAGCGCCAGCAGGGCGCCGGCGCTGAGGCCGATGCGGCCGCCCGCCCCGGCCAGGTCGAGGCGGAAGGCGATGTAGCGCGCGCTTTCCTCGGCGCTGAAGGGCAGCAGTTCGATGTGCTTGACGATGCGGCTGGCGAGCTGGCGGATCGCATGCTCGGCCAGGTGCGCGGCCAGTTCCGGCTGGCCGACCAGCACGATCTGCAGCAGCTTCTCCTGGCCGCTCTCCAGGCTGCTCAGCAGGCGCAGCAGCTCCAGGCTTTCCAGGGTGAGGTTCTGCGCATCGTCGATGATCAGCACGCTGGCGCTGCCGGCTTGCCAGCGGCGCAGCAGGAAGGCGTCGAGGCGGCTGAGGTCGATGGCGGTGTCCGCGCCCGGTTGCAGGCCGAAGTCGCGCAGCACCGCCGCCAGCAGCTGCGGCCCTTGCAGGAAGGTGTTGAGCACCAGCGAGACCACCGCGCCCTCGGCCTCGACCGCGGCGATCAGCCGCCGCACGAAGGTGCTCTTGCCCATGCCGACTTCGCCGGTGAGCAGGACGAAGCCCTTGCGCGCCAGCAGGCAGTGCGCCGCCTCGGCCAGCTCGCGCTGCAGCGCCTGGGTATGGAAGTAGGCCTGCGCGTCGGGCGTGGGCGGGAACGGCGAGCGCTGCAGGCCCAGGGCCTGCAGGTAGCCGGAGGCGTGCAGGTTGCCGTTCACGGCGAGGCTCCGACCTCGGCCACGGCGCGGGCCAGGGCTTGGCGTTCGTTGTCGCTGGCGCCGTTGTCGTTGCTCTGCAGCTGGCGCAAGCGCTGGCGGGCGTCGTCGAGCTGGCCGGCGCCGGCTTCGAGCAAGGCGAGGTTGATGGCCGCGCCGCGGTCGCCGGGCATGCGCGCGACGATTTCGCGGTATAGCGGCAGCGCCTGCGCATCCTCGCCGCGGCGCTGCGCCAGCCAGGCTTGCATGCGCAGCAAGGTCAGGCTGCGCGGTGGCAGCAGGTGCTGCAGTTGCTGGAGCTCGGCCTGGGCTTGGTCGAAGTCGCCCGCCTCGATCGCCGCGCCCAGCGCATCGACATGGCGGGCCACGGCGGCGGCGTCGGGTTCGTCGGCGTCGCGCGCGGCGGCAGGCGTGGCGTCGCGCACGACCAGGCTGCCGGCGGGCAGCGGGGCGAAGCCGCGCGGTGAAGGCGCGGCGGCGGCGGCCACGGCCGGTGCAGGCGGTGCGGCAGGCGGCGTCGGCGTGGCGGCTTCGGCGGGCATCGGCGCCGCAGTCGCGGTGGGCGGCGCGGCAGCGGCAGCGGCGATGGGTGCCGCCACCGCCGGTGGCGCGGCGACAGGCTGTTTCTCGATGACGGCTGCCACCGGCAGCATCGACAGCGTGGCCGGCGCGGCGGCAGGCGTGGTGAGCGGCGATGCCGACCATGCCATCAGCCCGCCGCCCAGCATCAGGCCGGCACCGAGCCAGGCCCCCGCCGGCCACAGTACGGCGCGCAGGCGGCGTGGCAGCGGCGCGCCCGGCGGCGGCGCCGGCCGCTCGCCGTCGAGCGTGCGCAAGGCGGCGAACATCAGGCTCATATCACCGTCACCCGCAGCACCATCACCAGTTCGCGGCTCTTGTGCGTACGCGCCTCGGCACCGAACAGCTTGCCCAGGCCGGGTACGTCGGACAGGCCCGGCACGCCGTTGTCGGTGTTCTGGTCCTGCTGGTCGATCAGCCCGCCGATCAGCACCGTATTGCCGTCGCGCAGGTTGAGCGTGGTGGTCATGCCCTTGAAGCTGATCCGCGGCAACGTCACCGAGTTGCCGTTGCCCACGGTGACCAGCGCCAGGCTGGCTTCGTCGACCTCGGTCTGCATCGGGTGCACCAGCAGTTCGACGTTGCCGTCGTTGCGGATCAGCGGCGCCACGCCGATGACCACGCCGGCGAACAGCGATTCGGTCTGCACGTCCGACGAGGTGTTGGTCGCGCCGCCGCCCGGGTTGCTGAAGCTGGTGGTGGACTTGCTGACATAGCGGATGTTGCGGCCGACGCTGAGGTAGGCCGGCGTTCCGTTGCGCACGCGCACGCTGGGGTTGGACAGCACCTTGACGTGGCCGAACGAGCGCAGCACGTTCAGCGCGGTGGAGAAGGTGTCGCCGACATAGCCAATGCCCATGCCGCGGCCGAGCGCAGTGCCGATGGTCTGGCGCGGGATGGTGAGCAGGCGGCCGAGCGAGTCGTGGTTGGCGCCGGGCAGCGAGCCGCTGATCGGGTCCAGGTCGATCGGGGTGTCGCCGACGATGCCGGCGACGCGGTTCTTCAGCAGGTTCCAGTCCACGCCGTACTGGAAGTCGTCGTTGAGCTGCACGTCGATCAGCTGCGCCTCGACCAGCACCTGGCGCGCCAGCATGGCCCGGTTGCGCTCGACCAGGTCGGCCACCGCACGCACCTGCGAGGGCCGTGCGCGCACGAACAGCGAGCCGGTCAGCGGGTCGAGGCTGAAGCGCGCCGCTTCGCGCGGCGGGTCCTCGCCCTTGGTGCCCTGGTCTTCGCGCAGCACCGCCTCGACCGAGGCGCCCAGTTGCTTGTAAGGGTCGTTCTGCTTGCCGACGGTGCCGTCCAGCACCAGCTTGCCGCGCAGCGAATCGCCGCTGCCCGAGCCGCTGCTGCCGGCGCCGAAGACGTCGCCACCGGTGCTCATGTCCAATGAAGTCGTCGTGTTGAGCATCTCCACGTTGAACACGCGCTCTTCCATCGGGCTGACCACCAGCGCGCCGCCGCGGGTTTCGCCGTAGAGGTCGAAGGCGGTGAGGATGTGGTTGTAGACCTCGCGCGCGGTGACGTTCTTGAGGAACAGGCTGGCGCGCTGGTCGCGGGCGAGCACGTCCGGGTCGACGATCAGGTTCATGCCGAGCTGTTCGGCCAGCGCCCACAGCAGGCCACCGACGCTGGCATCGTTCATGTTGAGGGTGACGATGCGGTTCTCGAGCGGGTCGTACTTCGGCGCGACCACCGGCACCGGCGCGATGCGCGGCGCATTGCGCTCGATTTCGCTGCGCAGCCGCGCGTTCTCTTCGGCCAGCTTGCTCGACTCCTCGCCGACGCGGTTGCCGATTTCCTGCAGCGCCTTGTATTCGGTGGGCGGCAGCGACTTCACGCTGCGCGGGGTGCCGGTGCAGCCGCCCAGCAGCAGGGTCAGCGCGAGCGCCGACGCGGCGACCAGCGGCGTGTTGCGGGAGAAATAATTGACTTCGCGGGAACGGGTCATGGCGGGGCCTGGTTCGTCATCGGGTCTGCGCGGCCAGCCAGCCGAGCAGCGCGTCTGCGCTCTCGCTGGCAACCACGTCGTCGTATCGGGCGTCCATCGGCCGGCCGGGCGCGGCGATGCACAGGGCGTTGCTGCTGGCCATGGCCTGGTTGAGGCCGTCGAAGCGCGCCGGGTCGTCGGCACGGCCACTGCCATTGCCGTCGCGGTCGTCGAGCGCGGCGACCACGGCGAAGGCCGGGTTGCTGAGGACGCGGCCGCAGCTTTCGCGATCGGGATCGGGATCGCTGAGATAGGGCAGGTCGCTGCCCGGCGCACGCGCGGCGAGCGTGGCCAGGCTGGCACGCAGGCGCGCGCCGTTGTCGTAGTTGACGTCTTCGCTGGCGCTGCCGCTGGGTTGCACCAGGTCGGCGCCGGCCGGGCGCGCGACGGCGTAGCGCAGGCGCTCACCGCGATCCGGGCGCGGCAGGCCGAGCGCTTCGTACGGCAGCCAGCCGACCTGCGCACCGCCGGGGCAAGCGCCGCCCTGGCCTTCGCGTGCGCCATCGCCGTAGCTGCTGCGGTCGGGACAGGGCAGGCGCTGGTTGCGCAGGGCGAAGGCACGCAGCGCCTGGCGCGCGACCTCGGACTGGGCTTCGGCCTGGCTGCGCGCGCGCCACTGCGCGTAGTCGCGATAGCTGGTGCCGGCGAGCAGCGCCAGCGCGCCGACCACGCCGACACTCACCGCCATTTCCAGCACGGTGAAGCCGGCCTGGCGCGCGGCGTGGCGGCGGTGCGCGATCCCCATCATGGCACCGTGGCCGCGGGCGCCGCGCGCACATCGCTGCGCAGCTGGCCCTGCAGTTGCCGCAACTGCGCCATCAGCGCTTCCTGGCGCTGCTGGCGCTGCTCGCCCGGCGGCTGGGTCAGGATCTGCTGCAGCTGCCCGGTGAGCTGCTGCATGCGGATGCTGATTTCCAGGTTCTGGCGCACCGCCTCGAGGTTGACCTGCGAGGTGATGGCCGGATCGTTCATCTGCTCAAGCGTCGCCAGTGCTTGGCGCAAATAGGTTTCCGACGCGACCGAGCGCTGCCGCGCGACGCCGACCAGGCCTTGCACGGACTGCTGCAAGGCGGCCATCTGGCGCGCGCGTTCGGGATCTTCGCGGGTGGCTGTCGCGGCGCTGGGGGGGGCCGCCGGAGCGTTGGTTTCGCCGCGCAGCCAAGGTGGCGGGGCGTCGTCCGTTGCCGGGGCCGGGGCCGGCGCGGGTGCGGCGGCAACCGCCGGCGTTGCCGCGCGCGGTGCATCGGCTTCGAGCGCCGCCTCCGCGCGTGGCGAGCCGGTGCGCAAGGCGAGCACCAGCGCCGCGCCCACGGCAATGGCCGCGCCGCCGCCGAGCCACCACAGGCGCGGGTTCACGGACGGCCTCCGGCCTTGGCCGGCTGTGCGCCGGCCTGCGCCGAAAACGGCGCGGGCATCAGCACGGTCACGGTATCGCCCGACGGGGCGTCGAGCAGTACGCGGTCGCGGCCGATGGCGCGCACGCGGCTGCCGTCGGCCAGGCGCGCACCGGGGCCGACCCATTGGCCGTCGATCAAGGCGCGGCGGCGGCCATCGGTGTTCAACAGCAGGCTGAGCTGGCGCGGGGCCGGGCCGGCGAAGCCGCCGTCGCCCGGGTCCTGGCCGGCGGCCGGCAGCGGTTCGACCGCCAGCAGTGCCGCGCCGCTGGTCACCGGCGGATTTTCCAGCCGCTCGAGCACGCCGAGCATCTGCCGGTTGCGCTCGACATTGGCCTGCAACTGCGCCATCTGCGCCGAAGCGTCTTCGTCGTCGAAGCGCGACTGCACGCGCGGCTTGGCCAGGATCATCGCGCCGACCCACACCGCCACGCCCAGCCACAGGGCCAACGCCAGCAGCGCCGAATGCTTGAGCTTCACGAGGCCTTCCCCGCGGCCTGCGGCGGCACGCGCTTGAGTTGGTAGGAGAACGAGCCGCCCGGCGCCTGCGCGCGGCTGTTGCCGCTCTGCGGGTCCAGCGCCTCCGGCACGTAGCCGGCGCTGCGCAGGCGTTCGACGAAGCGCGCGACCTGGCGCCCCTGCGCGCTCGGCTCGACGTCGGCATTGACCACGCCGTCCACGCGCAGCACCGGTTCGCTGCCGTCTTCCAGGCGCAGGCGCAGGATGCGCACGTCGTGGCCGGCGGCATCGCGCACGCTGGCCAGGGCGGCATGCGGATCCAGCGCGCCCTGCAGCTTGCCGGCGCGTTCGATGAACTGCAGCAGGTTGGCGTAGTGCTCGGGCAGCGCCTGGCGCGGTTGCAGCGCGGCGATCTGCGCGTCGATCTCTTCGGCCTGTGCCTGCAGCGTGTCGGCGCGGCTGTTGGCTTCATGCGCCAGCAGCGTCCAGCGGCCGCCAAGCGCGGCCAGGGCCACGGCCATCACCAGCGAAGCGGCGCTGGCCCAGGGCAGCAGGCGTTCGGCGATGTACATCAGGCGGCTGGCGGGCGGATTGACCGCCGCCAACGCGTTGGCATGTTGGGCGAGGTGGGCCACGCCGCTGCGGAACCGCGTGCCGGCTTCGTCCTGCACCTCGAGGTGCGGGCCCAGGCGCGTGCTGGCGCCGCTGTGCACGGCGAAGATTTCCAGCAGCGCTTCGTCCAGCCACGGCGAGCTGGCGTGCACCGGCAGGCGCAGCGTGTCCGGTTCCTGCGCGATGTGCTCCGGTTCGCTGCCTTCGACCGGATCGAACTGGCCGTCGAAGGTCATCGCGCCGTCGTCGAGCACGGCAGGGTCTTGTGGCTCGGCCAATCCGGGCGGCAGCGGCCATTGGCGATCGAGCGCGGCGGTGGCCGCGTGCGCGCCGCGTGGCCAGTCGCCATCGCCCGGACGCAGCACCGGCGCGCGCGGCGCCAGCGGACGGTCGTGCGCCGGCCGCGGCGTGAGCACGCCCAGCCATTCCACTTCCAGGGTCTGCAGGGCGTCGGCGTCGCCTTCGCCGAGTTCGCGGCCGACGCGCTCGCCGAGCGAGGCGACGGTCAGTTCCAGGTCTTCGCGCGCGTCGCTGAAGGCCAGCGCCGAGGCGTGCAGGATGCGGTCGCGCAGCGAGGCCAGGAACACCACCTGGCGCCCGCCGTGCAGGACGATGCCGCGGCCGGGCTTGAGCATGCGCCACAGCAGCGCGGTGGTCGGCACCAGCAGGCAATGGTCCGGCTGCGCTTCGGCCCAGGCGAACATCTGCTGCCAGCGGTCCAGCGGCACGGCGGTGAACAAGGCCTGGTAGCCATTGCCGACGGTGCGCGTCTGGTGGATCAGGATCTTGCTTTCGTTGTCGATCAGGCCATCGGCGCGCAGGCGCTTTTCGATCAGCGCCACCGCATGCGCGGGGCTGCCTTCGAGCGAGGTGACCTGGCTGACCGCGCCGTCGAAATCGCTCAGGGCGATGCTGGCGCGGTCGATGTTCGGCCGCGTGTCCAGGCGCCGCACGCGCGCGCCGTCGAACGCCAGCCACTTGCCATCCTGGTGCAGCAGGGTCTGGATACTCATGGCACTTCCTGCAGCTGGGTGCGGAACAGCAAGGGCCCGCGCAGCGTCACCAGCAACGGCGGGCTGCGCGGCGGCGGCACGTCGAACAGGCCTTCCTCGGCGCGGGTGACCGAGACTTCGAAGGCCTCGGCGCCGAACAGGCGCGCCGGGTCGCGGGCCACGCCGTCCAGCAGCGCATTGCCTTCGCTGCGGCTGATCGGGGCCTGGGTGAGGTTGATCAGGCGCTCGCCCCAGCCGTCGGCGAGATAGCCGCCGTTGCTGGCGCGCGCCACCAGCTGGCGCGCGCCGTCGGCCAATTGCACGCGCAGGCGCGCTTCCTGCAGCCGCTGCTGCGCGCTGCGCAGCGCCTGTTCGCGCTGGCCGACGCTGGCGTAGCCGGTGGCCAGGCTGCCGCGTGCGAGGGTGAACCACGCCGCCGCCACGACCAGCGCGCCGAGCGTGCAGCCGAACAGCAGCAGCGAGGCGCGGCGCGATTGCACCAGGCGCAGGAGCAGGGCGGGGCGGGCCGGAGTCATGGTCTGGCGGCCTTATTGGTTCATCTTGAGGTTGGCGACCAGGGTGATCACCTGCTCGTCGCCGGTGGTGTCCTGGACGTCGGTGGCGCTGCCGGTGCCGGTGATGTTCTGGGTGTTGTTGCCGGCCCACTCGATGCCCGGGCTGTTGGCGTCGTTGCCGGTGCGGCGCTGCACGCCCTGCTGGCGGAAGGCGCCGTTCTGCGCATCGGGCTTGCCGTCGATCATCTGGTCGAGCGCGCGCGCCAGGTCCGGGGTCAACCCCGAGATCACCATGACGTTGCCCGAGCCGGCATCGGTGCCCGGCTTGTTCCACTGGAAGCAGACCTGGATTTCCTGCGGGTTGCCGTTGGTGTCGAGGTAGACGTAACGGTCTTCCATGCCTTCGCCACGGCCCGGCGGCAAGGTGACGCCGGCCTTGCGCATCAGGTCGCGCAGGTTGTAGTCGTCGCCGCTCTGCGCCGAGCGGGTCATCTTCGACGGCTTGGCGCCGCGGCAGATCGCGTCAGGTTCCTGCGCCTGCGACATGTCGCCGCCGGACAGCGCATCGCCGTTGCCGTTGAAATTGGCGCCGTTGACCATCAGGCGCGGCGCGCTCTGGTTGTCGCCCACCGGCGCGCCCAGGCGCTGCTGGTAGGTGTTGTAGGCCACCACCCACTGGTCGAGGTACTTCTGCTTGATGCGGGTGTATTCGGCGTTGCGCTGGACATCGCGGCCGATCATCACCGCGCCCAGGATCACCCCGATGATGACCAGCACCACCGCCATTTCAACCAACGTGAAACCGCCCTGGCCGGCCTTGCGCCGGACCATCCCGTGTCGTGCGTACATGGAGTTGTCCCCTGGTTCGATGAGCGCGTCGCATCGCCGGGCGAATCCACGGCGTGTGCTGCGGCGCGAAGGTAGGGGCGGGGTGTAAGAGCCGCGTAAGAGCGGGGCGGGCAGGGGCGGGCCGGGGATGGCTAGGGCTTGGGAGGCTAGGACTTGGGGCGGCGCCGCGGCGCGGGCCGCGCCGCCGGCCGCCGCGAGACGTGCGGGTCGGCGTCCACGTGCCAGCGCCAGGCGTGTTCGGCGGCCTTGCTGATGCCGATGCGCGGCGTGGCGACCGGCAACTCGGGCGGTGCCAGGCCGTCGTCGCCGATCCACAGCCGCGAACTGCGCTTGCACAGGTCCAGGCCGTTGTCGCGGCCATCGACGCCGAAGGCCTGCGCCAGCCGCCCGGGCCCGGAGGCCAGCAACCTGGGCACCTCGGTCCGGCGCGCCCGCGCCATGGCATCGAGCCCCGCCAACGGCGCCACCGCCCGCAGCAGCACCGCGTGGCCCGGTGCCGGTCCGCCGCAGACGGCGTTGATCGCCCAGTGCATGCCGTAGATGAAATAGACATAGAGGTGGCCGGGCGGGCCGAACATCACCTCGGTGCGCGGGGTCATGCCGCGGAACGAATGCGCCGCCGCGTCGGCCGCGCCGCGATAGGCCTCGACCTCGACGATGCGGCCGCGGCGGCCGTCGGCGGCGACCAGCACCTTGTTCAACAGGCGCGGGGCGACGAGGAGCGAGTCGTCGTCGTAGAAGCGGCGGGGCAGGGGGCGCATCGGGTCAGGGTAGCGGCGGGCGCGTGGAGGCGCCGGCAACCGTGCCGGCTGCGTACTTTTACTGGCCTGGGCAAGGTAGTTCCTCCGTAGCCGCGACGCGGTGCAACTGGACACTGGCGAGAGCCCACTGACCGATCGCGACCATGCCCACTTCGCCAAACGTCCGCCCGTCGTCCCGCCCGCTTTCGCGCCTGTGCCCGCTCGCATTGGCCTCGCTGCTGCTGGCTGGCTGCGCCTCTTCCGGGCACGCGCCGGTTGCCGGGCCAGTGCCCGAACTCAAGCCGGGCGTGCCCGCCGGCTACCTCGGCCGGGACCTGCCCGACAGCCTCGCCTTGCTGCCGGCGCCACCGGCCGCCGGCACCGCCGCCTTCGCCAACGACGAGGCGGTGCACCAGGCCGCACAGCAGCTCAAGGGCACGCAGCGCTATGCCCAGGCCACCCGCGATGCCGACCTGAGCTATCCGGTGGCCACCGCCAACTTCTCCTGTGCGCTGGGCGTGCCGATCACCCAGCAGGCCACCCCGCGCCTGTACCTGCTGCTGCAACGGACCCTGGTCGATGCCGGCCTGGCTACTTATGGCGCCAAGAACCGCTACCAGCGCGAGCGGCCCTTCATGGTCCACGACGAACACACCTGCCTGGCCAAGGACGAGGAGGGCCTGCGCAAGGACGGCTCGTATCCTTCCGGCCACACTGCCATCGGCTGGACCTGGGCCATGGTGCTGACCCAGGTCGCACCGGATCGCGCCAATGCCCTGCTGGCGCGCGGCCGCCAGTTCGGCGAGAGCCGCCTGGTCTGCAACGCGCACTGGCAGAGCGACGTGCTGGAAGGGCGGGCGGTGGCCGGCGGCGCATTCGCCAAGCTGCAATCCAACCCCGACTTCCTCGCCGACGTGGCCGCCGCGCGCAAGGAAGTCGCGGCGCAGCGGGCCGCGGGCAGCACGCCGGCGGACTGCGATGCGGAAGCCGCGGCCCTGGCCACGCCGGTGCCGGGGGTGCTCTGAAGCGGCGCTTGCCGCGGCCATGACGGGCCGCTCATCGCCCCGCGGGGATGCTGGCGGCCTGCATCGCCCCGGAGGTCGCCATGCCCCAGACCGAATCGCCGCGCTTCCCGTCGGCCGCCGCCTACGCCGCCGAGGTGGCGCGACACCGTGCCGGCGAGTGCGTCGACCTCGCCGTCGAGCAGGCCGGCATGCGCGAGGCCTACGGCAACCGGGTCATGCTGGACTTCAACGACCACTGCCTGCGGCTGGCGGTGTTCGAAGGCCCTTACCGTTGGCACCGCCACGTAGACAGCGACGAACTGTTCCTGGTGATGGAAGGGGCGCTGGAGATCGAGCAGGCCGATGGCCATCGCGTGGGCCTGCTGCCCGGTCAGTGCTACGTGGTGCCGGCCGGCACCGTGCACCGCACCCGTGGCGTCGGCTGCACGGTCAACCTCACCTGCGAGAAGCGCGGCGCGCTGACCGAGTTCGTCGACCCCGCCGGCGTTGCCGGCGCCGGCACGCAGTTGGCGCCGGGCCGGGACTCGGGCTAGAATGCGCGCCTTCGCGCGAGCGAGGGACGACTGGAAGCCTGCCGCCAAGATGCAGATCGCATTGCCCGGCATGTTGTACACTTCCAGTCCCATCCGTGGGGCCATAGCTCAGCTGGGAGAGCGCGTCGTTCGCAATGACGAGGTCGGGAGTTCGATCCTCCCTGGCTCCACCACTATTCCAGACAGAACAGCGTGCCGAGAGGCGCGCTGTTCTGCTTTGCGCACGCCGTGGCAGGATCGCCAATGAGTCCCTCCGCCAACACCGAACCCCATCTGCGCGAACTGGCGCGGCTGCGACGCGTGCGCGACCGCATCGACCGCGAGTACGCGCAGCCGCTGAACGTGGAGGCGTTGGCGCGCGGCGTGCACATGTCGGCCGGGCACTTGAGCCGGCAGTTCAAGCTGGCCTACGGCGAGTCGCCCTACAGCTACCTGATGACGCGGCGCATCGAGCGGGCGATGGCGCTGTTGCGGCGCGGCGACCTGAGCGTCACCGAGGTCTGCTTCGAGGTGGGCTGTGCCTCGCTGGGAACCTTCAGCACGCGCTTCAGCGAGTTGGTGGGCGTCTCGCCCAGCGCGTACCAGCGCGCCGAGGCCCAGGCCACCGAAGGCATGCCCTCGTGCGTGGCGCGGCAGGTGACGCGACCGGTCAGGAATCGAGAAGCGGCACCGGGCGAGCCCGACCTAGAGTGAGCGCCCGTGGAATGACCACGCAGCCAGAGCGATCCGCATGAAACTCAGCATCCATTCGACCTTCCTGCCCCACAACGACCCGGAGGCCGCGCTGGCCTTCTATCGCGACATCCTCGGCTTCGAGGTGCGCAACGATGTCGCCTACGGCGGCATGCGCTGGATCACCGTCGGCCCGCCGGGCCAGCCGGAAACCTCCATCGTGCTGCATCCGCCGGGCGTGGGCCGCGGCATCACCGACGAAGAGCGCCAGACCATCGCCGAGATGATGGCCAAGGGCAGCTACGGCATCATCATCCTGGCCACGCCGGACCTGGCGGCGACGTTCGAACGCATCCAGGCGACGGGCGCCGAGGTGGTCGAAGAGCCCACCGACCAGCCTTATGGCGTGCGCGATTGCGCAGTGCGCGATCCGGCCGGAAACATGATCCGCATCCAGCAGCGCGCTTGAGGCATGGGTATGGCGCCGTAGCCGTCAGCCCATCGCCAGGTGGGCGATGAAGCTGGAGCGCGTTTCACCGGCGGCACGGGCGCGGGCATCGAGGCGCGCGAGTACGCGGCGGGGCAGGGTGATGTTGACCCGTTCGACCGTGTCGTCGAGGCGGGCGGGATCGACGCGGATATAGCCGATGATCCAGCCGCTGAAATCGCCCTTGGTCAACGCTACCTGGATCGAGGAGGGGCGCGGAATCCACTGCCCGGCATCGAGCGCGCTGTCGATCCAGGCGCTGGCGGCCTCTTCGGCGGCGGCAATGGCGCCGTCGAGGGTGTCGCTGGCGGAGAAGCAGCCGGGAAGATCGGGTACCACGACACTCCAGGCGGTGTGGTCGTCGCCGGCTTCGATCATGACGGGGTAACGCATGTCTTGACTCCTCTCAGGCCAGCCACCTTGCGGAGCTGGTTCACCCATCCTTTGCCCAGATCCTTTCTGGGATGGGGCACCGTGATGATGCAGCGATGGGTGGGGTGGACGAATACGTGGTGCGAGCCGCAAACGCGATCCAGCTTCCAGCCATGCACCATCAGTTCCTTGATGAGATCAGCACTCTTCATAGCCAACTTACACACCATACACACGCGAGTCAACGGGCTCCGGGCGCGAATTTTTTTGGCGCCAGGAGATGAGTTCCGGCCGTGCAAGCGGCGGCCGGAGGCGTGGACTATAGGGGCGGCGTGATGGGTTCGGCGATGCAAAAATGCAGCAGTTTTCCCGGGAAATTTTGCCTACGAAGCAGTCTGGGCTTTGCCTACTTCGAGGTGCGGATTCTTCTGCCGTCCACCCGCGCATCGCGGGTGCAGCGTGTCTCTCAATCCTGCGCGGTACCCGGCAGCAATGGCTTCAACGCCGCTTCCAGCTCGCGCCGCCGCCATTGCCCCAGGCCGGCCGGCCAGCTGGCGCGTTCCAGCAGGCTCTCAAGGTGCTTGCGCGAGGCCAGCACGCCATCGGGCAAACCCAGTTCGCGGCTGCGCTCGGCGACCGCTTCCTGCAGGCGCTTGAGCGTCTGCTTCTGGTCGTCGCCACCGTTGCTGGCCAGCGGCGCGTCGGCTTCGTCGGCCAGCGGCGTCGTCAAGGCCTCCCACAGCGGCGCGGCCAACTTGCGCGGCGCCTTCGGGAAGCGCTCGAACAAGCGCAGCAACGCGGCTTGGTCGGCCGGGGGATTGCGCGCGATCGTGACCGCCAGTTCGTTGTCCAGGATCCAGCTGCGCGGCCGGTCGCTTTGCCGCGCGGTGTGCTCGCGCCAGCGCAGCAGGCGCAACAGCCGCAGCTGCGCGGGCGCATCGATGAACTGGGCGCTGCGCAATGACAGGTGCGGCCAGCGTTCGCCGTCGTCGCGCTCGACCGAGGCCAGCAGGCGTTCGGCGTCCTCGGCCAGCCATTCGCGCCGGCCCAGCTCGCCGAGCCTGGCGTCCAGCGCGTCGTGGATCGCGAACAGATAGCGCACGTCGTCGGCGGCATATTCCAGCTGCGCCTCGGACAGCGGCCGGCGCATCCAGTCCGAACGCGTTTCGCCCTTCGCCAGCAAGGTGCCGGTGATTTCGCTGACCAGCTTCTGGTAGCCCATGCCGGCGCCGGTGCCGGCCAATGCGGCGGCGATCTGGGTATCGAACAACGGCCGCGGCAAGACACCGCAGGTGCATTTGAACGTGACCAGGTCTTCGCTGGCGCTGTGCATGACCTTGACGATGTCCGGCGCCACCAACCAGGGCTTGAGCGCGTCGGTCATGCCGGCAATCAGCGGGTCGATCAGCAGGATTTCCTCGCCGATGGCCATCTGCACCAGGGCCAGCTGCGGCCAGTAGGTGCGTTCGCGGATGAACTCGGTATCCAGGCCGATGCGCGCCGGGCGTTGCTGCAGGCGTTCGCTGAGTTCGTCGGGATGTTGGATCCAGTGCGGCACGGAAGTAATCAAGGCGGCGCTGCGTTGCGCGGGCCGTGCAGGATAGCCTAACGTCGCCGGCGACCGGTGTCGGCAGTACAACGAGGAGGCGGCGCAGCATGGGCAGGCGAGGATGGCGGGCGACAGGGCTGGCGGCGGCATGGCTGCTGGCCGGCTGCGCGCCCGATTCCGCGCCGCCGCCGGCCGCGGCCGCTGCGGCGCCCGCCACGGCTACTGCCGCTAGCGCACCCAGCGCGCCCAGCGCACGCCCCAGCGTAAGGATCGGCGAGTCCGGCGGCGAGACCGTGCAGCAATGGCAGGCGCCGGTCGTCGCGCTCGGCACGGAGGACGCCCAGAGCGTGCGCAAGCGCGCCGCGCAGGCATTGGCCCAGGGGCGGTTGTTCGAACAGGCCGATGCGGCGATTCCGTTGTACCTGGCGCAATTGCAGCGCGACCCGCAGGACCGCCTGGCGCGCCAGGGCCTGCAGCAGGCGCAGCGACGCCTGCTGGGCGAAGGCCGCGCACTGCTGGCGCGCACCGAACAACAGGCCGACGCGCTGGAACGCGCCAACACCCTGGCGATGGTGGCATTGACCCTGGCACCGGAGGATCCGCAGGTGCGCGACTTCCAGGCCCAGGTCGAGCGCGAGCAGCGCGTGCTGGGCTTCAACCGCGCCGGCGAGGAGGATCTGCGCAACGCGCGCATCGGCGAAGAAGGCAATGGCGCGCTCGGCAATTTCCGCGAAGCGCTCAAGCTCGTTCCGGACGATCCGCGCGCGCGCCAGGGCATGGCGGCGGCCGAAAGCGCGTTGATCCGCCGCGCCGAGGAGGCGGCGGCCGCTTACGATTTCGACGCCGCCACGCGCTGGCTGGCGGCGGCCGGGCAGGTGCGCGAGCGCGCGCCGAGCGTGGACGATGCGCGCGCCCGGGTCGAGGCGGCGCGGCACGCGCGCATCGCCGCGCTGCACGATGCCGCGCTGCGCGACCTGGCCACGCCGGCCGGACTCAAGCCGGCCGGCGAAAAGCTCGCCGAAGTGCTGCGCATCGCCGCGCCCGGCGATGCGGTGGCCGCTTCGCTGCGCGAACGCCTGGAACTGGCCACCCACTACGGCAGTTTCCGCCCGCGCCAGGTGTTCACCGACGGCATGCGCGAAGGCGGGCGCGGACCGCAGATGATCGTGGTGCCGCACGGCGCGTTCCGCATGGGCGCCAGCGACGACGAGCCCGGCGGCTCGGACAACGAGCGTCCGGCGCATTACGTGCGCTTCGCGCGGGGCTTTGCGATGTCGATCACCGAAGTGACCGTGGCCGAGTTCGGCCAGTTCGTCGCCGCGGCCAATGCCCGCCCCCGCGCTACGCGGCGCGGCCACTCCATCGTCTATGACGAACGCAGCGGCAATTTCGCCCGCCACAGCGGCGTGGACTGGCAGTCGGACTACAACGGCGCGCGGGCCGCGCCCAACAGCCCGGTGATGCACGTCAGCGTGCGCGATGCCGAGGCCTATGCCAATTGGCTGTCCGAGCAGACCGGTCGGCACTACCGCTTGCCGACCGAAGCCGAGTTCGAATACGCGCTGCGCGCCGGCAGCCAGGGACGCTATCCCTGGGGCAATGCCGGCACGCCGCCGGAGGGCTCGGGCAACTACACCGGCGGCAACGATGTCTCGCCGAGCGGGCGCCATTGGGCCAACGCCTTCGTCGGCTACGGCGACGGCTTCTGGGGGCCGGCACCGGTGGCCAGCTTCCGCGCCAACGCCTGGGGCCTGTACGACATGAGCGGCAATCTCAGCGAATGGGTGGCCGACTGCTGGCACGCCAGCTATCGCCGCGCCCCGGCCGATGGCCTGGCCTGGTACAACCCGGGCTGCCGGCAGCGGGTGATCCGCGGCGGCAGCTGGGCCAACTCGCCGCAGCAGACCCGCGCCGCGTGGCGGCTATCACAGGACTCGGACGTGACCAGTGCCAGGATCGGTTTCCGGCTGGTACGTGGCATCTGAGTCAAGCGACCTTTCATCCAGAGACTCGGCGACAAGGACTGCGAGCATGCGCAACGATCCCTTCGATGACCGGCAACCGCGCCAGGGCGTGCGCCGTCCCGGCCTGTTCGGCAACGTCCGCTGGTGGGTGCTGCTGGCCTTTGCCGGTTACGCCGCCTACTACTGGTTCTCCAACCGCAGCGAAGATCCCTATACCGGCGAGAAAGTGCTGATCGACAGCTCGCTCGGGGTGGAGGAAGAAAAGGCGATGGGCCTGCAGGCCTACCAGGAGATCCTCTCGCAGGAACGGCCGCTGGATCCCAACGCGCAGGCCTCCCAGCAGGTGCGGCAGATCGCGCAGCGGCTGATCGCCAAGGTCGATCCGGTGGAGACGGCCCTGGCCGCCGAGCACGGCATGCAGCCCAACCACCTCTCGCGCGGATTCGAGTGGGACGTCAACGTGATTCCGTCCGACCAGGCCAATGCGTTCTGCCTGCCGGGCGGCAAGATGGCGGTCTACACCGGCTTGTTCCCGGTGGCGCAGAACGCCGATGCGATGGCCGTGGTGATGGGGCACGAGATCGCCCATGCGCTGCTGCGCCACGGCGCCCAGCGCATGGCGCAGCAGAAGTTGACGCAGATCGGGCAGATGGCCGGCGCGGCCAGCGGCATGGACATGCAACAGCAGCAGATGGTGATGGCGGCGATGGGCTACGGCTACCTGCTGCCGTATGCGCGCAGCCACGAGACCCAGGCCGATGAAGTCGGGCTGATGCTGGCGGCCGCTGCGTGCTACGACCCGCGTGAGGCGATCCCGTTGTGGCAGCGGATGGAGCAGAGCAGCGGCGGGCAGGCGCCGCCGGAGTTCTCTTCGACGCATCCCAATCCGGGGACGCGGATCCAGAACCTGCAGGCGCTGATGCCCAAGGCGCTGGAGTATCGGCAGCGGTATTGTCCCGAGGGGCCGGCGTTGAAGTGAGGGGCGTCGTGAGCCCCGACGAGCGGCATCGCGATCTGGCTGCTGGCAGTTGCATTTAATGGCCAGAAGCCGACCCACGCCGCATCTAAATCGTATCGCTGCCTTCCACCCGCACTGCCAGCACGCCATCACCGACGCGGGCGTTCAAGCGCTCACCCGTTTCCACCTGCGCGGTGCTGCGCACCACGCTGCCGTCTTCGCGGCTGACGATGGCGTAACCGCGTGCCACCGTCGCCAGCGGGCTTACCGCTTCCAGCGAACGCGCCAGTGAGTGCAGCCGCAAGGCGTCATGGCGCAGGCGCGCTTCGATCGGCGGTTGCAGGCGCAGGGCGCCGAGCCGCTGGCGCAGTTGGGCAAGGCGCCGCGCAGGGTCGTGCAGGCGCAATTGCGCCTGGGCATGGCGCAGCCGCGCCTGCAGGCGATCCAGCTGCCCGCGCATCTGCGTGGACAGGTGGCGCGCCGCGTCCTGCTGGCGACGCTGCAGCAATTGCAGGCGCGCGCGCGGCGACTGTGCCTCCAGGCGCAGGCCGGCGCGGTCGGCGCGCTGCATCGATTGCCGCAGCCAGTGGCGCTGGCTGGCGAGCAACTGCGCCTGCGCCCGGCGCACGCGCGCCAGCAGTTCGCGCTGGTCGGGCACCAACAGTTCGGCTGCCACCGAAGGCGTGGGGGCACGCAGGTCGGCGGCGAAGTCGGCCAGGGTGAAGTCGGTTTCGTGGCCCACGGCCGACACTACCGGTGTGGCCGAGGCGGCGATGGCGCGAGCCAGTTGTTCGTCGTTGAACGCCCACAGGTCTTCGAGCGAACCGCCGCCGCGGGTGAGCAGGATCACGTCATAGCGCCCGGAGGCGTCGGCACGGCGGAGCAGTGAAGTGAGCTGCGCCGCGGCGCTCTCGCCCTGCACCAGCGAGGGCAGCAGGTCCATCTCGAGCATCGGGAAGCGCCGCGCCAGCACGCTGAGCACATCGCGCACGGCCGCGCCGCTGGGCGAGGTGATGACCGCGAGGCGGCGCACGTGCGCCGGCAGTTCACGCTTGCGCGCGGCGTCGAACAGGCCTTCGGCGGCCAGGCGCGCGCGCAGTTGTTCGAACTCGCGGCGCAAGGCGCCTTCGCCGGCCTCCTCCAGGTGGTCGAGCACCATCTGGTAGTCGCCGCGCGCTTCGTACAGCGTCAGCCGGCCGCGCGCGAGCACGCGCAGGCCTTCGCGCGGCTGGAACTTCAGCCACTGGCTCTTGGGCTTGAACATCGCGCAGCGCACCTGGGCGCGCGCATCCTTCAGGGTGAAGTACAGGTGCCCGGAAGAAGGCCGGGTGACATTGCCCAGCTCGGCTTCGACCCAGACCAGCGGGAACGCACCTTCGAGCAGGTCGCGTGCCAGAGTATTGAGCTGGCTGGGGGTGAGGATTTCGTCTTCGCGGGCAGGCATGGCGGGATTATCGCCGATTGGAGCGGGGGTCTGGCGCGGGGGAGTCGTGATCTGGCGGAGGGCTGTCGCGCAATGGCGATGGGAGCCCCTGTAGGAGGGGCTTCAGCCCCGACGAGCGGAGCTGCGAGCTGTCGGACCACGGTCGCGGCTGAAGCCGCTCCTACAGTGCACCCAGATGGCTCGCGCAATGCCTGCTGGAGAACTTGTGGGAGGGGCTTCAGCCCCGACGAGCGGAGCTGCGAGCTGTCAGATCGCGGTCGCGGCTGAAGCCGCTCCTACGGTGGCCCGTGCTGCGCCAATGCCCACGCCACGTGCTCACGCACCAAGGCCGATGCACACTCCCGGCGCGAAGCCAGTGCCGCCAACACCGCCGGGGTGGTCGGCGCGTTGCCGAGCGCCACGGCGATATTGCGCAACCAGCGCTCGTGCCCGCTGCGGCGGATCGGGCTGCCTTCGGTGCGGCGCAGGAATTCGTCTTCGTCCCAGGCGAACAGCTCGGGCAGGGTGGCGCTATCGAGCTGGTTGCGGGCACGGAAATCCGGCTCGTCGGTGCGCTTGGCGAACTTGTTCCAGGGGCAGACCAGCTGGCAGTCGTCGCAACCGAAGATGCGGTTGCCGATGGGTTTGCGCAGCGCTTCGGGAATGGCGCCTTCGTGTTCGATGGTGAGATAGGAGATGCAGCGCCGCGCATCCAGCCGGTGCGGGGCGATGATGGCCGCGGTCGGGCAGATGTCGATGCAGCGCACGCAGCTGCCGCAGTGCGCGCTGGCCGGCAGGTCCACCGGCAGCGGCAGGTCGATGTAGATCTCGCCGAGGAAGAACCACGAGCCGCCCTGCTTGTCGATCAGGCAGGTGTGCTTGCCGATCCAGCCGAGGCCGGCATTGCGTGCCAGGGCACGCTCGAGCACCGGCGCCGAGTCGACGAAGACGCGGTGGCCGAAGGCGCCGACCTCGGCCTGCAGGCGCTCGGCGAGCTTCTGCAGGCGCTGGCGCATCAGCTTGTGATAGTCGCGGCCCAGGGCATAACGGGCGACATAGGCGCGTTCGCCATCGTCCAGCGTGGCCCAGGCTGCTTCGTCATCGCGGCGGCCATAGTCCAGGCCGACCGAGATCACCCGCAGCGTGCCGGGCACCAGTTCCTGCGGACGCGAGCGCTTGTCGCCGTGCTGGGCCATCCAGTGCATCGTTCCGTACAGGCCTTCGGCCAGCCAGTCGCGCAGATGCTGCTCGTCCTGCGCCAGGTCGATCCCGCTGATGCCGCAACGCTGGAAGCCGGCTTCGCGCGCCAGCACGCGCACCCGCGCGGCAAGCGCGTGCGGGTCGGCGGGCAGGGGCCCGGCGGGGAGGGGGGGCAGCGGCACGGCGGACATGGCGCCAAGTATAGAATCCCGGCCATGTACACCCCTCTTTTGCTTCACGACGGCGCTTCGGCGCGCATGATCGATGCGCAGGCCACGCAATCGCTGGGCGGCGACGCCTACGTGCTGATGCAGCGCGCCGGCCTGGCCGCCTGGGAGTTGCTGCAGCAGCGCTGGCCCCAGGCGCGCCGGCTGGTGGTGGCCTGCGGCACCGGCAACAACGGCGGCGACGGTTACGTGCTGGCGCGGCTGGCCCAGCTGGCCGGACGCCAGGTGCGGGTGGTGCATGCGGAAGATCGCGGCCCGGCCTCGGCGCTGGCGCAGCGCGCCTGCACCGACTACCTGGCCCGCGGCGGCCAGGTGGCGCTGTTTCCCTGCGAACTGGCCGATGCCGACGTCATCGTCGATGCGCTGTTCGGCATCGGCCTGAACCGTCCGCCGGAAGCGTCCGATGCGGCCTTGATCGAAGCGATCAACCGCAGCGGCGTGCCGGTGCTGGCGCTGGACGTGCCCAGCGGCGTGGATGCCGAGCACGGTAGCCGGCCCGGCGTGGCGGTAGGTGCGACGGTGACCTTGCAGTTCATCGTCGCCCACCTGGGCCTGCACACCGGCGATGCGCTGGAACAGGTGGGCGAGCGCGTGCTGGCGGGCCTGGACGTGGCGGAGGCGACGATCCAGGCGAGTCCGCCGCGCGCCGAGTCGTGGTCGGTGGAGGCGCTGCACGCCGTGTTGCGGCCGCGACGCCGCAATACCCATAAGGGCGAATCCGGCCGCGTGCTGTGCATCGGCGGCAACGAAGGCAGCGGCGGCGCGATCATGCTCACCGCCGAGGCCGCGCTGCGCACCGGTGCCGGCCTGTTGGTGGCCGCCACGCGCGCGCGCCACGTCGGGCCCTTGCTGGCGCGTTGTCCGGAAGTGATGGCGCGCGCGGTGGAGGATGGCGAGGTACTGCCGCCGCTGTTGCGCCAGGCCGACGTGGTGGCGATCGGCCCGGGCCTGGGCCAGGACGACTGGGCGCGCGCGCTGTGGCAGATGGCCATGGACCACGCCGGCGCGAAAGTTGTCGATGCCGATGCCCTGAACCTGCTCGCCGCCGCGCCGCGCCGCTTCGATGACGGCAACGGCACCGATGCCATCCTGACGCCGCACCCCGGCGAGGCCGCGCGCCTGCTCGGCATTCCTGCCGCGCAGGTGCAACGCGATCGCCTCGCGGCGGCACAAATGCTGGTCGCACGTTTCGACGCCGTGGTCGTGCTCAAGGGCGCCGGCACGATCGTCGCGGCGCCAGGGCGCAGGCCACGCGTGATCGACGCCGGCAATCCCGGCATGGCGGTAGGCGGCATGGGCGACTTGCTGACCGGCGTGATCGCCGCGTTGCGCGCGCAGGGGCACGACGCCTTCGACGCGGCCACGCTCGGCGCGCTGCTGCATGCCGCAGCGGGCGACCTGGCGGCGCGGGAGGGCGAACGTGGACTGTTGCCGACCGATCTGTTGCCGTGGCTGCGCGCGTTGTCCAACTGAGCCGGCCTGCCGAATGAAGACACCCGCATCCACGAGGACGGCATGAAGCACGAAGGCTGGCTGAAAGATGCCGAGGCCACCGAACGCCTGGGCCAGGCACTGGCGCGCACGCGGCCGCCGCAGGCGCTGGTGGAATTGCAGGGCGACCTCGGTGCCGGCAAATCCACGTTGGCGCGCGCGTTGTTGCGCGCGCTGGGCGTACAGGGCGCGATCCGCAGCCCGACCTACACCCTGGTCGAGCGCTATCCGCTCGACAGCGGCGAAGCCTGGCACCTGGACCTGTACCGCATCGGCCACGCCGCCGAACTGGACTTCCTCGGCCTGGACGAAGGCGACGTGCGCCTGTGGCTGGTGGAATGGCCCGAGCGCGGCACCGGTGCGCTGCCGCCGACCGACCTGCGGGTGGAACTCGCCGTCGAGGGGCAGGGCCGGCGCTTCGCCCTGGTGGCGACCAGCGAGGCAGGTCGCCGCTGGCTGGACAGCCTGGACGCAGCGGAACAGTTAGTAGACCTTCCTGCCGGGGCAAAGTAGGAAAGTCACCCAGGTGGCGGATATTTAAGGAAAAAGACTATTGCATTCTGCCCGGGCCGGTGATTGAATCCGTGCCATGTCCCCGGCCCCCCGACTTTTCGCCGTCCGTTTGCTCGCCAGTGCCGCCGGCCTGGCGGCCTGCTTTGGCGCGCTCGCCGGCGAAATCCAGGCGGTTTCGTTGAACGCCGGCAGCACCGGTACCCGCGCAGAAATCCGCCTGGCCGGTGCCGGCGGCTACAAGACCCTTTCGCTGGCCGGGCCGAACCGCCTGGTCGTGGACTTCCCCGATTCCAGTGCCGTGCGCGGCCTGAAGATGCCGGCGGCCGCCGGCGTGGTCACCGCCGTGCGCACCGGCCAGCCGGAGCCGGGCACCTTCCGCGTGGTGTTCGACCTGGCCAACCAGGTCTCGGCCTTCAGGCCGCAGTTGGACAAGAGCAGCGGTGAAGCGCGGCTGGTGATCGAGTGGCCGGGCGAGTTCGCGCCGGCTGCCGGCAGCACGGTGGCGCAGGCTACTGCGGCCGCCTTGCCGGCCAACGACGAACCCGCGGCCCAGGCGCGCGCGCCCGAAGAGCGCTCCCCGGAAGCGCCCGCCGTCACCACGGCACAAGCACGCCAGGACGCGGCCCGCGCCACCGCGGCGCTGACCGCGGCCGTGGTGCAGCGCGCCAACGGTCCCACGCCCGAGCCGGTGCCGGCGCAACCGGCCGCACCGCTCGCCGCGGCGAGCACGGCCATCTCCACGCCATACCCGCAGGTGCCGGTCGCCGGCACGCCCGCCGCGAGCGCGCCGGTCAACGGCGCCACGGCCATGTCCGTCGCCAGCCGGCCGGTCAACGGCGCCGCGCCGGTGGCCACGACCATTGCGACCGGCGTGCCTGCCGCCGTGCGCGTCGTGCCGGCATCGCCACAAGCGATCCTCAATGGCACCGCGGTGCCGGTCGCCAGTGCAGCGACGTCGCCCGGTGCCGGCACCCCGCCGCCCGCCGCGCAGGTGTCGACCGCCATCGCGGCGGCTCCGGCCGCCAGCACCGCCGAACCGCCGCGGCCGGCGATGCCCAGCGACGCCTCGCGGGTCAAGATGAAGGCGGGCATGCGCCCGCTGGTGGTGGCGATCGACCCCGGCCATGGTGGCCAGGACCCCGGTGCCATCGGCCCCAGCGGCAAGCGCGAGAAGGACGTCACCCTGGCCGTGGCGCGTGAACTCGCGCGCCAGGTCAACGCCACGCCGGGCCTCAAGGCCTACCTCACCCGCGATAGCGACGTCTTCATCCCGCTGCCGATGCGCGCCAAGAAGGCGCGCGCCGCCGGTGCCGACATCTTCATCTCGATCCACGCCGACGCCGCCGAAAACCGCAGCGCCAGCGGTTCGTCGGTATTCGTGCTGTCGACCAAGGGTGCCTCCTCGCAGCGCGCCCGCTGGCTGGCCGACAAGGAAAACGCGGCCGACCTGGTCGGTGGCGTGCGCCTGCAGCAGACCGAGAACACCTTGGCCAACGTGTTGCTGGACCTGGCCCAGAGCGGCCACATGAAGGCCTCCGAAGACGCGGCCGGCCATGTGCTGGGCGGGCTCAAGACGATTGGCAACAACCACAAGCCGGAACTGGAGCGCGCCAACTTCGCGGTGCTGCGGACCTCGGACATGCCGGCGATGCTGGTCGAGACCGCTTTCATCTCCAATCCGGACGAAGAGCGGCGCCTGACCGACCCGGCGTACCAGCGCAGGCTGGCCGGCGCGGTGCTGGACGGGGTCAATACCTTCTTCACCCGCCAGCCGCCACCGGGCACGCTGTACGCGGCGCGCGCGCAGGCCGAGATGGACGCGGCGGCCGGCACCGTGGCCGGCGGCAGCCGCTGAAGCTCGGCTATCATCTGCACTGACCCGTTGAAGACGGCGCCGCGCGGCGCCGGGTGCCGTGCCTTTGATCACCTCGCCTTTGATCACCTCGCCCTGGATCGTCTCCCGTCCTGATCTGCCGCGGCGGAAGCCATGAGCATCCGCCAGTTGCCGGAAATCCTGATCAACCAGATCGCCGCCGGCGAGGTGGTCGAACGCCCTGCGTCGGTGGTCAAGGAACTGGTCGAGAACGCCATCGATGCCGGTGCCCTGCGCGTCGATATCGAGCTGGAAGAGGGCGGCGTGCGCCTGATCCGCATCCGCGACGATGGCGGCGGCATTGCGCCGGAAGAACTGGCGCTGGCGGTGTCGCGGCACGCGACCAGCAAGATCGCCTCGCTCGACGACCTGGAGTCGGTGGCCACCTTGGGCTTCCGCGGCGAAGCGCTGCCCTCGATCGCCTCGGTCAGCCGCTTCACCCTGGTGTCGCGCCAGCCCGGCGAGGAGCACGGCTACGCCTTGCAGGTCGAAGGCGGGCGCGTGGGCGAAGTGCAGCCGCGCGCGCATGCGCCGGGCACCACGGTCGAGGTGCGCGAGCTGTTCTACAACGTGCCGGCGCGGCGCAAGTTCCTGCGCGCCGAACGCACCGAGCTCGGCCACATCGAGGAGTGGTTGCGTTCGCTGGCGCTGGCGCGGCCGGATATCGAGCTGCGCGTGTCGCACAACGGCAAGCCCTCGCGCCGCTACCGCCCGGGCGACCTGTATTCGGATGCGCGCCTAGGCGAAACCCTGGGCGAGGATTTCGCCCGGCAGTCGCTGCGGGTGGACCATAGCGGTGCCGGCCTGCGCCTGCATGGCTGGATCTCGCAGCCGCATTACTCGCGCGCCAGCGCCGACCAGCAGTACCTCTACGTCAACGGCCGCTCGGTGCGCGACCGCAGCGTGGCCCACGCGGTGAAGATGGCCTATGGCGACGTGCTCTATCACGGCCGGCAGCCGGCCTACGTGCTGTTCCTCGAACTCGATCCCACCCGCGTTGACGTCAACGTGCATCCGGCCAAGCACGAGGTGCGCTTCCGCGATTCGCGGCTGATCCATGATTTCGTCTACCGCACCCTGCAGGACGCGCTGGCGCAGACCCGCGCCGGTGCGGCCGAGACCCAGCCAGCGACGTACTCGACGCTGGCCCCGGGCGGCACGCCATCGCCCGCCATCGCCCCGGCCGGCGGCGAGGGTGGCTACCGCGACTGGCGCCCGGCGCAATCGCCGCTGGGCTTGCGCGTGGAGGAAGCGCCTGCGGCCTATGCGGCGCTGTACGGCGCCACCGGCGGATCGGGCACGGCCGAATCCATGCCGATGCCGATGACCCAGGCCGGTTTGCCACCCACTTCGGCGCAGGCCGGCGTGCCGCCGCTGGGCTACGCGGTGGCGCAACTGCACGGCATCTACATCCTGGCCGAGAACGCCGAAGGCCTGATCGTCGTCGACATGCACGCCGCGCACGAGCGCATCGGCTACGAACGGCTGAAGAACGCGCACGACGGCATTGGCCTGCACGCGCAGCCGCTGTTGGTCCCGATCACGCTGAGCGTGGGCGAGCGCGAAGCCGACGTTGCCGAGCGCGAGGCCGAGACGCTGGCCGCGCTCGGTTTCGAGGTCACCCGTGCCGGTCCGCAGTCGCTGCACGTGCGCAGCATTCCCGCGCTGTTGGCCCAGGCCGAACCCGAAGGGCTGTTGCGCGATGTACTCTCCGACTTGCGCGAACACGGCCAGACGCGACGCGTGGCCGGCGCGCGCGACGAGCTGCTCTCGACCATGGCCTGCCATGGCGCAGTGCGCGCGAACCGACGGCTGACGGTGCCGGAAATGAACGCGCTGCTGCGCGACATGGAAGCCACCGAACGCTCGGGGCAATGCAATCACGGCCGCCCGACCTGGGCGCGCTTTTCACTGGCTGAAATCGATCGTTGGTTCTTACGGGGGCGTTGATGAGTTTCACCAACAGGGGGAAATGGCTGGGCGGCCTGCTGGTCCTGGCCGCGCTGGCCGGATGCAGCGACAAGCAGGACGCGCCGCGCGCCGCCGCGGGCCAGGCCAGGCCGGCCGCGGCCGATCCGCAGTTCCTGGCCGACAACCAGGTCTGGCGCGACGAGCGCCTGGCCGAGCTGAGCAAGCCCGATGGCTGGACCACGCTGGTCGGCCTGCACTGGCTGGAGTTGAAGGCCCACTACATCGGCAGCGGCAGCACCAGCGGCATCCGCCTGGCGGTGGGGCCGGAGAAGATGGGCATGCTGCAGGTGGTGGGCGACCAGGTGTGGTTCACCCCCGAACACGATGTGGCGCTCACCGCCGATGGCCAGCCACTGAAAGGCAAGGTGCGCTTTTTCAGCGACCGCGACCCGACCCCGACCGTCATCGGGTTCGATGACGGCAAGGGTCTGCTGACCCTGATCCAGCGCGGCGACCGCCGCGCACTGCGGGTGCGCCATGCCGACGCGCCGACGCACACCGGGTTCACCGGGCTGAAGTATTGGCCGGCCGATCCGTCCTGGCGCATCCGGGCGCGCTTCGTACCGCACGACATCGGCCAGACCTTGCCGGTGGTGGACATCACCGGACTGTCGACCGACCAGCCGAACGCCGGCGCGATCGAGTTCGAGCGCAACGGCCAGACTTTCCGCCTGGAGGCGATCGGCGAGCCGGGTCGCGAACTGTTCGTGGTCTTCGCCGACCGCACCAGTGGCCACGGCAGCTACGCGGCGGGCCGCTTCATCGATGTGAGCGCGCCGGATGCGGAAGGGAACGTGGTGCTCGACTTCAACCGCGCCTACAACCCGCCATGCGTGTTCACCCCGTTCGCGACCTGCCCGCTGCCGCCGCCGGAAAACCGGCTGGACCTGCCGGTGGAAGCGGGCGAGCAGGACTATCACCGTCCAAGCGAACCGGCCCACCAAGGCTGACCGATGGGCCACTCTCTCTCGCGTTGGTTGTCCATGCTCCTGGCGAGCCTGCTGTTGGCCGGTATCGCCTGGGCGACGCCGGGTGCCGGCAACGGCGCCGCGGCGGCCAGCTCGCCGCCGGTGCCGTTGCTGTGGAAGGTCAGCGGGCACGACGGCGCCACGCTGTACCTGCTCGGCTCCTTCCACTTGTTGCGCCCGGACGATTACCCGTTGGCGCCGGAAGTGGACGCGGTCTTCGCCAGCGCCGGGCAGATGCTGTTCGAGCTGCCGGCCGACCAGGTGCAATCGCCGGCGCTGGCGGCACAGATGCTGCAGGCGGCCACGCGCGGCGATGGCCGCACCTTGCGCGACGACCTGACACCGGCGCAATGGGCCTCGCTCGAATCCTATGCGGCGCAGCATGGATTGCCGCTGCAGGCGATGTCTGGCTATGAAACCTGGTTCGTGGCGCTGACGTTGAGCCTGTCGGAGATGGCGGCGCAGGGCCTGGATCCCTCGCTCGGCCTGGACCAGCACTTCATGCGCGAGGCCGCGCAGGCCGGCAAGGCGACCGGCGGCCTGGAGTCGGCCGCCGAGCAGATCGCGCTGCTGGACGGCATGTCGCCGGAGGAACAGCGGCAGATGCTGGCCGAGGCGCTGGACGATGCACGCGACGGCAACCGCGAGTCGCGCGCGCTGCACGACGCTTGGCGCCGCGGCGATGCGGCGAAGATGTGGTCGGAGATGGCGCTGGACATGAAGCGCCAATACCCGGCGCTGTACCGGAACATCAACGTCGAACGCAATGACCGCTGGGTGCCGAAGCTGGAGCAGCGGCTACAGGCCGGGCAGGGCACGACGCTGGTGGTGGTCGGTACGCTGCACTTGCTGGGCGAGGATGGCGTGGTGGAGAAGTTGCGCGCGCGCGGGTATCGGGTGGAGCGGATCTGCGCGGCTTGCGCCAGGTAGAAGCGCGCGAGCGCTGCTGCAATCCCTTCTCCCGCTTGCGGGAGAAGGTGCCCGGGGGGCGGATGAGGGCAGCTTAGCGCCGCGTCTTGCCACCGGCAGCCGCGGTCGGCCCCGCCGAAGGCGCGCCCGTGCCGGTGCCAGTTCCCGTGCCGGTCCCGGTCCCCGGCCCGCGGCCGAACCCGGCGCCGAAGTTGCGCTGGAATTCCTGCCACAGCTCCAGGTTGCGCTCGGTGAGCTGGTTCATCATCGCCCACGGCGTCTGGCCGAGCAGGTTGCCCATTTGCTGGCGGAACTGCTGCTGCTGCTCCAGGAACACCTGCATGCTGCGTTCGAGGTAGTTGCCCATGAAGCCCTGCAGCGAATCGCCGTAGAAACGGATGATCTGGCTGAGCAACTGGGTCGAGAGCATCGGCTCGCCGTCCGATTCCTGGTCGGCGATGATCTGCAGCAGTACCGAGCGGGTCAGGTCTTCGCCGCTCTTGGCGTCGCGCACTTCGAAGTCCTCGCCGTCGATGATGAGCTGGCGCACATCCTCGATGGTGATGTAGCTGGAGATCTCGGTGTCGTACAGCCGGCGGTTCGGGTACTTCTTGATGATGCGAAGTGCAGCCATGAAAGCAGTCACTCGGTACGGATTGTGCGGAGGATGGCGCAGTGCAGCAGCGCTTGCAACCGCCACAAGTCAGGGGTGGCGGTGCTTGCGGGCGGAAAAATGTTGCGCAGCATGTGTTTGCGCGGTTTTCGATGCTGCATCTGAATCGTGCAGCATGACGCGGTGAACGCCCACGTTGCGCGGCTCACCAGCCCATGTGGTGGCCGCCATTGATATCCAGGTTGGAGCCGGTGATCCAGGCCGCTTCCTCGGCCACCAGGAAAGCCACCGCGTAAGCGATTTCCCCGGGTTTGCCGAGGCGCCCGGTGGGAATATCGGCGACGATCTTGGCCCGCACTTCCTCGGGAACGGCCATCACCATGTCGGTGGCGACATAGCCGGGCGAGACCGTGTTGACGGTGATGCCGTAGGCGGCGTTCTCGCGCGCCAGCGAGATGGTGAAACCGTGCATGCCGGCCTTGGCGGCGGCGTAGTTGGCCTGGCCGTACTGGCCCTTGAGGCCGTTGATCGAACTGATCTGGATCACCCGCCCCCAGCCGCGCTTGCGCATGCCTTCGATCACCGGCCGGGTGACGTTGAACACCGAGTTGAGGTTGGTGTTGATCACCTCGTGCCACTGCTCGGCGGTCATGCGGTGGAAGGTGGTGTCGCGGGTGATGCCGGCGTTGTTGACCAGGATTTCCACCGGGCCCAGGGCCGCTTCCACCTCGCCGATGAGCGCGCTGGCCTGATCGGACGAAGCGACATCGCCCTTGAACAACGGAATGTCGTAGCCGTCGGCCTGCATGCGCTGTTGCCAGGCGCGGGCCTTTTCCTCGTTGCGGTAGTTCGTGGCGACCCGGTGGCCCTGGTCGGCCAGGCGTTTGCAGATGGCGGTGCCGATGCCGCCGGTGCCGCCGGTGACCAGTGCGACGCGGGATGTCATGGAAGCTCCGAAAGACGCGGGGATGACCGGGATTCTAGACAAGGAAAGGGGCGCGCGTCTGCGCGCGTGCCGGTGGCGCTCAGGCCGGGATCGGCGGCAGTTGCCGCGGCAGCCGATCGGCGCGGAAGCCGGCCACCGCCGCGTCCAGGAAAGCATCTACCGCGCCGGCATGGGCGGGCACGCGCGGATCCTGGCCGAGGTCGCGCCAGGCCGCCCGCAGCGCGGGCAGCGGGTCGGCATCGTCCAGCGGCCGCGCGGCCTCGGACTTGGAGAGCTTGCGGCCCGCCGCGTCGGTGACCAGCGGCAAGTGCAGGTAGCGCGGGGTCGGCAGGCCGAGTGCGCGTTGCAGCAGGATCTGCCGTGGCGTGGAATCGAGCAGGTCGGCGCCGCGCACCACGTCGGTCATGCCTTGCGCGGCGTCGTCGACGACCACGGCCAGCTGATAGGCCCAATAGCCATCGGCGCGCTTGAGCACGAAGTCGCCGACCTCGCGGTAAACGTCCTGGCTGAGCGGGCCTTGCAGGGCATCGTCGAAATCGATCCGGGCGGGCTCGTCCACGCGCAGGCGGAAGGCCGGCGTGCGTCCGCCGGCGCCGTGCAGGCAGCGATGGTGGATGCCGCCGGCCGCCGCCAGCTCGGCGCGGCTGCAGCTGCAGGCGAAGGCCTGGCCCTCGCCGAGCAGGCGGGCCAGCGCCGCCGCGTAGCGCGGCTGGCGATCGCGCTGGCGCACGATCTCGCCGTCGTGGGCCAGCCCGAAGGCGGCCAGCGTGCGCAGCTGCGCCGCCGCCGCACCGGGCACCTCGCGCGGCGGATCGATGTCCTCGACGCGGATCCACCACTGCCCCCCCTGGCTGCGCGCCAGCAGCCAGCTGCCCAGGGCCGCATAGAGCGAGCCGTAGTGCAGCGGGCCGGTGGGCGAGGGGGCGAAGCGCCCGCGGTAGGAAAGAGGCGGCATGGAAGGCTGAATCGTCTTTCAGGTTGTCGCTTGATTTCAAGTTGGCCGCGCCGCAGATTGGCGAGAACCAGTCGGTTTTTCCCTTCAAAGTCCCGCGGAGTCGGCGCTTCCATGTTCAGTCGTATCGCTTTGTTCCTGTTGACCAACCTGGCCGTGCTGATCCTGGCCGGCATCGTGATGTCGGTCCTGGGCGTCAATCCGGCCAACCTGGGCGGCCTGCTGATCATGGCGGCATTGTTCGGCTTCGGCGGCTCGCTGGTATCGCTGCTGCTTTCCAAGTTCATGGCCAAGCGCGCCACCGGCGCCCAGGTGATCACCGAACCGCGCACCCCGAGCGAGCGCTGGCTGGTCGAGACCGTGCGCCGCCAGGCCCAGGCCGCCGGCATCGGCATGCCCGAAGTGGCGATCTACGACGGCCCGGAAATCAACGCCTTCGCCACCGGCGCCAACCGCAACAACGCCCTGGTCGCCGTTTCCACCGGCCTGCTGCAGCACATGAGCCAGGACGAAGCCGAAGCGGTGCTCGGCCACGAAGTCAGCCACGTCGCCAACGGCGACATGGTGACCATGGCCCTGCTGCAAGGCGTGCTCAACACCTTCGTGATCGTGCTGGCGCGCATCGTCGGCGGCGTGATCGACACCTACCTCTCCGGCAACCGCGAAGACGGCCGCCGCGGCTTTGCCTACTTCGCCATCGTGATGGTGCTGGAACTGATCTTCGGCCTGTTCGCCACCATGATCGCCATGTGGTTCTCGCGCCGCCGCGAATTCCGCGCCGACGCCGGCGGCGCCCAGCTTGCGGGGCGGCAGAAGATGATTTCGGCCCTGGAAAGGCTCTCGCTCAACCATGGTCAAAGTACCCTGCCGGCCCAGGTCGAAGCCTTCGGCATCGCCGGCGGCGTTGGCCAGGGCCTGCGCAAACTGTTCCTGAGCCACCCGCCGCTGACCGAGCGCATCGCGGCGCTGAGGCAGGCCAACTCGACCGTTGTCTGACCTCCAACAAGAAAACCCGCCTTCCGGTGGGTTTTTTTGTTGCGCAGCAAATCGCTCTTGGCTTTCCCATCCGATCGCAGAAATCTGTCGGGCATCTGGCGGCAGACTCTCGTCAAGCCAAGCAGCAAAGGGATCTGACGGTGTGCGGTCGGGGCTGAAGCCCCTCCTACAGATTCCTGCAGATTCCTGCAGATTTCTCGCCAACCCGCTGGGGGAATAGCCCCCTTGGCAAAGGGGGCGCGGCGACAGCCGCGGGGATCGACCCCTCACTCAAAATTCGTAATTCATCCCCGCCGCCGCAGGCCCAATGAAATCCCCCTGCACGTAATCCACGCCCGCATTGAAGAACAGGCTCATCGACGCCGCATCGCCGACGAACTCGACCAGCGTCAGAATGCCCTCCGGCTGCGCCCGCCCGGTGATCTCGCGGATCTTCTCCTGGCTCTCCTTGCCCTGTACCGCATCGGCGGTCAGCCCCCGGTCCAGCTTGAGGAAGGACGGCTGGAAGTGCGACAGCAACTGGAACGAATCCAGCCCCGAACCGAACTGCTCCAGCCCCAGCTTGCAGCCCAACGCCGCCACCTCGGTGAGGAACTGCTGCGCGTTGCGCAGGTGCGTGAACACCTTCGACTCCGGCGTCTGCAACCACAGCCGTTCGCCCGCAACGCCATGGGCCGCCAACTCCTGGCGGATCAGCGCCACCGTGCGCGGGTCCGAATAGGCCGCCGGCCCGATGCGCACCAGCAGGTGGGTCGCGTGGCCGGCGCGCTGGCGTTCGGCCAGCGTGCGGATCGCCTCGCGGATCACCCAGCGGTCGATGTCGGCGATCAGCGCGTGCTCCTCGGCAATGCTCAGGAAGGTGGCCGGCGAAATCAGCTCGCCATTGCGGTCCAGGCGCAGGAACGCCTGGTACAGCTCGATCGGCTCGCCCATCAGGTGCAGCACCGGCTGGAAGTGCAGCAGGAAGCCGTTGCCGACCAGCGCCTCGTGCAACTGCTCGATCCAGCGCTGGATACGCTCTTCCTCGGCGCGATCGACCTCGCCCGGGTCGAACACCTGCACGCCATTGCCGCCCAGCTCGCTGGTCGCGCGCACCGATTCGGTCGCCCGCTGCAGCACCTGGCCGATGCTGGCGATCTTCTCGCCGATCTGCACGCCGCCGATGCTCACCGTCACCGTCGCCGAGCGCTCGCCGACGCTGAACACGTGCTGGGCGAACGCGGCGCGGATCTTCTCGGCCAGCCCACGGGTGCCGTGGTGGTCGCCGGCCAGCAACACCGCGAAGCTGTTCTCGCCGAAGCGCGCCGTGCGCATGTCCGCATCGACATGCGCGGCCAGGTGGCTGGCCAGCGCGCTGATCAAGGTGTCGGCCGAGTCCAGGCCGATGTCGGCCAGGATGCGGCTGTAGTGATCCGGCTCGACCAGCAGGAAGCCGGCCTGGACGCCGCCGCGGCTGGCCTGGGCCACGGCGTCTTCCAGCGCGACCATGAAGGTCGGGCGGTTGAGCAGGCCGGTCACCGTGTCGCGCTGGCGCAGGTCCTCGACCTCGCGCGCCAGTTCCGGGTCGAATTCCTCGCGGCGGCGGAACACCACCTGCACGCAGGCCTCGCCCTCGTAGGTGGCGGTGGCGAATTCCATCGTCGCCGGGAAGGTGTCGCCCTCCAGGCTGCGCGCGTCCACCTTGTACTGCGGCGGCGGCGCTTCACCCTTGCTCATCGACTTGAGCAGTTGCTTGAAGTCCTCCACGTGCTGGGCGGCGATCAGGTCCAGCAGCGAGATGCCCTCCACGTCGTCGAACGACTCGAACCCGAACATCTCCAGGTAGGCGTCGTTGGCGCGGATGTGCATGCCTTCGTGGACGTAGGCGATCGGGTCGCGCGAAGAGGCGATCAGCGCATCGCAGCGGCGCTCGGTCTCGCGCATCTGCGCCTCGATCCGGCGCAGGCCGCGGCGGGCCTGCAGGTCGGTCATTTCGGCGCGCACCACGCCCAGCAAGTGTTCCGGCCGCTGGCGCAGGGCGATCGCGCGGATGCCGTGGCCGGCCGCCTCGACCCATTCGTTCTCGTCGATCTTGTCGGTCAGCAGCACCAGCGGCACGTCCTTGCCGCTGCGGGCGATGGCCTGCTGCACGGCAGCCAGCGGCAGGTCGCGCGACCGCGAAGCGAGCACCAGGTCGATCTGGCCATACAGCATCGAGGTCAGGTCGTCGGTGGTCTGCGGGCGCGAGGGGCGCACGGCGATGCCGCTGTTGCGCAAGGTGGTGACGATGCCCTCGGCGCTCTCGCCGCTGTCATCGACGATCATCAGGCGGAGGGTGAGGTCTTTGCCGTTCTGCATTCAGGTGTTCCGGGGGACAGGGTGGGGCGCTGGCAGGGAGCGAGGGGACGACCGCAGGGGAGCGCATGCGGCGCGGCGCCGGGCAGCCCGGAAAACCGGCTGGCGAGCCGGCCGGCAGGGTCCACGCGATCTTCCCCAAGATCCATGGCCTCCTGTAATACACGATGCTGCCGGCCGCCGTCCATGCACGCGTCCGCGGTTCGGCCTGCCGGCGGCCTCCGCGCCCGGCTCCGCGATCAGGCGGCGCTGCCGGCGGCGTGGCCCGAGGCCCAGGCCCATTGGAAGTTGTAGCCACCCAGCCAGCCGGTCACATCCAGCACTTCGCCGACGAAATACAGGCCGGGGACCCGACGCGATTCCATGGTAGAGGACGACACCGCGTCGGTATCCACGCCGCCCAGGGTGACCTCGGCGGTGCGGTAGCCCTCGGTGCCGCTGGCCACCAACGGCCAGTCGCGCAGGGTGGCGGCGGCCGCGCGCAGCTCGCGCTCGTCGAGCTGGCGCACCGGCTTGTCCGGCAGCCACAGTTCGCACAGGCGCTGGGCCAGCCGCTTGGGCAGGCGTTCGGCCAATACATTGCGCAGTTCGGTGGCGCCACGCAGGCGCTTTTGTTCGCGCAGCCAGGCCTCGGCATCCTCGCCCGGCAACAGGTCCAGGCGCAGGTCGTCGCCGGGTTGCCAATAGGAGGAGACCTGCAGCATCGCCGGGCCGCTGACGCCGCGGTGGGTGAACAGCAGGGCGTTGCGGAAGGCGGCGCCATTGCAGCGCGCCTCCACCGGCAGGGCCACGCCGGACAGGTCCTGCAGGCGCTCCTGGTGCTTGCCGGACAACGTCAGCGGCACCAGTCCGGCGCGGGTCGGCAGGACCGCATGGCCGAACTGCCGTGCCAACTCGTAGCCGAAGCCGGTCGCGCCGAGGCTGGGGATGGACAGCCCGCCGGTGGCCACCACCAGCGAAGCGGCGTGGAAGCGTCCCTGCGTGGTGTCGACGCGGAAGCCCTCGGCGCCGCGTTCGACGGCGCTCACCGTGCAATGGCTGCGGACCTGCGCGCCGGCGGCATGGCACTCGTCCAGCAGCAGCTTGACGATCAGCTTGGAGGACACATCGCAGAACAGCTGGCCCAGTTCCTTCTCGTGATAGGCCACGCCGTGGCGTTCGACCATCTCGATGAAATCGGCCGGCGTGAAGCGCGCCAGCGCGGATTTGCAGAAGTGCGGGTTGGCCGACAGGAAGTTGGCCGGGGTGGTGCCGGTATTGGTGAAATTGCAGCGGCCGCCGCCGGACATCAGGATCTTCTTGCCGACCTTGTTGGCGTGGTCGATCACCTGCACCCGCCGGCCGCGCTGGCCGGCGGTGAGCGCGGTCATCAGGCCGGCCGCGCCGGCGCCGATGACCAGCACGTCGCACTCGATCACGCTCATGCCGTGGCGGTGCGCTCGAGCGGTACGACGGTGGCGCTTTCCGACTCGCCCAGGAACTGCACTTCGCCGTCCTGGATCAGCACGTCGAAGCGCATGCCGCGGCCGATCAAGCCGGCCAGCGCGGCGGTGGCGGCCGGATCGACCTCGATCACCCGCAGCTGCCGCTGCCGCGCCAGCGCGCCGCCGTTCTTCTTCCACCAGGTGTCCACGGCCTGGCCGCCGTAGGCGAGCACGATCACCTCGCGCGCGCGGCCGCAGGCCTTGCGGATGCGCGATTCGTCCGGCGTGCCCAGCTCGATCCACTGTTCGATCTCGCCGCCGTAGTCGCGGCGCCACAGGTCCGGTTCGTCCTCGCTGCTCAGGCCGCGGCCAAAGGCCAGCCGGTCGTCGGCGAACAGGGCGAATGCCAGCAGGCGCAGCATCAGCCGCTCGTCGGTCTCGGAAGGGTGCTGGGCCAGGGTGAGGTTGTGGCTGGCGTAGTAGCCGCGGTCGAGGTCGCTGATCTGCAGCTCGGCCTTGCGGACGGTGGCGGTGAGGGCCATGGGGGATGCCGGGAAAAGGGCGGCCATTCTAAGCGCCATGCGCACCTGGGGCGGGCGGGAGCGGGCGCATCGGATATTTCCGCCGGCGCCGCTTCAGGCAGCCAGCGTGTTGGCCGGCGTCAATTCGCCGGCTTGCGCTGTGCCAGCCAGCGGTCCAATTCGTTGGCGAAAGCCTGGCGATCGCGCGCATGCAGCGCCGAAGGGCCGCCGGTCTGCACCCCGGCGCCGCGCAATTCGGCCATGAATTCGCGCACCGAGAGCCGCTCGGCGATGTTGTTGCGGGTAAATCGCTCGCCACGCGGGCTGATCGCGTCGGCGCCCGCTTCCAGGGCGCGGGCGGCCAAGGGGATATCCTGCGTCACCACCAGGTCGCCTGCGGACAGCCGTTCGACGATGGCGTCGTCGGCCGCATCGGCCCCGCCGGGAACCTGCAAAGTCTTGAACCACGGGCCTGGCGGGGTGCGCAGCCACTGGTTGGCGACGAACCAGGTTTCCGCCCGGGTGCGCGCGGCGGCCCGGAACAGGATGTCGCGGACCGGCACCGGGCAGGCGTCGGCGTCGACCCAGATCCGGGCGGCAGAGAGCGTATTCATCCTGCTATTGTGGCCGATGTATGCGAAAGGGATTGGGAAATTGGCTGAATCGGTATGAAGATGAATAGGTCATGGGTCGCTTTTTCCATTAAAGCCTAGTAATGTTCTCGGCACTGTGTTTGCTAGTGGTCACCGTGAATCGTGGCCGTGCGGTTGATCTCATCCGATCCGCTTCAACGTGTGCGCTTTACCAACGCCTGCAAAACAGTCTCGGCCACCGGCTTTTCGGCGGCCGCGATCCTATCCATCCAGGAGTTAGTAATGTCTGATCGTCAGAGCGGTACGGTGAAGTGGTTCAACGATGCCAAGGGTTTCGGCTTCATCACCCCGGAAAGCGGCCCGGACCTGTTCGTGCACTTCCGCGCCATCCAGGGCAACGGCTTCAAGTCGCTGCAGGAAGGCCAGAAGGTGACCTTCGTCGCCGTGCAGGGCCAGAAGGGCATGCAGGCTGACCAGGTGCAGGCGGTCTAATCCCGCCTGCTACCGCAAGGTAGCCCCGACGCCGGAAGCGAAAGCTTCCGGCGTTTTTGTTTTCCGGGCCACCACGACGCCGCGGCACGGCAGCGACGGCTAACATCGTCGTTCCCCCCATGCGCCCGAGCCCATGATCACCGTCCATCACCTCAACAACTCCCGCTCCCAGCGCGTGCTGTGGTTGCTGGAAGAGCTCGCCCTGCCGTACCAGATCGTGCGCTACGAGCGTGATCCGGAAACCTTGCTCGCACCGCCGGCCTTGCGCGCGGTGCACCCGCTGGGCAAGTCGCCGGTGGTGGTCGACGGCGAACACGTACTGGCCGAGTCCGGCGCGATCCTCGATTATCTGACCGAGCGCTACGACACCGAGCGCGTGCTGTCGCCCACGCCGCGTCCGGTCGATTCCCCCGAGCGCCTGCGCTTTCGCTATTGGATGCACTACGCCGAGGGTTCGGCGATGCCGCCGCTGCTGCTGGCCCTGGTGTTTCAGCGCCTGCGCCAGGCGCCGATGCCGTTCTTCGCCCGGCCGATCGCCCGCAGCATCGCCGACAAGACGATGCGCCGCTTCGTCGGCCCGCAGGTCAAGCTGCATCTGGACTGGATGGAATCGCAGCTGGGCCAGGGCGGTTGGTTCGCCGGCGAACGTTTCACCGCCGCCGACATCCAGATGAGCTTCCCGGTCCAGGCCGCGGCCGCGCGCGGCGGTGGCCTGGCCGATCACCCCAACCTGCGCGGTTTCCTCGAGCGCGTGCAGGCGCGGCCGTCCTACCAGGCCGCATTGCAGCAGGGCGGGCCATTCGCGCTCTCGGGCGGGGCGGAGTGATCCCTGGTTTCGACAATCGCTTCATCCAACAGCTGCCGGGTGATCCGGAAACCGGCCCGCGCGTGCGCGAGGTGCTCGGCGCGGCCTGGTCGGCGGTGGCGCCGACGCCGGTGCGGGCGCCGCGCCTGCTCGGCCATTCGCGCGAAGTGGCCGCCGCGCTCGGGCTGGAGGCGGACGATATCGCCGATCCCGGCTTTGCCCAGGTGTTCGCCGGCAACGCGCGCTGGCCCGGCATGCAGACCTATGCCGCCAACTACGGCGGCCATCAGTTCGGGCATTGGGCCGGCCAATTGGGCGATGGCCGCGCGATCGGCCTGGGCGAGGTCATCGGCACCGACGGCGCACGCCACGAACTGCAACTCAAGGGCGCCGGACGCACGCCGTACTCGCGCGGCGCCGACGGCCGCGCGGTCCTGCGTTCATCGCTGCGCGAGTTCATCTGCAGCGAAGCGATGCACCATCTCGGCGTACCGACCACGCGTGCGCTGTGCCTGGTCGGCAGCGGCGAGCACGTGGTCCGCGACATGTTCTACGACGGCCATCCGCGCGCCGAACCGGGCGCCCTGGTGTGCCGCGTGGCGCCCTCGTTCCTGCGCTTCGGCAGTTTCGAATTGCCGGCCTCGCGCGGCGACGGCGCGTTGCTGCGGCAGCTGGCCGATTTCACCCAGGCGCGCGACTACCCCGAACTCCTCGGCAGCGGCGCGGCGCGCGATGCCGAATGGTTCGGCCAAATCTGCGAGCGCACCGCCGACATGGTGGCGCACTGGATGCGCGTGGGCTTCGTGCACGGGGTGATGAATACCGACAACATGTCCATCCTCGGACTGACGATCGACTACGGCCCCTACGGCTGGCTGGAAGACTACGATCCCGACTGGACCCCCAACACCACCGACGCGGCCGGCCGGCGCTACCGCTTCGGCACGCAACCGCAGGTGGCGTACTGGAACCTCGGCCGGCTCGCGCAGGCGCTGGCGCCGCTGTTCGCCGACGCCTCCGCTCTGCAGGATGGACTGGATCGCTACGTCCAGCGTTACCGCCACCGCGAGCGCGCGCATATCGCCGACAAGCTCGGCCTGGCCGAGTGCCGCGACGCCGACCTGATGCTGATGGAAGACCTGCGCACGCTCATGCAGCAGGCCGAGATGGACATGACGCTGTGCTTCCGCGGCCTGCTCGACATCGACGTCGAAGCGCCGGTCCTGCTGCCGCTGGCGTCTGCTTTCTACGACGAGGGCAAGCGCGACGTCCACAGCCCCGCCTTGTCCGCCTGGCTGCAGCGCTACGCCGCGCGCCTGCGCGAGGATCCGCAGCCGCCGGCGCAGCGCCGCGAGCGCATGCGCCTGGCCAACCCGCGCTACGTGCCGCGCAACTACCTGGCGCAGGAAACCATCGACCGCGTCGAACAGGGCGACACCGACGCGCTGGCGACCTGGCTGGACGTGCTGCGCCATCCCTACGACGAGCAACCCGGCCGCGAGGCCTATGCGCGGCGGCGCCCGGAATGGGCGAAGCAGCGTGCCGGCTGCTCGATGCTGTCCTGCAGTTCCTGATCCGCTTCCTGGGCTCCTCATCATGTCGTCCACCTCTTCTCCCTGGGCCGCGCACCTGCGCGACATCGCCGATTTCCCCAAGCCGGGCATCGTGTTCAAGGACATCACCCCGCTGCTGGGCGACGGCGAGGCGTTCAAGGCCGCGATCGAGGCGATGTGCGCGCCGTGGCGCGATCACCGGCCGGATGCCGTGCTGGGGATCGAGTCGCGCGGCTTCATCCTCGGCGCGGCGATGGCCCATGCGCTGGGCTGCGGCTTCGTGCCGGTGCGCAAGCCGGGCAAGTTGCCGGCGCACGTGTTGCGCCAGGAATACGCGCTGGAATACGGCAGCGACTGCATCGAGGTGCATGCCGACGCGCTGGCAGCGGGGGCGCGCGTGTTGCTGGTGGACGACGTGCTGGCCACGGGTGGCACCTTGCGCGCGGCCTTGTCGCTGGCCGCGCAGTTGCAGGCCGATGTCATCGGCGCGGCGGTGTTGATCGAATTGCCCGCGCTGGGCGCGCGGTCGCGCTGGCCGGCGCAGGTGCCGTTGCAGGCGACTTTGGTGTTTTGACTTGTGGGAGGGGTGTTGGCCCCGATGCTGTCCGATCACGGTGCGCTCGCTGGAACCGACGATTTCCGGTCGCGGCTGAAGCCGCTCCTACAGGGCATTCAGGCCTTTGTGGGAGGGGCTTGAGCGCGGACGGGCGAAGCGGGGATTTGCCGCGAGAGGCATCAGCCCCGACGCTGTCCGGTCGCGATGCGCTCGCTGGAACCGACGATTTCCGGTCGCGGCTGAAGCCGCTCTTACAGTGTGCCCAGGCTTTTGTGGGAGGGGCTTGAGCCCCGACAGGCGAAGCTGCGATCTCCCGCGCGGCTTATAGCTTCCGCACCCGGAAGCGCCGTCCCTTGATCTTGCCCGCTTCCAGGCGGTCCAGCGCCTTGGCGACCTGGCCACGCGCGATCGCCACGTAGGAACGCGTCGGCTGGATCACGATCTTGCCGATCGCCGCTGCCGACAGGCCGGCCTCGCCGGTCAGCGCGCCGAGGATGTCGCCCGGGCGCAGCTTGTCGGTCTTGCCGCCGTCGATGCGCAGCGTGACCATCGGCGCCTGCGGCAACTCCGGCGGCTTGCCGGTCGCCAGCGGCGTGCGCGGCAGCGACAGCGCGATGCCCTGGTCGGCGGCGATCGCCTCGGCGCGCGGCAGTTCGCGCGAGGACACCAGGCTCAGCGCCAGGCCGTGGCGGCCGGCGCGCGCGGTGCGGCCGATGCGGTGGCGATAACTCTCCACGTCGGTCGGCAGTTCGTAGTTCAGTACCGCCGCCAGCGCTTCCACGTCCAGCCCGCGCGCGGCCACGTCGCTGGCCACCAGCACGTTGCAGCTGCCGTTGCTGAAGCGCACCAGGACTTCCTCGCGGTCGCGCTGCTCCATGTCGCCATGCAGCGCCAGCGCGGAGAACCCGAACTGCTGCAGCGAATTGGCCACTTCGTCCACTTCCTTGCGCGTATTGCAGAACACCACCGCCGATTCCGGGCGATGCTTGAGCAACAACCCGGCCACCGCCTTCTGCCGGTGTGCCGGTTCGACCTCGAAGAACAGTTGTTCGATCCGTGGCGCACTGTCGCCGCCTTCGATCGTCACTTCGGCCGGCTCGCGCAGCAGGTGCCGCGCCAGGTCGCGGATCGCCTCGGGGAAGGTCGCCGAGAACAGCAGGTTCTGCCGTTCCCTGGCGCAGCGGCCGGCGATCTCGCGGATCGGTTCCTCGAAGCCCATGTCGAGCATGCGGTCCGCTTCGTCGAGCACGAAGCCGCGCACCGCGCCCAGGTTGAGCACGCGCTTGCGCGCCAGCTCCTGCACCCGGCCCGGCGTGCCGACCACGACCTGCGGATCGTGCGCCTGCAGCGAGGCGATCTGCGGCTCCAGCGCCACGCCGCCGGTCAGCACCGTGAGCTTGAGGTTGGGGATGCCGGTGGCGAGCTTGCGCAACTGCTGGCCGACCTGCTCGGCCAGTTCGCGGGTGGGGCACAGCACCAGCGCCTGGGTGCGGATCAGCGCCGGATCCAGGCGCTGCAGCAGTCCCAGGCCGAAGGCGGCGGTCTTGCCGCTGCCGGTCGGCGCCTGGGCGATCACGTCGCGGCCGTCCAGGATCGGCGGCAGGGCCAGGGCCTGGATCGGGGTGAGGGTGGTGTAGCCGAGGGCATCGATGCCGGCGGCCAAGGCCGGCGACAGCGGCAGGGAAGCGAATTCGTTCATGGCGCATTTTCGCAGATGCGCGGGCGCAGTGCTTGCGTGGGTTCACCGGCCCCGGCCAACCGCGCTCGACACCTTTGGCTGGGGGTACGCGCCGCCGCTGTCTTGTTCAGAAGTACTTAAAAAACTACTGGTCCACATCACCTGCCGTGGACGATCGGTCAGCGGAGAATGTGCTAGGCCATGAAGGTTTTCCGGTCCCGCCCGGAAGGCAGGCAACTGCCGTCGGCGGTTGGCCATTGGCGCCCAGCACGGACCGGAGGAGTCAAGTTCGCGCGAACACAAGCAATTACTTCTACTCCATATCCATAGGTGGCGAAATGAAGAACGGTGATCGGCGTGCGCCGCAGCGCATGCATGAAACGGCGGCGGTGGCGTACGCATGGACCTCGGCTCAACACCTCCCCAGGCGCGAGATGCTCGCCAAGCCGCACTGCGCCGGCCTGTGGTATGGCTGCCAAGTGCTCGTCATGATGGCAGGGTGCGGGGTTGCGAACGCGAACACGGTCAATAGCGACGCTAGCTGCGTAAGCTCGATCGCACCCCTTACGCCGGGCCGGGAGACATTCACTCAGACCACCGCAAATGCGGCCGACGGCAATGGCACGTTTTCGTTCGTCGCGGGGTGCAATGCCAACGGCAACGGCTTGTTGGGGGTCACCGCTTTCGGCAGTTTCAGTGCGGTCACCGGGCAAGGCGGCACGGCGATGGGATTCGACGCCATCGCCGCGAAATGGGCGGTGGCCAATGGCGTGGACAGCAACGCGGGCGGTACCGCAGCGGTCGCATTGGGATTTGGCAGCAGCGCGAGCGGCGCCAATGCCGTGGCCATCGGCGCAGCGGGGGGCGATGGCACCACGCCCTTGGCGTTGGCCGATTCCACCTTGGCATCGCAGCAGGGCAGCATCGCCCTCGGCGCCAACAACGTGCGCGGCGCACAGTCCACGGCCGCCAACGCGATTGCCATCGGCGGTGAATCCACCGCCCAGGCAACCGATGCCCTGGCGGTCGGCCGCGCCAGCAGTGCCAGCAGCGCCAACGCCGTCGCATTGGGCGCCGGCGCCACCGTTTCCAATGCCGGCGCGGTGGCGCTGGGGAGCGGCGCGGTCACGGCGGCCGCGGTCGCCACCGCCTCGGCCACGATCGCGGGAACGTCCTATGGTTTCGCAGGCACTGCTCCTGCGAGCACCGTGAGCATCGGCGACGTAGGCACCGAGCGCACCTTGACCAACCTGGCGGCCGGACGCCTCGGCACCACCAGCACCGACGCGGTCAACGGCAGCCAGCTCAATGCCACCAACCTGGCGGTGACCGCGGTGGACGGCGCCGTCGATACGTTGGGTGCCGGCGTAGCCAGCAGCCTGGGCGGCGGTTCGAGCTATGACCCGGCCACCGGCACGCTGGCACCGCCCAGCTACAGCATTGGCGGCACCGCATACAACAACGTGGGCAGCGCGCTGGGCGCGGTGAATACCACGCTGACCTCCATCAACAACGGGGGTGGCATCAAGTATTTCCATGCCAACTCCACCCAGGCCGACTCCGTGGCATCAGGCTCGAATGCCATCGCGGTGGGCCCATTGGCGGCTGGCGCCGGCATCACTTCTGTCGCTATTGGTCTTCGTTCCAGCGCGACGCAGCTGCATGCCATCGCGATCGGACAGGACGCCAATGCCACCCAGGGGGGCACGATCGCCATCGGTACTCAGGCGACCGCTAGTGGCGCGGGCTCCATCGCTATCGGCTCGGAAGGAACCTTCGCCGCGGTGGCCGTCTCCAGCGCCGCCGATACGCTGGCGGTGGGGAATGGCTCGCAAGCCACCGCCAATGGAAGTGTGGCCTTGGGTGCATCCGCGGTCTCCTCTGGGAGCCGCTCCACCTCCGTGGGGCCCAATGTCACTGCGGCCGGCAGCAGTTCGCTGGCGGCCGGCGATACCGCTTCGGCGGTGTCCGACGATTCCACCGCGCTGGGCCATAACGCGGTAGCCGGCGCGGCCGGCGTCAGCGGAGGCACGGCGGTCGGCACCTCGGCGAGCGCCACCGGCGCCAATGCCCTGGCCCTGGGCAGGGGGGCGACGGCAGCGCAGGGCGGGGCAGTGGCGCTGGGCGCCGCCTCGACGACGGCGGCGGCCGTGGCCACGGCCAGCGGCACGATCGCCGGTACGACCTACAACTTCGCGGGCACGGCACCGGCGAGCACGGTCAGCATCGGCACGGCCGGCGCCGAGCGCACGTTGACCAACCTGGCGGCCGGACGCCTCGGCACCACCAGCACCGACGCAGTCAACGGCAGCCAGCTCAATGCCACCAACCTGGCGGTGACCGCGGTGGACGGCGCGGTCGATACGCTGGGTACCGGCGTCGCCACCAGCCTGGGCGGTGGGGCCGCGTACGACCCGGCGACTGGCACGCTGACACCGCCGACCTATACCGTCGGCGGCACCACGATCAACAATGTCGGCGCTGCGCTTACCAACCTCGACGGCCGCACGACCAGCAACACCACCGCGATCACCAACCTGGGCGACCAGATCAACGACGGCTCGGTCGGCCTGCTCCAGCAGGACGCCACCACCCGCAACCTGACCGCCGGCGCGGCCACCGACGGGACGATCGTCGATTTCACCGGTACCGCAGGCACGCGGACCCTGACCGGGGTCAGCATCGGTGCCGTCACCGCAACCTCCACCGATGCCATCAACGGCAGCCAGCTGTTTGCCGGCAACACCAGCATCGCCAGCGCTTTGGGTGGTGGCGCAGCCCTCAATCCTGATGGCACCCTGGCCGCGCCGACCTATACCGTCGGCGGCACGACCTACAACAACGTGGGCAGCGCGCTGGGCGCAGTGAACACGGCGCTGACCACGATCAACAATGGCAGTGGCGTCAAGTATTTCCGCGCCAACTCGGTCCTCGCCGATGCCACGGCGACCGGTACCGACAGTGTCGCCGCCGGTCCGTTGGCCCGCGCCGAAGGCACTTCGTCGGCAGCGTTGGGCCACAATGCAGCGGCCTTGTCCAACGATACCGTTGCGATTGGCCGCGCCGCGACGGCCGGCGTTCCCGGCGGCAATTCCGGCGAGACGGCGGTCGGCGCGACCGCCACGGCGACGGCCGACCAGGCGGCCGCCTTCGGTTTCGGCAGCCAGGCGTCGGCCATCAACGCGTTGGCCATGGGCGCCACGGCATCGGCCGCAGGCCTCGGCGCAGTGGCCGTGGGCAGTGGCGCGGTCGCCGGCCAGGCTGGCGCGGTGGCCCTGGGCGCGGCGTCGGCAACGGCAGCGGCGGTGGCCACGGCCAGCGGCACGATCGCCGGTACGACCTACAACTTCGCGGGCACGGCACCGGCGAGCACGGTCAGCATCGGGGCAGCGGGTGCCGAGCGGACGTTGACCAATCTGGCGGCTGGACGCGTCAGCGCCACCAGCACCGATGCGGTCAACGGCAGCCAGCTCAACGCCACCAACCTGGCGGTGACCGCCGTGGACGGTACGGTCGATACGCTGGGTACCGGCGTCGCCGCCAGCCTGGGCGGCGGTGCCGCGTACGACCCGGCGACTGGCACACTGACCCCACCGACCTATACCGTCGGCGGCACCACGGTGAACAATGTCGGCGCTGCGCTTACCAACCTCGACGGCCGCACGACCAGCAACACCACGGCGATCACCAACCTGGGCGACCAGATCAACGACGGCTCGGTCGGCCTGCTCCAGCAGGACGCCACCACCCGCAACCTGACCGCCGGCGCGGCCACCGACGGGACGATCGTCGATTTCACCGGCACGGCAGGCACGCGGACCCTGACCGGGGTCAGCATCGGTGCCGTCACCGCAACCTCCACCGATGCCATCAACGGCAGCCAGCTGTTTGCCGGCAACACCAGCATCGCCACCGCCCTGGGCGGCGGGGCGGCGGTCAATCCCGACGGTAACGTCGGGGCGCCGACTTACACGATCAACGGAACCGACTACAACAACGTGGGCGACGCTCTCGCGCACCTGTCTTCCGGTGGCGTACAGAGCATGTACTTCCATGCCAATTCCCTGCTGGCCGATTCCGATGCCCAGGGCACCGACAGCATCGCCGTCGGCCCGGTGGCCAGTGCACTGGCCACCGATGCGGTGGCGGTGGGGCGCAATGCCGTGGCGGGTACGGCCTCGGCCGGGACGGGCGCGGTGGCGCTTGGCGCCGGTGCGTCGGCGACCGCGGACGGCGGCCTTGCCCTGGGCCAGGGCGCCACGGCCGCGCAGCCAGGCGCCGTCGCCCTGGGCAGCGGCGCGCAGACCGACGTGGCGATCGGCACCAGCAGCGTCACGATCGCCGGCACCAGCTACAGCTTTGCCGGTGCGGCGCCCGTCAGCACGGTGAGCATCGGCGCCGCCGGTGCCGAGCGTACGCTGACAAACTTGGCGGCCGGGCGCGTGAGCGCCACCAGTACCGATGCCGTCAATGGCAGCCAGCTCTATGCCACCAACCAGAGCGTGGAGAACCTGGCCGGGGTCGTGGGCGGTATCACTACCGGCGGCGGCATCCGCTATTTCCGCGCCAACTCCGCCGGTGCCGATGCGGTGGCCAGCGGCAGCGACAGCGTGGCGGTGGGGCCGGCCGCGGCCGCCTCGGGCAGCGGCGCGCTCGCGTTGGGCCAAGGTGCCCAAGCCAGCCATGACAATAGCGTGGCCCTGGGCGCCGGGTCGCAGACCACGACCGGGGCGCAGGCCGGTTACACCGCGGCCTACGTGGGCGCCAGCACCTCGGCGGGCGAAGTGAATATCGGCAACCGCACCCTCAGCGGCGTGGCCGCAGGCGCGGCGCCCAGCGATGCAGTCAATGTGAGCCAGCTCGACGGCGGCGTGCAGAATGCCATCAGCGTCGCCAATGCCTACACCGAGACGCGTTTGTCGCAGGTTTCCCCGGGCGGGGGCAGCACGATGTTCCGCGTCAACAGCACCGATACGAGCACGCCGTCCACCACAGGCGCCAATTCGGTGGCCGGCGGCGCCGGGTCGCAGGCTACCGGCGAGAGCAGCGTGGCGATCGGCAACGCCACCACCGCGTCCGGCGCTTCGAGCATGGCGCTCGGCAGCGGGGCCAGCGCCACGGCCGACAACAGCGTGGCGATAGGCGTCAATTCCGTTGCCGAACGCGGCAACGCCATCTCCGTGGGCGCCGCCGGGGCCGAGCGCGCGATCGTTCATGTCGCGGCGGGCACGGACGACACCGACGCGGTCAACGTCGCCCAGCTCAGGCAGGCCCAGGCCAGCGGTACGCAGTACGACACCACGCCGGGCGGGACGCCGGACTACACCAACATGACCCTGGGCGGCCCCGGTGGCACCACCACCACGACCGTGCACAACGTCGCGGCGGGCGTGGCGCCGACCGACGCGGTCAACGTGCAGCAGCTGCAGGCCGGCCTGGACGACAACCTCATGCAATCGCGCCAGTACACCGACACCCGCCTGCAGGAAGTGGAGGGCGACATGCGGACGATGCGCGACGAGATGCGCGGTGGCACCGCCTCGGCGATGGCGATGGCCGGGATGCCGCAAGCCAGCATTCCCGGCGGCAACATGCTGGCCGTCGGCATGGGCGGCTACGAGGGCGAAGTGGGCATGGCCGTCGGGCTTTCGACCATGACCGAGAGCGGGCGCTACATCCTCAAGGCCAACGTGAGCACCAACACGACCCATGATTTCGGCTTCGCCGTGGGCGCCGGGGTCCAATGGTGAAGGCCGCGGGCGGGTCCTGCTGCCTGCCCCCCGCCTGGCGGGGCGGGCAGCGGCAAGGGGCGGGCGAGGCCAGGGACGGCCGCCGCCGCGCACGGCGCCGCCGCCGCTTACAATAGCCGCATGCCTTTGATCACCCTGCAGAACGTCGACTACAGCGTCGGCGGCCCGTTGTTGCTGGAAAAGACCGAACTGACGATCGAGCCAGGCGAGCGCATCGCCCTGATCGGCCGCAACGGTGCCGGCAAATCCACCCTCATGAAGCTGATCGCCGGCGAATTGCGCCCCGATGACGGCGAGATCCGCGTGCAGCAAGGCGTGCGCATCGCCCGGCTGGAACAGGAAGTGCCGCTGGGCGCCTCCGGCAGCGTCTTCGACGTGGTCGCCGATGGCCTCGGCGAGCTCGGCCACTGGCTGGCCGAATTCCACCACCTCAGCCATGCCGAGATCTTCGACGGCGAGGCCCTCGGCCGCGTCCAGTCCAAGATCGACGCCGCCAATGGCTGGGCCCTGGACCGCCGCGTGGAGGAAACCTTGACCCGGCTCGACCTCGATGGCGAGGCCAGCTTCGCGCGCCTGTCCGGCGGCATGAAGCGGCGCGTGCTGCTGGCGCGCGCGCTGGTGTCGGCGCCGGACGTGCTGCTGCTGGACGAGCCGACCAACCACCTCGACATCGAGGCCATCGACTGGCTCGAGGTCTTCCTCAAGGGCTGGGCGGGCAGCGTGGTGTTCGTCACCCACGACCGCCGCTTCCTGCGCGCGCTGGCCACCCGCATCGTCGAGATCGACCGCGGCCAGGTCACCAGCTGGCCGGGCGACTGGGCCAACTACGAGCGCCGCCGCGAAGAGCGCCTCAACGCCGAGGCGCAGGAGAACGCGCGCTTCGACAAGCTGCTGGCGCAGGAGGAAGTCTGGATCCGCCAGGGCATCAAGGCGCGCCGCACCCGCGACGAAGGCCGCGTGCGCAGGCTCAAGGCGATGCGCTCGGAACGCTCGCAGCGCCGCGACCTCGGCGGCAACGTGCGCATGCAGGCCGCGCAGGGCGAGTCCTCGGGCAAGAAGGTGGTCCAGGCCCGCGAGGTCGATTTCGCCTATGGCGAGCGGGTGATGGTGCGCGATTTCTCCAGCACCATCCTGCGCGGCGACCGCATCGGCCTGATCGGTCCCAACGGCAGCGGCAAGACCACGCTGCTGAAGCTGCTGCTCGGCGAACTGCAGCCGCAGCGGGGCGAGATCGTGCTGGGCACGAACCTGCAGATCGCCTATTTCGACCAGTACCGCGCCACCTTGCGCGAGGACTGGAACGCGATCGAAAACGTCGCCGAAGGCGCCGACTTCATCGAGGTCAACGGCAAGCGCAAGCACGTGCATGCCTACCTGCAGGACTTCCTGTTCACCCCGGAACGGGCGCGCGCGCCGATCACCCGCCTGTCCGGCGGCGAGCGCAACCGCCTGCTGCTGGCACGGCTGTTCGCGCAGCCGTCCAACCTGCTGGTGATGGACGAACCAACCAACGACCTGGACGTGGAAACGCTGGAACTGCTCGAGGAACTGCTGGCCGACTACCCCGGCACGCTGCTGCTGGTCAGCCACGACCGCGACTTCCTCGACAACGTGGTGACCTCCACCCTGGTGATGGAAGGCGACGGCCGCGTGGGCGACTACGTCGGCGGCTACAGCGATTGGCTGCGCCAACGGCCCGCGGCCGATGCCGCGCGCACGCCGGCAGCCACGGCCCCAGCCACGGCCGCGGCGGCACCCGCCGCGCCGGCTGCCGCCGCCCCCGCCAAGCGCAAGCTCAGCTTCAAGGAAGCCCGCGAACTGGAACAACTGCCCGGCCGGATCGATGCGCTGGAAGCGAAGCTGGCGCAACTGGCCGAGGCCATGAACGAGCCGGCCTTCTACCAGCGCGACAGCGCCACCATGGCCGCGCACACCCAGGACATGGCCACGGCGCAGGCCGAACTCGAGCAGGCCTACGCACGCTGGCAGGCCCTGGACAGCTGAGGCCCAAGCGACACGGGCTGGGGCGCCTCAGCCCCAGCCCGTGGAAGCCGCGCCGCTTCAGCCGCCCGACAACTCCAGCAACAGCTTGTTGAGCCGGCGCACGTAGCCGGCCGGGTCCTTCAGCGTATCGCCCGCGGCCAGCGCGGCCTGGTCGAACAGCACCCGCGCCAACTCGCCGAAGCGCGCCTCGTCGGTTTCCGCGTCCAGGCGCTCGATCAACGGATGTGCCGGGTTGAACTCGAACACCGGCTTGGCCTCGGGCAGCTTCTGCCCGCTGGCTTCCAGGATCTGCCGCATCTGCAGGCCCAGGTCATCGCGGCCGATGGCCAGGATGGCGGGCGAATCGGTCAGCCGCTGCGACACGCGCACTTCGGCCACTTCATCGCCCAGGGCGTTCTTGAGCCGCGCCACCAGTGCCTGCTTGTCCTGCGCGGCCTGTTCCTGCGCCTGCTTGTCCTCGGCGCTGTCCAGCGCGCCCAGGTCGAGGTCGCCCCGGGCGATGTCGACGAAGGACTTGCCGTCGAACTCGGTGAGGTAGCCCATCAGCCATTCGTCGATGCGGTCGGTCAGCAGCAGCACTTCGATGCCCTTCTTGCGGAACACCTCCAGGTGCGGGCTGTCCTTGATCTGGGCGTAGGTTTCGCCGGTGAGGTAATAGAGCTTGTCCTGGCCTTCCTGCATCCGCGCCACGTACTCGGCCAGCGCCACGTCCTGCGCGCCATCGCTGCCGGTGGTCGAGGCGAAGCGCAGCAGGCCGGCGATCTTCTCGCGGTTGCCGTAGTCCTCGGCCGGGCCTTCCTTGAGCACCTGGCCGAATTGCTTCCAGAACGTTGCATAGTCGGCCGGCTTGTCGGCGGCCAGCTTCTCCAGCATGTCCAGCGAGCGCTTGGTCAGCGCCGACTTCATCGAGTCGATCACCGGGCCGGCCTGCAGGATCTCGCGCGAGACATTCAGCGACAGGTCGGCCGAATCCACCACGCCCTTGATGAAGCGCAGGTACAGCGGCAGGAACTGCTCGGCCTGGTCCATGATGAAGACGCGCTGCACGTACAGCTTCAGGCCCTTGGCGGCATCGCGGTGGTAGAGGTCGTACGGCGCGCGGCCGGGCACGAACAGCAGCGAGGTGTACTCGAGCTTGCCTTCGACCTTGTTGTGGCTCCAGGCCAGCGGGTTGGCGTGGTCGTGGGCGATGTGCTTGTAGAACTCCTGGTACTCCTCGTCCTTGATCTCGTTGCGCGGACGCGTCCACAGCGCGCTGGCGCGGTTGACCGCCTCCCATTGCGGCTCGGCCGGCGCGTCCTCGCCGGTGGCTTCCTGGCGCAGTTCGATGGGCAGGGCGATGTGGTCGGAATACTTCTTGATGATCGAGCGCAGGCGCCAGCCATCGGCGAAGTCCGCTTCGCCTTCCTTCAGGTGCAGGACGATGCGCGTGCCGCGTTCGGGCTGCTCGATCGTGGCGACGTTGAACTCGCCTTCGCCGCGCGAGGACCAATGCACGCCCTCGCTGGCCGGCAGGCCGGCGCGGCGGCTGTAGACATCGACCTGGTCGGCGACGATGAAGGCGCTGTAGAAGCCGACGCCGAACTGGCCGATCAGGTGCGCGTCCTTCTTCTGGTCGCCGCTGAGGTGGGCCAGGAAGTCGGCGGTGCCGGACTTGGCGATCGTGCCGAGGTGGGCGATGGCCTCCTCGCGGCTCATGCCGATGCCGTTGTCGGCGATGCTCACCGTGCGCGCGGCGGCGTCGTAGTCGATGCGGATGCGCAGGTCCCCGCCGCCTTCCAGCAGTTCGGGCCGGACCAGCGACTCGAAGCGCAGCTTGTCGGCCGCGTCGGCGGCGTTGGAAACCAGCTCGCGCAGGAAAATCTCCTTGTTGGAGTAGAGCGAGTGGATCATCAGCTGCAGCAACTGCTTGACCTCGGTCTGGAAGCCGAGGGTCTGCGCTTGGGTTTCTGCGGTCATGCGGGGCGTTCTCCAGGTGGCCGTGCCGCGAACGCGGCGATGCGCTCGGAGTGTGGGAGGTGCCGGCGTTTTTCAAGGCGCTGGTCTATCATTCGCCGCCTCATGACCCATCTGTCCCTGCCCGCACCGAGCCGTCGAATCCCGCCCGCGCCAGGGGGCGGCCGATGAGCGCGCGCGGACGCGGCGAGGGCCAGGTGCGGATCGTCGGCGGGCGCTGGCGCAATACGCGCCTGCCGGTGCCTGACCTGGCCGGGCTGCGGCCGACCAGCGACCGGGTCCGCGAAACCCTGTTCAACTGGCTGATGCCGCGCCTGCCGGGGGCGAGGGTGCTGGACCTGTTCGCCGGCAGCGGTGCACTGGGGCTGGAAGCGGTCTCGCGCGGGGCCGCCGCCGCCTGCCTGGTCGAGCGCGATGCCGGGCTGGTGGCGCGCTTGCGCGAGCAGGTCGGCAAGCTGGGTGCGGAAGGGCAGGTGCAGGTGGTCCACGAGGATGCCCTGCGCTGGCTGGCGCAGCCGCCGGCCGTGCGCTTCGATATCGCCTTCGTCGATCCGCCGTTTGCCGCCGGCCTTTGGAATCAGGTGCTTGCGGCGCTGCCGGCGCACCTGGCCGCGGACGCCTGGCTGTATCTCGAATCGCCGCACGAGGCCGCGCCGCTGCTGCCGGCCGACTGGCTGCCGCACCGCGAGGGCGCCACCCGCGAAGTGCGCTATGCGCTGTACCGGCGGGCCGCTGCTACACTGACGCCACCTTAACGCGGTAACCCAGCATGACCGTGGCCAATCGCCGGATCGCCGTCTACCCGGGCACCTTCGACCCGATCACCAACGGCCATATCGACCTCGTTGCCCGCGCCGCGCCATTGTTCGACAAGGTCGTGGTCGGCGTGGCCTACAGCCCGACCAAGGGCCCGGCACTGTCGCTCGAACGCCGCGTGGAACTGGCCCGCGAAGCGCTCGGCGGACACGACAACATCGAGGTGCGCGGCTTCAATACGCTGCTGGCGCATTTCGTGCGCGAGATCGGTGCCGGCGTGCTGCTGCGCGGCCTGCGCGCGGTGTCGGATTTCGAATACGAGTTCCAGATGGCCAGCATGAACCGCCATCTGATTCCGGAGGTCGAAACGCTGTTCCTGACCCCGGCCGAGCAGTACAGCTTCATTTCGTCCTCGCTCGTGCGCGAGATCGCCCGCCTCGGCGGCGACGTGTCCGGCTTCGTGCCGGCCTCGGTGGTCGAGGCGCTGCGGCAGGTGCGCGAGTCGCGCGCCCAGGCCTGAATCTTTCAACCGTCACACCCATAACAAAACAGCAAGAACAGGGAGGAACACCCAGATGAAGAATTTCATGCGTGCTTTGCTCATCGCTTCGGTCGCCGCGTTGGCGTTCACCGCCTGCAAGAAGGACGACGCCAAGCCGGTCGCCGACGCCGCCCCGGCGCTCCAGGCCCCGGCCAAGGACGACGATGCGGGCTGGAAGCAGTACCTGCAGGCCGTCGCGATCCAGAACATGGGCAACGTGACCAACAGCCCGTTCCTGTACTACTTGCCGCCGGAGTCCGATCCGGAGTTCCAGGCCAAGTACGAGCGCCAGGTCGAGGGCGCCACCACCACGATCAGCCGCGGCGTCAGCCCGGGCAACATGATCGCTTTCGGTTCGTCGGCCTCGGCCAAGATGGCGGACATGATCGGCGTGGTGTTCAAGGACGTGCAGGCCAACTCGATGAAGGGCGTGCGCATCGTGTACATCGGCGATGCCGCCGACAACGCGCGCGTGCAGACCGTCATCCAGCCGACCGGCGCCGAGTACATCTTCGTCGAAGCCAAGTAATCCCTTCGGACCGGGCGCCAAGTGCGCCCGGCCCCTCTGCCGGAACCACATTGCTCCATCTGCATCTCCCTCAGGCGATCGCGCCCAGCGCGAACGACCACCGCTTTTCCGGCCTGGCCCGCGCCAGCGCCGCGATGCCGCCCCGCGCGCCCCGCGCCGCCGCGATGCCGCCGCCATGTCGCTGAAGATCAACGAGCTCTGCGTCAACTGCGACGTCTGCGAGCCGGCCTGCCCGAACCGCGCCATCTCGATGGGCGAGACCATCTACGTGATCGACCCGGCGCGCTGCACCGAGTGCATCGGCCATTTCGACGAGCCGCAGTGCGTGGTCGTCTGCCCGGTCGAATGCATCGACCCGGATCCGGAGATTGCCGAGACGCATGATCAGCTGCTGGCCAAGCTGCGCCAGCTGCAACACGATCATCCCGAGTTGTACGAAGAGGAACCGCCGACCCCATGAAGCCTTTCGTTCGCCCCGTGCTGCTGGGCCTGCTGGCCCTGTTCCTCGCCCCCCCGCTCATCGCCGCCGAGCCACCCATGCCCGCGGCGGCCCCGGCCGCCGCGCATCCGCCCGGTGCCGCCGTGGCCAGCGGCCATCGCCTGGCCACCGAGGCCGGCCTGCAGATCCTGCGCGAGGGTGGCAATGCGTTCGACGCCGCGGTCGCGGTGTCCTCGACCCTGGCCGTGGTCGAGCCGATCAGCTCGGGCCTGGGCGGTGGCGGCTTCTTCCTGCTGCACGACGCGCGCAGCGGCAAGGACGTGATGCTCGACGCGCGCGAATACGCGCCCGAGTCGGCCACCCCGGCGCAATACCTGGACAAGCACGGCGAGCTGGACAGCGACCGCGCCGAGAACGGCCCCTGGTCGGCCGGCATTCCCGGCTTGCCCGCCGCACTGGTCGAACTGGCCGGCAAGCACGGCCGCCTGCCGCTGAAGCAGTCGCTGGAACCGGCGATCAGGATCGCCAGCGACGGCTTCCCGGTGTACGAGCGCATGGCCCGCGGCTATGCCTCGCGGCGCGCGGTGATGGAGCGCTATCCCGGCACGCGCGAGGTCTACCTGCGCGGCGGCCGGCCGATCGCCACCGGCGATGTGTTCAAGCAGCCCGAACTGGCGCACACGCTCGCGCTGCTCGGCGAGCACGGCTTCGACGGCTTCTACCGCGGCGAGACCGCCAGGAAGCTGCTGGCCGGCGTGAAACAGGCCGGCGGCCGCTGGACCGCGCAGGAACTGGCCGCCTACCAGGTCAAGCAACGCACGCCGATCAGCTTCCAGTACCGCGAGTGGAAGATCACCACCGCGCCGCCGCCGTCCTCCGGCGGTATCGCGCTGGCGGAGATGCTGCAGATCCTCGAAGGCTGGGACCTGGCCAAGCTCGACGAGGTGCAGCGCACCCACCTGGTGGTCGAGGCCATGCGCCGCGCCTACCGCGACCGCACCTTCTTCCTTGGCGACCCGGACTTCGTCAGCATCCCGCAGCGCGTGCTGACCAGCCCGGACTACGCGATGGGCCTGCGCGCCACCATCAACCCGGCCAAGGCCACGCCCAGCGACCTGCTGTCCGGCAACGCCACGCCGCTGGAAGACGACGAGACCACGCACTTTTCCATCATCGACGCCGAGGGCAACCGCGTCGGCGCGACCCAGACGGTCAACCTGCTGTACGGCTCGGGCCTGATTCCGCAGGGCACCGGCGTGCTGCTCAACGACGAGATGGACGACTTCGCGCTCAAGCCGGGCACGCCGAACGCTTTTGGCGTGATGGGCTACGCGGCCAACGCGCCCAAGCCGGGCAAGCGCATGCTCAGCTCGATGACACCGACGTTCATGGAATCGCCGCAGCGCGTGACCGTGCTCGGCACGCCGGGCGGCAGCCGCATCATCACCATGGTGCTGCTCGGCATCCTCGGCTACGACGCTGGCCTGGACGCGCAGCAGGTCGCCGCGCTGCCGCGCTACCACCACCAGTGGCTGCCGGACAGGATCGAAGCCGAGAGCGGCGCGTTCACGCCCGAGGTCGTCGCCGGCCTGCGCAAGCTCGGGCACACCGTGGACGTGCCGGGCGACAGCGCCGAGGGCGGGCGCGGTTCGAGCCATGTCTGGGGCAACCTGCAGACCGTGGAATGGGACCTGCGCGGCAACGTGCTGCGCGGCGGCAGCGACCCGCGCAATCCGGTGGGCAGCGCGCAGGTGCAGGCCACGGCCGCACCCTGAGCGCGGCGGCGGCAACCCGGAGGCAGCGATGAAATTGTGGTCCATTCGCGGTAATAGCCAGAAACTCGACGGCGGCGCCATGTTCGGCAACGCCCCGCGCGCGATGTGGGCGCAGTGGGCCGCGCCGGACGAACACAACCGCATCGCGCTGGCCTGCCGCGCGCTGCTGGCCAGCCCGCTGGCCGGCAAGACGGTGCTGTTCGAGACCGGCATCGGCGCGTTCTTCGAACCGAAGCTGCGCGAGCGCTATGGCGTGCAGGAAGAGCGGCACGTGCTGATCGACTCCCTGCGCGAAGCCGGCTTCGAGCACGAAGACATCGACGTGGTGGTGCTGAGCCACCTGCATTTCGACCATGCCGGCGGCCTGCTGGCGCCGTGGAGCGAAGGCCGCGCTGCGGAATTGCTGTTCCCCAATGCGACCTTCCTGGTCGGTGCTTCGCATTGGCAGCGCGCGCTGCAGCCGCATCCGCGTGACCGGGCCAGTTTCATCGCCGAATTGCCGGCCTTGCTGGAGCGCACGGGCCGCCTGGAAATCGTCGACGGCCCGCATTCGCGCGCGCTCGGCGCGGCGGTGCGTTTCAGCTTCAGCGATGGCCACACGCCGGGGCTGATGCTGGCCGAGATCGTCGGGCCGGAATGGGTCGATGGTGCCCCGCATGGCGGCGTGGTGTTCTGCGCCGACCTGATTCCCGGCCGCTCCTGGGTACACGTGCCGATCACCATGGGTTACGACCGCAATGCCGAGTTGTTGATCGACGAGAAGCGCGCCTTTTTGGAAGACAAGCTTGCGCGCAACGTGCATCTGTTCTTTACCCATGACCCGCAGTGCGCATTGGCCCAGGTGACGCGCGACGAGCGCGGGCGCTTCGGTACCGCGCACGAAGTAGCAGAACTGCGTGCGCGCAGCTTGTTCACGCCGCTGCTGAGCTGACCCGGAGTCCCTGTGGGAGGGGCTTCAGCCCCGACGAGCGGCGTCGCGGGCTGTCAGATGGCAGTCGCGGCTGAAGCCGCTCCTACAGTGCACCCAGCCGGCCCCACGCGATGCCTGCTGGAGAAATTGTAGGAGGGGCTCTGGGTGGCCTCGGGCCATCAGCCCCGACGAGCGGCGTCGCGGCCTGTCAGATGGCAGTCGCGGCTGAAGCCGCTCCTACAGGGCACCCAGCCGGCCCCACGCGATGCCTGCTGGAGAAATTGTAGGAGGGGCTTCAGCCCCGACGAGCGAAGCGGTGGACGCTGGCTGCCTATCGTGCGAGTTGCACCGATCAGCCGCCTGCGGGCAGGATCGCAGCGTCTCCCTTTCCCCGCGGTCGCCGCACAGCAGCACAGACCTACAGCCGCGTGCCAAAAATCCGATCCCCCGCATCCCCCAGCCCCGGCAGGATGTACCCCTTCTCGTTGAGCCGCTCATCGATAGCGGCGGTATAGACCTCCACATCCGGATGCACCGCCTCCAGCGCCTTCAGGCCCTCCGGCGCGGCAACCAGGAAGATGCCCTTGATCCGCCGCGCCCCGGCCCGCTTGAGCATGTCCACCGTCGCGATCAAGGTACCGCCCGTGGCCAGCATCGGATCGAGGATCAGCGCGTCGCGCTCCTCCAGCCGCCCGGTCAGCCGTTCGAAGTAGGGCACCGGCTGCAACGTCTCCTCGTCGCGCTGCAGGCCGACCACGCTGACGCGTGCCGCCGGGATCAGCGCGAGCACGCCCGGCAACATGCCCAGGCCGGCGCGCAGGATCGGGACCAGGGTGATCTTGGCGCCGGCGATGCGCTGGACCTGCACCGGCCCGGCCCAGCCTTCCATCGTGTACGTCTCGGTGTCGAGGTCGGCGGTGGCCTCGTAGGCCAGCAACGAGCCGAGCTCGGTGACCAGTTCGCGAAAGCCCTTGGTACTCAGCGACGCGTCGCGCAACAGGCCGATCTTGTGCTGGACGAGCGGATGGCGGACTTCGACGGTCTTCATGGCGGATCGATGACGGAAAGGTGCCCACAGTGTGCCGGAGAGTGCGGCGAAACTGCCAGGTGGCGCACATCCTCCGTACCCAGGCCTCCCGGTGTCATGGCGCTGCAACCTGTTGGAAATAGCGTGCACGCCCATTCTTGACACCTCTGGGGATGCACAGTGCCTACGACCCGCAAGCCGTTGTTCCTCGCCATATCCATGACCTTGTCGGCGCTGGCGGCACCGGCGCTGGCCGCCGATGCCGCCGCCCCGGCCGCCACCGACCTGGACCGCATCGAAGTGCGCCCGCAGGCCGAGTCGCAGGCGCGCGCGGTGGAGCTCAAGCGCAATGCGCAGGCCATCCTCGATGCGGTTTCTTCCGATGCCATGGGCGACTATCCGGACAAGAACGTGGCCGAGTCGCTGTCGCGCCTGCCCGGCGTGAGCGTGACCCGCGACCAGGGCGAGGGCCGCTACGTGGTCATCCGCGGCCTCGATGCGGCGCTCAACAGCGTCACCGTCGACGGCATCGCGATGGGCACGCCGGAAGACTCCAGCCGCTCGGCGCCGCTGGACGTGATTCCTTCCGATTCGACCGAACGCCTGAAAGTCGTCAAGTCGCCCACGCCGGACATGCCGGGCGATTCGATCGGCGGCGCGATCCAGGTCGAGTCGGTCTCCGCCTTCGACCGCGCCGGCCGCAGCCTGCGCGGCAGCGCCGAGGCCAGCCACCAGTCGCTCAGCGGCAAGACCAGCCCGAAGGCCGCGTTCAACTACAGCGACATCTTCAACGATACCTTCGGCATTGCGGTCGGCGTGAACTACCAGGACCGCGAGTTCGAGTCCGACAACAGCGAAGGCGAATACGACGAGTACGACGAGGATCGTCCGGACGACCTGGTCGCCACCGAATGGGCACGCCGCAAGTACTACATCGAGCGCACCCGCACCGGCGCCAACCTCAACCTGGACTGGCGCCCGGATGCGGACAACCGCTATTACCTGCGCACGCTGTACAGCAAGTTCGAAGATGCCGAGACCCGGCAGAACACGGTCTTCGGCCTCGGCGACGGCGACATCGCCAGCAATGGCGATGGCAGCTTCACCGTCAGTGACCTGCCGGCCGATGCGATCAGCAAGCGCGTGCGCTACCGCACCAAGAGCGAGGACACCCTGGCGGCCAGCTTCGGCGGCGAGCACCGGTTGTCGGCGGCGACGCTGGATTACAAGGTCGGCTACACCAAGACCCGCGAGCGCGTGAACGACGAGAAGGAGGCGCGCTTCGAATACGGCGGCGAGGATATCGACTCGGTCGTCGTCGACCAGAACCACCGTGTCCCGGCCCTGGACTTCTCCGACAACGGCTGGGAAAGCAACGGCGACTTCGAGTTCGACCGCTTCGTGCTCTCGCCCAAGCAGGTCGATGACAGCGAGCGCAGCGCGCAGATGAACGTGCGTTTCGACGCCGACCAGGCCAGCTACAAGTTCGGCGTGCTCGGCCGCTGGCGCGAGCGCGACGTCAACTCCGACGAACAGGAACTGCGCAATGGTCCGGACATCGACATCGGTCCGTGGACCACCGCCGCGCCCGACCACCGCGGCGGCACCCTGGGCGAGAGCCTGAGCTCGTCGGAAATGCGCCGCTTCTGGGCCGCGAACGGCGACCAGTACAGCCAGCGTCCGCAGGACGTGGGCGCCAATGCGGTGACCCGGCTGTCGGAGGACTACCACGCCAACGAGGATGTATTGGCCGCCTACGCGATGGGTACCTGGGATATCGATGCGCTGCGGATCATCGCCGGCGTGCGCGTGGAGAACACCCAGTTCCGCGCCACCGGCAACGACGTGGACGTGGCCGACGGCGGCCGCAGCTACACGGTGACGCCGACCCGCGCCAGCAGCAGCTACACCAGCGTGCTGCCCGGCCTGCACCTGCGCTACGACGCCGGCGAGGACTGGGTGCTGCGCTTCGCCGCGACCAAGACCATTTCGCGCCCGTCCTTCGGCGACATCGCCCCGCGCCTGACCGTCAACCGCGAGGACGAGGAGGTCGATGTCGGCAATCCCGAGCTGGACCCGTACAAGTCGACCAATCTCGATATTTCGGTGGAGAAGTATCTGGGCGAGACCGGCATCGTCTCGCTGGGCCTGTTCCACAAGTCGATCGACGACTACATCGTGCAGACCTTCAGCAACGACGATCCGGAATATCCGGGTTTCGACGTCACCCGCGTGATCAATGGCGACAAGGCCAAGGTCCATGGTGCCGAGTTCAACTGGCAGCAGCAGCTGGCCTTCCTGCCCGAAGGCTGGAACGGCCTGCTGGTCGGCCTGAGCGCGACCTGGCTGGACACTGACTTCGACCCCGGCCTGGCCGAGCGCGCAGGCGACGACTTCACTTTGCCGCGCGCGTCCAGGAACCTCTACAGCGCCCACGTCGGCTACGAGAAGTACGGCTTCAGTGCGCGCGTGGCCGCCGTGCACCGCAGCGAGTACCTGGACACCATCGGCGACAGCAAGGCCTACGACATCTACGTCGCGCCCAATACCCAGTTGGACTTCAGCATGGACTACCAGATCACCGACGCGGTAAGCGTCTACTTCGAGGCGCAGAACCTGCTCGACGAGCCACTGGAGCTGTACCAGGGCGTGCGCTCGCGCACGCTGCAGAACGAAGAGTACGGCAGCACCTACGCCCTCGGCCTGAAGGTGGCACTGTGATGCGGGCGACGCCGGGTAATGCGGGTTTCGGGCTGCTGCTGGCGGCCGCGCTGCTGGGTGGCTGCGCCTCGGCGCCACGCGCGGCCGCCGACCGCGAGCCGGACGAGCAGGGCGATGGACAGTTGCTGGCCAAGGCCAGGGTGCCGCACGCGGTGGTCACCGAGGTGTTCCTGACGCCGTCGACGCCGGCCGACAACCTCGACTCGCCCGCGTCGTGGCGCGCGCCGGACGGTCGCCGCTGGCTCATCGCCACGGCCAAGGGGACGCACCAGCTGGCGGTGTTCGACGGCGATAGCGGCGAGCGCATGCGCACGGTGGGCGGCAAGGGCGCCGCCCTGGGCCAGCTCGACCGGCCCAATGGCGTGGCGGTGATCGACGACCTGCTGTTCGTGGTCGAGCGCGACAACCGGCGGGTGCAGTTGTTCGCGCTGCCGGCCTTCGAGCCGCTGGCGGTGTTCGGCGATGACGTGCTGCGCGAGCCGTATGGCCTGTGGGTGCGGCCGCTGGACGGCGGCTACGAGGTGATCGTCAGCGACAACTACATGTCGCCGGGCAACAAGGATGTGCCGCCGCCGCTGGCCGACCTCGGCGCGCGCTTCAAGCGCTTCCGCGTCGCCCGCCATGCGGGCCACTGGGAGGCTGAGGCGCGCGGCAGCTTCGGCGACACCACCGCACAGGGCGCGGTACGCATTGCCGAGTCGGTGTTCGGCGATGTGGCCAACGAGCGGCTGATGATCGCCGAGGAGGACGTCGCCGTCGGCACGCAGTTGCGCGAGTACGGATTGGACGGGCGCTATCGCGGCCGCAATGTCGGTGCCGGGCTGTTCCAGGCCCAGGCCGAGGGCATGGCCCTGCTGCAGTGCGCCGACGGCAGCGGCTACTGGATCGCGACCGACCAGTTCAAGGACCGCAGCCTGTTCCATGTGTTCGACCGCCGCACCCTCAAGCATGTCGGCGCCTTCAGCGGCCGCATCACCGCCAATACCGACGGCGTGTGGCTGGACGCGCGTGGCGACGCGCGTTTTCCGAAGGGCGTGTTCTATGCGCTGCACGACGACCAAGCCGTGGCCGCGTTCGATTGGCGGGACATCGCCAAGGCGCTGCGTTTGAAGGATTGCGCGCAGTGATGCCGGGTCGCGATCCGCCGGATGGCAGTCGCGGCTGATGGCCCGACAAAGCCGGTCGCAGCCCTTGTAGGAGGGGCTTCAGCCCCGACGAGCGAAGCCGTGATCTGCCCGATGGCGGCCGCGCCTGAGGCCGCTCCCCCTCAAGCCGCAGCCGCCTGCGCCACCCGCGGTCCTTCGCGCAACGCCCGCCCCACCAGCTCCACCAGCAGATCCAGTTCGTCGGCGTCCATGGCGAAGTGCGGGGTGAAGCGCAGCGAGTTCTCGCCGCCGTGGATCACGTTGATGCCGTGCCGACGCAGCCATTCTTCGGTCGAGCCGGCGCCGTAGCACTTGAACTGCGGCGACAGTTCGCAGGAGAACAGCAGGCCGGTGCCCTGGACCTTGGTGATCAGCCCGCCGAGGTCGGCGCGCAGCTTCTCGAGTTTTTCCAGTGCCTGGATGCCGCGTTCGCGGATGTTGGCGCGGATCGCCGGCGTCAGCATGGCCAGCGTGGCGCAGGCCACGTCCAGGGCCCGCGGGTTGCTGGTCATGGTGTTGCCATAGCAGCCCTTGCGGTAGATCTGCGCCGCCTGCGCGGTCAGCGCCAGCACCGACAGCGGGTACTGCGCGGCGTTGAGCGCCTTGGAGTAGGTCTCCATGTCCGGCGCATCCAGCGATTCGAAGCCCGGGTAGTCGGTCACCGACAGCACGCCGTGGGCGCGCAGGCCGGCCTGGATCGAATCGACCAGCAACAGGCTGCCGTGGTCGCGCGTGAGTTCGCGCGCGGCGGCATAGAACGCCGCCGGCAGCGCACGGCCCGGGTCGCCTTCGCCCATCACCGGTTCCAGGAACACCGCCTCGATGAACCAACCGTTCTGCGCGGCCTCGCCGAAGACGCGGCGCAACGCCTGTTCGTCGTAGGGCGCGATCGCGATGACGCTGTCTTCGCCGCGGTAGCTGGCCAGGTGCTGCATGTAGGTGCGGCGGCTCGAATCCGAATACAGCCCGGGCCGGTCGGTGCGGCCGTGGAAGCTGCCCTTGACCACCACGCGCTTGATCGTGCTGCCGGCATGCCGCGCGCCCGGGTCGGTCTGCAGCTTGGCGTTGATGTCGACGATGCGCGCCGCCAGCCCCACCGCTTCCGAACCGGAGTTGAGGCACATGAAATGGCTGTAGGGACAGCGTGCCCGGCGCTGGCCGATCTCCGAGCGCATGGCCAGGTCGAAGCGCCGCTGCGACAGGCTCGGGGTCATGATGTTGGCCATCATCTGCGGCCGCGCCATCGCATCGAGCACCGGCGCCGGCGCATGGCCGAAGCCGAGCATGCCGTAGCCGCCGGCGTCGTACAGCACCGCGCCCTTGAGCGTGACCACCCACGGGCCGCGCGCGGCCAGCGCGATGTAGGGCGTGATCGCATCCTGCGCGTAGAAATTGACGAAGCCGCCTTGCACCGCATCGACCTGGGCGCGTTCGTCCAGGTCCAGCAGGTCGGCGAACTCGAGCTTCTGCCGCGCGTACTCGGCCGCGGCCGCGGCGATGGCCTCGCCCAGGGCGGGGTGCGAAGCGGCCAGGCGCTCGACGGTGGCATCGTCCAGGCCTTCGGTCAGGCGCGTTCCGGCGTGGGCACGCAGCGGGGCGAGGGGGGCGGTCTTGAACACGGCAGCACTCCTGCAAAGGCGGTATCCCGGTAAGGTAACGGCTGGCGATCGTCGTTCGGCAGCTGTGAATCGGGCATACTTGCTCGTGAAATTGTCGATTCGACGAAGGAGTTCGGCAAAATGAAACTGACCGAGGCCGACGAGGCCCTCCTGGCGATCCTGCGCGAAGACGCCCGCGCCTCCACCGCGCAGATCGCCCGCCGCCTGGGCGTCTCGCGCACCACCGTGCAGAGCCGGATCGAAAAGCTCGAACGCCAGGGCGTCATCGGCGGCTACACCGTGCGCCTCCACGACGAGATCGACCGGGCCTATATCCGCGCCCACATCCTGATCACCGTCCTGCCCAAGCAGATGGCGCAAGTGGTCAAGGCCCTGCAGACCATTGCCGAAGTCCGCGAGCTCCATTCCGTGAGCGGGCCCTACGACCTGGTCGCGCTGGGGGTGGCGGGTACCGTTGGCGAAATGGACATCCTTACCGACCGCATTGGCGTCATCGATGGGGTGGAGCGGACCCAGACCGCGATCGTGTTGGCGACGAAGTTCGAGCGGTGAGGGCAGGCGAAACCGGCCTTTCGGAAGATCTATATCCGCGGACCCTCCACGGTCGGGGCTGAAGCCCCTCCTACAGTGCGATGCCCTTCTGCCGGCGCCCATGGCACCAGTAATTTTCCCGATGCACCGCGCCCACATCCCGGCGCATGATCCCTCCGAACCCCTCGGAGCACCCCAATGCGCCACACCGCCCATAGGTCCGCCCGAACCAGCACGGTCTTCCTCGCCGGGCTGCTCACCGCCCTGGCCGCCTTCGCCGCCCAGGCCGCGCCTTCCAACAAGTGGCGCCTCGAAGTCGACGGCCACGCCTCCACTGCCGGCACCGTCCAGCTCAGCATCACCCCGGAAGGCGGCACCGCCCAGCAGGTCGATGTCCCCGTTGCCAAGGGGGTGCACGAGAACAGTGTCGCCCGGCTGATCCGCGACGCGCTCAAGGCCGCGCTCGGCAAGGGCTACCACGTCGAGATCGACGACGGCGAGGACGTGCTGGTCAAGCGCCGCGGCAGCCATCCCAAGCTGGACATCGTCATCGCCGGCAACTCGGTCCAGGGCATCAAGGTGAAGGAACACACCGAGTAGTCCGGCCCGGCAGGCCAGCCAGCGGGGAAGGGCAGGGCCGGTACAATGGGCGGTCCATTCCCCGCCTTGCCCCGTCCTTGAAGAAGTCGGACTTCCAATACGAATTGCCCGAGGCGCTGATCGCCCAGGCACCGCTGGCCGAGCGTTCGGCCAGCCGCCTGCTGGTCGTGCCGCCGTCCCCGGCCGCGCTGCAGGACCTGCAGGTGCGCGACCTGCCCGAATTGCTGCAGCCGGGCGACCTGCTGATCTTCAACGACACCCGGGTGATCCCGGCGCGGCTGTTCGGCCAGAAGGCCAGCGGCGGGCGCGTGGAGATCCTGATCGAGCGCCTGCTCGGCGCGCAGCAGGCGCGGGCGCAGGTCGGCGCCAGCAAGTCGCCCAAGGCCGGGAGCCGCATCGCCCTCGATGCCGGCGGCGAGGCGGAAGTGCTGGGCCGCGACGGCGAGTTCTACGTGCTGCGCTTCATCGTGCCCGAGCCGCTGGAGCAGTGGTTGCTGCACGCCGGCCGCCTGCCGTTGCCGCCTTACATCCGCCGCGAGCCCGGCGTGGACGATCGCGAGCGCTACCAGACCGTGTTCGCGCGCGAGGCCGGTGCGGTCGCCGCGCCGACGGCCGGCCTGCATTTCGACGAGCCCCTGCTGGCACGGCTGCGCGAGCGCGGGGTCCAGTTCGGCCACGTGACCTTGCACGTGGGCGCCGGTACGTTCCAGCCGGTGCGGGTGGAGGCGCTCGAGGCGCACGTCATGCACCGGGAATGGCTCAACGTCGGCGCCGAACTGGTAGAGCAGGTGCGGCGTACGCGCGCCGCCGGCGGGCGGGTGGTCGCGGTCGGCACGACGGTGGTACGTTCGCTCGAAAGCGCCATGCGCGATGGCGAACTGCAGCCGTTTGCCGGCGAAACGCAGATCTTCATCCTGCCCGGCTACCGCATCCGCAGCGTCGATGCGATGGTCACCAACTTCCACCTGCCCGAAAGCACGCTGCTGATGATGGTCTCGGCCTTCGCCGGCCGCGAGCGCATCTTCGAGGCCTACCGCCACGCCATCGCCCAGCGCTACCGCTTCTTCAGCTATGGCGATGCCATGTTGCTGTGGGCCGCGGACAGCTGATTCCACGCCTCCCGCGCGTTCTCCCCCGCATTCCCAGCCCGGCCCGCCATGTCCCGACTCCAGTTCCAGCTCCAGACCACCGACGGCCACGCCCGTCGCGGCCGCCTGACCTTCCCGCGCGGCACGGTCGAAACCCCGGCCTTCATGCCGGTGGGCACCTATGGCTCGGTCAAGGGCGTGTTCCCGCACCAGATCCGCGAGCTCGGTGCCGAGATCATCCTCGGCAATACCTTCCATCTCTACCTGCGCCCCGGCCTGGACGTGATCGCCGACCACGGCGGCCTGCACGGCTTCACCCGCTGGAACGGGCCGATCCTCACCGACTCCGGCGGTTTCCAGGTGTTCTCGCTGGCGCACCGGCGCAAGATCACCGAGCAGGGCGTCACCTTCGCCTCGCCGACCGACGGTGCCCGGGTGTTCCTCGGCCCGGAGGAGAGCATGAAGATCCAGAAGGTGCTCGATTCGGACGTGGTCATGATCTTCGACGAATGCACGCCGTACCCGGCCAGCGAGGACGTGGCGCGGCGCTCGATGGAGCTCAGCCTGCGCTGGGCGCAGCGCTCGCGCGAAGCCCACGACCACCTGGGCAACGACGCGGCCTTGTTCGGCATCGTCCAGGGCGGCGTGCACCCGGACCTGCGCAGCCGTTCGCTGGACGGGCTGCAGGCCATTGGCTTCGACGGCTATGCGATCGGCGGGCTGGCGGTGGGCGAACCCGAGCACGAGCGCAACGCCATGCTCGAGCACCTGCATCCGCGCCTGCCGGCCGACCGCCCGCGCTACCTGATGGGGGTGGGCCGGCCCGAGGACCTGGTCGAGGGCGTGGCCCGCGGCGTGGACATGTTCGATTGCGTCATGCCCACCCGCAATGCCCGCAACGGCCATTACTTCACCGCCTTCGGCACCGTGCGCATCCGCAACGCCAGGTACGAGCGCGACGCGGACCCGATCGAACCCGGCTGCGGCTGCCCGGCCTGCAGCGGCGGCTTCACCCGCTCCTACCTGCGCCACCTGGACCGCTGCAACGAGATGCTGGCGCCGATGCTGGGCACCCTGCACAACCTCTGGTACTACGAAAAGCTGATGGCCGACATGCGCGCGGCGATCGCCGCGGGAACCTTTGCCGCATTCAGGCAGTCCTTCTATGCGGCTCGCGGCGCGCAGGCCCCGGCATTGCCGGGGCAGGGCGGCTAGCGGCGCAGGTGGCGCGGCGCTCCGAGCGGGCGTGCGGCCCCACGGCCCCGTGGCATAATCGGGGGCTCTGCGCCTGCACGGGCGCATTTCGATTGAACGCGGGGCCGGATGGACCGGTGCCGCGCCCAACCTTAGGAAGCAAAGATGAACCTGCTCGATTTCCTGATCCCCGCCGCCCAGGCGCAGACCGCCGGCGCCCCGGCTGCCGGTGGCGGCAGCTCGCTGCTGACCTTCCTGCCGATGGTCGGCCTGCTGGTGGTGATGTACTTCCTGATGATCCGCCCGCAGATGAAGCGGCAGAAGGAACACCGCGCCATGCTCGACAAGCTCAACCGCGGCGACGAGGTCATCACCTCCGGCGGCATTGCCGGCACGGTCGCCGAAGTGGGCGACAACTTCATCACCATCGAGATCGCCGACAACGTGCGCGTGCGCGTGCAGAAGACTGCCGTCGGCAACGTGCTGCCCAAGGGCACGCTGAAGTCCGCCTGATCCCATCCGTTTTCCTGATGCGTGGCGCCGGGGAGGCGCCGCGCGGGGTTCCGCAATGCTTGAATTTCCTCGCTGGAAATATTTCCTGATCCTGGCCGTGCTGGCGCTCGGCGTGCTCTACGCACTGCCCAACGCCTACCAGAAAGATCCCTCCGTGCAGGTCACCGCCCAGCGCGAAGGCGCGCTCGACGAGACCCTGCGCACGCGCGTGCAGGACGAACTGACCAAGGCCGGCATCCCGGTCAAGTCAGTGGCCGTCGAAGGCAACAGCCTGATGGTGCGCCTGGCCAACCTGGACGCGCAGAACAAGGCCAACAACCTGTTGCGCACCACCCTGGGCGAGAACTACACCGTCGCGCTCAACCTGGCCTCGACCGTGCCGAACTGGCTGGCGCGCCTCGGCGGCAAGCCGATGGTGCTTGGCCTGGACCTGCAGGGCGGCGTGCACTTCGTGCTCCAGGTCGACCAGAAGGCGGCGCTGGAAAAGCGCGTGGATGCCTATGCCGAGGACATCCGCGTCACCCTGCGCGACAACCGCATCGGCTACCAGTCGGTGGAACGCCGCCCGGACAACAGCATCGTCGCCACGCTGAGCCCGTCCGCCGGCGCCGACGCCGCCGACCGTGCCCGCGCCGCGCTGGCCAAGATCCAGCCGACCCTGAGCTACGAGGTCAGCGGCAACCGCATCACCGTGACCATTCCGCAGACCGAGCTGGCGCAGATCGCCGGCAGCGCGCTCGAGCAGAACATCACCACGCTGCGCAACCGCGTCAACGAACTGGGCGTGGCCGAGCCGATCATCCAGCGCCAGGGTGCCGACCGCATCGTCGTGCAGCTGCCCGGCGTGCAGGACACGGCCGAGGCCAAGCGCCTGATCGGCGCCACCGCGACCCTGGAATTCCGCCCGGTGGTCGACGGCGACGCCCAGGACGCCGCCCGTACCGGCCGTGTGCCGGCCGACGCCAGGCTCTACCACGTGCGCGGCAGCAACGCGCCGGTGTTGCTGAGCAAGCGCGTGCTCGCCTCCGGCGACCAGATGGTCAACGCCAGCGTCGGTGCCGACCAGAACGGCATGCCGGCGGTGAGCATCACCCTCAACAGCGCCGCCGGCCAGCGCATGTTCGACTTCACTAGCGCCAACGTCGGCAAGCTGATGTCGGTGGTGTACATCGAGCGCATCCCGACCGTGACCATGGTCGACGGCCAGGAAGTGCGCAGCGTGCGGGTCAAGGAAGAAGCACTGTCGCCGACCCGGATTGCCGGCGTGTTCGGCAAGAACTTCCAGACCACCGGCCTGGAGAAGACCGAGGCCGAGAACCTGGCCAAGCTGCTGCGCGCCGGCTCGCTGGCCGCGCCGATGGACTTCGTCGAAGAACGCATCATCGGCCCCAGCCTGGGTGCCGAGAACGTCGAGCGCGGCATCACCGCGGTGCTCTACGCCTTCGTGTTCACCCTGGCGTTCTTCACCGTCTACTACCGCATGTTCGGCGTGATCACCTCGGTGGCGCTGCTGATGAACCTGCTGATCGTGGTGGCGGTGATGTCGATGTTCGGCGCGACGATGACGCTACCCGGCTTCGCCGGCCTGGCGCTGTCGGTCGGCCTGTCGGTCGACGCCAACGTGCTGATCAACGAACGCATCCGCGAAGAACTGCGCCATGGCGTACCGCCGAAGGCGTCGATCGCGGCGGGCTACGAGAAGGCGGGCGGCACGATCCTCGACGCCAACCTGACCGGCCTGATCGTGGGCGTGGCGCTGTATGCCTTCGGCACCGGCCCGCTGAAGGGCTTCGCCCTGACCATGATCATCGGCATCTTCGCCTCGATGTTCACCGCGATCACCGTGTCCCGTGCGTTGGCCCAGTTGATCTACGGCTACCGCAAGAAGATCAAGTCCGTGGCCATCTGACCGGGTGAGAACGAATCAATGAAAATTTTCCCGCTTCATCTCATCCCGAACGACACCAAGATCGACTTCATGCGCTGGCGCCACCAGGTGCTGTGGCTGATGCTGGCGGTGTTCCTGGTGTCGCTGGTGATCATTGGCGCCAAGGGTTTCCGCAAGGAGGCCTACGCGCTGGAGTTCACCGGTGGCACCGTGGTCGAAACCCGTTTCGACAAGCCGGCCAATATCGACCAGGTGCGCGAGAAGCTCTCGGTCGCCGGCTTCGAGAATGCGCAGGTGCAGGGCTTCGGCGGCGGCAACGAGCTGATGATCCGCCTGCAGCCGCACGGCGAGAGCAGCAATGCCGAGGGTGACCGCACCGTCTCGGCGCAGGTGCTCAAGGCGATCAACACCGCGGAGAACCCGGCGACCGTGCTGCGGACCGAGTTCGTCGGCCCGCAGGTCGGCGCCGACCTGGTGCGCGACGGTATCTACGCCACCTTGTTCATGCTGGTGGGCTTCCTGATCTACATCGCGTTCCGCTTCGAGTGGAAGTTCGCGGTGGTGGCGAGCCTGACGGCGTTCTTCGACCTGGTGGTGACGGCGGCCTACATCTATGGCACGGGCCGCGAGTTCGACCTGACGGTGCTGGCCGGCTTGTTGTCGGTGATGGGCTTTGCGATCAACGACATCATCGTGGTGTTCGACCGAGTCCGCGAGAACTTCCGTAGCCTGCGCGTGGAGCCGCTGGAGGTGCTGAACCGTTCGATCAACCAGACGCTGTCGCGTACGGTGATCACCGCGGTGATGTTCTTCCTGTCGGCGTGGGCGCTGTATCTGTTCGGCGGTACGTCGATGCAGGGCCTGGCGCTGACGCATATGGTCGGTGCGGTGATCGTGGTGGTTTCGTCGATCATCGTGGCGGTGCCGATGTTGTCGATCGGGCCGTTCAAGGTGACCAAGCAGGATCTGCTGCCGAAGGCCAAGGATGTGGAGGCGTTGGCGCGTCGTCCTTGATCCTGGTTGTTTTGGTTGTTGGGAAAGCCGCGCTTATGCGCGGCTTTCTTTTTGGTTTGTCGCTGAGAGCGCTGGCCCCGGACGCCCGATGGGCCGACGAGTGGGGTGGGGGAAGGGCGCCCTCATCCGCCCCTGTCGGGGCGCCTTCTCCCACCAGTGCGAGAAGAACGGCATGGCTCTTCGCGAGCTGTGAGCCATTGCCGCCATAAGCGTTAGATTTATCGAATAGTCCTTTGCTGCAGAGCCTGATTCTATCGGCCTCGTCGAAGGAGGATGCCGGCGTGACCGGGCCGCAGATCTACACGAAGATCTCGATCGCCGCAGCGGCGCTCGTGCTGTTGGCCGGCTATCTGTGGGCCGTTACCCGTTCGCGCGCGCCTTCGCCGGTGGACGTGCCTGTGCCCCAGGCCAATCGCGAGGCGAAGCGTGCCTGGTCCGCTGGCCCCGTAAGGCGGACCAACGTCACTGACTTGATTGCAGCCAGGCGCGTCGAGGCAGTTATGGTGCGGCCCCTGGTAGGGCGAGCCTTCCGGATTGAACGTCCCCGCGAACGGCGGCCACCGGGCGATGCCGCGGCCTTCGCCAGGACGCTGGTTCCCGCCGCAATGAGTGGCGATGGTACGGCGAGCTATCGCCTGTATCTGATTGCAGCCGAATGCCATACCGCCGTTTCGCCGGGCGTGGTGGAGAGCTACCGTCTCACTCGCCACTTGCTTGCCCCCGATTATCCAAAGCAAATGGCAAGAAAGATGGAAGAGTGCGAAAACCTGCTTTTGGATCCGCAGCTTTCCGACACGGGCCGATGGCTCAGGCAGGCTGCAGAGCAAGGTTCGCTGGAAGCGGGGGTCATGTTCTCCGTGTCAATGGATAAAGCGTTGGGTGGCCCGGAGGTGTGGGCCCGATATCCGGAGCGCGTCATCGAATACAAGCGACAGGCAATGCGCTATCTGCAGGAGGGTGCCGCTTTGGGGGATGTTTCTGCGCTGCTGGCCTTGTCGCAAAGCTACAAAAACGGATTTTTTGTTCCACCCGATCCCACCAAAGCTTTGGCCTACCACCTGGTGCTCGCGAAAGTGGAGCCAATTCCCGGTGAGGCGCGCGGGATTGAACGGATGGAGGAAGGACTTTCCCTAGCACAACGCAAGGAAGCCAGGCGTCAGGCTGATCTTATAGCGCATTGGTGTTGTGTGGATTGATCGGAGGAGTTGTGATGAAAAAATGGCTGGCGATGTTATTGGTTGTGTTGGCAGGCTGTGTCGCATGCGGCACCTTCGCAGACACCGGCCAGAAGATTTGGTCCATTGACATGTGGAGATTGCCTGCTCGCGGAGCCTAGGCCTGACAAATTAACTTTGAGGGCGTTGCATGAATTCTCTGCGACAATGAATTTTGGAAAAGTCGCCGCGCTCAAAGATCGGATCTCGCCGCGGGACACCGTTATGGTTTGCAACCGAAACTCTTGCGTCGATTATGTGCGCACGGACAGCGATGGCTGGGAGGGAACCAACCCACGCCCACAGCAACAACACAGTTACTTCGAAGCCATCAAGCGCATGCCAAAAGAGCTTGCTGATGAATGGATCCGAGAGCAGTGGAAAGAGCCCCGCCGAGGAGGGGGCGGTGGGGCAATCAATCCTGGTCCGCCACGGCACGTTGGCCGCGTTGAAGTGGGGCCGGTCAAGAAGTACTAGCTGCCCAAAAGAAAGCCCCGACCAAAGTCGGGGCTTCTCGGAATCAAACCGCAAACCGGATCACCGATCCGGTCGCGCCGCCGCATGCTCGGTCTGCGCCTCCAGGAACTCCCTGGACTGTTCGTCCAGCTTGTCCCCCAGCATGCGCCGCACCACCACGAAGAACAGCGGGATGAAGATCACGCCCAACACCGTGGCGAACAGCATGCCGCCGATCACGCCGGTGCCGATCGAATGCCGCGCATTGGCACCGGCACCGGTCGAGATGGCCATCGGCAACACACCGAGGATGAAGGCGAACGAGGTCATCAGGATCGGCCGGAAGCGCAGGTGCGCCGCCTCGATCGTCGCATCGCGCAACGTCTTGCCCGCCGCACGCTGCTCCACCGCGAACTCGACGATCAGGATCGCATTCTTCGCCGCCAGGCCAATCACCGTGATCATGCCGATCTTGAAGTACAGATCGTTCGGCAAACCGCGCAACAGCGAGAACGAAATCGCGCCCAGCACGCCGATCGGTACCACCAGCAGCACCGCCACCGGGATCGACCAGCTCTCGTACAGCGCCGCCAGGCAGAGGAACACCACCACCACCGACAACACCAGCAGCAGCGTCGCGGCGTTGCCGGCGATGATCTCCTGGTACGACATGCCCGACCAGTCATAGCCGAAGCCTGCCGGCAGGTCGTCGTGGACGATCTCCTCCATCGCCGTCATCGCCTGGCCCGAGGACTTGCCCGGTGCCGAGTTGCCGACGATGTTCACCGCCGAATAGCCGTTGTAGCGGTTCAGCGCCGGCGAGGCGTAGATCCACTCGGACGTGATCACGTTGCTCAGCGGGATCATCGCCGGCTGGCCATCGACATCGGTCGCCGTGGCGCTGGGCGTGTAGAAGCTGCGCAGCGATTCGGGCCCGATGCGGAACGGGTCGTCGGCGCGCACGTTCACGCGCTTGATGCGGCCTTCATAGAAGAAGTCGTTGACGTACACCGGCGCCAGCATCAGCTGGATCGCGCTGTAGATGTCGGTCACCGACAGGCCCATCGTCTGCGCCTGCACGCGGTCCACGTGCAATTGCAGCTGCGGCGAGTTCTCCAGCCCGTTCGGACGCACGCCCACCAGGGTGTCCTGGCGCTGCGCGGCCTGGCCGAGCAGGATGTTGCGGGCGTTCGTCAGTGCTTCCTGGCCGGCGCCGGAGCGGTCCTGCAGCCACATGTCGAAACCGCCGAACTGGCCCAGGCCGTTCACCGTCGGCAGGTTGACCACGAAGATCTGCGCGCCCTTGATGCCGAAGAAGGCGCCGTTGAGCTGCTGGATCAGTTCGGTCGCCGTGGCCTTGCGGTCGCCCCAGGGCTTGAGGCGGATGAAGCCCATGCCCACGTTCTCGCCCGAGCCCAGGAAGCTGAAGCCGGCCACCTGCAGCATGCCCTCGACCGCGTCCTGCTTCTGCAGCACCGTGCGCATCTGCGCGAACACTTCGTTGGTGCGGTTCTTGGTCGCGCCCGGGGGCAACTGCACGATGGCCAGCGCGAAGCCCTGGTCTTCTTCCGGCAGGAAGCTGCCCGGCATGCGCGTGAACAGGAAGCCGCACAGCGCCACCAGCACCACGAACAGCACCATCCAGCGCGGCGCGCGCTTGAGGGTGTGGCCGACGATGGCGACGTAGCGGTGGGCCACTTTGTCGTAGTACTTGTCGAAGGTGCGGAACACCCAGTTCTTCTTCTCGGCGTGGGTCGGCTTGAGGAACGCCGCGCACAGCGCCGGGGTGAAGCTCAGCGCCAGGAAGGCCGAAAAGCCCATGGCCATCGCAATGGTGATCGCGAACTGCTTGTAGATCGCGCCCGCCGCACCCGGCTGCATCGCCGAGGGAATGAACACCGCCGCCAGTACCACGGTGATCGCCACCACCGCGCCGGTGATCTGGGTCATCGCCTTGGTCGTGGCCGCCTTTGGCGCCAGGTGCTCCTCGCTCATGATGCGCTCGACGTTCTCGATCACCACGATCGCATCGTCGACCACGATGCCGATCGCCAGCACCATCGCGAACAGCGTCAGCTGGTTGATCGTGAAGCCGATGATGAACATGCCCAGGAACGTGCCCAGCAGTGCCACCGGGATCACCAGGGTCGGGATGACCGTGGCGCGGAAGTTCTGCAGGAACACCAGCATCACCAGGAACACCAGCACGATCGCTTCGATCAGCGTGTGCACGACCTCCTCGATGGAGATCTTCACGAACGCGGTGCTGTCGTAGGGCGAGAACCAGGTGACGCCGTTCGGGAAGCTCGGTGCCAGCTCGTCCATCTTCGCGGTCACCGCCTCGGCCACGCTCAGCGCGTTGGCGCCGGGCAGCAGCTGGATGGCGAAGGCGCCGGTCGGCTTGCCGTTGTACTGGGTATCGAAGCCGTAGTTCGACGGGCCGAAGGCGACGCGGCCGACATCCTTCAGGCGCACGGTGGCGCCGTTGCTGTCGGTGCGCAGGATGATGTTCTCGAATTCCTCCGGCGAGCTGAAGCGGCCCTCGGCCGAGACGGTGGCGGTGAAGCCGGTGCCCTCGGGTGCCGGGTCGGCGCCGATCGCGCCGGCGGCGAACTGCACGTTCTGGTTGGAGATCGCCTGGTACACCTGGGTGGCGGACAGGTGGTAGCCCTGCAGCCGTTCCGGGTTGAGCCAGATGTTCATCGCGTACTCGGCACCGAACTGCTGGGTGCTGCCCACGCCGGGCACGCGCGAGATCTGGTCGAGCACGCGCGAACCGACGATGTCGTTCAGCGCGTCGCGGTCGATGGCCGGGTTGTCCGAGTTCAGCGCCACCACCATCAGGAAGCCGGCGTTGGCCTTGGCCACCACCACGCCCTGCTGGGTCACCTCGGTCGGCAGGCGCGGGGTGGCCAGGGCCACCTTGTTCTGCACCTGCACCTGGGCGATGTCCGGGTTGGTGCCGGTCTCGAAGGTGAGGGTGATGCTGACGCGGCCGTTGGAGGCCGAGGACGAGTTGAAGTACAGCAGGTGGTCGATGCCGGTGAGCTGCTGCTCGATGACCTGGGTCACCGCCTTTTCGGCGGTGTCGGCGCTGGCGCCGGGATAGGTGGCGCTGACCGTGACCTGCGGCGGGGCGATGGAGGGATAGGACTCCACGCCCAGGCTCAGGATCGAGATCACGCCGCTGAGCGAGATCAGGATCGCCACCACCCAGGCGAATACCGGGTGTTCAATGAAGAATTTTGGCATGTCCGGGTCCCGTCACTTCTTCTCGGAAGGCGCTGGCGCGGCTGCCGGCTTGGCGCCGGGCTGCTGCGCTTGCTGCGCCGCGTTGGGATCGAACGGCACGGCCTTGGCCGGCGCGCCTTCCTTGACCTTCTGCTGGCCGCTGACGATGACCTGGTCGCCGGCCTCCAGGCCGCCGGTGATCACCCACTGGCCCTGCTGCTGGTTGTCGGCGGTCACGTTGCGGCGCACGACGTTGCCATCCTTGCCGACCACCAGGGCGTAGGCGCCGTGGGCGTCGCGCTGGACGCCGGCCTGCGGCACCAGGAAGGCGCCTTCGCGCTGGCCCAGCGTGGCGCTGAAGGAGACGAACGAGCCGGGCAGCAGGACGTGGTCGGGATTGGGCAGCAGCGCGCGCAGCGAGACGCTGCCGGTGCTCGGCTCGACCGTCACCGAGGTGAAATCGAGCGTGCCCGGGTGCGGGTAGGTGCTGCCGTCGCCGAGCTTGACCTGCACCGTGGACTGGCCGTCGCCGCTCAGGGCGACGTTGCCCTGGGCCTGTGCCTGGCGCAGCCGCGCCAGCTCGTCGCCGCTCATGGAGAAGTTCACGTACAGCGGGTCGAGCTGGTCGATGGTGGTCAGCAGGGTGGTATCGCCCTGGCCGACCAGCGCGCCCTCGGTGACCTGCTGCTTGCCGGCCCGGCCGCTGATCGGCGCGGTGACGGTGGCATAGCCGAGGTTGATGCGCGCCGATTCCACCGACGCCCGCGCCTGTTGCAGGGACGCGGCCGAGGTGCGCTCGGTGGCTTCGGCCGTATCCAGGTCGGACTTGGACACATAACTCTGTGGCGCCAGGCGCCGCGCCCGCTCGGCGGCGACCTTGGCGTTGGCGTAGGTCGCCTCGGCGGCGGCCAGCTCGCCCTGGGCCGAGCCCAGCGTGGCCTTGAGCGGCGCCGGGTCGATCTGGAATAGCGGCTGGCCTTCCTTGACGTCGGTGCCTTCGGTGTACAGGCGCTTGAGCAGGATGCCGGGCACGCGGGCGCGCACATCGGCAGTGCGGAAGCCGGACAGGCGGCCCACCAGCTCGCGCTGCAGCGGCAGGGTCTGCGGCTTGGCTTCGACCACGCTGACTTCGGGCGGCGGGGGCTGCTGCTGTTCCGGCTTCTTGCAGGCGGCCAGCGCCACCGTGATGGCGCAAGCCAGGGCGAGGGTGCGGAGCGGGGCGGTCATCGGTGGAAACTCCGTTTTCGGTTGTTTTTGATCTGGGGGAGCGCGGGGGCGCTCAAGGCGCAAAGGCGCGCAGGAAGCTGTCGATCGTGCGTTCCGCCCACCGGCGCCGCGACTGGGCGTCGGATCGGTGCGGCGTGTGGAACCGCTGCCTTTCGAAATCCAGGCCGACGATCATGCCCAGCAGCAGCTCGGCCATCGCGTGCGGATCGTCATGCCTGAGCTGGCCGCGCTCGCTGGCCCGGCGCAGCCATTGTGCCAGCCGATCCTGTAGTGCGGCGATCCCATCGGCGTAGATCTGCCGGGCCTGGTCGGGAAACCGGTGCGACTCGGCATCTATCAGGCGGCAGGTCTGGATCACGTGAGGGCGGCTCAACTGCTCCAGGTGCCGTTCGGCGAAGGCGAGCAGGCCGCTGCGCACGTCCTGGCCTTCGTCGTCGAAGTGGTCGGTGGTCAGCGCGATCTGGTCGCGCATCACCGCGCTCAACAGGTTCTGCTTGCAGCCGTAATGGGCATACAAGGTCTGCTTGGAACAACCGGCGCGCGCGGCCACCGCCTCCATGCTCAGGCGCATGCCCTGCTCGGCGAGCAGCGCATTGACCGCCTCGTGCACGGCTTCGTGGACGCGGTTGTCGCGCGCCTGGCGTGCGCGCAAGGGAGTGGAGGTCGACGTCATTGCAGTGGACTATACCGTCCAGTTCAGTTTTAAAGTAGCCTTGACGGCCTACCTCCGACCGTGAGCAGCCGGCGCCGTTCTTGCACATCCTGGCGGTTCGCTGCCCGCACGCGGTGGCGCGGGGGACAGTGCCGGGTGTACACAGCAAGGACGCCATCGACAGTGCGGCGGCCGCGTCAGCCCATCTTCTGCGTGGTCCTCGCGCTACGCCCGACTGCTTGAACGCAGTAGAAACCCGATCTCCGGTTTGCGCTATGCAGCAAGGCACTGTCACGGCGCATCGTTACAATTTGCGACTTTCCCGTCGGGCTCAACGCTCCCTGTCATGAAACCCAAGAAAGCTGCTCCGAAATCGACCAAGGCCACTGCGTCCAAGACCGGCGGCCAACGCGTAGTTTCCCAGGTGAGCACCGAGGTGCAGGCCTTCAGTCTCGAACCGGTATTCGCAGCGTTGCGCAAGCGCTACACGGCCGCGCGCCAGCCCGAGGCCCAGGCGTTCGCCGGCGATTTCTATCGCCGCATGGAGTCCGACGAGTTCCCCCACCACAGCGCCGACGAATGGGCGGCGCTGGCCGGCGACATGCTGGAGTTCGCGCGCACGCGCAAGCCCGGCACCGCCAACGTGCGCGTGTTCAACCCGAGCGCGAAGGCCAACGGCTGGGAATCGCCGCATACGGTGCTGCAGATCGTCAACGACGACATGCCCTTCCTGGTCGATTCGGTGAGCATGGCCCTGGCCGAGACCGGCGTGGGCGTGCACGTCCTCGGCCACCCGGTGCTGCAGATCGGCCGCGACCGCGCCGGCAAGCTGGTCAGCGTGGGCGAGGGCAAGGCCGAATCGCTGATGGTGCTGGAGATCGACCGCCAGCCGGCCGAGGAGATGCAGAAGATCGAAGCGGCGGTGCGCAAGGTGCTGTCCGAAGTGCGCGCGATCGTCGGCGACTGGGCCACGATGCGCGAGCGGATGGCCGGCCTGGCCGACGCGCTGGCCACGCGCCGGCTGCCGGTCAATGACGACAGCCGCCAGGAGGCGCAGGAGTTCCTGCGCTGGGCCGCAGCCGATCACTTCACCTTCTTCGGCTACCGCGAATACCGGGTCGAAAAGCACAACGGCGAAGACGTGCTGGCGCCGGTCGAGGCCAGTGGCCTGGGCCTGATGCGCGGCAAGGACAAGTCGCCGGCGCGCCCGATCAAGACGCTGGCCGCCAACGCCATGAGCAGCGGCAGCGGGCCGAAGGACGCGCTGATCCTGACCAAGACCAACGCGCGTTCGCGCGTGCACCGCGCCGGCTACATGGACTACATCGGCGTGCTCGAATACGACGCCAAGGGCCGGATCATCGCCGAGCAGCGTTTCCTCGGTCTGTTCACCTCCAGCGCCTACAACCGCCGCCCGTGGGAGATCCCGCTGGTGCGCCGCCGCTACGACCACGTGATGAAGCAGTCCGGCCTGGCCTCGAGCAGCCACAGCGGCAAGGCGCTGCGCCACATCCTGGAAACCCTGCCGCGCGAGGAGCTGTTCCAGTCCAACGAGCAGGAGCTGTACACCACCGCGATGGGCATCCTCGGCCTGCAGGAGCGCGTGCGCAGCCGCCTGTTCCTGCGCCGCGACAAGTACAGCCGCTTCATTTCCGCGCTGGTGTACCTGCCACGCGATCGCTTCAACACCGATGTGCGCCTGCGCATCGAGTCCATGTTGAAGGACGCGCTGCACGGCGAATACATCGATTCCAACGTCGTGCTCGGCGAATCGCCGCTGGCCCAGTTGCACCTGATCGTGCGGCCCAAGGCCGGCGAAGCGCTGGAGTTCGACACCCGCGAGCTCGAACAGCGCGTGGCGCACCTGCTGCGCAACTGGCAGGACGACCTGCGCGAAGCCCTGGTCAGCCGCCATGGCGAGGCCGCCGGCCTGCGCCTGGCCGCCGCCTACGGCCGCGCGTTGCCGGCCGGCTACATCGAGGAATCCAGCACCGAGGCCGCCGCCAGCGACGTCGAGCACCTGGCCGCGCTGACCGGTCCGGACGACCTGCACCTGAGCCTGCAGGCCGTACGCCGCGAAGGCGTCGACGGCCTGCGTTTGAAGCTCTACCGCCAGCTCGACGACATCCCGCTGTCCGATGCGCTGCCGATGATGGAGAACATGGGCCTGCGGGTGATCTCCGAGCGCCCTTACCGCCTGCAGGTGGCCGGCAAGCCGCTGTACATCCAGGATTTCGAAGTCGAATCCACCGCCGGGGCGATCGACGCGCCCCATGCCGACGCCGCTTTCGGCGAGGCCTTCGCCCGCATCTGGCATGGCGACGCGGAGAACGACGGCTTCAACCGCCTGATCCTGTCCGCCGGCCTGCATTGGCGCCAGGTTGCGATGCTGCGCGGCTACTGCAAGTACCTGCTGCAAACCGGCGTGCCGTTCTCGCAGGCCTATGTCGAGCAGACCTTCCAGCACTATCCGCTGTTGGTGCGCCTGCTGGTCGAGCTGTTCGAAGCCCGCTTCGACCCGGCCACCGGCAATGAGAGCAAGGCCGAGATCGCTGAAGGCCAGGCCAGCCTCAAGGCCGCACTGGAAGTACTGGCCGGTGGCGACGAAGCCACGCTCAAGGCGTTGCAGTCGGTGGTCGATGCCCGCAAGGCCGACCGCGCCGCGCAGCAGGAGGCCACCCGCGCCACCCTGCTCAAGCTGATGGACCGCGTCTCCAGCCTCGACGAAGACCGCATCCTGCGCAGCTTCATCGGCGTGATCGACGCCACCCTGCGCACCAGCTATTACCAGGCCGACGCGGCGGGCAATCCGGGCCACTGCATCAGCTTCAAGTTCGACTCGTCCAAGGTCCCCGACCTGCCCAAGCCACGCCCGTACCGCGAGATCTTCGTCTACGGCCCGCGCGTGGAAGGCGTGCACCTGCGCTTTGGCGCGGTCGCGCGTGGCGGCCTGCGCTGGTCGGACCGCCGCGAGGATTTCCGCACCGAAGTGCTGGGCCTGGTCAAGGCGCAGATGGTGAAGAACACCGTGATCGTGCCGGTCGGCGCCAAGGGCGGCTTCTTCGTCAAGCGTTCGCCGGTGGGCGGCGACCGCGACGCGGTGCTGGCCGAGGGCATCGCCTGCTACAAGCTGTTCATCCAGGGCCTGCTCGATATCACCGACAACATCGTCGGCGGCAAGATCATCGCGCCGCCGCAGGTGGTGCGCCATGACCTCGACGACCCGTACCTGGTCGTGGCCGCCGACAAGGGCACGGCGACCTTCTCCGACATCGCCAACGGCCTGGCCATCGCCCATGGCTTCTGGCTCGGCGACGCCTTTGCCTCCGGCGGCTCGGTCGGCTACGACCACAAGGGCATGGGCATCACCGCGCGCGGTGCGTGGGAGTCGGTCAAGCGCCATTTCCGCGCGCTCGGCCGCGATTGCCAGAGCGAAGACTTCACCTGCGTCGGCGTCGGCGACATGTCCGGCGACGTGTTCGGCAACGGCATGTTGCTGTCGCGGCACATTCGCCTGCAGGCCGCCTTCGACCACCGCCACATCTTCCTGGACCCGAACCCGGACGCGGCCAGGTCGTTCGTCGAACGCGAGCGCCTGTTCAAGCTGCCGCGCTCCAGCTGGGCCGACTACGACGCCAAGCTGATCAGCAAGGGCGGCGGCGTGTACCCGCGCACGCTCAAGGCGATCGAGATCACCCCGCAGGTGCGCGAGGCGCTGGGCCTGGACGCGGCGGTCAAGAGCCTGTCGCCCAACGAGTTGATGAACGCCATCCTCAAGGCGCCGGTCGACCTGTTCTGGAACGGCGGCATCGGCACTTACGTCAAGGCTTCGAGCGAAACCCAGGCCGATGTCGGCGACCGCGCCAACAACGGCCTGCGCGTCAACGGTGGCGAGCTGCGCTGCAAGGTGGTGGGCGAGGGCGGCAACCTCGGCCTGACCCAGCTTGGCCGCATCGAGGCCGAACAGCAGGCCGGCGTGCTGCTCAACACCGATTTCATCGACAACTCCGCCGGCGTGGACACCTCCGACCACGAGGTGAACATCAAGATCCTGCTCAACGCCGTCGTGCAGGACAAAAAGCTCACCGTGGACGCGCGCAACAAGCTGCTGGCCTCGATGACCGACGAAGTCGCCGGGCTGGTGCTGTGGGACAACTACCGCCAGAACCAGGCCATCAGCCTGATGGAGCGGATGAGCGTCAAGCGCCTGGGTTCCAAGCAGCACTTCATCCGCACGCTGGAGCAGCAGGGCCTGCTCGACCGGCAGATCGAATTCCTGCCGTCCGACGCCGAACTGTCCGCACGCAAGGCCCGCGGCCAGGGCCTGACCCGGCCGGAACTGGCGGTGCTGCTGTCGTACTCCAAGCTGGTGGCGTTCCAGCAGCTGCTGGAATCGGACATCCCCGAGGACCCGTACCTGTCCAAGGAACTGCAGCGCTACTTCCCGCAGCCGCTGCAGAAGAAGTACGCCGACGCGATGGAGAAGCACCGCCTGAAGCGCGAAATCATCGCCACGGCGGTCACCAACACCACCATCAACCGCATGGGCGCCACCTTCCTGATGCGCATGCAGGAAGACACCGGCCGCAGCATCGCCGAAGTCGCCAAGGCCTACACCATCAGCCGCGAGACTCTCGACGCGCGTTCGCTGTGGACGCAGATCGACGCCCTCGACGGCAAGGTGCCCGAGCAGGTGCAGATCGACGCCCTGGAAGTGATCTGGAAGCTGCAGCGCTCCTTCGTGCGCTGGCTGCTGTTCCGCCCCGGCGCGATGCCGGGCATCACCGCCGCGGTCGAGCGTTACCACGACCCCTTCAACGACATCCGCGTCGCCTCCGGCGTGCTTGGCGACTCCCAGCGCCCGGCCTACGAGGCCAGCGTGCAGGAGTGGAAGGACAAGGGCCTGCCGCCGGCGCTGGCGCAGCAGTTGTCCGAGCTGCGCTACCTGGAGCCGGCGTTCGACATCATCGAGCTGGCCCGCACCCGCAAGCTCAAGCCGGTGGAAGTCTCCAAGGTCCATTTCCGCCTGGGCGAAGCGCTGCAACTGCCGTGGTTGTTCGAGCAGATCGACGCGCTCGAGGTCAACGGCCGCTGGCACGCCGTCGCCCGCGGCGTGTTGCGCGACGAACTGGCCGCCCACCAGCGCAACCTGGCCGGCCAGGTGTTGTCGATGCCCGGCGCCACCGCCGAAGCCAAGGTCGGGCGCTGGCTGGAACGCGACGACTCGAGCCTGCGCTTCACCTTGTCGATGCTGCAGGAGCTGGCGGCGCAGAAGACGCTGGACTATCCGACGGTGTCGGTGGCCGTGCAGCGCTTGGGACAATTGGCAGCGCACGGGGTGTAGCGCGAACAGATCGCGCTAGCCCCGCCGTCCCTTCTCCCGCTTGCGGGAGAAGGTGCCCCAACAGGGGCGGATGAGGGGAGGGCGCTCTGCTCTTTCCCAACGCCCGCGGTCAACTATCGGGCATCCGGGGGCGGACCCTTTCCGCGACCGTATGGCGCCATGGATGGCGCCATCGAGCCTACAAGGATGTATTTACGGCGTGTCGCGGAAAGGGTCCGCCCCCGGATGCTGCTAGCAGGCGCCAGCACCTGAGGCTGTATGCTGCCAACCGATCCACGGAGCCGCCGATGACCGTCGCACCCCCCCGCATCGCCTTCCTAGCCAGCAACACCGACGCCGCCCAGCGCGCCCGCGCCGAGCTCGTGGCCCGGCATGGCGACCACGCGATCGACGCCGCCGACGTGCTCTGCGCCCTCGGCGGCGACGGCTTCATGCTGCAGACCCTGCATCGCCATGCCAGCGCCGGCAAGCCGGTGTTCGGCATGAAGCTCGGCTCGATCGGCTTCCTCATGAACCAATTCCGCGGCGACGACCTCGTCGACCGCCTCGCCCGCGCCGAACCGGCCCACCTGCGCCCGCTGGAAATGCTCGCCCAGACCGAATCGGGCACCACCACCGGCTCGCTGGCCTACAACGAAGTCTCGCTGCTGCGGCAAACCCGCCAGGCCGCGCACCTGCGCATCGACCTCAACGGCCAGACCCGCATCGAGGAACTCATCGGCGACGGCGTGCTCGTCTCCACCCCCGCCGGCAGCACCGCCTACAACTATTCCGCCCACGGCCCGATCCTGCCGCTGGGCTCGCATACCCTGGCCCTCACGCCGATCGCCCCCTACCGGCCGCGGCGCTGGCGCGGCGCCATCCTCAAGGCCGACACCGAAGTGCGCATGCAGGTGCTGGACCCGTACAAGCGCCCGGTCAGCGTCACCGCCGACTCGCACGAGACCCGCGACGTGGTCGAAGTCACCATCCGCGAATCGCGCGAGCATCGCGTCACTTTGCTGTTCGACCCCGAGCACAACCTCGAAGAACGCATCCTCAGCGAGCAGTTCGTGGTCTGAGCGCGCCTGCTGCGGCCGCCCCGCGCCGCGCGCTGCGGCACAATGCCAGGCGCAGTCACGACCACGCCCAGAGACCCCACCCAAACCCATGGCCGACAACACTCCCCGCCTGCTGACCGTCGCGGTGACCTCGCGCGCGCTGTTCGACCTGGAGGAGGGCCACACCCTGTTCGAGCGCGAAGGCGTGGAAGCCTACGCTGCCTACCAGCGCACCCGCGAAGACGACATCCTGCGCCCGGGCGTGGCCTTTCCGGTCGTACGCAAGCTGCTGGCCTTGAACGAAGGCGCGCCGCCGGACACGCCGCGGGTCGAAGTGATCCTGCTGTCGCGCAATTCGGCCGACACCGGCCTGCGCATCTTCAATTCCATCCAGCACTACGGGCTGGGCATCGTCCGCGCCACCTTCACCTCCGGCGAGGCGACCTGGCCCTACGTCAAGCCCTTCGGCACCGACCTGTTCCTGTCGGCCAACCCCGAATCGGTGCGCAGGGCGCTGGCCCACGGCGTCGCCGCCGCCACCATCCTGCCGCGCGCGCACGACGAGTTGGCCCAAGCCGCGGTCGCCCCCGATGCGGACCGCCACGCGCGCCAATTGCGTATCGCCTTCGACGGCGACGCGGTGATCTTCGGCGACGAGAGCGAGCGGATATCGCGCGAGCAGGGCGTGGAGGCCTTCGGCCGGCATGAGCGCGAGAATGCGCGCGAGCCGTTGACCGGCGGACCGTTCCGCAATTTCCTCTCCGCCCTGCATGCGTTGCAGGCGGCCTTCCCGGCCGGCGAGGCCTCGCCGATCCGCACCGCGCTGGTCACCGCGCGCTCGGCGCCGGCGCACGAGCGGGTGATCCGCACCTTGCGCGAATGGGGCGTGCGCCTGGACGAGGCGCTGTTCCTCGGCGGCCGGCACAAGGGGCCGTTCCTGGCGGCGTTCGGCGCCGACATCTTCTTCGACGACTCGCAGCACAACATCGACAGTGCCCGCCAGCACCAGCACGTCGCCGCCGGCCACGTCCCGCACGGCGTGGCCAACGATCCGCGTCCGCAATGAGGCTCGACCAGGCCGGTGCGCCGGCCGGCACCGCGTACCTGCGTCGCACCTGGCGCTACCTGGAACTGCGGTTCGACGGCGCGGTCACCCAGACCCGCATGCTGCGCTGGGCGCCGGACTGGCTGTGCGTCGGCTACACCCGCAGCATGCTGGCCGCGCTCTGGCTGCACCCGGCACCGCGCACGATCGGCATCGTCGGCCTGGGCGGCGGCGCGCAGGCCAAGTTCTGCTATCGCCATTGGCCGCAGGTCCGCATCGAGGTGGTGGAAAGCCATCCCGGCGTGCTGGCCTTGCGCGAGCGCTTCCGCATCCCCGCCGACGATGCGCGCCTGGCGGTGACGCTGGCCGATGGCGCCGACTGGCTGCGGCAGCGGCCCGGGCAATTCGACGTGCTGTTGGTCGATGCCTATGACGCCGAGGGGATTCCGCCGCACCTGGACCGCCAGCAGTTCTACGGCCTGTGCCGCGATGCCCTGAGCGGCAACGGGGTGATGGCGATCAACCTCTACGACACCGACCTGTTCCACCATCGCACCTGGCTGCGGCAGGTGTTCGGCGACCAGCACCTGCTGCTGTCCGAGCCGGGCATGAGCAACGAGGTCGCGTTCGCCTGGCGCGGGCGGCCGGTGCCGACCTCGCCGGAAGCCTGGCTGCGCAGCGCGTCATTGTCGGCGCGCTGGCAGTTGGAGGAGGGGGTGCGCAGATTGGACGCGGCCTGGCGGGACCTTCCGGCATCTGGCGGCCAGGTGCCCAATGGCGTGCGTGCCGATGGGTGAAATATGCGCCGGGCCCGCGTGGGCGCTCAATTCGGGCCGGCGTTCGCCAGTGGCAAGCGGATATCAGTCAACCGCCAGCGCAGGCCCTGCCGGTCGAGGACGAACACGACCGGCTGGCCGGCGTCGGTCTGCACGGTGGCGGTGAAACGCGAAGTCGATTCGAAGCGCTTGCGCGCGTCCTGCAGCGGCCGCGCCGGCATTGGCGGCGACCAGGTATCGCCATCGACGGTCTCGCCGCTGGCACGCTTCCACAATTGGTGGCCCTGCAGCAGCGCGCCGATGCCGATCGGCGTGACCAGGGTGTCCACGCCGGCCCCGGTCAGGCCGCCAGCGAGCTGCAGGGCAATGCCGCCGAGCAGGCTGGTTTGTGCGTCGATGCCGGCGCGGCGCACGACATAGTCGTCGAGCTGCGCCTTGAGGTTGGCGCGCAGCCGCGGGAAGTCGACGTGGCGCTCCAGCGCGGCGGTGTCGCGCTGTTCGATCGCCTGGCCGATGCCGCGGATCGCCAGGTAGGGGCCGGCGACCCCATAGGCGGCGAGCGCGAACAGGACCAGGAGGGGGGCGATCCACCGTAGCTTCTTCATGCGGGCCTCGTGGGTTTTCGCCTCAGAACTCCAGGTCCAGCGCCGCGCACAGGTAATCGACGAACGGACCAAGCATGGCCAGGTCGGCGGCGACCGTGTGCCGCAGGCGCGGGCCGGTCATCATCTCGTCGTCCAGGCTGCGCCACATCACCCAGTTGCGGTGCTTGAGGTCTTCCATGAACTCGAAGTCGGCCGGAAAGCCGCGCGGCGTGCGCACCATCTTCTCGGTTTCTTCCAGGTCGAAGCGGCGCCGCAGCCTGGGCTCGTAAGCGGCGGCCTTCCAACTGCCGGGGTTGTCGAAGATAAACTGCCGCACCTTGCGCTGCGTGTCCGGCTCCGGATGCCAGAGCCCGGCGCCGACGAAGCTCTCGCCCGGTTGCAGGTGGACATAGAACGAAGGCGCCGGCACCTGCCGCCGCCGCTCGTGGAAGAAGCGTGCGCCCTGCCAGGTCTTGTAGGGCGACTTGTCGTTGGAGAAGCGCGCGTCGCGATAGATGCGGAACAACGAGCCGCCGTTGCCGCGCGGATCGGCGCGGAAGTGCTCGCTGACCTCGGCCAGGGCCGGCTGCAGGTCGGTGATGAGCTGCAGGAACGGCAGCCGCACATGCGTGTCGTAGTCGGCGCGGTGCGCCTCGAACCAGGCTTTCTCGTTGTGGCGCGCCAGCCCGCGCAGGAACTTGAAGCTGGCCGGGGTGAAATAGCTGCTCATAGACTCCTCTGCACATCGGCGCCCCAACCGGCGAGCTGGTCGAGCAGCGCCTGCCGCGCGGGGTCGTCGGCGTTGGCCAGGCGCAGCTCGGCGATCTGCGCCCAGAACTGGTCGAACGTCACCTCGGACAAGCCATTGTCGGCGATCAGGCGGCGCCGCCGGTACTCGTCCCAGCGCAACTGCTCGTCCGCCGTCAGCGAATCCGGCCAGTTGCGGGCGCGGTAGCGGAACAGCAGTTCGGGCAGGCGCGGATCGACGAAGCGACCTTCCAGGGTCGACAGCGCCTCCGGCGTGCTGGCGCGCACGGCCGGGAACAGCCGCCGGTCGCCATCGCCGAGGAAGCCGTCGTAAAGCGAAGCATCGACGTCGGCAGGCGTGTTGGCGCGTTCGCTGCCATAGACCTGGCGCACTTTCTCGGCCAGCTGCGGGCCGTGTTCGCGCAGCAGCGCCGCATTGGCCTCGATGCGTGCCGGGTCGATCGCCAGGCGCTGGAAATCCGGCGCGCGCAGGTGCGACCACGACACCAGCGCCGGCGACTTGTTCAGATGCACCTCTTTCAGGCCGATGCGTTGCTCGCCTTCGGGCAGGGCGCTGGCCGGCGTGTACAGACGGTCGGCGATGTCCTCGGGCGACAGCCGCAGCAGCGGTTCGACGTCGCTGTCCAGGTCGAACACGATCACCCGGCTGTCCACGCGCGGATGCCGGGTCAGCGGCAGCACCGGCGCGGCGCACAATCGCGAAGCCGGATAACGCTGCGAGACATGCAGCACCGGCTGCATCGCGATCACGTCGAGCAGGGTGGCGACATGGCGCTTGTCGCGCAGCTTCAGGGCGTAGTCCCACAGCCGCGGCTGGTGGCGGCGGAACAACCGCGCCATGCCGATCGTGGCGAACACGTCGGACAGCGCTTCGTGCGCCTCGCCCTCGCGCACGTGGTTGGCCGTGGCCAGCTGTTCGAGCTTGAACGAGGTGGCGCCGTCCTCGCGTTGCGGCCAGTTGATCCCGTCCGGGCGCAGCGCATGCAGCAATCGCAGCATGTCGAGCAGATCCCAGCGCGAATTGCCGTTGCGCCACTCGCGCTCGTACGGATCGTGGAAATTGCGGAACAGGCCGTAGCGCACGAACTCGTCGTCGAAGCGCAGCGAGTTGTAGCCCAGGGTGCAGGTCTGCGGCCGGCCCATCTGTTCGGCGATGCGCGAGAACGCCTCGGCCTCGTTCACCCCTTCGCGCTGCGCCAGCTGCGGGGTGATGCCGGTGACCAGGGTCGCGTAGGGCGAGGGCAGCAGGTCGTCGGCCGGACGCACGAAGAAACTGACCGGCTCGTCGATGACATTGAGCTCGGCATCGGTGCGCACCGCGGCGAACTGGGCGATGCGCGTGCGGCGCGGGTCCTGGCCGTAGGTTTCCAGGTCGTAGAACAGGAAGGAGTCGGGCATGTGGCTAGTTTAGCGGGACTCGGGACTCGGGACTCGGGACTCGGGACTCGGGACTCGGGACTCGGGACTCGGGACTCGGGACTCGGGACTCGGGACTCGGGACTCGGGAAAAAAACAAAGGCGCCTTTCGGCGCCT
>Ga0160471_100064_pt1 | contig 108791 bp, 92 predicted proteins | sample HID1973K_E11MG_FD_108268 | JGI IMG/M metagenome (GOLD analysis project Ga0160471, IMG submission 108268) | Enriched mosquito-associated microbial communities from UW Madison campus, WI, USA - HID1973K_E11 MG | ecosystem: Host-associated > Arthropoda: Insects > Digestive system > Unclassified ... | reverse complement strand
GGAAAACTCCTCAGCCCGACCACCCATCAACCCCGCAACCCTTGTCGCTGCTGCGTTTGCAGCGCGGTTTGTGTTGCGAGGGGGCGAATATTAAGGGAGCCAACGCAGGCTGGCAAGGGGTTTCGCAAAAGAATTTTCGGGCGCAGTAGAATCGCCCCATGACGACACCGCCTGACCTGATGACCTACGTGCCCGAACGCCTCGCGAGCCGCGACGCCGGCGCCCTCGATGCGCACGCGCTCGCCACCGCCCTCGCGCGGCCGATCGTATTCGTCGACCTGGAAACCACGGGCGCCGATGCCCAGCGTGACCGCATTACCGAGATCGGCGTGGTCGAAGTCGGCCCGGACGGCATCCAGGAATGGGACACGCTGCTGGACCCACAGGCCAGCATCCCGTCTTTCATCCAGGGCATGACCGGCATTACTGAAGAGATGGTGCGCGGCAAACCCACGTTCGAGTCGATTGCCGAGTCGCTGGCAGAGCGGCTGCAAGGCCGCCTCTTCGTGGCCCACAACGCGCGCTTCGACTACGGCTTCCTGAAGAATGCGTTCCGGCGCGCTGGCATCACCTTCCGCGCCGACGTGCTTTGCACCGTGCGACTGTCGCGCGCGCTGTTCCCGTCGGTGGAGCGCCATGGCCTGGACGCGCTGATCGCCCGCTTCGGCCTGACGCCCAAGGGCCGTCACCGCGCGCTGGCGGACGCCGAACTACTCTGGCAGTTCTGGCAGAAGCTCCATGGTCTCTATACCGTGGATCTGGTGGAATCGGCCGTCAAGTCGCTGGTGAAGCAGGCGAGCCTCCCGGCCGGCCTGTCCGAGACCGCGCTCGACGAGGTACCCGATCGTCCCGGCGTCTACCTGTTCTATGGCGACGAAGACGCGCCGCTCTACGTTGGCAAGAGCATTCACCTGCGTCAGCGCATCAAAAGCCATTTCTCGGGCGACCATCGCCATGAGAAGGAGATGCGCCTGGCGCGAGGCGTGCGGCGCGTGGCGTGGCACGAGACCGGCGGCGAAGTCGGCGCGCTGCTGATGGAGGCGCAGTTGGTCAAGTCACTGCAGCCGCTGCACAACCAGTTGCTGCGCCAGAACAGCGAACTGTTCTCGTGGGAGATCCCCGATGGCCTGCCCGTGCCGCGCCTGCGCTCGGACCGGCACGTGGATTTCAGCCGCCATGCCAATCTCTATGGCGCGTTCGGCAGCCGCGCCGCAGCCCAGGCCCGGCTGCGGGAGTTGGCGGAGGAACACACGCTCTGTCTGACCACGCTGATGCTCGAACCCACGCACCGGCGCGGCAACCCGTGTTTCGCGCGACAGTTGCATCGCTGCGCGGGCGCCTGCACGGGCGACGAATCGCGCGCGGCGCATCGGGAGCGGACGATGGCCGCCATCGCCACGCTAGCATTGCAGCCGTGGCCATTCGCCGGCGCGGTGGCGTGGCGGGAATCGGATCAGCCCCAACAGCCATGGCACGTGCTGGAGAACTGGTGCTATCTCGGGTCCGTGACGGACCTCGACGCGGCGGCTGCCCTGCTCGCCGCGCCGGCCCGGTTCGATGTCGATACCTACCAGATCCTCGCGCCGCGCCTGGACGCCCTGCGCGCCTCGGCGGTGCCGCTCGCGGCGTCCCGACCGTTTGCGCTGACGCCACCGGAGCCGCCGGCGCCCAGCCGCGCTCCGTCGATCAAACGCCCCGCCCGGACAACCGAGCGTTCATCGGATACACAAACCCTCACCCTGTTCGCCTGATCGGAGTCGGGATCGGGGTCGGCAGGCAATGTGCGGCGGCGCGCATAGTGGCGTTGCCAGCCGGGCGCCCGCTCGGCTAGTCTGCCGAGGAGGGTTCGCTACCTAGATGGAGCCGCCATGCCCGCGTTGCCCCGCCTTCCGTTTGCCGCCGCCGTGCTCTGCGCGGCCGGCGTGACCATTGGCTGCACCAGCGTCGATGGCGGCGCCATGCATCGGATCTTCGCATCCTGGCAGGGCGCGCCTGTCGAGCAGGTGCAGGCTCAGTGGGGGCCGCCGCAGTCCGTGCAGAGCACGCCGGCCGGCACCGCCTATATATGGGTCGACGAACTGCCGACGGCGCACCCGCCCGGCAGCGGCCCGCGCGATGCGCAGCTTGAGCCACCTGCCTCCACGGCACGATGTCAGCGCAAGCTGCTGGCCGCCGCCAACGGCAAGGTCACCGGCGGGGAGTGGAGCGGTAATGCCTGCTGCGTGCAGACGCTGGTCGGCCAGTGCGCAGGCCTGCCCCGCAAAACGTCCGGATCGTAAACCCCAATTTGACGCTGCGGTATACGAAACCATAATGTGCGGACATAGAACCGAATCCGAATTCGAATACGGAATCCGCCATGCAAGCATCCTTTCCGAGTGTGACGAATAGCACGTCTTCGTCCACAGCCTTCCCCCGCATCGATACCCCCTCGATTCTCCAGCCACCCCGCCAGCGCCGCGCCAAGGAAACGGAACAGGCGCTGCTGACCGCCGGCCGCGAGTTGCTCGCGCAGCGCGACTTCGCCTCCGTCTCGGTGGCGCAGATCGCGGCGGCCTGCCAGGTGTCCGTGGGCGCCTTCTACGGTCGCTTCCGCGACAAGATGGCGTTCTTCGATGCCCTGCGCACGCTCGTGATGGAAGAGACCGACGCCTCCGTTGCGCGCTACCTGAACGAAGGGCGCTGGGCCGAGACGCCGCCGCGCCAGATCGTCGAGAAGACAATGCGCTTCCTGCTGACCGGCTGCCACAACAACCGGGGCGTGATTCGCGCATCACTCAAGCACGCCACCACGCGCCCCGAGGAATGGCTGCCGCATCAGAAGAACGGCCAGGAAATCGTCGACCGGCTCGTGGCGCTGCTGGTGCCGCGCCTGCCCGGCCCGCCAGAAGAAGCCGAGCAGCGCGTGCGCTTTGCCATGCAGGTGGTCTTCGGCATGATCGTCAACGCGGTGCTGAACGACCCCGGCCCGCTCACGCTCGCCGATGAACGGCTACCCGTGGAACTCACGCGCATGGTGGCGAGCTACCTGGACCTCTGAGCGCCCCCCGCCCTACCGCCACACCTCGCTTCACCCCCAGTTCCCCCGCTTTTTCCGGACGGCCCCGCTCCCAATGGGGCCATCCGATCTCGCCGCAACATAGCGGCGCCGCCTGTTTTCAGGCCGGATATAACGTGGAGACAACACCATGAAGCATTCCATCGCGTCACGCAGGAGACTGGCCGCGCGCGTTGCCGGCGTCATGCTCGGGCTGGTTTCACTGGCCACGCATGCGCAGGGTGACTACCCGACCAAACCGATTCGCCTGATCGTGCCGTATCCCGCTGGTGGGCTGACCGACACGATGGCGCGCCAGGTGGCCGACGGGCTGTCCAAGCGCCTGGGCCAGACCGTGGTCGTGGAGAACAAGGGCGGCGCGGGCGGCATCATCGGCACGGATTTCGTCGCCAAGTCCGCCCCGGACGGCTACACGCTACTGATGACGATTCCCGGGCCGATCACGTCCAACATCGCGCTATATAAGAAGCTGCCCTATGACCCGCGCACCGATCTGCGGCCACTCTCGGACATCGCCATGGCGCGCACCGTGCTGACGGTCAACCCGACGGTGCCCGCGAAGACCGTCAAGGAGCTGCTGGCCTACGCGCAGCAGTCGCCGGGCAAGCTGCGGATGGGCTCGTGGGGCCCCGGCACCTTGCCGCACACCATCCAGGCTTATATGGACAAGACCTACGGCGTGGATATCCTCCACGTGCCGTATCGCGGCGAAGGCCCGCTGGTCACCGACCTCCTCGCCGGGCAGGTCAACATGACGATCAGTTCCGTGACCACGCTGCGGCAGTACGTTGCCACCGGCAAGCTGCGGGCACTGGCAGTGTCCGGCACCACGCGCGCCCGCGGGATGCCCGATGTGCCGACGTTCGCCGAAGCGGGCTATGGCGATGAGGCGTACAAGATCGTCGGGCCGACCACGCTGATGGCGCCCGCCAAGACGCCCGAAGCCATCGTCGAGAAACTGGGCCGCGAGGTCGTGGCGCTGGTCAAGTCGCCCGAGTTCCAGGCGAAGATCGACGAGATGGGTCTCGAGCCCATCGGCAGCTCCCCGGCGGAAGCGCAGCGCGCCTACAAGGCCTACCTGCCGGTGATCCTGAAGCTGGCCGCCGACACCGGAGTGACGCTGGACTGACCCGGGCCGCCCTCTCCGCGCCGGACAATGCAGCGCGGAGATGGCCGGTATGAATTCCGGAGCAGCTTGCTTTGCGGGCGGGAGGCAGGCTTCTAGAATCCGTCTCACGATGATTTTCCGGCGCGAGACGCCCCCTTCCCATGGCAACGCTATTCCTGGTCCGTCACGGACAAGCCTCGTTCGGGGCCGCCAACTATGATTGCCTGTCCGACGTGGGCCGCCAGCAGGCGCGCTGGCTGGGCGAGTATTTCCGCGACCGGGGCGTCAGCTTCCGGCGCGTGGTGGCCGGCTCGCTGGTGCGCCAGCAGGACACGGCCACCGAGATCCTCGCCGGCATGGGGGCGACCGATACCGCCGTGGTGTCCCATCCCGGCCTCAATGAATACGATGGCGAGGCGCTGTATCGCAGTTTCACCAAGGGCGGCGATCATCGCGCCCATCAGAACGGCGACTACCAGGACTACTGGCGCACGTTCCGTGCGGCGTTCGCGGCCTGGACGCAGGACACGTTGACCGGCATGCCGGAGACCTGGACTGATTTCGGCGCGCGCATGCAGTCCGCGCTGACGCACGCCACCGAGGGCGCGGCGCGCGAGGATGCGCTGCTCGTGGTCAGCTCGGGCGGCGCCATCGGCCGCGCGGTGGCCGACCTGCTCGGCGCGCCGACGCAGACCGCCATTGAACTGAACCTGCAGTTCCGCAATACCGGTTTCTGCGAGCTGATCGTGGGACGCGGCACGCAGCGGCTGCTGAGCTTCAACAACGTGCCGCACCTCGAGCACGCCGAGCGCCGCAAGGCCATCACGTTCGCCTGAGGCGCCCGCCTCAGGCTACCGCCTCAGCGCTGCGACAGCGCGAGGCGCCCCGCCAGCGCGAGAAACACCGTGCCGGCAAACCAGTTCATCGCCCGCTGCACGCGGGCCGAGCGCATCAGCACACGGCCAAACACGCCCGAGAACCACGCAATCGCGCCGAAGACCAGCAGCGTGGCGAGGATGAACACAAAGCCGAGCACCATCAGCTGCAGCGCCACGTGCCCGCGCTCGGCCACGACGAACTGCGGCAGGAAGGCCAGGAAGAAGATCACGACCTTCGGATTGGTGAGGTTCATCACCACGCCGCGCCAGTACATGCGGCGGGGCGGATTGGCATCGGCATGTTGCGGTGACATCTCCCCCACCGGTGCGCGGAACGCCTGCCACGCCAGCCAGACCAGATAGAGCGCCCCGGCGACCTTGAGGACCGTAAAGGCCATCGCCGATGCCGCCAGCAGCGCGGCCAGCCCCACCGCCACCACCGCCGTGTGCACGAGCAGTCCGGTGCAGAGCCCAAGCACCACGGTCAGCCCGGCGCGCGTGCCATGCATGGCCGACTGGAGCAGCACGAAGATGTTGTCGGGGCCGGGCGCCAGGCTCAGCAGGACGGCAATCCCGAGGAATGTCAGCAGGGTGTCGATCGACGGCATCGGTGTTCTCCGTGCATTGAGAGCGCCATGGTAGCGGAACACCGCGCGGCGCGTGGGGCCTGACTATCCATCCACATCCTCGATCAATTCATCCAAACAATCAATTTATCAGCTTAATCGGTCACTCCTACACTGCTTTCACTTCGACAGCGGTGCGCACGAACGGGCGGCGACCGCGCGGGGCAATCCCATCCTTGAGGGCTGCCGCGCAAGCAATCCCGAACGACAACGAGGAGACAGACGATGCAAGCACGTGCACCGATGCGGCACGCGGTAGCGCTCGCCCTGACGGGCGCCATGGCCATGTTGACGGCCTGCGGTGGCAGCGACGACAACAACGGCGGCGGGAGCAGTGGCGGCGGTGGTGGCGGTGGCACGCCCCAGACGCATGCGCCCACGCAGACGCTCAAGATCACCGGCACGCAGGACTTCGCGGGCAGCTACGGCAGCGTGGGCCAGTACGAGCAACTGACGGGCACCCTCAGCGGCGAGGTCGACCCGAAAGACCCGAAGAACGCCATCATCCAGGACCTGGCGCTGGCGCCCGTCAACGCGAACGGCATGGTCGAGTACTCGGCCGACTTCGTCATGCTCAAGCCCAAGGACATGAGCAAGGCCAGCGGCGTGCTGCGCTACGACGCGCCCAATCGCGGCAATATCCTGACCATGGTCAACCCCGCCGCGAGCCCGAGCGATGCCGTCTACCTGGAGCGCGGCTACGTGCTGCTGTACTCGGCCTGGCAGGGCGATGTACCGAAATCGAGCCCGGCACGGCTGACCGTGACGGTGCCGGTGGCGAAGAATGCCGATGGCACCGCGATCACCGGCACCTATCGGACCGAACTGGTGCCGGGCGCGGCCGCGCCGGCGATGACGCTGCCCGGCGGCGTATTCAACGGCACCATGATCCCCTACGCGCCGGCCAGCCTCGACAACACCCAGCCCGGCTACTCGCTGACGCGGCGCGTCAATGAGACCGATGCGCGCGTGGCAATTCCCGCCAGCGACTGGAAATTCGCCACGTGCGACGCCAGCGCCAACGCGTTCCCCGGCAAGCCCGACCCGGCCAGCATCTGCCTGCGCGGCGGCTTCGATCCGAAGTACCTCTATGAACTCGTGTACGTGGCGAAGGACCCGAAGGTGATGGGCGTGGGGCTGGCCGCGCTGCGGGACACCGTGAGCTTCTTCCGCAGCAAGGCCGCGGACGGCGCCGGCACGCCGAACCCGGTGGCGGGTCGCATCACCCACGCGCTGGGCCAGGGGACGTCGCAGTCCGGCAATGCGATGAAAACCTTCCTGCACCTGGGCTTCAACCAGGCGCTCGACGGCTCGAAGGTCTTCGACGGCATCTACGCCCACGTGGCGGCCCGCCAGACCAACATCAACACGCGCTTCGCCGTGCCGGGCGGCGGTGGCGGCCTGCGTACCGACCACTCGGCGTTCGGCCAGACCGCGCCGCGCGGCCTCGACAAGGACTACGTGGACGATATCTCGGGCACCAAGGGCGGCGTGATGGCGCGCTGCTCGGCGTCGAACACCTGCCCGAAGTTCTTCCTCGGCCTGTCCGGCACCGAGTTCTGGCAGTTGCAGGGCTCGCCGGTGCTGACCGACGCCAACGGCTTCGCCGACCTGAAGCAGCCGGACAACGCCCGTATCTATTACTACACGGGCGCCCAGCACGGCGGGGCGGGCGGCACGGCCAGCATCAGCTTCGCGCCCACCCGTAATGTCTACCCGGCCGGCACGGTGATCCAGCACAACGACACCTTCCGTGCGCTGTTCATCGATCTCGAGGACTGGGTCGTGCGCGGCACCACGCCGCCTGCCAGCCAGGTGCCGGCGCTGGCCGATGGCTCGCTGGTGCGCCCAGCCGACGTGGCCTTCCCCGTCATGAAGGGCGTGACGTGGGCCGTGAGCGGCGTGCAGACGGCGGTGCCTGACTTCCAGTACCTGGCGCGCTACAACGGCTATCCGTTGCTCGACTTCGGCCCGCAGTACCGGCGCGAGGACGAGTCCGGGATCGCCACGGTGCTGCCGCCGGCGTACCTGAACCGCGACTACGCGATCCTCGTGCCGCAGGTGGACCCCTCGACGGGCATCCCCAAGGCGGGCATCCACAGCGTGGAGGCGCGCGCGCCGCTGGGCACCAGCGTCGAGTTCAACTATGTCGCCACGCCGGGCATCGTGGATCTGTCCAACCTGACCGGGTCCTTCCTCCCCTTCCACAAGACCGAGGCGGCGCGCGTCTCGGCCGGTGACGGACGGCCCTCGCTCGAGTCGCTGTACACGGACCAGGCCGGCTATGTGGCCGCGGTGACGGCGGCAGCCAACGACCTCGTGACGCAGCGGTTCCTGTTGCAACGCGATGCGGACGCGATCATCGCGCGGGCGGTGGCCCAGCCAGTGCTGCCCTGACGTCCACAAAAGAAAAGGCGCCGTGCGAGAGGCACGGCGCCTTTTTCTCCAACAATCGGGCATCAACCATCAGCCGCGGGCGCCATCCAGGAACGGATCGAAGCTGCGGGCGCCATCGGTGAAGGTGTCGTGCGTGCGGAAGCCATATCCATATTGGTCTGCCGGCACGCCGGTGCGGAACTGGTAGCCATACTGATCGGCGGGCACGGTGCCAGCCTGGGCGGCGCCGACGGTGGCCAGCGAAACGATCAGGGAAGCGGCGATCTTGAGGGCAGTGCTCTTGGTCATGATTTCTCTCCGGTATATCATTAAGTGAATTTGAATGTCTTTTGGGCGGTGACTTCGTTTGCTTTGGCTCGTGTTCGCCGTCCATGGGTTGAATATTAGACCTTCGATGTGACCGATACGGGGACGAAGTTCCAATCAGTCATTCAGTTTTTTTGAATTTCCGTCGATCCCGTCCGGCCGGCCCGATAGCGCATCGGCGCGGGCGATGCGCTACAGTGGCGCGATCCTGTCTTTTCGCCCCCCATGCGGCCGAAGGCCCTTGCCGCTGCGCCCCTTTCATGCCCCGTATCCCGCATCGTCCTGACTGGCTGGCCTGGCTTTGCTTCGTGCTTGTTGCGTGCATGCTGCCGCTGGCTGCCCATGCCGTCGGCGGCCCGCTGGCCGCGCTCGCGCTGAGTCAGAAGAAGGCGGCCCCGCCGCCGGCCTCGGCACCCGCAGCCGCGCCCGCCAGCGCGGCGCTCGCCCAGTCGCTGGATCAAGTCATTTCCACGCTGCAGAACGACGTCGAGCGCCAGAATCTGGTTAGCCAGTTGCAGGCACTGCGGCGCGGCGTGGCGGCGGGCGGCGCCTCGGCCCCCGCTGCGGCCTCGGACGTGGCGGCAACGGCCGCATCCGCGCCTTCGCCCTCGCCCGGGCTGATCGGCGCCGTTGCCAAGGCCCTCGAGGAAATCGACAAGGCCCCGCGCAAGGACCACGGCGCGTGGCACTACTGGGGCTGGCGCATCCAGTTCGCCGGGGAGGAATGGCGCGAGGCGCTGACGGTCCGCGACACCCGCCCGGCGTTCATGTCCGTGCGCGAGTTCGCCACCATCCTCGCCGGCTGGGCGCTGACCGGCTGGCTGCTTTGGGAGCTGTCGCGGCGCATCCACCGGAACCGCCTGCGGCCCGCGCAGCCGGCCCACCTGCCCTCCGTGCCGTCGTGGATGGATGTCGGCATCTATTTTCTGCGCCGGATCGGGCCGTGGGTCGTGGCATTCGCGATGACCGTGCTGCTCGCGTACAAGGTCTACGGCCGTACGCCGGCCAGCATGGGCGGCGTGATGGTGGCGTATGCGATCGTGGCCGGCGCGATCATGTCTGCCACGTGCCAGGTGATCTTCGCGCTGTTCCACTCCGCGCACCGATCAAACGCCATACGAGACCTGCTCAAGCACTCGCCATGGCTGCTCTTCGTGACCGGCGCGCTCGCCGCGCTGGGCGAGGCCAGTACCGACCCCCGCATCGTGACCGCGCTGGGCGTCAATCTCGCCGCGCTCGTCGGCACCCTCGCCAACATCCTCGCCGCCATCCTGATTGCCGTCTTTGCGGTGCGTTTCCGCCGCCCCGTCGGCCAGTTGATCTCGCTGCGCCCGCTGGCATTCCGGCAGGCCCACCCGGCCATCGTGGACCTGCTGCGCCTGGCCGGGCATGCCTGGTATCTGCCGATGCTGGCCGTGGTGCTGTCCTCCGTGGTCGGCACCATCATGGCTACCGGGCATGCCGACGAGTTCCTGCGCCGCGCCGTGGTCACGGTGGCGCTGTTCGTGGCGGCGCTGCTGCTGACGCTGGTGGCGGGCCGCTCGCCCAAGGCCACGGTCCGCGCGCCGCGCCTGCGGGACCGCCGGCGCTCCGCCTATATCCAGCGTTTTGCCCGCTTCGGCATCGCGCTGGTGCGCGTCATCATCTGGATGGCGTTCGTCGAACTGGTGGCGCGCGTCTGGAATTCGTCGATCATCCGCCTGGCCGACTCGACCACGCTGGGCCGGCACATCACCGAATCGATCCTCAGCGTGGTCGGCGTGGTGCTGTTGGCGTGGCTGGTCTGGCTGCTGATCGACACCGCCATTACCCAGACGCTGACGCCGGGCCACGGGCGCGGCCAGCAGCCGAGCCTGCGCGCCAAGACCATCCTGCCGCTGGTGCGCAACGCGTCGTTCGTGGGGCTGCTGGTCATTGCGATGATCGCGGTGCTGGCCAATCTCGGCGTCAATGTCACGCCGCTGCTGGCGGGCGCCGGGGTGGTCGGCCTGGCCATCGGCTTCGGCGCCCAGAGCCTGGTGCAGGACCTGATTACCGGCCTGTTCATCGTGATCGAGGATTCGATTGCCATTGGCGATTCAATCGAACTGCCCGACCACGCCGGCGTGGTGGAAGGCATGACCATCCGCACGGTGAAGCTGCGCGACGGCAAGGGCGCCCTGCACACGCTGCCGTACAGCCAGATCAAGGCGGTGAAGAACCTGTCGCGCGGCTATGCGTTCGCCGTGTTCAGCATCGCGGTGGGCTATGAGAGCGACATCGACCGCGCCACCGAGGTGATCCGGGCGACCGGCGCCGAACTGGCCCGCGACCACCGCTACAGCCGCAACCTGCTCTCGGGGCTGGATATCCTGGGGCTCGACCGCTTCGACCCCAACGGCATCGTCGTGCTGGCGCAGTTCAAGACCAGGCCGCTGATGCAGGCCGAGATCACGCGGGGCTTCAACATGCGGCTGAAGCGAAATTTCGACGAAGCCGGCATCCGCATGGCCGCGCCACAACTGACCGTGCGCGTGGATGGCGGGGGGATCAGCCTGGACAGCGCCGGCGGCAAGCCTGGCGCGGAGGCCACCCCGCCGGGCGTCGGACTCGTCACGCGGACTGCCGGGAAATCGGCCTAATGCCCCCCGGTTGTGCAGCATTGTCCCCAGCCGTCACAAAATTGTCGCTTTTGTGCAATGCAAAGCCGGAACATTCGCCAGGAATGCTTCAAATAACAGGGGCCGCGCATTACTATCACGCGAGCCCGCGCCAGATTGGCCGGGACCGCGCCCTTGCCGGCTCCCTCCCAAGGCGGGATGGCCCGATACAAGGCTTGTGCGGGATCATCGTCGTGACGGCCGGCCAACCCCCGGCCGGCAGTATCCAAACATAAAACAGGGGACCACGCCTCGCCGCAGTGGTCCTGAGGAAAAGGCGTTTGCCACCGGGGGAAATGAAAATGGGCGAACACCCGTCTGCCGACGATGTCTTCCATCGTCTGGTCGATAGCATCTATGAATCCGCCATGGACGTGGCGGCCATGCCAGAGGCGCTCGACCTCTTTTCCCGCTACACCTGCACCGGCAGCCCGCGCTACCTGATCTGGGACAAGCTCGCCGGCCAGGCACGCCTGGGCGTGACGCCGAACGGCTGCTACACCAGCGTCGGCACCATGCCGGACAGCATGCGCGCCCTCCCGGGACACTTCGCCAGCGCAGACGCCGTACCGGCATCGGTCGCCATGGCATCCGGTGCCGACACCCAACTGCTGACAAAACCCGTGGCGGCCGGCGGCGGCTATGACTGCATGGGCCTCGCCCGGGGCGTGCGGCTCTTCGACACCTCCGAAGTCTGCGTGCTGATGAGCGCCACACCCGGCGGCTGCGATAACTTCATGCCCGCCGACCACCGCGAGCGCCGCCTGGCGCAGGTAATGCCCCACTGGGCTCGTGCCGCCCGCATGCAGCACCGCAATTTCGAGCTGAGCGGCCTGGCTTCGCTGGGACTGGCCGGCCTCGATACCCTCGACTTCGGCGTGATGGTGCTCCAGGCGGACATGCGCGTGCGCTACGCCAACAGCTGGGCCGAATCGCTGGTACAGGCCGACGCCAACCTGGCGCTCGACAACGGCCTGCTGCGCGCGCGGCCGGAATCCCTGCAAGGCGTGCTGCGCGACCTGCTCCAGGCCGCCGTCCATGGCGGCCGCAACGGCGGCGCCGCGGCGGGATCCTGGATGCACATCACGTCGGGCGGCCAGCCCGTGCCGATCATCGTCATGCCGTTGGTCTCGCGCCAGCCGGTCGAAGGCCCGTGGCAACTGCCGGCGGCCATGATGCTGCTGGGCAATTCCGAGTCCCGCTCGGTGCTGGACGCCGCCGTGCTGACGTCGCTGTTCGGCCTGTCGAAGAAGGAAAGCATCATCGCCATCCGCCTCGCCGCCGGCGAGACGCTGAACGAGATCGCCGAGCGCGAGTTCCTGTCGCCCCACACCGTGCGCGTGCATATCCGCGACACGCTGCGCAAGACCGGCACGCACCGCCAGTCGGAACTGGTGCGGCTGCTGCACCTGCTGCCGGGCGTGGATCTGGACCGGGCCGGGGCGTCGTCGACAGCCCGGCCGAGGGCGGCCAAGCTGCGATAACCCCCTCGCGCATCAAGCATCGGCAGTGTCTTCCCGCAGCCGTGGCGCAAGCCACGGCGTCAGCACCAGCAGCGCCACCGATGCGGCAACCAGCACGCCGTAGGATGCCTGGAAAGCCCCCGTCACGTCGCGCAGGAAGCCAAAGACAAACGGTCCAAGCGCGGCAACAAGGTAGCCCACGAACAGCATGAAGGCGGTCCATTGGCTCGCTTCATGATGGGACGTGGTGTTGTCCAGGGGCAGCGTCATGGCCAAGGCGAAGCAGACGCCCTGGCCCAGGGCGAGCGCCACCACCGGCATCACCCCGAACATGCCCGGCGACCACCAAAGCACGCCGGCGCCCCCTATCGAGAGCAGAGCCGCCCAGGCCAGCCAGCCGCGACGGTCCAATGACTTGCCGGTGACATAGCCCGACAGGAAGCTGCTGATCGCGATCATTGCGGCGAACAAGCCCAGATTGACACCCGCGCTCAGCGCGTTGATCTGCAATTCCCGGCTGCTCTCCCCTACCCAGGCGAAGCAGGCGTAGCAGATGAACTGACCGATCCCGAAATACATGGCAATCAGCCAGGCCCGCCCCGAGCGCCATGGCGCACGGCTGACCGCGGCTTCCACACGGGCAGCGTGCGACTTCGACGGAAATGCCGATGTCAGGCGGCGCCAGCTCACAATGGCGAGGACGCAGACCACGGCCCAGATGCCGGCGCCCAGCCGCCAGCCGCCACCGGCGTGGGCGATGACCTCGCTACCCACCGCCGCCAACGTTGCCCCGATACCGAGCCCGGCGGCATAGATGCCCATGAAGAACGCGGCCTCGCCGGAGAAATGGCTCTTGATCCAGCCGCCGAGGAGCGGCCCGGAAATCGCGACCCCAATCCCAACCAGCAGCGTGGCGAACAACAGGCTGCCGGGCGATCCGGCGAATGCCCGCAGGGCCAACGCCACGCCCAACAACGCAAGCGAGAACAGCACCACCCGGTCGCCGCCGAAGCGGCGGCCGATTGCCGGCACGAAGATCGCGCAGATACCCATGCACAGGTCAGGAATGGCGGTCAGCAGCGCCGCCTCCGCGTGTTTCATGCCGAATTCCGACTGAATGGCATGCACCAGCGGCCCCATCGACACAATGCCCGGTCTCAGCGACAGCGCCATGATGAACAGGCCAAGTCCAGCAAACAGCCTGAGCGATCGGTCTTCCTGCGTGGTAGCAACCAACACTGGCTTCTCCTGGTTCTAAAAGGGGGGATCCGGCGTCAGGCGTCAGGCGCCGTCGGTGAACGGGCTGCGCTGGTCTTGCACCGAGCGGGCGCCGTCGAGATACGGGTCCGCCGAGCGGGCGCCTTCGGTGTACGGGTCGCGGGCCGCCGTCGCCGAGCGGGCACCTTCGCTGAACACATCCCGCGCGCTCTGCACGGCGCGGGCGCCATCGCTGTACGGGTCGCGGGCGCCAAGGACGGAAGCTTGTGCGCCGACAGCGGCGGCAGCGAGGGCAACGGCGAGAACGAGGCGGGAGGTGAAGGTCTTGGACATGATCGATTTCCTTGGTGGATGCGTGAGCGGGTTGCAGTCGTGTGTGATGCCAAGGCAGCGATCCGCTGTGTCGTTGTCGCGTTGCGCTGCCATGGATGCTATTTAAGCCCGCTCACGTATCGCGCTCGTGGCGTATTTGCCCCCTTAGTGTCGCGTCCCGTATCGCGCGTGCGGCCAGATACAAAGGCGTACAAAAGGACGGGGCGACGTGCCGGATCGGCAGTTCGCCCCGTACGGCCTACGCCGACAGCCGCGCCGCGACAGTCACTTCCAGCATGTGCAGCCGGTCCTGGCCCCAGAACAACTCCCCGTCGAAGACATACGACGGCGAACCGAATACCCCGGCGGCCACGGCTTCGTCGGTATTGCGCCGGTATGTCTCCTGGGTGTCTGCCGAGCGCGCCCGCACAAGCGTCGCGTCCGCGTTGAACCCCTGCGCGGCGAGGATCTCGCGCAGCGTGGCCTCCGACGAGATATCGCGCTCCTCGCACCATTGCGCGCGGAGGATGGCCTTGTACAGCTCCAGCACCGGCAGCCCCTGCGCATCCACGGCGATGACGATGCCCGACGCGAGGTCCGCGTTCGGGCACATGGTTTTCGGCAGCGGATTGACCTGGATGTTCAGGTGGCGGCACCACCGCGCCAGTTCCGTGATGCGGTATTGCTGCCGCTCGGGCGAGCGCTGCCCCAGCAGTACGCCCCCTGTTCGCGCATACACCTCGGGCAGGTTCACGGGCTTGTGCCGGATCTCGACGCCCTGGCGCCGCGCCAGCGCATCGAGCCGATCCGCGCCCAGATACGCCCAGTCCGAATTCAGCCAGAAGTAATAGTCGATGACAGGTCGGTTCGCGCGGGTCATACGTGTCGGCTCCCGTTGACCGCCGCTACCGGCAAGCCGACCAGTGCTGTTTCCCGCATGCAGGCGGCGCTCACGAATGCGATGACACTCAGCGCACCGAGGTACCAGACGATATAGGTCGGGCTGCCGCCGCCGTACTTCAGCAGCGACGTGGCGACGATCGGCGCCAGCCCGCCTCCGATGGCGCCCGAGACCTGCACGGCAATCGAGATGCCGCTGTAGCGCACCTCGGCGGGGAACTGCGCGGCGAAGAGGCTGCCTTCCGGTGCATAGAGACAGGCGTAGACCAGCCCGATGGCAATGGAGAGCGCGATGGTGATGTTGCGTGGATCCAGCGACTGCAGCAGGTCGAAGAACTGCGACGAGAACAACAGGATGCCAACCGTACCGGCCATGAACACCCATTTGAAGCCAATGCGATCGGCCAGCATGCCGCACAGGGGCATGGTGAAGAGCGCGATGGCAGCGCCCCAGACCGTGGCGTCGAGCATCACCGTCTTGGGAATGCCGAGCGTGCCGGTGGCATAGGCCAGCGCGAACGTGACCACCGTGTAGAACCAAGTCACCTCGGCCAGCCGGCCGCCCACCACGGTCAGGACCTGGCGCGGATACTGGCGCAGCACGACCATTGCCGGCATTTCCACCTTCTCGCCCTGCTTCTTCATCTGCTCGAAGTCCGGCGACTCGGCCACCTTGGCGCGAATGAACCAGCCTACCGCCAGCAGGACGACGCTCGCCAGGAACGGCACGCGCCAGCCCCAAGTCAGCATGTCCTGCTCCGGCAGCGTCGCCACCATCCCCATCGCCAGCGACGACAGCACCAGCCCCGGCGCGACCCCAGCCTGCGGCAGGCTGCCGAAGAAGCCCTTCTTGCCTTCGGGCGCATGCTCCACGGCCATCAGCACCGCGCCGCCCCACTCGCCGCCGACCGCAATCCCTTGTAGCAACCGCAGCAGCACCAGCGCCACGGCAGCCCAGTAGCCGATGCTGTCGTACGACGGAATCAGGCCAATCAGGATCGTGGGAATACCCATCATGAACAGCGTGATCAGCAGCATCGACTTGCGGCCCATCCGATCGCCAAAATGGCCGAAGACGATGCCGCCGAGCGGCCGGGCGAAGAACCCCACCGAGTAGGTGGCGAAGGCCGCCAGCGTACCCGTCAGGGGATCGAATGACGGAAAGAAGATCTTGTTGAAGATCAGCGCGGCGGCCGTGCCGTACAGGAAGAAGTCATACCATTCGATCGTCGTGCCCATCATGCTCGCCAGGCCCGCGGTGATATACGCGCGGCGTGAGCGCGCGGCAGGAATCTTGTTCATCGTAACGCTCCTTGGATTCGGATAAGCCGTCGGCCATGCGCCGGCGGCAGGCACTCAGGCGGATGGCAGCGGCGCGATGCCGTGCGTCTGGCGCGCCCAGTACGCGAAGGTGGCGTTGACGATGGAAGGCTTGAGCAGGTAGTCGTGGGCCTCGCGGGCGAGCGCATCGTCCACGGGCGTCAGCGGGCCGAAAGCCTGCGCACGGATCTGCATCCGCGCGGCGCGTTCGAGGTAGACCGAGAGATAGGTGGCTTCCTCGCAGGTCTTGCCTGCGGTCAGGTAGCCGTGGTGCGCCAGGATGATCGACCGTTTGTCGCCCAGCGCTGCGGAGATGATCACGCCCTCCTGGTCCGCGATCGGCACGCCGGGCCATTCGCCCAGGAATGCACAATCGTCGTGCAACGGCGTCATGTCCATCTGCGCGATGACCAGTGGCTGGCGCGCGGCGGCCAGTGCCGAGGCCCAGGGCGAATGCGTATGGATGATCGAATTGACGTCCGGGCGCGCGTCGTACACCCACAGATGGAAACGCGTGGCGGGGTTGGGCATGCCATCGCCCGTCAGCGTGTTGAGGTCACGATCCACCTCGATGAAGTCGTCCGGCGTCGCCTCGTCGAAACCGAGGCCGAAGCGCAGCGTCCAGTAGGCGCCGGGGCGCTCCGACCGCACGCTGATCTGGCCGGCCAGACCGGCTTCCTGCTCGGTCATCGCCAGGATGCGGCAGGCGTAGGCCATGGTCTCCTGCATGGTGCGCGGCCTGTTGCGCAGGTGCCTCGCCATCTCGTTGGTGGCGCGCGTGTCGAAGTACGACTTGTCTCTGAGGGGGGCGTTCATGTCTTCTCTTCTCCGTGGAATGCCATCCGGCAACCGGTGCGGGGCATGAAGGGAAGTATGAAAACCAGGCGCCTGCCGTGCTATGCAGCCACGCGCATAGCTGCTATCTCACTGCGTCACGGCTTGAGGGTGCGGGCCACCTGCAAGGCCGAGGCGAGCAGGACGTCCGCCAGCGGCAGCGCGTGGCGGGCGGCGTGAGTGACGGCCACCATACGGCGGCGCAGCAACGGGCTGCGGATCTTGAGCTTGTGCAGGCCGTACTCGCGGAGCAGCTTGTCGGGTAGCCGGCACGGCAGGATGCAATCGCCCACGCCAGCAGAGACCAGCTTCAGGATGGCATCGACAGTCTCGGCCTCGGCCACATACGTGGGCTGCAAGCCGGCGCTCTCCACCATCCGGCGTAGCGCGTAGCCGTGCGGAAAGCCGACCAGGCGCAGCGGCTGGCCGCGCAAGTCGAGCCCGTCCTGGGACGCGGACTGCAGCCCATCTGAACGCTGCAGCGTGACCAGGCACATCTCGTCCTCGAACAGCGGATGCGTGGTCAGGGTGGCCGTATCGACCGCGGTGTCGTAGACCACGCCAAGATCGGCCTTGCCGCTTTCCACCAGCGCCACCACATCGGCCGAACTGCGTCCCATCAGCGAAAGATTGACGTTGGGATGGGCGCTGACAAAGCTGGCCACCACGTCGGCGATGAAGTAATAGCTGACCGTGTGGACGATTGCCAGCCGGACGGTTCCCTGCGTGGTGCCGTGGGCATCGCGGATCGCATCCACAGCCTGGTCGATCGCGCGGTACGGCCCTTCGAGGGCCTCCTGCAGCTTCTGCCCGGCCTCGGTCAAGGCCACGCCACGGCCAGTTCGCACGAACAGGGGCTTGCCGAACTGCGCCTCCAGCGTGGCGAGTTGCCGGCTGACGCCCGACTGGGTCTGATCGAGATCCTCCGCCGCCCTGGACAGCGACTTGAGTTCGGCAATACGAAGGAAAATGCGGAGAAGACGGTCAGGCGTATCCATGGGGGAGCGGCTGGCTTCCCTGGAAGGGCCAGTTTAGTGATGTGTCGACACGGTACAGCAGCCGCGTGCGGCCGCAATGCGCAGATACCCGGCCCAGCCATGGGGCATGGCCGAGTGCGGGTATCTGTACAGCAACGTTCGTGCCAGTTTTTTAAGCCGCCTTCCGATGCTGGTGCTTCCGCTCCGGCTTGCACTCGTACTTGAGTTCGCGACGGCCGTCCTCGTAGGCCACCTCGAGCCGCACGGTGAAGCCCCAGAGTCGCGTCACGTGGCGCACCACTTCGTCGAAGCTGTGTGCCAGCGGGCGGCGGTCGCTCTGCAGGTGGCGCAGCGTCAGGGAGCGGTCTCCGCCCACATCCACGTTCGTCACCTGGATATTGGGCTCCATGTTGGAGAGGTCGTACTGGTTCGCCAGCAGCTGGCGAATCGCGCGATAGCCTTCGTCGTCATGGATGGCCGTCACGCGCAGCTTGCCTTCGCGATCGTCGTCGAGGACCGAAAACAGCTTCAGCTCGCGGATCACGCGCGGCGACAGGAACTGGAGCAGGAAGCTTTCGTCCTTGAAGTTGCGCATCGCGAAGTCCAGCGTCTGGCGCCAGTCGCTGCCCGCGATCTCGGGCGCCCAGCGGCGGTCCTCCTCGGTCGGGTTCTCGCACATGCGGCGCAGGTCCTGGAACATCAGGAAACCCAGCGTGTAGGGGTTCAGGCCGCTGTAGTAGGGGCTGTGGTACGGCGGCTGGTAGATGACGTTGGTGTGGGCCTGCAGCAGTTCGAGCATGAAGGCGTCGTTGACGAGCTTCTCCTCGTAGAGCTGGTGCAGGATCGTGTAGTGCCAGAACGTGGCCCAGCCTTCGTTCATCACCTTGGTCTGGCGCTGCGGATAGAAGTACTGCGCGATCTTGCGCACGATGCGCACGATCTCCCGCTGCCACGGCTGCAGCTTGGGCGCGTTCTTCTCGATGAAGTACAGCAGGTTCTCCTGCGGCTCCGGCGGGAAGGCGATTTCCGGCTCCATCGCCTCCTCTTCCTCCTTGAGCAGATGCGACCGGTGCTTGGGCAAGGTGCGCCAGAGATCGTTCACCTGCATCTGGAGGTAGCTCTCGCGCTCGGTCTGGCGTGCCTGCTCCTCGGTGATCGACAGCTTCTTGGGCCGCTTGTAGCGGTCCACGCCGTAGTTCTGCAAGGCATGGCACGAGTCCAGCAGCAACTCCACTTCCTGCTCGCCGTAGCGCTGCTCGCACTCGGCCACGTAGTTCTTGGCGAAGAGCAGGTAGTCGATGATCGCGTCGGCGTTGGTCCAGGTGCGGAACAGGTAGTTGCCCTTGAAGAACGAGTTGTGCCCGTAGCAGGCGTGCGCGATGGTCAGCGCCTGCATCGGCATCGTGTTCTCCTCCATCAGGTACGCGATGCACGGATTGGAGTTGATCACGATCTCGTAGGCCAGTCCCATGTGGCCGCGCTGGTAGCTGCGCTCCGAGGAGAGGAAATGCTTGCCGTACGACCAATGGTTGTATCCCACCGGCAGCCCGGCCGATGCATACGCGTCGAGCATCTGCTCGGCGGTGATGATCTCGATCTGGTTCGGATACGAGTCGAGCCCGAACTCGCCGGCAATGCGGGCGATCTCGCGGTCATAGCGCTGGATCAGCTCGAAGGTCCACTCCGAGCCTGTGGATAGGTAAGCCATGAACTTCCTCCCTTATCCCATGAACGTACGCGGATGCGCCGCCGTGCCGGCGCGCCGCTACCTGCCGGGCCAGGCGGCCCGCTTCTGGAAGAGATCGTGCAGCACCGGGTAGATCTCGTCGGCACCGATGATGCGCTGCATCGCGAAGTGCTCGAACTGGTTCTTCACCGTGAGATATTCCTCCCACAGGTTCTGCGGCTCCTCGGATGCCACTTCCACATAGGCGTAGTACTGCACCAGCGGCAGGATCGACTCGCGCAGCAGCCGGCCGCACAGTTCGGAGTCCCCCGCCCAGTTGTCGCCATCGGACGCCTGCGCGCAGTAGATGTTCCACTGGCTCGCCGGATAGCGGTCGTGAATCACCTCCACCATCAGCTTCAGCGCGCTGGACACTACCGTGCCGCCCGATTCGCGCGAGTGGAAGAAGTCTTCCTCCTCCACTTCCTTGGCCACCGTGTGGTGACGGATGAACACCACGTCGATCCGCTCGTAGTTGCGCTTCAGGAACAGGTACAGCAGCATGAAGAAGCGCTTGGCCAGGTCCTTGCGGCTCTCGTCCATCGAGCCGGACACGTCCATCAGGCAGAACATCACCGCCTGGGCCTGCGGGCGCTTCTTGAGCACGCGGTTGTTGTAGCGCAGGTCGAGCTTTTCGATGAAGGGCACGCGGTCCACGCAGGCGCGCAGGTGCCGCATCTTCTCCATCATCTCCACCGCCGTGTCCGTATAGGGGCCGTGCGCCTCGATTTCCTCGCTGTAGGCAGCTTCGAGTTCGCGCAGACGCTTCTGGTACGGGCTCGACAGCGCGATCCGGCGGCCGAGCGAGCTACGCATCGTGCGCAGGATGGAGAGATTCGATGGGGTGCCGTCGATCGAGAACCCGGCGCGCACCTTGCGCACCTCGGCGATCTTGGCGAGGTGGCGCTTGGCCAGGTCCGGTAGCGCCATGTCCTCGAAGAAGAAATTCAGGAAGTCCTCGCGCGACAGGGTGAAGACGAAATCATCCTCGCCCTCCCCGCTGTCGCTGGCCCGCGAGCCGCCGCCACCACTGCCCTGCTGCTGGCGGTCGAAGCTGTCACCCCGGACGAACTTCTTGTTGCCGGGGTGAATCCACTCGCGCTTGCCGCCCTGGCCGTGATGAAACACCGGCTCGGTGATGTCCTTGACCGGAATGGACACCTGGCCACTTTGCTCGATGTCCATGATCTTCCGGCCGGACACCGCCTTCGCCACCGCTTGCCGGATCTGCTCGCGGTATCGCTTGATGAAGCGTTGCTGGTTGACGGCACTCTTGTTGCCGCCGTTTTCGCGCCGATCGATGACCGTAGCCATAAGCCGTCCGCCCGCCTTGATAAGCCGCAACCGCCAGGTCGCGTGGATGAAGGAGACCGCGTCCGGTTGCTGTTACGACGATTTCCTGACGCGCAGATACCACTCCACCAGTAGTCGAACCTGCTTCGGCGTGTACCCTTTCTCCACCATCCGGTTGACGAAGTTCTCGTGCTTGTCCTGGTCCTCCCGCGTCGATTTCGCGTTGAACGAGATCACCGGCAGCAGGTCCTCCGTGGTGGAGAACATGCGCTTCTCGATCACCATCCGCAGCTTCTCGTAGCTGGTCCAGACCGGGTTCTTGCCACCGTTGTTGGCGCGCGCCCGCAGCACGAAGTTGACGATCTCGTTGCGGAAATCCTTCGGGTTCGAGATCCCCGCGGGCTTCTCCACCTTCTCGAGTTCATCGTTCAACGCGTTGCGATCGAGGATTTCGCCGGTGTTCGGATCGCGGTACTCCTGGTCCTGGATCCACAGGTCGGCGAACACCACGTAACGGTCGAAGATGTTCTGGCCATACTCGGAATACGATTCCAGGTAAGCGGTCTGGATCTCCTTGCCGATGAACTCCACGAACGGCGTGGTCAGGTACTCCTTGATGTACGAGAGCAGCTTGGCTTCCTGCTCCGGCGGGAACTGCTCGCGCTCGATCTGCTGCTCGAGCACATAGAGCAGGTGCACCGGGTTGGCCGCGACCTCGGTATTGTCGAAGTTGAACACCTTGGACAACACCTTGAACGCGAAGCGCGTGGACAGCCCGTTCATGCCTTCGTCGATGCCGGCGTAGTCGCGATACTCCTGGTAAGACTTCGCCTTCGGGTCCACGTCCTTGAGGCTTTCGCCGTCATAGACGCGCATCTTCGAGAACACGTTCGAGTTCTCCGGCTCCTTGATCCGCGTGAGCACCGCGAACTGCGCCATCATCTTGAGCGTGTTCGGGGCGTTGGGCGCCGCCGAGAGCGAACTGCTGCGCAGCAGCTTGTCGTAGATCTTGACCTCATCCGACACGCGCAGGCAGTACGGCACCTTCACGATATAGATCCGGTCGAGGAATGCCTCGTTGTTCTTGTCAGCCTTGAAGGTCTGCCATTCCGCTTCGTTCGAGTGGGCGAGGATCACGCCATCGAACGGAATCGCGCCGAAGCCTTCCGTACCCTTGTAGTTGCCTTCCTGCGTAGCGGTCAGCAACGGGTGCAGGACTTTGATGGGCGCCTTGAACATTTCCACGAACTCAAGCAGGCCACGGTTGGCCAGGCAAAGTCCGCCGGAATAGGAATAGGCATCCGGATCGTCCTGCGGGAAATCCTCCAGTTTGCGAATGTCGACCTTGCCGACCAGCGAGGAGATATCCTGGTTGTTTTCATCGCCAGGCTCCGTCTTGGAAATCGCGATCTGCGCCAGCACCGATGGCCTGAGCTTGACCACGCGGAACTTGGTGATATCGCCATTGAACTCGTGCAGGCGCTTGACCGCCCACGGCGAGGGAATGGTATTCAGGTAGCGCACCGGAATGCCATAGTCCTCCTCCATGATCTTGCCGTCTTCGTCGGAAGAGAACAGCCCGAGCGGCGATTCATGGATGGGGGAACCCTTCAGCGCATAGATGGGAATCTCTTCCATCAGCGCCTTGAGCTTTTCCGCGAGAGACGACTTGCCGCCGCCCGGGGGCCCGAGCAGATACAGGATCTGCTTGCGTTCCTCAAGGCCCTGCGCCGCGTGCTTGAAGAAGGAGACGATCTGCTCGATCGTGTCTTCCATTCCATAGAAGTCGCGGAAGGCCGGGTAGACCCGGATGACCTTGTTGAAGAACAGTCGGGACAGTCGAGGATCGTGGTGGGTATCCACCAGTTCAGGCTGTCCGATTGCGGCGAGCATACGTTCGGCAGCAGTCGCGTAGGCAGTAGGATCCTTCTTGCAGATCTCCAGGTACTCCTGGATGCTGTATTCCTCTTCCTTGCGTGCTTCGAAGCGCGTGGCGTAGTGGCCAAAAATGTCCATACCTCACTCCCGTCAGAGTCCCACGTCCGAGGCGAAGGCAGTTTGACTCCCCTAAGACATTCGCGGCAATTTTGCGTTCCACCACCCCGGCCTGGCGGAGTTGCCATGTTGCGAAGTCTTTACTTCATCATAGTCAAATAACGGCGTTCATGAGGACAGAGTTGACGTGTGATGCACGTCCGTTCGTTCCTTGCGACACGCAACGCAACACAACTCGCTTCGCGTTTCGCACTGCACGAATCCCTCGCTGTTCTCATCCCGCTGCGACGGGCCATTGACCATGCTTGTGACACACCTTACACCTTTCCGGCGTGAAGTGCACAACGCCGTGTGTAACGATGCATCGAATCCAGTAACGTCTGACACGTCTGTCGGTCATGCACCGACATCGCTTCTGCAGAGCGCTTTCACTATGCCGCGACACGTGACCATCCGCCATCGTGCAAACGAACGATCCGCGCATGACGTCATGCGCAATGCGTGCGCACAGCAGCATGACGGGCAAGCTTCGCGCCTGCCTTCATGACATAGCTTTCGACCACCGCGCGCATGGCGATGATGACCACGCGGACGTTGGTGTTTTCACTGCGGCAAGTTGCCGCGTGAAGATTCATGAGGGGCCGTCAGCAGTGTCGACCACCGAGTGCCAATCGGACTTCGCATGGCACGCCCCACTGCACGCCCGACCCGGCGCGCATGCACCGACATTGCGTTTGCTCCCGGTGGCAGCCTGCGCCACGCACCGCGCAAGTGCGCGCGGCGCTGGCCCGCCACCCTGCGGGACGGTACGAGCACTTTGCGTGCCACGGTCCGCGCGCGCGGCGTTTTGCGTCGCAGCAATTTCCGAAGCGGGCGCACACACGATCACACGTGTGGCGCCGCCAACGGCTTGGCGTGGATCAGATCGGATCCCAGTTGATCACGTCGGGCGAGCGATCGAGCGCGAAGAAGCTGCTGCGCATGGCCGGCATGGCGATCTCCGCCACGGTCTCCGGCGTCCAGCCCTCGCTGGTATGCACCGAGCGCACCGGGCGCGGCTGGCTCATCAGCATGATCTCGTTGGCGCGTACGGCGAAGATCTGGGCGTTGACCTCGTGCGCGGCGTCGCTGGCCAGGAACACGGCCACGGGCGAGATCTTGCCCGCCTCCATCTTCTGCAGCCGCGCCACGCGCGCCTTCTCCTCCGGCGTCTCGGACGGAATCGAGCTGGTCATGCGGCTCCAGGCGAATGGCGCGATGCAGTTCGAACGCACGTTGAAGCGCGCCATATCCAGCGCGATGGATTTCGAGAGCGCCGCGATGCCCAGCTTCGCCGCCGAATAGTTGGCCTGGCCGAGGTTGCCGATCAGGCCCGAGGTCGACGTCATATGAACGAACGCGCCGCTCTCCTGGTCCTTGAAGTAGTTGGCCGCCGCGCGGCTGACATAGAACGTGCCGTTCAGGTGCACGTCGATGACCGAGCGCCATTCCTCCTCGTTCATCTTGAAGAACATGCGATCGCGCAGGTTGCCGGCGTTGTTGACGACCGCGTCGATGCGGCCAAAGTGGTCCAGCGCGCATTGCACGATGGCATTGGCCGAACTCCAGCCCGACACGCTGTCGGTGTTGGCCACGGCCTCGCCGCCCGCCGCGCGGATCTCCGCCGCCACGCGCTCGGCCGGGCCGGCGTCGCCGCCCTCGCCGGTCATGCTCACGCCCAGGTCGTTCGCCACCACCTTGGCGCCGGCCGCCGCCATGCCGAGGGCAATCCCACGCCCGATGCCGCCACCCGCGCCCGTCACCACCACCACCTTGCCTGCCATCAAACCGCTCATCGTCTCGCTCCTGTTCTGCGCACTGGCGCGCCATTGCCGCCGCACCGGGGAACATCCCCGTTTTATTGCGGCGCAAGATACGATAGATTGTCGGCGCTGACTTTGGAATTCACAAATCACAAAAGTGGCCTTTGGCACGAACGAAACCATGCACTACGATTTGACCGACCTGCGCCTCTTCCTCAACGTGGGGGAGACCGAGAACCTGACGCGGGCGGCCGAACGCAGCTTCCTGTCCCTGCCTGCCGCCAGCACGCGCATCAAGCAGCTGGAGGAGGCGTTCCAGACCCAGTTGCTGATCCGCCAGGTGAAAGGCGTGCGCCTGACACCGGCCGGCGACGCCCTGCTGCGCCACGCGCGGGAGGTGTTCCGCGAGCTGGAGTGCATGCATTCCGACTTGCGGCCCTATGCCAAGGGCGTGAAGGGGCGGGTCCGGCTGCTGGCCAACACCACGGCCACCAACTCCTTCCTGGCCACGGCGCTGTCGCGCTTCCTGTCCGAGAACCCCGATGTCGATGTCGAGCTGGCGGAGCACCTGTCCGCCGAAATCGTCTCGGCCATTGGCGCGGGCGCGGCCGACCTGGGCATCGTGGCCGGCGAGGTGGCCACCCAGGACCTGGACGCGATGCAGCTCTGCAGCGACGAACTGATCGTGATCGCCCCGGTCAACCATCCGCTGCCGGCGTTCAAGACGCTGCATTTCGCCGATCTGCTCGATAGCTGCCGCTTCGTCGGGCTGAACCAGTTCTCGGCGATCCAGTCCTTCCTGGACCGGATTGCCAATGGCATGGGCAAGCGCATCAGCCTGCGGATCCAGGTGGGCAGCTTCGACGCGGTGTGCCGGATGGTGGAAGCCGGCGCCGGCATCGCCATCGTGCCGAACAGTTGCGCGCGCCGCTACGCCAGCCGCAAGGTGCTGCGCTTTATCCGGCTGGAGGACGACTGGGCGCGCCGCGAGCTGCGGCTCGTGCGCCGGCCCGGGCGCGAACTGCCCCAGTTCGCCGAAACGCTGATCCAGTATCTGGTGGAGGCGGCGCGGGAGCCGGTCTAGCCGGTCTCCCGCCGCCCCGGGGTCAGCGGGCCGTCAGTCCGCCTTCACCCCGGCTTCCTTGATGATCGGCGACCATTTGTCGATCTCCGCCGCCAGCCAGGTGCGCAGCCCCTCAGGCGTCTGCTTGTCCGCCGGCACGATCACCGCGCCGAGTTCCTGGAGCCGCGCCGCCACCGCCGGGTCCTTCAGCGAGGCGCGCAGCGCGCCGTTGAGCTTGTCGATCACCGCCGGCGGCGTGCCCTTGGGCGCGTAGATGCCGTGCCAGACCTTGACTTCGAAGCCCTTCAGCCCGCCCTCGCGCAGCGTGGGGGTATTCGGCAGCGCGGGAATCCGCTCCGCCGTGGTCACGCCGTACAGCTTCACCTTCTCCGCCTTGATATGCGGCAGCGTCTGCGTGGTCTGGTCGCAGAGCACATCCACCTGACCGCCCAGCAGCGCGGTCAGCGCCGGCGCGGTGCCCTGGTACGGAATCGTCTGCAATTCCACGCCGATGGCCTTCTGGAACAGCATGCCGCATAGCTGCGACACGGCGCCCAGCCCGGCGTTCGCCAGGTTCACCTTGTTCTGGTTCTGCTTGATATAGGTAATCAGTTCCGGCAGCGTGTTGGCCGGCAGGTCGTGCCGGCCCAGCAGCGTCATCGGCACGTCCGCCACCTGGCCGACGAAGCTGAAGTCCGTCAGCGGCTTGTACGACAGCTTGGAGTACAGCGCCGGCGCCGTGGCCATGCCGTTGTGATGGATCAGGATCGTGTAGCCGTCCGGCGCGGCCTTGGCCACGTAGGCGGCGGACACCGTGCCGCCCGCCCCGAGGCGGTTTTCCACCACCACGGTCTGGCCCAGCGACTTGGACATCGCCGCCGCCACCGAGCGCGCCACCACGTCCGTGGGGCCGCCCGCCGCGAATGGCACGACCATGGTGATGGGCTTGGCCGGATACGGGTCTGCCGCGTGGCTGCGTCCCGGCAGGGTCAGGGCCACGGCGGCGGCCATGCCAAGTGCCGCCCACAGCACGTTTCGGCAATGATGGGCGATCACGGCGGTCTTCGGCCTGGATGATTTCATACAGCGTCTCCTGGGTGCGCGTGTTCCACGCGTCTGGTTTGAGAATCGATGGCCGCAGCGTGGAAGCAATCGCCGCGCGGCACAATTCCGATTTGCCGAAGGCGGAGCACGGCGCCCGTGAAGTGCAAGGGTTCCCCCTAATGGGTCCCTGCCCCCCCCGGACCGGCCGGGCCAGATTTCCCAAACCCCCTGGCCCCGCCCCAAAGCCTCGCTTCGGCAAATCCGAATGTCCCCGGCGTGGCCCCTCGGGAATAATGGCCACACTTCGACACGGACCGACATTGCCATGCTTCCCGAACAGGACCAAGACCAGATTTACCCGGAAATCCGCGAAGCCGTGCGCGACCTCTGCGCGGGTTTCGACTCCGCCTACTGGCAGCGGGTGGAGGAACAGAACGCGTTTCCGGAGACCTTCGTCCAGGCGCTGACGCAGGCCGGCTGGCTCTCCGCGCTGATTCCCGAAGCCTACGGCGGCTCCGGCCTGCCGCTGACGGCGGCGTCGGTGATCATGGAGGAGATCAACCGCAGCGGCGGCAACTCGGGCGCCTGCCACGGCCAGATGTACGTGATGGGCTGCCTGCTGCGCCATGGCTCCGAGGCCCAGAAGCAGCGCTGGCTGCCGGCCATCGCCTCCGGCGAGCTGCGCATGCAGTCGATGGCCGTGACCGAGCCGACCACCGGCACGGACACCACCAAGCTCAAGACCACCGCCGTGCGCCAGGGCGACAAATACATCGTCAACGGCCAGAAGGTGTGGATTTCGCGCGTGCAGCACTCGGACCTGATGCTGCTGCTGGCCCGCACCACGCCGCTGGATCAGGTGAAGAAGAAGTCGGAGGGCCTGTCCGTGTTCGTGGTGGACCTGCGCGAGGCCATCGGCAAGGGCCTGACCGTCCAGCCGATCCGCAACATGGTCAACCACGAGACCAACGAGCTGTTCTTCGACAACCTGGAGATCCCCGCCGAGAACCTGATCGGCGAGGAAGGCCGTGGGCTCAAGTACATCCTCGACGGCCTGAACGCCGAGCGCATCCTGATTGCCGCCGAGTGCATCGGCGACGGCTACTGGTTCGTCGAGCGCGCCAGCAGCTATGCGCGCGAGCGCATCGTGTTCGACCGCCCCATCGGCCAGAACCAGGGCGTGCAGTTCCCCATCGCCCGTTCGTTCGTCAACGTGGAGGCGGCCAGCCTGATGCGCTACAAGGCCGCCCAGCTGTTCGACGCCGGCAAGCCGTGCGGCAAGGAGGCCAATATCGCCAAGCTGCTGGCCGCCGATGCCTCGTGGGAGGCCGCCAACGTCTGCCTGCAGACCCACGGCGGTTTCGGCTTCGCCGCCGAGTACGACATCGAGCGCAAGTTCCGCGAGACGCGCCTGTACCAGGTGGCGCCGATCTCGACCAACCTGATCCTGTCCTACGTGGCCGAACACGTGCTGGACCTGCCCCGTTCCTACTGAGATTGCCGAGATTCCCATGTCCGACCAAGCCGCACCGCAATACCCGACGCGCCAGCTTTGCGACTTCCTGGCCCGCCTGACGCTCGACGACGTCCCCCCGCCGGTCATCGAGCGCACCAAGGACCTGTTTCTCGACTGGATGGCATCGGCCATCGCCGGCAAGGACGCGCCCGCCGTGCGCCGCATCCAGGAATTCGCCGCCGCGATGGGGCCGCAGGGCGGCGACGCCGAGGTCTTTGTCGACCGGCGCCGCACCTCGCCCTACTTCGCCGCGCTGATCAACGGCGCCTCGTCCCACGTGGTGGAACAGGATGATGTGCATAACGGCTCGGTGCTGCATCCGGCCGCCGTGGTGTTCCCGGCCGTGGTGGCCGCCGCGCAGGCCGAGGGCAAGACCGGCGCCGAGGTGCTGCTGGCCAGCATCGCCGGCTACGAGGCCGGCATCCGCATCGGCGAATTCATGGGCCGCTCGCACTACCGGGTGTTCCACACCACCGGCACGGTCGGCACGCTGGCGGCTGCGGCGGCGGTGGCCAAGCTGTTTGGCCTGGATGCGGAAGGCATCAACCAGGCGCTCGGCACCGCCGGCACGCAGGCCGCCGGCCTGTGGGAATTCCTGCGCGACGCCGCCGACTCCAAGCAACTGCACACGGCCAAGGCCGCCGCCGATGGGCTCCAGTCGGCCTGGCTCGCCCGCGCGGGCTTTACCGGCGCCCGGCAGATCCTCGAAGGGGCGCAGGGCATGGCTGCCGGCATGTCGAGCGATGCCAACCCCGCCGCGCTGACCGATGGCCTGGGCACGCGCTGGGCCACGGCAGAGACCTCGTTCAAGTTCTTCGCCTCGTGCCGCCATACGCACCCCGCCGCCGACGCGCTCAAGGCGCTGATGCAGCGCGATGGCCTGCGCGCCAGCGACATCGCCGCCGTCACCGCCCATGTACATCAGGGCGCCATCGACGTGCTCGGCCCGGTGGTGGACCCGCGCACCATCCATCAGGCCAAGTTCTCGATGGGCACCGTACTCGGGCTGGTCGCGTGGTACGCCCATGCGGGCCTGGGCGAGTTCGAGGAGCACGCGCTGCGCGACGCCGAGGTGGCCGCGTTCCGCGACAAGGTCACCATGGAGCTGGACGACGAGATCAACGCCGCCTATCCGCGCCAGTGGATTGGCCGCGTGACCGTGCGCACCAACGATGGCCGCACGCTAGGCGCCCGCGTGGACGTACCCAAGGGTGATCCGGACAACACGCTGTCGCGCCCCGAACTGGAGACCAAGGCGATCCAGCTCGGCGCGTTCCGGCACGGCGCCACGGAAGCCGAGATGCGCACGATCATCGCGCGCGTCTGGCAACTCGAACAGGCGGCCGACGTGCGCGACTGGCTGCCGTTCGCCCGCTGACAGGAAGGAATCCAATCCCATGACCCAGACCCCCACGCTCGAACAACTGCGCGAATGGATCGGCCGCTCTGAGACACGCACCGAGACCCTCGCGCCCGAACCAGTCCTCGCGCTGGCCGCCACGCTGGACCTCGATGGCGAAGCCGTCGCCAGCCAGCCCCTGCCGCCGCTATGGCACTGGCTCTACTTCCTGCCGCGCGCCCCGCAACGCGACCTCGGCGCCGATGGCCATCCCGCGCTGGGCGGCTTCCTGCCGCCCGTGCCGCTGCCGCGCCGCATGTGGGCCGGCGGCGAGCTGACGTTCACGCGCGGCCTGCGCGTGGGCGACACGGTGACCAAGACCTCCACCATCACCGATGTGCAGCACAAGTCCGGCCGCACCGGCGAACTCTGGTTCGTGACGGTGGACCACGTGCTGACCGTGGACGGCGAGACCGCGCTGACCGAGCGGCACGACATCGTCTATCGCGCCATGCCCGAGCGCGGCACCCCCCAGCCGCCGCGCCCACGCCTGCCCCACACGGCGCAGTTCGGCCGCACGCTGCAGGCCGATCCGGTCATGCTGTTCCGCTTCTCGGCGCTCACGTTCAACGGGCACCGCATCCACTACGACCTGGACTACGTGCGTGACGTGGAAGGCTATCCCGGGCTGATCGTCCACGGCCCCCTGCAGGCCATGCTGATGCTGGAGCTGCTGCGGCACGCCCGGCCTGAGGCACGGGTGGCGCGCTTCGGCTTCCGTGGCGTGGCGCCGCTGTTCCATCAGGACACGGTGAGCGTAGGCGGGCAGGACGACCCGGAGCGCGATGGCCGGGTCATCCTGTGGACCGGCGACGATGCGGGCGGCCAGGCCATGCAGGCCTGGGCCGAGGTGGCGCGCTGAGCCAGCGCGCTCAGAGCGGATTCAACGCATAGAGGTACAGGATGGCGCCGTTCGCGCCCTCCTTGCTGTCGAACTTGAAGGCATTGCCGGACGGGTTGCCACGGATGCAGAACGAAATGGTGTCGTGGCCGCCGGCAATGGCCGTCTTGACCAGATCCGTGACGTTGAAGTACCGGTACGCCTTGGCCGTATCCAGGTACAGCGTAGCGGATGGCCCGCCGCAGGTCGGCGCGTTATGGTTGTTGATATGGTCCTCGTGCCAGTTGGTCGCCGTGCTCTGCGCACTGATGATGGCCGTGGCATCCACGCCGCCGCCCCAGATCATCAGCCGGTACTCCGGCGTGAACTCGGGCGGGATCTCCACGGCGCCCTTCGGAATCGGCATCATGATGTAGATCTTCGATTCCGGCTCGCTGCCGACCGCACGCTGGGTAAGCAGCGATGCCTCCTGCCCGAAGTTATCGTTCGCGGTTTCGCCGCCACGGACGGTGGCGTCCGCGGTAGGCCGGGTGAACGCATAGGCCACGGTGCGGGAGCAGGAACGGCTGAGGTTCAGGCAGTATTCAACGATGTACCGCATCGCGTCTTCGGTCCAGCCATTGAAGAAATCGGCGTGGGCCGTGTAGATCGAGCCCCAGTTCAGGCTCTCCACATTCCCGTTCTTGTCCAGCGTCGGGTCCATCGAGAGCTGCGCGTCCGTCAGATCCCTCACATCACCAATCTGGTAGGCGAGATTGAAGCTCAGGTGCGGCAGCGGCACGGGGTAGTCCGTCGGGCAGACCCCGTCGGCATTGGCATAGGCGATGTTGTTCCGGCCGCTTCGGAACGGATGCAGGTGCACCCCGTCCCAGCAGTTCGGAAACGCCAGCGCGATATTCAGCTGGACGTTGCCATTCGCGTCCGGCACGCAATCGTTCGGCGGCGTACGGGTGTAGCCCTTCTTCGATCCCGTGCAGAGGAAGTTGACCGCCACGCTGGGCCCCGTGCCACGGTGATCGCCGGCCAGCATCTGCAGCCCGGGCGGAATCACCGTGACCCGCCGGTGCGTGTTCGCCGGGAAGGCCCGGTTCTGGTAGTAGGTCTTCTGGTACTGGGGCGCCACCACGCGCCCATCCGGCAGCTTCAGCGAAGGCGCCCAGTAGGACGTGTTGTCCGCCGCGTTCTCGCAGGTGGAACTGTGCTCCGTGTACAGGTCTTCCGCCGTGGTGTTACCAGTGGTGGTGGTATGGCCGAAGAAGTCATGCGACATCGCGATCCCCGGCTTGCCGGGGTAGATGATCGGATCGTCCGGTAGCCGGTGCGAGTACGTGCAGCTGACGTTGGCGGCCCCCTCGCCAATCGCCTCGCCGCGCGCACTTGGGGCGCCGAACCACACGGCGGCCAGCAACACGCCGCCGCAGAGCACCGCGATCGAGTAATACAGGCGACTTTTCATGATGGAATCTCCCTCGCTGTGTGGATGCGAAGGATGTTCCCGCCATGGTCCCGACGGGACAATGGACGATGATGGGTCATCCCTCACCGCGCGCCGGGAGTCCCCCGCGCGGGTGAGGGAGGCGGGTCAGAGCGGAATCAGAGCGCCGCCGCCGTGCCCAGCAGCGCGGTGGACTGGCTGGACAAGGTCCCGCCATTGCCGTGCACGAGCGCGATCTCCGCCCCCGCCACCTGCCGTTCGCCGCACTCGCCGCGCAGCTGCCGCACCGCCTCGATGGTGATGAACATGCCGTACATGCCCGGATGCACGCATGACAGGCCGCCACCGTTGGTGTTCACCGGCAGCCGCCCGCCCGGGGCGATGGCCCCGCCGCTGACGAACGCCCCGCCCTCGCCCTTGGCGCAGAAGCCCAGGTCCTCGAGGAACAGGATCGTGTTGATCGTGAAGGCGTCATAGAGTTCGAGCACGTCCACGTCGGACGGCTTGAGCCCCGCCATCGCGAAGGCCCGGGCGCCGCTTTCCTGCGCCGCCGTCACCGTCACGTCCGGCATCGACGAAATCTGCCGGTGCCAGGTGGCCGTGGCGTTGCCGAGCACGTACACCGGCGGCTTGGCCAGCGACTTCGCGCGGTCGGCCCGCACCATCACGTAAGCGCCGGCGCCATCGGTCACCAGGCAGCAGTCGCGCACCGAGAGCGGGTCGGACACCATGCGGGCGCCCAGCACGTCCTCGATGGAGAGCGGGTCGCGCATCATCGCCTCGGGGTTCATCCGCGCCCACTGGCGCGCCGCCACGGCCACCTCGGCCAGCTGCGTGCGCGTGGTGCCGTACTGGTGCATGTGCCGCGCGGCGGCCAGCGCGTAGGAGGTGATCGGCGCCAGCGGCTGGTAGGGGTTCTCGTACGGCTGCGGGTCCAGCACGGCGCGCACCTTGCCGATGCCTGCCCGGCCCACCGTGGAGGTGCGCTGGTTGCTGCCGTAGCAGACCAGCACGGCGTCGCAGAGGCCGGCTTCCAGCGCCATCATCGCGGGCAGCATGTGCGAGACGAAGCTCGAGCCGCCGATCATCGTGCTGTCGACGAACTTCGGCTGGATGCCGAGGTACTCCGCCACCGGCATGACCCACATGGTGGCGCCGACGCTGGCCGTGGCGATGCCGTCGATGTCGCGCATCGACAGGCCGGCATCCTTGACGGCCGCCTTGGCCGCCTCCACGAGGATTTCCATCTCGGTCTTGCCATGGGCCTCGCCGAGGCCGGCCTGGCCCACGCCGACAATGGCCACGCCGCCGCGCAGGTGCGATCCGTTGCTTGCCATGGTTCAGCCCTCCCCAACCAGATCGAACACGACCAGCGCCGGTTCGGTATCGCTCTTTGCCGGCGCCACACGCGCCTTGACGCGCATGCCGATGCGCACCTCGGCCGGGGCGATGCCCTCGACCCGGCTCATCATCCGCACGCCTTCGTCCAGGTCCACCAGCACCACGTTGTAGTCGCCGCCCGCGTCGGGCTTGCGGCGCACCACGCTGGTCGAGTAGACCGTGCCGGTGCCGGCGGGGGTGGTCCAGGCCAGCGCATCACCGCCGCAGTGCGGGCAGATATTGCGCGGATAGAAGACATGGCGATGGCAGCCCCCGCAAAGCTGGATGCGGAACTGGCCGGCGGCCAGCGCCTCGGCGTACTGCTTGTCCGGACCGGGATCGGTCACGGCAGGAATGGATTGCGGCATGGGGTCTCCGGAAGGCGGGTCAGATCACCAGTTCGATCAGGAACGGGCCCTTGCGCTGGTTGGCCATCGCGAAGAGATCGGCAAAGGTTTCCATGTTGTCCGCGCGCGCGGCCTCCACGCCCATGCCGTTGGCCATCTTGACCCAGTCCAGGTCCGGATTGCCGAGGTCGAGCATGTCGAGCGCGGTCTTGCCCGGGTTGGCGCCCACACCGGCCAGCTCACCCAGCAGGATCGCGTACTTGCGGTTGGCCAGCAGCACGATGGTGACGTCGAGCTTCTCGCGCGCCATGGTCCACAGCGATTGCAGCGTGTACATGCCCGAGCCATCGGCCTGCAGGGCCACCACGCGGCGGTCCGGTGCGGCGATGGCGGCGCCGGTGGCCAGCGGCAGGCCGGCGCCGATCGCACCGCCCGTCAGTTGCAGCCAGTCGTGCGGGGCGGCGTGCACGGTGCCCGGATAGAAGGCGCGGCCGAAGCTCACGCTCTCCTCCACCACCACGGCCTGCTCCGGCAGCAGCGCGGCCAGCGTCTGCGCCACGGCCTCGGAGGTCACGGCGCCCTTGGCGGTCTCGCGCGGCACCTGGGTGGCGGCAGCCGGCAGCGCGGCGTTGCGGGCGCCCAGTTCGTCGGCCAGCCGGGCCAGCGCCTCGGCCAGGTCTTCCTCGGCACGGGCCAGCACATGGATATTGGCGTCCTCGGGGTACGGGCGCGGCGACTGGCCCGGGTAGGCGAAGAACGTCACCGGCGCCGGCGCACCCACCAGGATCACGTTGCGGATGCCGGCGAGCTTGGCGCGCGCGACATCGCCCGAATACGGAATCCGGTCGACGGCCAGCCGGCCCCGGCCACGCGTGACGCGGGCGTTGGACATCGGCGTGATCAGGCGCGCGTCCGTGGCGGCGGCGATGCGGTGCGCATCGGCCAGCGCGGCTTCGCGCAGCGCGCTGCCGGCCAGCACGATCAGCGTGGGCTGGCCGCTGCGCAGCACGCGCGCGGCGTTCTGCACGGCGTCCGGGGAAACCTTGGGCACCGGCAGCGCCGGCAGCGGCGCGGCCACCTGGCCGCCGGCATCCCAGCACACGTCTGACGGCAGGATCAGGCTGGCGACACCACCCGGCGCGCCGCGCGCAGCCTGCACCGCCACGGCGGCGTCAGCCCCTACCGAGGCGGCACGGGTGGCCGTGCGCGTCCACACGGACACCGGGCGCGCCCAGCCTTCGGTATCGGCGGTCAGCGGCGCGTCGAGCGGCCGGTGGTAGGTCGCCTGATCGCCAATGATGTTGACGATGGGCGTCTGCGCGCGCCGTGCGTTATGGAGATTCGCCAGCCCATTGGCGAGGCCCGGGCCGCAGTGCAGCAGCGTGGCGGCCGGCTTGTCGGCCATGCGGGCGTAGCCGTCAGCGGCGCCGGTCACCACCCCCTCGAACAAACCCAGCACGCAGCGCATGCCGGGAATGCGGTCCAGCGCGGCCACGAAATGCATCTCGCTGGTGCCGGGGTTGGCGAAGCAGGTATCCACGCCGCAGGCCAGCAGCGTCTTGACCAGGCTTTCCGCGCCGTTCATCGGGGATTGGGTCGTCTCCATGTCTCGGGTTCCGTTCGGGTTATTTGTTGAGTGGGATCTGAATAATGTGCGGCATCAACCACGTGATGCCAGCAAGTCGAAATCTAGGCAGACGAATTCCGTCGGGAACTCGATGCGCGCGTAGTACACGATCACGTCGTCCACGCAGGCGAAGCGGCGCAACTCCGCCACCGGCGCGCCGACTGGCAGCTCCAGCGCCTTGGCGGCGTCGCCGCCGGCCGCCACGATGGACAGCCGCTGGCGCGCCGCCGAAACCTGGAGGCCGGGAAAGCGGTCCAGCACCGGCACCGAGGCGCCCTGGCGGAATGCCTCGGGCTCGCGCGCGAACACGGCTGCTTCTATATAGACCTCGCCCACGGCGAACGGCCGGCCGTCCAGCCGATGGGCGCGATGCAGGAAGTGATAGGCGGCGGCGCGGCGGGCGTCGCACGGCATGCCGAGGTCATCCGGCAGCGGCACGTCGGCGGTGGATTCGACGATGGCCTCGGTGGACAGGCGGTCGCCCACGGCCACGGCCTGATCCCAACTGGTCGGCAGCGCCAGCGGGCGACGGTCACGCCCTGCCGCCTTGACGAAGGTGCCCCGCCCGCGCGAGCGCGCGACCAGCCCTTCGGCATCCAACTGGGAGATGGCGTGGTGCATGGTCATGCGAGCGACGCCGTATTCGCGACACAGCGCCTCGAGTGACGGAATCTGCTCACCGGGCCGCCATGCGCCGCTCTCGATCTGCCGGCGGAAGATCGTGGCGAGCTGGAGATAGACCGGCTCGCGGCTGCGGGAGAGAAGTTGGGCGGCGGCGTCGGACATGCGCGGCGCGAGATGCGCACTAATAAGATAGGGCGACTTTATAAAAGTCTAGTTGGCTAGACTACTAGGGTTTACGGCAAACCCCTTCCTCTCTCCCTTATCTGGCGCCGCTCTCGCGTGTGTTTACCCCTCCACGTCCGCCCATGGCCGGTGACAAAGCCCCGCAGAATGCCTCCATGCCCCGCGCGACGCCGGGGCGGGCGTGGCTGCCGCTTTGCAGCCATCTAAAGGAGTCATTCCATGTTGATGCGAGACGTGATCCCGCAAGTGCTGAACCGCGGTACGGCCCTGCTTGGCCAGGACGTACTGGAGACCCCGCCTCAAAAGACCTTCCACCATGCGATCGACATCTATCTCAAGGATTCGAATGCGTTCATGAACACTTACTTCGCCCGGTACTTCGAATGGCAGGGCATCTGCCGCGAGCGCTGGTTCCACGAGTGCATCCACGGCAACCTGCTGGCCGCCGGCGGCGTGTTCGTGACCAAGCGCGCGCACCAGGAGTACGTGGAGGAAACCTTCCCGTTCCAGCGCGTGGACTGCTACCTGAACACCTTCCAGGTGCGCCAGTGCTCGGCCTACCTGCTGTTCCGCTTCTGCGTGGAGGGGCGGCCGGTGTCGCTGGGCTACCAGCAGATCGTGTTCGCGGACCGGGACAAGCGCATCACGCGCTTCCCGAAGGAAATCATCGACAAGGTGAAGGAATACGAGCTGGTGCTGCCGCCGCTGACTAACTGATGAGTCGCGCGCCGTCGGGCTGGTTCAGCCGGTGGCGCGCGTGGGGAAGGGGCTGTCCGGCTCCACCGTGGCGTGGAAGCACGGCAGCCGCAGCGTGAAGGTGGTGTGCACGCCCGGCACGGACTCACAGTCGATGCGGCCGCCAAACGCCTCGGCCACGCGACGGCAGAAGGCCAGCCCGAGGCCGTTGCCGCTCCCGTGCGCCTTGGTCGAGAAGAACGGGTCGAAGATACGCGGCAGCACATCGGCGGGAATGCCCGAACCCGTATCGCGGCAGCGCAGCAGGTAGAAGCCGCCCTCGGCCGCGCCCGAGATCTCGATCCCGCCCTCGCCCTGCGCACGCACGGCGTAGAGGCCGTTCTTCAGCAGATTGAACAGCACGTAGACCAGCAGCGTGTCCGAGCCGACGAAGCGCCAGCCGGCCGGCATCGGCGCCAGGTGCACGCGCTCGCGCTCGCCGGGCTGGAACGGGTAGCGCGCCAGCGCCGCCTCCACGCAGGCCGCCAGCCCGTGCGGGGCAAAGCTGCGTCGATCCACACGCTCCAGCGTGACGGAGGCCAGCGCCATGTCGATGACCGTGCTGGTGCCATCCACCTCGCGCGTGATGCCCTCCACCACCGTGCCCATGCGCTCGAGCTGCCCCGGCCGCAGGCGGTCTTCGATCAGCCCGTGCGCCACGGCAAGCCGGTAGCCCTCGATGACCTGCGGGAAGGTCCGCGCCATCTCCTGCGCCTGCATGCGGATGGTGGCCAGCGGCGTGCGCACCTCGTGCGCCACGGTGGCCGCCAACGAGTACGGATGCATGAGGTTGTAGCGCACCACGGTCACGGCGAGGATGCCCAGGCTCAGCGCGATGCACACCACGCCCGGCGGATAGAACGCGTAGCCGTAGTTGACCGCGTAGTCGACCGCAGCCAGCGAATAGAGGCCCAGGCTTACCAGACAGAGATTGAAGCGGCGGCGGCGCTCCACGGTGGCATTGGCGCGCGCCACCCAGAGCAGCCATGCGCACCGGCACGCCAGCACCGCGGTCTGCGCCACATGCAGCGGATGCAGCGGCCCGGCCTTCGGATAATCGCCAAAAAACAGGGTGTAGTAGCCGGACACCACCTGGCTCGTGGTCAGCAGCAGCACGGCGAGGATCAGGCTCAGGCCGTATGAGGCCAGCACGGCGGGCCGCTCGCGGCGGCACTCGGTGACCTCGCAAATAAACTGATAGAACGTGGTCGGCAGGAACAGGATGAACAGGTAGCCGACCTTGGCGAGCACCACCGCCACGTCCGGGTGCGTGGCCTGGAACAGGAACGCCCAGGTGCCCTGCCACGCGAAAGTGGTCACGCACATCAGGAAGAACGCCGCCGACACGCGTGTCACGCCCTGGGTCACGAGCACATAGAGCCCATACCCAAGGAAGATCGCGGAAACGAAGGCGGGAAGGATCGCGTACATGCACAGCCGCGATGCGCGCGGCGCAGCAGGAGGGACCGCCATGGTACGGCGTGCGTGATCTGTCCGCACTAAAATTGGCTGTATTCAGACCTAAGCCGCGCTGAATTCGCAACGGTTACGGCCCTGCCCCACCGAAGGGGAATGGTGCTCCGTGGGGAAACAAAAACGGCGGGACTGATCGTCCCGCCGTGCGGAATGCCTGCCGGCATCGCTGCCGGCCCGTGCTGGATTACCAGCGCGTGTCGCGTTCCCAGGCCTTCAGTTCTTCCTCGGTGCGCTCCTTGGTGTAGCCATAACGCTCCTGGATGCGGCCTGCGAGCTGGTCCCGCTTACCGTTGATGACCGTGAGGTCGTCGTCGGTGAGCTGGCCCCACTTCTCCTTGACCTTGCCCTTGGCCTGTTCCCACTTGCCTTCGATCTGGTCCCAATTCATGTACCACTCCTGTTGGCTATCCGACGGATTGGATTACTTGGCGTACTTGGCCTTCACGTTGGCCTGGCACTTGTCCTTGGCATCGCCGGACATCGCATCGCACTTTTCCTTGTCAGCCTTGTAGGCGGCGTCCACGGTGTCCTTCTTGGCGTCGGCGCGGGCTTCGGCCACATCGGTGCTGGTGCCCGTGGCGGCGGCCTTCTCAGTCTTGGCCGGGGCCAGGTTACGTTCGTGCGTGGCCTTGGCTTCCTTCACGCACACGTCCTTGTCGTTACCCTTCTTGTCGTCGCACATTTCCTTGGCGACGTCATAGTCACGGTCGGCCTTGGTCTTCATGGCCTTGGCGTGGGCTTTCTCGGTGCCGTCGCGCTTGGCTTCGGCGTTGGCCTTGGCCACGTCACGGTCACGCTTGGCTTCGGCCTTGCAGACGTCCTTGGCGTTGGCCTTGAGGCCATCGCACTTGCTGCTGGCCGCCTTGTAGTCCGCATCCGCCTGCTTCGTGGCGGCGTCGTAGTCGGCTTTGGAGCCGGCCTGGGCGTAGGCGACGCCTGCCGGGGCGGCGAACATCATCGAACACATTGCTGCGGCAAGCCACTTTTTGGTCATCATGTCGTGCTCCTTTTCTTGGTGGATCCTTTGGACGGAACCCTGTTCTAGCCACACGCTGCATCACACTCGCTGCGTCATGGCCACGCTGTACTTGCAGGTTACGTTTCCCCACCAGATCGAAGCAGAAGACCGCTGCTGAAATGTACGTAAGACAATTCCGACACTTCACATTTTTATTCAGTGGCGATGGAATAAAGTCGGGCATGGCGGGAATAAGCGCCCATGCCGTTCGTCTTACGCTGCAAGCGGTACAAGAACTTTTCCGGACACTCGCCATGAGCCAGACCTTGACCGACGACGCCCTGCGCGAAGTCATTCCGCGCCTGCGTCGCTTCGCCCTCACGCTGACCCGGCAGGAGGCGAGCGCCGACGACCTGGTGCAGGCGTGCCTGGAGCGCGCGCTGTCGCGCGGCGCCGCCCGCCACCACGACGGCGACCTGCGCGCATGGTTGTTCACAATCCTGTACCGCCAGTTCCTCGACGGCCAGCGCCGCGCCAAGCGCTACGCCGGCGTGCTGGCGCTGTTCGGCGTGGGTGACGATGCCGACATGGCGCCCTCCACCGAGGACGTGGTGCTGGCCCGCTCCGCGCTGCAAGCCTTCAACCACCTGCCGGCCGAGCAGCGTGCGCTGCTCACGCTGATCACCGTGGAGGGCCTGACCTACCAGGAAGCCGCCGATACGCTGGGCGTGGCCATCGGCACCATCATGTCCAGGCTGTCGCGCGCCCGCAAAGCCATGCGCGACATGACCGAAGGCCAACCCGCCCGTCCCACCGTCCAGGTCCTGAAATGACCATCCACAAGACGACCCAACACTCCCTGATGCCCGCCGACGCCGAACTCCACGCCTATGTGGATGGCGAACTCGACACTGCGCGCCGCGCCCAGATCGACGCGCTGCTGCCCACGCACCCGGACCTCGCCCGCCAGATCGACGCCATCCGGGCCGCCGCCCAGCAACTGCGCGCGAGCCTGCCGGAGCCCTCCCCGGCGGACACCCCGGCGCGGCTCGACCCCTTCCGCATCCGCCGCACCCTGCGCGACCGCGCGCAGCGCCGCATGGCCGTGGCCGCCTCGCTGGTGATGGCGCTCGGCATCGGCGGCGTGGGCGGCTGGCAGACCCGCGAACTCGCCATGCGCCAGAACTATCTGCCGATGGCCGACGCCGTGCAGGCCTACCGCATGTTCGCGGCCAGCGAGGGGCCGCAGGTGGTGGATGTGAGCGCGACCGATCCGCGCGCGCTCCAGTCCTGGCTCGACCGTCACTTCGTCCAGCCCGCCCCGCTGCCCGATTTCACCCAGTACGGCTTCCGGCCCGCCGGCGGGCGGCTGATGCCGACCGAGCAGGGCACGGCGGCGATGGTCCTGTACCGCAACGACCAGGGCCAGACCATCGTCTATTACGTACGGCCGCCGGGCAACCTGCTGCGCTTCGGCAACGGCAACCGGCAGGACGGCAACCTGCTGGCGCAGTACTGGCGGCAGGGCCGCTACTCCTATGCGGTGGTCAGCCCCACCGATACGCCGGTGACGCGCACGCTTCAGCAGGCGATCGAACCGTCACGCCGCGATGCCACCTAAATAGATAGCTCGATTCCCCGCTTGACGGGGCGCGCCATGCTCAATATTCTTTTTATGAACCTGTCGTTCATATTTGAACATTTCATTGAGCAACCGGCCGACGCGTAACGCATCGGCCACAAGACGGAGCGCCCCCATGGTTTCAGGAAAGATCGGCATCAACGGTGCCGGCATTGGCGGACTGGCCGCCGCCATCGCCCTGCGCAAGCTCGGCATGGATGTCGTGGTCTACGAGCAGGCGGCGCGGTTCGCACGTGTCGGCGCGGACATCAATCTCACGCCGAACGCGGTGCGCGCGCTGGACGGCCTGGGCGTGGGCGCCGCGCTGCGCGAAACGGCGGCCCGGCCCACGCACCGCATCAGCCGCACCTGGGACACCGGCGCGGAAACCTCCCGCCTCGCCATGTCGGACGAAGCCGAGCAGCGCTACGGTGCGCCGCAGCTCACCATGCACCGGGGCGACCTGATGGCCGCGCTGGAAGCCGCCGTGCCGGGCGCCTGCGTGCGGCTGGCGCATAAGGCCACCCACGTCGCGCCGAAGGACGGCGGGCGCGGCGCCACGCTGCGCTTCGCCAACGGCAATACCGAGGAGGTGGACGTGCTGATCGGCGCCGATGGCATCCACTCGATCGTCCGCACGGCCCTGCTGGGCGAGGAACACCCGATCTTCACCGGCGTGGTGGCCTACCGCGCCGTGGTGCCGGCGGAGAAGCTGGCCGGCGTGCCGAACCTCGGCGCCTTCACCAAGTGGTGGGGGCCCGAGCCGACCAGCCAGATCGTGACCTTCCCGCTCAATCGTGGCCGCGAGATCTTCGTGTTCGCCACCGTGGCGCAGGACAGCTGGCGCAACGAGTCCTGGACCACGCCGGGCCGGGTCGAGGACCTGCGCGCCGCCTACGCCGGCTTCCATCCCGATGCCCGCGCGCTGCTCGACGCCTGCGACGACGTGCTGATCTCCGCGCTGTACGTGCGCGACCCGCTGCCGTCCTGGTCGACCGGCCATATTGCGCTGATGGGCGATGCCTGCCATCCGATGATGCCGTTCATGGCGCAGGGCGCCGGCATGGCCATCGAGGACGGCGTGGTGCTGGCGCGCTGCCTGGCCGAGGCCAGCGACGACACCATCCCCGAGGCGCTGGCGCGCTACCAGGCGGCCCGCCATGACCGCACCAGCCGCATCCAGATCGGCTCGCGCGGCAACGAGTGGCTCAAGGCCGGCGGCAACGCGGACTGGGTGTACGATTACAACGCCTGGAACGTGGCGCTCGGCTGATCCTGCCTGCACCCGTTCCGTTTTTCTTTTCCACGTGCCGATGCCCAAGACCGCCGCGCCAGACGACTCCCTCGACAACCCCAATGCGTTCGATAGCGACGATGCCAGCGGCGGGTCGCAGGCGCTCGTGACCCCGGTCATGCGCGGCCTGCGGCTGCTGCGCTTCATTGCCGAAGGCGGCTCGACGGCCAATCTGAGCGAGGTGGGCCGGCGCATCGACGTGAACCGCGTGACGGTGATGCGCCTGCTGGCCACGCTGGAGCACGAGGGCATGGTCGAGCGGCTGCCGCAGGGCGGGCACACGGTGGGGTTCTCGTTCCTGAAGCTGGCGTCACGCGTGCTGGCGGCGAACGACCTCACCACCTTCGCGCGGCGCGTGCTGGCGCAGCTGAGCGGCTCACTGCAACTGTCGGCCTATCTGGCGGTACCGGACGGCGGCCACGTGCTCTACCTGCTGCGGGACATGCCCAACACCGGGCTGGTCAGCAACATCCAGGTCGGCAGCCGCGTGCCGGCGCACCTGACCACGCCGGGACGGATGCTGATTGCGCACCTGTCGCCCGAGGCGCTGCGCGAGCGGCTGGGCGATGACCCCCTGCCCACCGTGACCGGCCAGAGCCCCGCCACGCACGCCCGGCTGGCGGAGATCCTCGGCGCGGACCTGGAGCGCGGCTGCGCGTGGAGCTTCTCGGCCTTCGAGCCGGGCATCGACGCCTGCGCCGCGCCGGTGATGGATGCCACGGGCGACGTGATCGCCGCGATCAGCGTGGCCGGCCCGCAGCAGCGCTTCGAAGCGGACGGCACGCTGCGCGAACGGGTGGAAAAGGAAGTGAAAGCGGCAGCGAAGGACCTGTCGGCGCTGCTGGGGTATCGGGCGGGCAAGCGCTAAACGGCTTCGGGATACGCCGCCCCTCTCCCCCGGCCCCTCTCCCGCTAGCGGGCCACCGTCAAGCCTCCAGCTTCATCGGCATCGACCTGCGCCGGGCCTTGGTCGCCAAGTACAGCGCGTGCGCCACGGCGGGCGCCACCGGGCCGAGCGACACCTCGCCGCAGCCCTGCGGGGGCCGGTCGCTCGGCACGATCACCACGTCGATCTTCGGCATCTCCGCCAGTTGCAGCAGCGGATAGTCGTGGAAGTTGCTCTGCTGCACCACGCCCGCCTTGAACGTGATCTCGCTCTTGAGCGTGTTGGTCAGCGCAAAGCCGATGCCGCCCTCGATGTTGGCGCGGATCAGGTTCGGGTTGATCGCCCGTCCGCACTCCACCGCACAGACCACGCGCCGCACCCGGAACGCCTTGCCGCTGCGCTCCAGCTCCAGCGCCATCGCCACATAGGTCTGGAACGCCTCGCCCCGCCCCGTGTAGAGGTTGAACGTGAACCCGCGCGACACCCCGGGCGCCGGCTTGCGGTCCCAGTTCGCCGCCTTGGCCGCCGCGTCCAGCACCCGCAGCGCCAGCGGGTTGTGCGCCAGCAGCGCGCGGCGGTAGCGGTACGGGTCCATGCCGGCCGCGTCGGCCATCTCGTTGACGAAGCTCTCCAGCATGAAGATGCTCGACGTGGAGCCCACGCTGCGCATGAAGCTGACCGGAATCGGCTGCTTCACGTCGATCATGTCGACCTTCAGGTTGGGCACGCGGTAGACGCAGTCGTAGAGCGCTTCCAGCATGGTCTCGTCCCAGCCGCCCTGCTTGGCCATGCGCTCGGCCTTGATCACGCCGTAGAGCGACTGGCCGGTCAGCCGGGCATGCAGCGCGCGCGGCAGGCCCTTGTCGTCGAGCACGGCGCGGAAGCGCCCCGACACCCCGGGCCGGTAGAAGCCATGGCGGATGTCGTCCTCGCGCGAGCGGATGACCTTGACCGGCTTGCCCACCGCCGCCGAGGCGCGCGCCGCGTGCACCACGAAGTCCGGCAGGAACTTGCGCCCGAAGCTGCCGCCAAGGAAGGTGGTGTGGACGATGATCGTCTCGGGCTTGCGCTGGTAGAGCTTGCCGAGCGCGTTGCGCACGAAGTCCTGGCCCTGGATCGGCCCCCAGACCTCGATGGCGTCCTCGCGCACGTGCACGGTGGCGTTCACCGACTCCATCGTGGCGTGGACGATGTACGGCGTGTGGTAATCGGCCTCGACGAGCTTGCCGCCGGCGGCCAGCACCGCGTCCGGGTCGCCCAGCTGCGTCGCCACCACGGCCTCGGGGGCGCCGAGCGCGGCCTGGCGCGCGGCCAGGATCTGGTCGCTGTCGAGCGACCTGGCCGGGCCGGGATCGACCTCCAGCTCCAGCGCATCGGCGCCCTTCTTGGCGAGCCAGTAGCTCGTGGCGACCACGATGGCCGCGTCCGGCGCCTGCACCACGGCCTGCACGCCCGGCATGGCCTTGACGGCTTCGGCGTTGCGCAGGCCGGTGACCTTGCCCGTCACGGTGGGGGCGAACTTCAGCGCGCCGTACAGCATGCCCGGCACCTTCACGTCGATGCCGAATTCGGCGGACCCGTCGACCTTGGCCGGGGTGTCCAGCCGCTGCAGGTCCTTGCCGATCAACTGGTGCGCGGCTTCGTTCTTGAGGCGCGGCGTGGGGTTCAGCGGCAGCTTCGCCGCCTCTTCGGCCAGCTCGCCATAGCTGAACGAGCGGCCCGTGGCGCCGTGATAGACGCGACCTTTCTCCGTGTAGCACTGGCCCGGGCGCACCTGCAGGCGCTTGGCGGCGGTCATCACCAGTACCTCGCGCGCCTGGGCGCCGGCAATGCGCAGCCGCTGGTAGAACAGCGTGGCGGACATCGACGCGCCAACGAACTGCTGCGGCTCCTCGTACGCGGCGCCGGTGCGGTAGGCGTCCCGGCCGGTGACGAAGGTCACGGCCACCTGCTGCCAGTCGGCGTCCAGTTCATCGGCCAGCACCTGCGGCATGCCGGTATAGACGCCCTGCCCGCACTCGCACTGCGACAGCCCGAGCGTGATCTTGCCGTTCGGCTCGATCCAGATCCAGTCCGTGATCTCATGCGTGCCGTGCGGGCCGCTGTCCACGGTGCGGGAGGCCAGCGCCGGCAGCGGAATGCAAAGCGCGCCGGCCAGCGCCATGCCGCCCTTCAGGAAGCCGCGCCGCGCGGGGCTGGCGATGGGGTTACTTTGCGGCAGCATGAACGGCCTCCCGGATGCGGTGGTAGGTGGCGCAACGGCACAGGTTGCTGACCGAGGCGTCGATCTCCTTGTCGGTGGGGTGCGGATTCTGCTTGAGCAGCGCCGTCACCGCCATGACCATGCCGGACTGGCAGTAGCCGCACTGCGGCACGTCCTTGGCGATCCACGCCTGCTGCACCTTGGACGAGCGGTCCGGCGAGAGCCCTTCGATGGTGGTGACCTTGCGGCCCGCCACGCTGGAGACCGGCGTCACGCACGACCGCTGCGCGTTGCCATCCACATGCACGGTGCAGGCGCCGCATGCGCCGATGCCGCAGCCGTACTTGGTGCCGGTCAGGCCGGCGTCATCGCGAATCACCCACAGCAGCGGCGTATCGCCGTCGCCGTCGAAGCGGGTCGCTTTTCCGTTCAACACAAAATCCATGATTGCCCTCGCTCGTGCAAGAAGTCACGCTGAAATGACGGCCGCAGGCCACCCTGCACGGCGCAGGGTGCGGCCAGGTACGACTGGGTTGGAAACTCGGAGAGGGGCGTCTGAGGGACGCCCGGAGGCTATTCCGCCGTGATGTGGTACGTGCGGATCAGCGTGGCCCACGCCGCGGTGTCGTCGCGGATGCGCGCGGCCAGGGCGTCGGGGGTGCTGGCCACGGGCTCGAGGCCCTGGCGCTTCAGGTCATCGCGCACGCTCGCGGTGGCGAACAGCGTGCGCACATCGGCGGCCAGCGCATCGGCCAGCGGCTGGGGCGTGGCGGACGGCACCAGCAGGGCGTACCAGGAACTGACGTCGATGCCGGGCATGCCCTGCTCGGCCAGCGACGGCACGTCCGGCGCCGCCGGGGAGCGCTTCGACTGGGTGACGGCCAGCGCGCGCAGCGCGCCGGACTGGATGAACGGCGCCAGCGTGGGCCACGTGCCGAACAGCACGGGCACCTGCCCGCCCACCACATCGGTCACGGCCTGGGTGGTGCCTTTGTAAGGGACATGAAGCATGGTCACGCCGGCCTTGTTGCGGAACAGCTCGCCGGCCAGATGCAGGCCGCTGCCGACGCCGGGACTGGCGTAGCCGAGCGGCGACTTCGCTTGATCCGCCTGCTTCGCCAGCGCGATCAGTTCCGGCACGGTGCGCGCCTTCACCGCCGGGTTCACAGCCAGCACGTTGGGCGAGCTGGCCAGCAGCGAGACGGGCCGGAAATCGCGCGTGACCTGATAGGACAGCGCGGGGAACAGCGTGGGGTTGATGGTCAGGTTGCCGGCCGGCACCACCAGCCAGGTGCAGCCATCGCCCGCCGCACGGCGCACCGCGTCGATGCCGATATTGCCGTTGGCGCCGGGCTTGTTGTCGACGACCATCGTGGCGGCCTTGCGGTGGGGTAGCTGCTGGGGCCCCTGCGACAGCGTGCGTGCAAGCTGGTCGGCCGGGCCGCCGGCCGGGAACGGCACCACGATCCGCACTGTGTGACAGGCCGGGGCGGCCTGTGCCATACCCGCTGCCCCCATCGCCACCATCGGCAGCACTGCCGCCATCCCCATCCACCGTGCTTTCCTCATGCCAGCCCCGTTCCTTCCGTGATTTCGCCATCCGCCGGGGCGTCAGCCCGGCGTCATTCGTTGGCCACCCTGCCCTGCAGGGTCGGCCGGTAATCCAGCAGGCGCGACAGTTCCCCTGCCGCCTCGCGCACCTTCTCGACCATCGAATCGAGCAGCGCCGGATCGATCCGGGCTGCCGGGATGGTCGCCCCCAGCGCGGCCACCACGCGCGTGGTGCGGTCACGCACCGGCGCGGCGATGGTCGAGATGCTGGCCTCGAAGAAGCCTTCGTGCAGCACGTAGCCGCGCTGGCGGTCACGCTGCACCATCTCGTACAGCTCTTCCACGGTGCGCGGCGTGCTGTCCGAGTACACCTCCAGCCGTGGCTCCGGATACAGCTCCCGCAGCGCCTCCAGCGAGAGGTCTTCCAGCAGCACGCGTCCCAGCACCGTGGCATGCGCCGGCAGGCGGGTGCCCACGTTCACCGTGCTGGTGAACGGCCGCGCCGCCACCGACTTGGCCACGTACACGATCGACCGGCCATCCCGCACCACCAGGTTGCACGGGTAGTGGATGTCGTCGCGCAGGCGGTCCAGCAACGGCCGGCCCAGTTCGGTCAGCTCCAGCGAGGCCAGGTAGTCGAAGCCCAGCCGCAGCACCGCCATGCCGAGGCGGAACTCGCGCCCGCCGTCGGTCCGTTCCACGAAGCCCATCATCTCCAGCGTGGCCAGCAGCCGGAACACCGTCGAGCGCGGCACCTTCAGCCGCCGCGCCAGTTCCGCAGCCGACAGCGTGCGGTCCTTGCTGCTGAACTCGCCCAACAGCCTGAGCCCGCGTTCGAGCCCCGGCACGATGTACTTATCTTGTGTGTCCTGTACTTCCTGCTGCGTTTCCTGCTGCGTTTCCTCTCTGGGAAGGTCCTGGTTCATGGTCTCTCTCTGCGTAGCGTTCGGTCCTGCCGCCGGCTTTTCGCACTTCAGCCGGCTGGCAACGGATCCGTATAACATGCGGCGTCGCGCACAGCACGAGCCCCCGCACGTCTCCACTCCGAACCCTAGCAGATATGTTTTATCTATGAAACCCGGATTCACATCAGGAACGAATTCAGATTAGGGCGACTTTGTTGATGACTCAACTTAAGTTAATCCCGGATTGACATAGCCCTTGTGATCTGTCGTGTTTTGCTGCGTGGCACAAAGTTGCGGGCCCCGCCAGCTGTGAGACAATCGCCGCCGGTTTCCGGCCGTCTTGCGGCATCCCGCGACATTCCGCGGCATCCTTTCCCGCCTTCCACTTCGCCATGTCCAGCCCCACCTCCGCACACGAACAAGCCACTCCGGCCGCAGATCCCTGGTCCCAACTCGACGAGGCGGGCACAGGACTGACCGTCAACGACTTCCTGACGACGATGTTGAGCCAGCTAGTGACGGCGCTGCGCAGCAGCGTGACCGAGCCGTACGCCACGCAGTTCGAACTGACCGTGCCGGAATGGCGCATGCTGGCGCTGCTGGCGCATGGCAAGGAGCTGTCCTTCGCGGAGATGGTCAAGCAGTCCACCTCGGACAAGGCGCTGGTCAGCCGCACGCTGCGGCTGCTGGAGGACCGGGGGCTCGTCACACTGGAGTCGGAAGGCAGCACGCCGCGCCGGCGCCTGATCTGCCGCATCACGCCCGCTGGCGAGGCGCTCCATGCGCAGGTGATTCCGCTGGCGCAGCGCGGGCAGGCATCGGTGATCCGCCTGCTGACGCCCGAGGAGCGCCACGGCCTGTACACGGGCCTGCGCAAGCTGCACGGCATCTGCACCGGCGCCGGCCGCGACTGACCCCCTTCAGCGTTGCCGAGGCTAGGCCTCCAGCGCCTCCAGCACCTGACCCTTGGTCTCGATGCCGAGGAAGAACACCGTCACGGCGGCCACTAGCGGCACCACAGCCAGCCCGTAGAACGCCAGGCTCAGGTTGCCGCTGCCGATGGTGCTGGCGATCAGCCCCGGGGCGAAGATCGCCGAGATCTTGAGCCACGCGCCGCCCAGCCCGCAGCCCATGGCGCGGATGCTGGTGGGGTACAGCTCCGGCGTGTAGACATAGGCCGTGATGAAGCCGCAGGCCAGGAAGCCCATCGCCAGCGCGCAGAACGTGGCCACCACGTAGACCGTGGAGGCGTGGAACACGCCCGCCAGCACCAGCGACACCGCGCACAGCACGAAGGACACATTGATCACCGGCTTGCGGCCCACCTTGTCCACCACCATCGCGCAGATCAGCGACCCGACCACGCCCAGCACCGAGGCGCCCGCCGCGAGGTTCAGCGCCAGTTGCAGCGGCGCGTGGTAGACGGTCTTGTAGACCGTGGGCAGCCACGTCGACAGCCCGTACTGGATGAAACCGCAGGTCGCCCACAGCATCCACACAGCCAGCGTGCGGCCGATATAGACGCGGCCGACGAGGTCGCGCACGCGGCGGCGCGGGTGGCGGGCCGCCATGGCGTCGAACGCCGAGGTATCGCCCACTGGTGGTAGCGGCTGCTTGGCGCGGGCCTCGAAGGCGCTCAGCGCCGCGTCGGCCTCGCCCAGCCGGCCCTTCTCCGCCAGCCAGCGCGGCGACTCGGGAATCAGCTTGCGCAGCACGAAGAACAGCACGATCGGCACCCCGCCCAGGAAGTACATCACCTCCCAGCCGTAGCGCGGCACCAGGAAGGCGCCCATCGCGTTGGACACCATCAGCCCGATCGGGAACACCACCTCGTACAGCAGCACGAAGCGGCCCCGGCCATGCGCGCGGGTGACCTCGTTGATATAGGTGGCCGCCACCGGCAGTTCGCCGCCCAGCCCCAGCCCCTGGATGATGCGCAGCAGCGCGAAAATCTCGAACGACGGCGCGAAGCCGCAGGCAATGCTCATCAGGCCGATGATGCCCGCGCTCCAGCCCACCGAACGCAGCCGGCCAAAGCGCTCGGCCAGCGCCGGGAACAGCAGCGCGCCGACCAGCTGGCCCACCGAGGGCGCCGCGATCAGGAAGCCGATCTGGCCCGGCGTGAGCGACCAGTTGGCGATCAGCAGCGGCAGCGTGGCCGCGATGGCGATCACGTCGAAGCCGTCGAAGAAGGTGGCGAGGCCGATCAGCAGCCGGGCGCGGATATGCATCGCGTTGCCGGGCATCCGCTCGATACGGGCGATGATCTGGCCGCGCGTAACGGCGCGGGGGTTGGCCTGGGGGTGTGCGGGGGCCGTGGCGCTGGCTGATGCCGCGCCGTCTACGCTATCGATATACATCGGTGGGGGTTTCCTCGGCGGCTCAGAGATCCAGCACGAGCCGCTGGCCCTTGCATCCGGATACGCACACCATCATGGTGTTGTTGGCGGCGCGCTCGCTGTTGCTGAGCACGCTGTCGCGGTGGTCAGGGCAGCCGTCGAGCACGGCGGTCTCGCACGAGCCGCACACGCCCTCCCGGCAGCTGTACTCCATTGCCACGCCGGCTTCCAGCAGGGCATCGAGCAGCGACTTGCCGGACGGCACGCGCACGTTGGCACCCGTGCGTTGCAGCGTGACGCTGTACTCGCCCTCCTGCACCGCCTCGGTGGCCGGGTCGGCGGCAAAGCGCTCGATGTGGACGTTGGCGTAGCCGTGGGCCGCGCAGGCCGCCTCGAAGGCGTTGAGCATCGGGCCGGGGCCGCAGCAGTAGAAGTGCGTGCCGGCCTCCTGCCCGGCCAGCATCGCCTGGAGGTCCGGCGGCGCGCCCTGCTCGTCATCGAAATGGAAGCGCACGGCGTCGCCATAGGCCGACAGGGTGTCGACGAAGGCCGCCTCCTCCCGCGAACGGGCGCAGTACACCAGCGTGAACGCCCGGCCAAGCTCGGCCAGCCGGCGCGCCATGCAGACGATGGGCGTGACGCCAATGCCGCCGGCCACCAGCACCGTGTGCGCGGCGTCCTCGTCCAGCGCGAAGTGGTTGCGCGGCGTCGCCACGGTGAGCGTGCTGCCCACGCGCAGCTGCTCGTGCACGAAGCGCGAGCCGCCCCGGCTGTTGCGGTCCTGCAGCACGCCCACGGTGTAGCGGTCGCGCGCCTCGGGCGCACCGCACAGCGAATAGCTGCGCACCAGGCCGTTGGCCAGGTGGAGGTCGATATGCGCGCCCGGGCTGAACTCGGGCAAGGTGGCGCCGCTGGGGTCGCGCAGCTCGATGCTGACCACACCGCGCGCCTCGAACCGCATGGCCTGCACGCGCATCGTCAGGGATTGACTGGCACTCATGACTGCTTCCTTCTCAATGCTTGCCTCGCCAGAGGCAACAGCGACTTCAACACCGATTCAACGCTTTTCCGTGAGGAACTTGCCCTGCGGGCCGCCGGCGTTCTTCTGCCGGCGCGTATTGCCGTCGATGCCACCCTCGATGGCCCATTCGGCGAACACGGTCGGGCCCGGCTCGAACGCGCGCGGCTCCCAGTGGGCGTCGAGCTGGTCCTCGTCGGCGTAGTACTCGATCAGGCCGCCGGCCGGATTCTTGAAGTACCAGAAGTAGGCGGACGAGATCGGGTGGCGGCCCGGGCCGAGCTGGGTGTCCCAGCCCGTGCGGGACATGTGCATGCCGCCGCCGAAGACCTCGTGGATGTCCCGCACCGTGAAGGCGACGTGGTTCAGGCCGCGCTTGGGCTGCGGCAGCTGCAGCAGGAACAGGTCGTGGTGGCCGCCCTCGGCCGCGCAGCGCAGGAAGGCGCCGCGTTCCGGATAGTTGTCCGACTGCACGAAGCCGAACTTCTCCACATAGAAGCGCTCGGTGGCCTTCACGTCCGTGACGAAGAACACCACGTGGCCCACCTCGATCGGCGCGGCGCGCTCGTAGACCGGGCTGCGCTGGTTCAGGCGCGGCTTGTCGTTCCACGTGTTCATCGCCGCGCATTCCACCTCCACCTCGCGCTTGCGCGAGACCTGGAAGCGCACGGCCAGCCCGTTCGGGTCGGTGCAGCCCACGCGCGCGCCGTCCTGCTGGCGCACGAAGGTCGGCTCGGCGCCGATGGCGTCGGCAATCGCCTCCAGCGACGCCTGGTCCGCCACGCCCCACACCACCTCGCGCAGCGTGGGGCCGTCCTCGATGGCCGGCGCCAGCGCCGGATCGGCGATCTTGCGCACCAGCACGCGGCAGCCGTTCAGCGTTTCGAAGTCCAGCGCCTCGGCGTCGTCGCGCTTGACCGTGAGGCCCCAGTCGCTGAAGAAGCCTCGGCACGCGTCGAAGTCGTCGGCGCCGTAGGTGATTTCGTCGATTCCCAATACCTTCATCTTGCTTCTCCGTCCTGCCGGTTGATACCCGGGCTCAGTTGGCCCACGGCAGCGGTTGTTCGTTCAGGCCCCAGTACACGGCCTTCTGTTCCATGTATTGCAGGATGCCCAGTCGTCCCTTCTCGCGGCCCAGGCCGCTGTCCCGCCAGCCGCCGAACGGCGTCGAGATCGAGAACTGCTTGTAGGTGTTGATCCACACGTTCCCGGCTTGCACGGATCGTGCCACCCGCCAGGCGCGCTTGTAGTCGCGCGTCCAGATGCCGGCGGCCAGGGCGTAGATGCTGTCGTTGGCCTGGGCGATCAGGTCGTCCTCGTCGTCGAACGGCATCGCCACCAGCACCGGCCCGAAGATCTCCTCCTGGCAGATGCGCGCGTGGTTATCGAGCCCTTCGATGATGGTCGGCATGTAGAAGTAGCCGTTGGCCAGCCCCGCCACGTCCGGGCGCATGCCGCCCGTGCGCAGCTGGCCGCCGTCTTCCACGCCCATCGCCACGTAGGACTCGATACTGTCGCGGTGCCGGTCGGTGATCAGCGGGCCCATCTGGGTGCGTTCGTCGGCCGGATCGCCCACGCGCAGCCTGGCGGCGGCGGCGGCCAGACGGTCCATGAACGGCTCGTACTGCGCGCGTGCCACGAACAGGCGCGAGCCGGCGATGCACGATTCGCCCGACGAACTGAAGATGCCGTACAGCACGCCGTTCACCGCGTGGTCCAGGTCGGCGTCGTCGAAAATCATGGTCGGCGACTTGCCGCCCAGTTCCAGCGACACCGGCATCATCTTGTCCGCGGCGATGTGGGCGATGTGCTTGCCCGTGGTGGTGCCGCCCGTGAACGACACGCGGCGCACCAGCGGATGCTTGGTGATGGCGTCGCCGATCACCGAGCCCTTGCCCGGCAGCACGCTGATCAGGCCCCGGGGCACGCCAGCTTCCTCGCAGATCGCGGCCAGTTCCAGCGCCATCAGCGGCGTTACCTCGGCCGGCTTGACCACCACGGCGTTGCCGGCGGCCAGCGCGGGCGCCATCTTCTGTGCCTCGCTGGCAATCGGCGAATTCCACGGCGTGATGGCGGCCACCACGCCCATCGGCTCGTAGACGCTCATGGTCAGGCAGTCGCCCCGCTGCGGCGTGATGGATTCCTCCATGGTTTCGCAGGCGGCGGCGAAGAACTGGAACGTGCCGGCGGCGCTGGCGACGAGCGCACGCGTCTCGCTGATCGGCTTGCCATTGTCCAGGCGCTGGCGCTGGGCCAGCGGCTCGGCGCGCGCGCGGATCATCTCGGCCACGCGGTACAGCACGGCGGCGCGCTCATGCGGCTTGCGCTGCGCCCAGCCGCTGGTCAGGAAGGCGCGATGGGCGCCCTGCACGGCTTCTTCCACATCGGCCAGGCTGGCCGCGTTCAGTTCGGCCACGACTTCGCCGGTGGCGGGGTAGCGCGTGGCGTAGCGGTCGCCCGAACCCAGGCGCCAGGCGCCGGCGATGCAGATCGGGAGGACTTGTTGTGTGCTCATGTCAGATTCACTTCAGATCGACACCGCGTGGGCGCGGTTGCCGAGGGCGCGCACCACGCTGAACACGGTCAGCGCGGACGTCTTGGGATTGGCCGCGAGCGGCTTGCCGCGCATGGTCAGCTCGAAGCCGCCAAACGCGCCGCGTGCTTCCACGTGGTGGACGTTCTCCTCCGCGTGCGGATCGGCCAGCAGCTTGACCGACGTGCGGTCCAGGCCGAGCCCGGCCAGCGAGACCGTGGCGGCCACGTTGGCGTTCTTCGGATAGAGTCGCGCGGCGTCGCGCGCGGTGCCTTCGAAGATCACCGTGGCTTCGGTCAGGGCGTCGAGGTCGAACAGGTCGGCCGCCGGCGTGCCGGCCCAGGCGCGGGCCGGCTTGCGGCCGGTGTAGATGACTTCGTCCAGACCGCCCACGCGGGCGGCAGCCAGCGCGTCGATGGCGCCGATGGCGCCCGACAGGAGCTGCACCTGCGTGTTGCCACGGCGGGCTGCCGCCTCCAGGCGCTCGGCCATGCCCGGCTCGGACAGCGCGCCGACTGACACCACCATGCACGGAATGCCACGCTCCAGCGCCGGCACGATATGCTCCTCCAGCGCGCGATGGCCCGCACACTCCACGAGCAGGTCCGGGCGACGGTCGCCATCGGCCAGCCCGGTGGCCACGCGCACATTGGGCGCCAGCGCCGACAGCGCGCCGCGTGCCGCGTCCATCGTGCCCGCCGGCACGATCACGACGTCGAACACGACATCCGGATCCGACTTCAGCAGTTCCAGCACGCCGCGGCCAATCGCCCCGCAACCCACCATGGACACATGCAGCATGGACGTTCTCCTGGTTGGCTTAAGCCGCCGCCGCAGCGGCTGCTGCCGCCGGGGTCGATACGGGGCTGGAAGTCGGGCTTGCAATCGGCTGCTGCTTGTTGACCGGCGGGCCGGCGAACACGGTCTTGAAGCTGCCGATGGACAGCATGTCGATTTCCAGCAGGAACGGGCCCGGCTCGACCGTGGCCTCTTCCAGCGCCGCGCCGATGTCGGCGAGGTTGCTCACACGGCGGTGACGCAGCGCGAGCGACTTCGAGAGCTGGGCGTAGTCCGGCGTGTGCAGGTCCACGTAGTGGCGGCGACCGCCGTACTGCGCGTCCTGGATGTTCTTGATCACGCCGTAGCCCTTGTCGTTCATCAGCACGATGACCATGTCGGCACGCTCCTGCACCGCCGTGGCGAGTTCGCCCAGGTTCAGGATGAACCCGCCATCCCCGGCCAGCGTGAAGGTCTTCTTGCCCGAAGCCGTGGCCGCCGCGCCGATGGCGGCGCCGATGCCCATGGCCAGGCCCTGGCCGATACCGCCGCCGAGCGCGTGCACGCCGGCGCGGGAATCGAAAATCTGCAGGTGACGGTTGCCCCAGGTGCTGTTGGACACCGTGACGTCGCGCACCCAGTTGAAGTTGCGGCCCACCGCCTGCTGGAGCGCCTGCACCAGCGCGCTGTACGGGCCGAGGCCGTCCACCAGCGCGCCCACGGCCACGTCGTGGGCACGGCGCAGGTCGGCGGCGAAACTGGCGTCCACTTTCAGGCGGCCTTCAAGCCGATCGGCGAGGCCATCCAGCGCCAGGGCGGCGTCGCCGCTGACGAAGTGGTCGCTCTGGTAGCAGCGACCTTCCGAGGCCGGATCGGCGTCGATACGCAGCAGCGGGCGCGGCAGCTTCAGCTCGTACTTCAGGGTTTCATTGCCGCGCAGGCGCGAGCCGACCACCAGCATCGCATCGCACGTCTGGTAGAAGGTTTCGATGGGCTTGTGGAGGTTGTAGGCGCCCAGCGAGCGCGGATCGTCCTCCGCCACGATGCCGCGACCCTGCGTGGAGGTGACCACGCCAAACCCCATGTCCAGCAGGCGCTTGACCTGCTGGCTGGCGTGGCGCGCGCCGCCGCCGAGCCACAGCATCGGCCGGCGGGCCTTGGCGAGTTGGTCGGCCAGCGCGTCGAGCGCATGGGCCGAGGGCTGGTGCTGCGGCACCGGCAGCGGTTGCAGGTCGGCCGGCATAGGGATCAGCGCGGCCTGGATGTCGATGGGGATTTCCACGCTGACCGGGCCGGTCGGCGCCGTCAGCGCGGTCTGCACGGCCAGCTTGATGGTCGAGAGCGCGGTGTCGGCGCTGCGGATGCGGAAGGCGGCCTTCGACACGGCCTTCAGCATGGTGAGCTGGTCCGGGGCCTCGTGGATATAGGCGAGGCTCTGGTCCAGGTACGGCGTTTCGATCTGGCCGGTGATGTGGAGCATCGGCGTGCCGGCCGTCAGGGCCTCGACCATCGCGCCGGCGGCATTGCCCGCCGCCGTGCCCGTGCTGGTCAGGCACACGCCCAGGCCACCCGTGGTGCGGGCGTAGGCATCGGCCATATTGGTGCCGCCCGCTTCGCCGCGCGCCGGCACGAAGCGGATCTTGCCGCGCTCGCCCATCGCGTCGAGGATGGGCATGTTGTGGATCGAAATCACGCCGAAGGCAGCCTTGACGCCGCACTGTTCGAGGAAGGCCGCGATGGCGCAGCCCACGGTGACTTGTTGTTGTTCGTTACGCATGACGGGAGAGTCCTCCGGAAATATCGATGTGGCTGCCCGTGGTGTACGAAGACAACGGCGAGGCAAGGAACAGGATGGCGCGCGCGGCTTCCTGCGGCAGGCCGAGACGGCCCAGTTGGATGTTCTTCTGGCGGGCCAGACGCGCGGTCCACGCGGTCCAGTCCAGGTGGCGGTCTTCCTCCGGGCGCGCGTCGAAGCGGCGGCGCCACTGGCCGGACTCGACGAGCCCGATCAGGATGCCGTTCACGCGCACGCCGCGCGGCGCGAATTCGGTGGCCAGCGAGCGCACGAGGTTGTGCACGCCGGCGCGCGCCGCCGAGGTGGCGACCATGTGCGGCTCCGGCTGGGTAGCCAGCAGCGAGTTCACGCAGACCACGGCGCCCTGCCCCGACTGCTCGAGTTGCGGCAGGAAGGCGCGGGTCGGGTGGATCACGGAGAAGAACTTCAGTTGCAGCTCCTCCATCCAGGCGGCGTCCTCGGTGCTGGCGAAGGTCGACACGCGGCCCTGGCCGGCGTTGTTGACCAGCATGTCCACCGGGCCGAGTTCGCGCGCCACGTCGGCGGCGAAGGCGTTGACCTGCGCAGCCTGCAGCACGTCGCACTGGGCCGCGTAGAGGCGGCAGCCGGTGAAACGCGCGCGCAGCGAGGCCTCGGCCTGGCGCAGGCGCCGTTCGTCACGGCCGCACATGGCCACGGCGGCGCCGGCTTCCAGCAACAGTTCGACGGTCGCCAGCCCGATGCCGGAGGACCCGCCGGTCACGACGGCCACTTTGCCGTCGAGTTGAATCATGGACATCGTCCTCACTCCCCTCTTTTGCTCATTCCCGATGTAAAGACACGACCTTGCCGTGCCCGTTGGCGCGATGCGGCCGGTAGTCCAGCAGCCGCGACAGCTCGCGCGCGGATTCCCTCACCCGCTCCACCATCAGCCCGAGCTGCTCCGGGTCGATGCGCGACGCCGGGATCGTGGCGCCCAGCGCGGCGGTGACCTTGCCGGTGCGGTCGCGCACCGGCGCGGCGATGGTGGAGATGCTGGCTTCGAAGAAGCCTTCGTGCAGCACGTAGCCGCGCGAGCGGTCTTGCTGCACCATCTCGAACAGCGCGTCCACGGTGCGTGGCGTGCTGTCCGAGTAGATCTGCAACTGCGGCTCCGGATAGATCTCGCGTAGCTGCGCCAGCGAGAGGTCTTCCAGCAGCACGCGCCCCAGCACGGTCGCATGCACCGGCAGGCGCGTGCCCACGTTGACATTGCTGGCGAACGGGCGCGACGCCGCCGACTTGGCGACGTAGACCACCGAGCGGCCATCGCGCACCACGAGGTTGCACGGGTACTCGATTTCATCGCGCAGCTTGTTCAGCAGCGGCGCGCCCAGTTCGGTCAGCTCCAGCGAGGCCAGGTAGTCGAAGCCGAGCCGGAGCACGGCCAGGCCCAGCCGGTATTCGCGGCCGCCGTCGGCACGCTCCACGTAGCCCGTGGCTTCCAGCGTCGCCAGCAGGCGGAACACCGTGGAGCGGGGCACGTCGAGCCGGCGCGCGAGGTCGGCCGCCGACAGCACGCGGTCACGCGCGCTGAACTCGGCCAGCAGGCGCAGGCCACGCTCCAGGCCGGGCACGATGTACCGGTCCTGGATCTCGGCGGGCAGTGGTTGGGTGCTCATGGCGGATGGCTGGATGGATCGACGATCGGCGCGGTTCAGCGCTTGACCTGGGTGAGCGGATGCTCGGGCGGGTACGTCGGCGTGATCGGCTTCCTGGCGCCGAGCATCACGCACATCAGCGCGTCTTCGTCGCCGATGTTGATTTCCTCGCGGTACACGCCCGGCGGCACCGACACGAGGTCGCGGTCGGTCAGGATGGTCTCGAAGCGCTCGCCGTCCTTCTCCAGGACCAGCTTGATCTTGCCGCGCAGGATGAAGAAGACCTCTTCCACATCGGTGTGCAGGTGCGACGGGCCTTCGTGGCCGGCCGGGATGATCATCGTGGAGAACGTGAAATGCTCCGACGGCACCGTGTTGGTGTCCGCGGCCACGCCGGTGCCGCCCGTACCGAGGTAGCGCATCTGGGCGCGGCGGTACTTCGGGTCGTAGTCGGCCTGGAACTTCAGGGCATCCCAGTCGTACCGGCGGGTGGAGAAGCGCGCCACGCGGCTTTCCATCCACTGGTCGAACGAGGCGTCGGCAGGTTGCTCCCAGCTACGCTTGATGTTTTCCTGTTGGGACATATCGCTCATTGGATCGGGTTCCTTGGTTTCAGTGCATGACAAAGCCGCCGTTCACGGCCAGGGTCTGGCCGGTGACGAAGCGGGAGAGGTCGGACAGCGCGAACAGCACGGCGCCGCAGACATCGTCGGGGACTTGCTCGCGCTGGAGCGCGCGCTGGTTGCGGTACAGGTCGTGGCGGTGCTGCGGCACGTATTCGGTGGCTTCCACCAGCGTGAGGCCCGGCGCCACGGCGTTGACCGTGACCTGCGCATCGCCCAGTTCACGGGCCAGCGAGCGGGTCATGCCGATGATGGCGCTCTTGCTGGCCACGTAGGCCAGCAGGTTGGGCGCGCCCCACAGCGGGGTGTCCGAGGCCAGGTTGACCACGGCGCCCCGGCCGCTGGCGCGCAGCGCGGGCGTGCAGGCGGCGGTCATCAGCCAGGTGCCGCGCACGTTCACGCTCATCACGCGGTCCCAGGTGGCCACGTCCAGCGCGGTCAGGTCCCGGCCGCCGGAATCGGTGACCGCGCCGTTGTTGACCAGGCCGTCGAGGCCGCCGAGGGCCTCTGCGGCGGCGGCGGCGCAGGCCTGCACCGAGGCCGGGTCGTTCAGGTCCAGCGTCAGCGGCACCACGTTGAAGCCGCGCGCCTGCAAGGCGGCGGCCGATTCCTGCACGCGGTCCGCGAGGATGTCGGCCATCGCCACGGCGCCGCCGGCTTCGGCAATCGCGGTGGCGAAGGCCAGCCCGAGGCCGCGCGCGGCGCCGGTGACCAGCACCTTGCGCCCTGCCAGCAGGTTGGCGGTTGCGGCGTCACGCATGGCTGGGGACTCCGCCTGCCGGTTGCAGCATCGCCACCGGTTCGTTGGCCACTTCGGCATCGGCGCGGCGCTTCAGCAGGCGGCGCACGCGGGTGATGCCGGCGTCGTGCTGGTACAGCATCTCGTGGTCGCGCGCGTTCGGCGCCATCGACTCCAGCACCACGCGGTCTTGCTCGAGGACGTCCCAGTGCAGCCCTTCCAGGCGGTTGCGATACAGGAAGCGCCACACGTCGCGCTCCCAGCCCTGCACGTGGCGGGTGCGCCAGAAGAACACCAGGCAGTGATCCTCGTCCACCGGCGTGGCCATGCCGACGATGCCGAACGGGCCGCCGGGGCCGACCTTGTCGCGGTAGGGGATGGACAGGCGCAGCCACAGCGTGCCGGTCTCGCCGAATTCCACCCAGTCGAAGTTCACGCCGCGCTGGCCGGTCTTCTCGAAGATCAGGCCGCTGTCGGTCTCGCGGATCTGCATGACGGCCGACTTCTCGCCGCTGGCCATCGAGTGCGAGACGGCGTGCAGGTAGGCGCCGTGCATCGGGTCCATGACGTTGTCGATCGCGTAGCGGTAGTTGCAGTCCCAGTGGGCCACGCAGAGGAAGTTGGTGTGTTCGTCGCTGACCAGTTCCTCGGGCAGGCGCAGGGCATCGGCTTCGGCCGGGGCGCTGTCGCCGAACCACAGGAAGATCGCGCCGGCCTGCTCCTGCACCGGGTAGCTGCGCACGCAGGTGCGGCCTTCCAGCGGGCAGCTCTCCACGGCCGGCACGCTCTTGACCTGGCCGTCGCCGCCCACTTCCACGCCGTGGTACCAGCAGGCCACGCGGTCGCCGAGGTTCCAGCCCATCGACAGACGCGCGCCACGGTGCGGGCAGCGGTCTTCCAACGCGTGCAGCGCGCCGGCGTTGTCACGCCACACGACGATGTTCTGGCCCAGGCGGGTGATGCCGATGGGCGCGTGGGTGACCTGCCACGACGCCGCCACCGGATACCAGTAGTTGCGCAGGCCGCTGTTCAGACGCGCCTCGGCACGTGCTTGCTTGTTCGATTCCATGTCTTGTCTCGCTGGGGTTCCGGCGTCAGGCGCCCAGGCGGCGCATTTCGGCGAGGAAGGCTTCCTCGGTCCACGGCTGGCCATCGGCGGCCAGGAAATTCGTGCGGTTGAAGGCGCGAACGATGTCGGCCGGGTTCTTCGCGCCGCCCTCGAAGGCAGCCTCCAGGGCATCGGCGAGCATGTTCTCGTACGCGGTGGGTGCCGCCGCGCGGGTCTGCCAGACGATGTTGGCCACCTTGCCCGGCTGCTCGATATGGCCCTTGCCCGCTACGTTGTTCGGCGCGGGGCGCTCCCACGGCACCAGGTTCGGGTTGTACGAGAGGCTTTCCATTGCGCTTTGCTCCATGGCTGGCTTTGTTGGGGACGGCGGGTTCAACCGCGCTCGCGTTCTCAGGCTCGCTTTGTTTTACCTGTGAAACACGAGTTTAAATATTGAACACAGGTACGACTATAGACAACGACGCTTCAAAAATTGACTGGGGTTAACCCCGTGAAGCGCCGGTTCGTGGCGAAGAAGTGCGGAAACCCTCGCCTTAGTCGTGCAGCGTGGCGCGGATGCGTTGGGCGACGGCCTGGGGCTGCTCGATGTAGCAGGCGTGGCCGGCGTCGGCGATCAGGTGGAACGGAAACTGGCATCGCCCGGCCAGCGCGGACGAGGCGGCGGGCGTGGTCACCACGTCCTGCGCGCCGCAGCCGACATCCACGGGGCGGGAGGCATCGGCAAGGTATTCATCGATGTCATCGCCACAGAGCAATGCGACCGCCTGGCGATAGCCGTCCGGATGCAGGCGGCGCATATTCCAGCGCACCCAGGCTTGGGCATCGGGCGTGGCAGCCGGGCTGAGCAGGCGGGTGGGGCCGCGCTGGGCGAGACCATCGACGCCGAGGGTGTCGAGCGCTTCGAGGCGCTGGGCCGAGACCTCGCGCGACTTGGCCTCATTACCCGGCGCGCCATAGCCGAGTGCGGGACTCAATAGAAGGAAGCTGGCCGGTTGCATGTCCGGCGCGGCCTGGGCGGCGTAGCCGGCGGCCATCAGCGCGCCGAGCGAATGGCCGACGATCAGGTCCGGGCGGACCTGGAGAGCGGCCAGCAGTTGCTCGAGCCGCGCGGCGTAGTCGCGGGCCGTGGGGGCGGGCATCGGCAATGGGGTGGAATCGCCGTAACCTGGCGCATCCCAGGCAATCACCCGCGCGCCGGCGGCGAGCAGGCTCGCGCAGGGCAGCCAGGATGCCGCGCCGGAGCTGATGCCGTGCAGCAACACGATCACCGGACCATGCGCGCCACCGACGCGGCAGGACACGCGTGTGCCTTGCGCATCGACCATCACGGTACGCGCGGCGAAATGGTTGTCCAACGCCGCCAGCAGGTCGGCGCCCGGTTCAAGTGCTCGATGGGGCGCGTTTTGTTCCATATGTGAAACCTGTATTTATAAATAAAACTCCTCGACTATAGGCCGGGTTCCGGGAGGGGTGGGATCAGGGTAAACAAGTAGAAAAAATCCACGTCTGAAGCGCCGCCGCCACGCGCAGTCCGGACGGCCTCGGCATGCCCCGCAACGGGGCATCGTCAGATTTCACCCGAAAGCGGCTTGCTGCCTCGGTTTGCCGAGCGAGGACTGACTTCGCCCGCCCGGCCACTTTCGCAAAGGCGGTGCGCTGCCCTGGAAGCCGCGCACCACAACGATTCCAGGCCTTTGTGGTATCCGCGCCATGCCACGGCGTCGCCATGTCGCCTCACTAGGGTTCCCCCTGATCTACGCCGCAGGCTCTCCTGTCTATATTTCGCTGAACGTTTCCTATGTAGTTCATTGTTTTACTAATGAAACGCAAAGACGGATCGGTCCCCCAACATGCCCCGGCCGGACGGAAACGCAGACGAGCCCACGAAAACTAGAGAAGGAAACGGTAGATGAAGATCGGAAAGTACGCGGCAGGCCTGCTGGCCGCAGCGCCCCTGCTGGCCTCGGCGCAATCGTCCGTCACACTGTATGGCGTGGTGGACACCGGCGTCGAGTTCGTCAACAACGTCGGCGCGGCCGGCAACAGCGTGGCCCGCATGAATACGCTGACCGGCACCGTGCCGTCCCGCTGGGGCCTGCGCGGCACCGAGGATCTCGGCGGCGGCCTGAAGAGCGTCTTCGTGCTGGAGTCCGGCTTCGCGCCGGATTCCGGCACCGCCAACCAGGGCGGGCGCCTGTTCGGGCGCCAGGCGCTGGTCGGCCTGAGCGGCAAGTGGGGCCAGGTCTCGTTCGGCCGCCAGTACACCATGCTGTTCTGGGCCGTGCTCGATCCGGACATCCTCGGGCCGAACGCGTTCGGCTCCGGTTCGCTGGACAGCTACATCCCGAACACCCGCGCCGACAACGCCATCGCGTACAAGGGCACCTTCGGCGGCCTGACCGTGGGCGGCACGTACAGCTTCGGCCGCGACGTGGCCAACGCCGGTCCGAGCCCGGCCGGCACGAACTGCGCCGGCGAGAATCCGGCCGACAAGTCGCAGTGCCGCGAGTGGTCCGCCATGATCGGCTGGGACCAGAAGACCTGGGGCATTACCGCCGCGTATGACTCGCAGCGCGGTGGCCCGGGCGCCTTCGCCGGCCTGACCAGCAGCAGCCTCCGTGACGACCGCGCCTCGCTGGCTGGCTACGTGTTGCTCGATCGCACCAAGATCGGCGCCGGCGTGATCCGCCGCGAGAACCAGGGCAGCGCCACGCCGATCTCGGCGCTGTACTACATCGGCGCCGCATACGACATCACGCCCGCGTTCACGCTGGCCGGCCAGGTCTACTATCTGAACTACAACAGCAGTGATAACAAGTCGATGCTGTACGCCATCCGCGGCATGTACAACTTCAGCAAGCGCACGGCCGTGTATGCGACCGCCGGCTTTATCAACAACGACGGCAACCTGACGTTGTCCGTCAGCGGCGCGCAGGCCGGCGCCAACACGAAGCCGGGCGGCCAGCAGTTTGGCGCCATGCTCGGCATCAAGCACATCTTCTAAGAACGGCGGACGCACGCGGCGCCGGGCAGCGTGTCCTCTGCCTTGCGCGCCGCTCGCCACAAGCCCGATGGGAAATCCGGCACAGCACCGTTTCCCCGACTCCTTCGCGCCGCCATGCCCCCGCATCGGGCGCGAACCCTGACAAGAGGTGTTTCGACCATGAAGACTGTCCGCCGCAACGTTCTCGCCGCCATGGGTGCGGCCTTCGGCGCCGCTGCCCTGCTCGCCGCCCTGCCCGCGATGGCCCAGGGCGGCTACCCCAACAAGCCGATCACCATCGTGGTGGCCTACCCCGCCGGCGGCGACGTGGACGTGCTCGCCCGCCTGATGGCCGACAAGCTCGGCGCGCGGCTGAAGCAATCGGTAGTGGTGGAGAACCGCACCGGCGCCGCCGGCACCATCGGCAGCGCCTACGTGGCGCGCGCCGCCGCCGACGGCTACACGCTGCTGATGGCGCCCAACACGTTGTCGATCGCCCCGCTGGTGTTGAAGTCCGGCACCGGCGCCACCTACGACGTGCAGAACGACTTCACGCCGATTGCGCAGCTCGGCACGCAATCGCTGTTCGTGGTGGTGGCCAAGACCACCGGCATCACCAAGATGAGCGACCTCGTGGCGCGCGCCAAGGCCGGCAAGCTGGAGACGTACGCCACGCCGGGCAATGGCTCGCCGATGCACATCATGGGCGAGATGTTCAACAAGTCGGCCAGCGTGAAGATCGCGCAGGTGCCGTACCGGGGCACGGCGCCGGCCATCGTCGACGTGCTGGGCGGGCAGGTGCCGATGACCTACGTCACCTACGGCGCCGTGGCGCAGTACGTCGGCAACGGCAGCCTGGTGCCGCTGGCCGTGGCCGACACCAAGCGCTCCCCCTTCGCGCCGAACGTGCCGACGCTGGGCGAGCTGGGCTACAAGGACGTGGAGATTGGCGCCTGGCAGGCGATGCTGGGCCCGAAGAATCTGCCGCCGGAAATCGTCCGCACGCTGAACGGCCATGTGAACGAGATCCTCAAGCAGCCCGACGTCATCGCCAGGATGGCGACCATCGCCGTCACACCAGTCGGCGGCGAGCCCGCCGTGCTCCAGAAGCTGATTGCGGCGGACACCGCGCGCTACACCAAACTCGTGAAGGAATTCAATATCCAGGCCGATTAGACGTCTGAATCTTGAAGGTGCCGGCGCCGAAAACACCGGTAGTACTGGCCACCCCGGCATTGCTGCCGGGGTTTTTTTGTTTGAGCTGATCCCGAATCCAGAACACGGAGACGGCGTACGACATCACCAAGAAGAGCATGCCGGCTAGTAACATCCCCACCATTCGCCATCGATAAACATGGCGCCTCAGGAAAGCGATCACGAGCACCACCAGCCCGGCAAGGATAAGCAAGAGTCCGAAGAACGCGGCAATGGCGAAGTAGGCGGCGGCAGGTCCGACGTACAGATCGTTGCGCTTGAACGGTGTCAGCATCAATGCGATGCAATAGATCATGCCGTCCAGGGCAAACAGCACGGCGATCCCTTGCATAACCCTCAGGAGCACAGCTTTCGGCCTCATCGCAGCCCCTCTTGGCGCAGTCGCTTTGCCAACTCCGTCCAGCGGCGTGGGCTGTCATCCATCACATGCGCGTAGTAAAAGTGGCCTTCCCCTTTATTGGCAATGAACTGCTTTGCAAGAACAGGTGAAGTGGCAATCAATTCACCCCAAGGCATGCCCGCGTAGATCGGGTCACCGTGCCTCCCGAGATCGATCGTCACGACCTTTCTGATGTTCGGGTGCGCAAGGAGGTCCGACAGGAATTCGACATCGATCGGTGACGCGATTAAGACGAGATGGTCTATCACGTGCCCTCCTCGCGCATATGACCACGCGGTCTGCGCAGCGAGCAATGAGCCATAGCTGTAGCCGACAAGGTTGAACTGAGGCGCCTCAGGCACCATTCCGCTCGTAATCGTCCACTCGCCATCGTCGCGATAGCGCACACTGAATCCGGATCTGATCGCGTCCAGGATCATGCCAACCGGCGCCGTTCCCTCTGGCAAATCCGCTGTCGCCGAGTTCGTCAAGCCAGCGAAACAGTGCTCGATCCCCGCCTTCCGGAACGCCTCCAGTTGTGGCCGCACGTAGTCTCCGTCGAGCCCAGCTCCGCCCCAGTACAACGTCCCGCGCGGCCGCAGAAGGTATTCCTTCGTCGACGGTTTTTCCGCAGCCAAGTGCGTTACACCGGGATTCGGCGTGGCGGCTACCGCGGCTTCCTCCTCCTGCTCTGGCGACCGGTCTACTTCGATCGAAAAGATATGCTGCGACGGCAGCACGCGCGGGTGCTCCTTGCACTTGCAGAACACGCGCGCCCCCGAAACCAGAATCTGCTTCCCATGCAGCGAGTATCTTGGATCGCAGTCGTTGTACACCGGCCCGCCGACCTTGCACGCCGGGCAGGTCGCATGGTCGCCTTCCACGCCAACATTGACGCCGTGGTGAATCGTGTACGTGTTGAGCGCGATCAGCACGCCACCTGTCGTGGTGGCGTTCCCGTTCAACAGTGCGTAGCGTATATCCCGCATGATCCTTCCTCCTTATCGAGACGATGGCTGGCACCTTCGCTCCATTCGAGGAAGAAATCTTTGGCGCAAATCAAGGAAGGGATGCGGCGAGATCCGCCGCTTTCGGGGGGGATCCGGAGGGGAATAGGAAGGTTCTGACCGGCTCGGAAATGAAGTGGGGCGGGAGCCGGCTCTGCGGCCGGTCCGCCCCTGTTACGCCTACCCGCTCCTAGGACTTGGTGATATCGAACACCACGTTCACCGGCGATGGGCCGAACGAGCCGTTCGGGACCACGCCGGACTGGTTGACGCCCGGCTTCGACCAGTCGCACACGCCGTTGGGGAAGATGGCCTGCAGGCGCGTCATCTCGGCGCCCGAGAACATCACCGTGTAGTCCGACGCCGCAATCGGCTTCAGCGTGCACTTGATGATGTTGCCCGCCACCGGTCCGCCCGCCGCGATGCGCGAGGCCGTCCACGAGGGGAACAGCCCGTTGCAGGTGGTGTTGCCGATGGCACTCAGCGTCTGCTTCTCGTTGACGAACGTCGCGGCGTCGCTCCAGCAGCCGTCCACCGCCGTGGCCGGCTTGTGGGTGACCACCTTGTCCTTCTGCGCGGTGGTCGTCACATCGGCCTTGTACGCCGCCACCCACTGGATGAAGGTGTTCCACGCCGTATCGGCCGGCACGGGATTGCCGCGCCACATCACGTGGTTGTTGCTGTCGCCGTTCGCCGCCACCATCCGCTCGCGCAGGGCGAAGTGGAAGTACTGGTAGTGGTAACCCGAGTCGTCGTTGTAGATACCCGTCACGTCGAACACGGGGATGCTCGCCAGCCCGCCGTTGGTGCCGATCTGCAGGCCGCTCTGCTGCGCCCGCAGGATAGCGCCGGGGTCGCCCGCGGTGCGATTGGTCACGTAGTTGGCATCCTGGTCATAGCCGCCAACCTTCTCGTTCAGGTCCAGGAACTGCGTGGTGGTGATCGCCCCGCTGTTCAACGCCGCGAGGCCGTACTGCACGCCCACGTTGTCGTAGGGCCTGAGCGCGAAGCCGGTGGCCTTGTCGACACCGTAGATGTTTTTCGCGGCATCGTAGACCGTGGGACGCACGCCGGTCTTGTTGTTGACCGGGTCATAGCGCACCGACGTCGGCACCACGCTGTTGAACACGCCGGAGTTGTAGCCCGCGTAGTCCACACGCGCCGGCACCGGATCGGTCCGGCCAGCCTGGTTGGCGGCGTCCTCGAAGGCCTTGCGGCTCTTGTAGCCGGTTACGGCCGCGATCTGCGCGTCTGTCAGCGCCGTTGGGAAGAGCGTGATGTAGTGCGTGATCAGGTGCCCATCAGACCCGGCGAAAGCAATCGACAGCGGGTCGGGGAAGGTGCACGAGATGAGCACGCCGTCGAACAGTCCCGGGATGCGGTCTGCCGGCTGCGTGCTGCCATAGGAGCCGCCCGAGCAACCCGCGCTCACCGTGAACGCCGGCACGCCGAAGCGTTCGATCGTGGCTTCCTTCGACATCATCGCCGCCTCGCTGGCCAGCACCGCGTTGCAGTTGTTCGACGCATGCTGGAGCGTGTTGGCGAACGTCGCATAGCCCTCGGCCAGCCGCTGCGTGTTCAACAGGCTGAAGTCGAAACCGGCGCTCTGGATGTTGCCAATCGCCCCGCCCTGGATATACCAGCCGCCGGGGCAGCCGAAGCCTTCCACGGCGATGAGGCGCCGGTTCCAGGCTTTAGGCGGCGAAGTCGGCGTGGGCGCGGATTCCGTCGTCGGGTCATGCAGGACGGCGTTCTGGTAGATGCCGCGATCGACAGTGCCCGTTTCCACCCGCACGATGAAGGGCGCCTGGGTGCCGCTGAGCGTGGTGACCGTCGCCACGTCCGCTGGGCGCGTCCTGGTGTCGGTCATCGGCTTCAGCGCCCCGCCCTGCGTGGACTGGTAGAGATAGGTCACGCGCGTGGCCACGCTGCAGTTCTCGTCGAGCGGCGCGCCAAGCGTGGAGCCATCCGGCAACGCAAACGTGCTGGTCTGGCAGATGAACGGCGTCTGCCAAGGACCCGAGATCACCGGACCGGTGATCGGGTAATTGGTCATCGTGATGGTCTTCGAAGCCTTGCCCACACTGGCGGTCACGGAGTTCGTGCCATTCACGAGCCCGGTCAGCACGGCTTGCTGGTGGGAGGAATCGGTGGGGCTGGTCTTGAACTGGGCGCTGACGTCATTGCCGTTCAGCGAAACCTTGAGGGGGCGATCGTTGTTCACCGTGGTGGGCACGCCAATGTCGATCAGCGCATTGCCGCCGGTCACATAGTCGGGTTGCGACGAAAGCAGCTGGACGGTGGGCGCGATGCCCGGGTCATCATCCCCGCCTCCGCCGCACGACGAAAGGCCGATGAGCATAATGCCGGCGAGCGCAACGCCGAGCATTCTCCTGATGGATTTCATGGGGAGTCTCCTAATGTTTTTAATGTTCCAGACAGCCCTGTCATGGATCAGCTGCCTGAGGCCAGCTTAGGAGGCAGTTTTGGGCTTTACAACGGGCGTGCGAATTCGCAACGATGGCTTGAAAGAACTGCGCGCGTCTGTGATGTGCGGCACATTGTCTTGAGGCCTGGTGTGTAAGAACACCAAGAAACGTGATGCGGTGCGGGGTGGAATTCCTGCGCGGGTTGAAGTTTTGGGCGCTGTTTTTTACAACGCGGCGTCGACCATCGCGACAGCCAACCCCACGAGCAAGGCCACGGCCGAGCCGATAAACCAGCGCACCGTCTGCCGATATTCATCGACGGCGTCATCCTCGATGCGCAGCGCGCGAAACAGCGCCACGATCTGCAGCGCCACCGCGATCAGCAGTGCCGCAGCGGCGAGAATAGCGAGCGTGCCCCATCGCCCCGGTGTCTCGAGCCCCCAGAATTTCCAGAACGCCAGGGAGAAGCCAAGTAGGACCGTGATCGCCGTGATGATGCCTTGTCGGAATCCGGAAGGAACGACTTGCGGCGTGGGAGGTTTGGGCGGGGTGGACGCGGCGTCTTGCTGGGCGGGCGGTGGCAGGGTCATAGCTTGCCTTGTCTTCTGGGGCGCCCGTCGAGTATAGGTGCCGGGATCCACAGAATGCGAATCGTCTCATGGACTGGCGGGATGGGATGGGGAAGACTGATCCGACTGAACAGCCCACCTCCCAGATCTAAGATGCGTATGTCCGAATCTAAACTGCCTTCGCCCGCCGGGACGACAACCGGTCCATCGAGCCGCGCGGCCAATGCCGAGGCCGTGCTGGCCGGCCTCGACGGGGTGCTGGAATTGCTGGAGAAGCAAAGCGAGACGTCCGAGCCTTCGTATAACGCTTACTGTTTGCTGGGACTGGTGCGGGGGAAGTTGGCGGAGGTGTTGCGGGACAAGGGGGAAGAATAACGGCGGCCGTCGTTGCAACGGCCGCCGCCTATCCAGCCAGCAAACGCTCAGCTCAAAGCGCCCCACCCACTCCAGTCCAATACGGATCCCGCCCGTAGTACTCATGGATCGTAGTCGCCCACTGCGGATCGGCCATGCCGGGCCAGCTGTCCTTGTTGAAGCCTGGGGCGTCCTTGATGCGGTCCGCGGTCAGGCCGAGGCGGAAGCATTTGGCGTCGGTGTCCATGACCAGGGCACTCCAGGGAATGGCGTGGAGGGTGTCGCCGATACCGAGGAAGCCGCCGGTGCTCAGCACGGCGTAGGCCACGCGGCCGCGGGGGACATCGATCATGATTTCCGAGATTTCGCCGACGTGCTCGCCGTCGGACGAATAGACCTTGGTGTCGTCGAGGCTCGATGCGGCCATCACCTCGGGGCCGGGGCCTTCGCCCACGCCGGAGCCGACGATGCCGGCGCCCTGGCCGGAAGTGAGGGTGGGATCAGCGGTGTTCATCTGCAACTCCTTGCGTGGGGGTGTGGGACCCGTGATCCGCAACGAGCGTGCCGAGGGAGCGCCCGCCTTGCCGGGCGCGTGCAGCGGTCCGGGGCGGCGTGTCGCGCACCCTTTGCCGTCGCGGACAAATTACAAGCACCGGTAACTTGCCACGGCGTTTCTATATTAGAGAGCGCGCCGCACAAGTGGGGTGGCGGCGCGTGCGCTGGTACGGAACCTGCGCAGGCATGTGTTGCATCAACTTTCCCGCACCTTCCCCCGCACCTTCGCACTGCCTGACAGGAGACACGCATGGATCCGAACAACCTCAATCCACAGAACTCGAGCGCCGATGCATCCGCCGCGCGAGCCAACCTGCGCGCCGACACCAACCAGCTGGCCAAGGATCTCGACGATCTGCTCTCGCAGTTGCCGAATCTGACCGGCGAGGCCGTCGACGCCGCCAAGAAGACGTTTCTCTCCAAGGCGGAGCGCGGCTCGCAGGCGCTGGACTCGATCAAGTCGACGGTCAGTCACAACTGGCAGCAAGGCCAGGAGTGCGTGACCGAGTACGTGAACAAGCAGCCGATGCGCGCCATCGGCATGGCGCTCGGGATTGGCGTGCTGCTGGGCGCGGTGCTTTGCCGGCCGAGCCGGCACCGCTACGACGACTGACTAGCCGCCCGCGCTTCCCGCAACGACGCCAGCAGGATGTCCGCCAGCCGCTCCACCTCGGGCGGCATGGTCGGCGCCGCCCGCAGCATGACCAGCGGTAGCGACGGCAGCCCGGGCAGGCCGGCCTCCCCGGCTGGCACCGCGCGCACGTTGGCAGGCAGGCCGTAGCGGGAACGCACGGTCAGCCCCAGGCCCGCGGCGGCGGCGGCCCACAGCCCGCCGAGGCTAGGGCTCGAGAACGCCAGGCGCCATGGAATGCCGGCGCGATCCAGCGCAGCCGTGGCTGCGGCGTGGAACTGGCATGGGCGGTCGAAGGCGATCAGCGGTAGCGGCTCGCCCGGTTCCCAGATCATCGGCGCCGTCGCGGAGCCGACCCAGCACATGGGCGGTTCGTCGATGGGCTCGACTGCGCGCTGGCCCAGCGCGTAGCCGGGGATGCCCGGATCGGGCGATCCCAGACCGCCATCGGACCAGATCAGCGCGAGGTCCAGCCGCCCGGTATCGATCCGCGCCAGCAGTTCGGCATTGCGCGCCACCACCGCCTCGATGCGCACCTTCGGGTGCGCGCGGGTGAACCTGCCGAGCACGTCGGGCAGCAGCCCTTCGCCAAATTCCTCCTGCAAGCCCAGTCGGATGCCGCCCGCCAGATCCACGCCGCGCACCGCCGCCGCGGCTTCGTCATTCAGGTCCACCAGCCGCCGGGCGTAGCCGAGCATGGCCTCGCCGGCCGCCGTCAGCGCCAGTCCGCGTCCGGATTTGCGGAACAGCGCCGTGCCGGCCTGCTCCTCCAGCTTCTTGATCTGCGCGCTAATGGCGGACGTGGAGCGCCCGACGCGATCCGCCGCCCGTGCGAAGCTGCCCAACTCCATCCCCGCCAGCAGGCTACGCAAGGCGGCGACGTCGAAATTCGTGCGTGACATCGATCATCCTGTTTTGTCGAACGATTGCTGAAGTATTTTCTGATATTCAGGATGAATTGTGGGTGAGAGACTCGGTCCGGTCAAATCATCGATCGGAAACCAGCCATGTCATCCCAGACCCTTGCCTCGGCGCCCGCGTCGACAAATCATCACTTCGGTGCAGGCCACCGCTGGAAAGTCCTCGGCGTGGGCGTCGCCGCCAATGCCAGCGTGATGGCCGGCGCCAGCGGCATTCCCACCACCGCCGTCTGGCTGCGGACGGGGTATCACTTCGACAACGCCGAGCTGGGCCTCGCCCTCGGGGCGCTCGGTTTCGGCGTCGCCCTGTCCGAACTGCCCTGGGGCGTGGCGGCGGACCGCTGGGGCGACCGCCCCGTGCTGCTCGGCGGCCTCGCCTCCACCGCCATCGCCCTGCTGGTCATGGCGCTGTGGCTCGCTCCGGCCGGTGGTCATGCGCCGCCGCTGGGCTGGCTGATGAGTGCGATGGCGGTCGTCGGGCTGTTGAGCGGGAGTGTCAATGGCGCGAGCGGCCGAGCCGTGATGCGCTGGTTCCGCGAAGGCGAACGCGGGCTGGCCATGAGCATCCGGCAGACGGCGGTGCCGCTGGGCGGTGGCATTGGCGCCCTCACGCTGCCGTGGCTCGCCTCGACGGTCGGCTTCACCTGGGTCTATGGATGGGTAGCGCTGCTGTGCGGCGTGTCGGCGTGGCTGACGTGGCGATGGCTGCATGAGCCGCCGGCGGCAGGCTGCGTGGCGTCACCGGCGTGCCGGGTTCCCACGGCGAATCCCCTGCGGCAACCGGGCATCTGGCGCATCGTCGCGGCCATCGGCCTGCTCTGCATGCCGCAGTTCGCGGTGCTGACGTTCGCGTCGATATTCCTGCACGACTTTGCGCACGCCGGGCTCGGCGTCATCACCGCCACCATGGTCGCCGTGCAGGGCGGCGCGATGGCCATGCGCGTGTGGAGCGGCCGTTGGACCGACCGCCGTGGCAACCGTCGCGCCTATCTGCGCGGCTGCACGCTGGTGTCGGTGGCCGCCTTCCTGGTGCTGGCGGCCTGCGTCCAGGGCAGCGCCGGCAACGCCCACGGCCTGTGGATGGCCCTGCTGCCGGCGATGATCGCCCTCGCCGGCATCTGCGTCTCGGCCTGGCATGGCGTGGCCTATGCGGAGCTGGCGGCCATGGCCGGGGCCGAGCGCGCGGGCACGGCGCTCGGCATGGCGAATACCGCCGTGTTCCTCGGATTCTTCCTCACGCCACTAACCCTGCCGCACTGGCTCGCGGCCACCTCATGGCCGGTGGTCTGGGCCGGCACTGCTGTGATCGCGCTGATGGCGTGGCCGCTGTTTCCGGGAACGAAGCCCAGAATGTGAATCGCCCCCGGGGGACCGGGGGCGATTCACGATGCTGCGGGCTTACGATGCCAGCGAGGGCGAGATCCGGTTGTGGTCTTCGTCCTCCGGCTCCTCGTCCGGCCAGGAGCGTCCCACCATCCACTCGTACAGCGTCGGCAGCACGATCAGCGTCAGCATCGTTGCCGTAATCAGGCCGCCGATGATCACGATGGCCAGCGGGCGCTGCGTCTCCGCGCCAATCGCGCGCGAGATCGCCATCGGGAACAGGCCCAGCATGGCCAGCATCGCCGTCATCAGCACGGTCCGCAGCCGATCCATCGAGCCAGCCAGCACGGCCTCGCGCACGGAGAGCCCTTCATCGCGCAGCTGGTTGAAGTACGTCACCATCACCACGCCGTTCAGCACGGCCTGGCCGAACAGCGCGATAAAGCCGATCGCCGCCGAGACGGACAGCGGAATCCCGGTCAGGAACAGCGCGAACACGCCGCCGATCAGCGCGAACGGGATGTTCGAGATGATCAGCGTGGCACTCTTGAACGACTTGAACGCGTTGAACAGCAGCAGGAAGATCACCAGCACCGACAGCGGCACCACGATCGACAGCCGCGCCATGGCGCGCTCCTGGTTCTCGAACTCGCCGGACCAGCTGATTTTCACGTCCTCGGCGTTGACGTTCTTCTTCACCAGCGCCTGCATGTCCTTCACCACGCTACCCATGTCCCGGTCGTGGATGAAGATGCCGATCGACGTGGTGCGCTGGCCGTTCTCGCGGCTGATGTTCATGGCGCCCGAGGCGGCCCGGAACGTCACCAGTTGCGACAGCGGCACCTGCGCGCCATCGGCGGTCTGCATGAAGATGTTCGGCAGGTTCGGCAGTTCGCGCTCGCCCGCCTTCAGGCGCACGGCCACGCTGAAGTGGCGCTCGCCCTCCCACAGCTCCGTGGCGGCCTTGCCGGCCAGCGCGGTTTCCATCAGGTCCTGCACGTCGGCCACGTTGATGCCGTAGCGCGCCGCCTGGGCCCGATCGAACTCCAGCACGTACTGCGGCAGTTCGCCGTCGCGGTCGATGAACGCGCGCATCACGCCCTTGACCGACTGCACGTTCGCCAGGATCTGGTCCGCTACCTGCTTGTTCTGCTGCAGGCTGTCGCTCTGCACCTTGATCACGATCTGGCCCTTGATCTGGGAGATGCTCTCAAGAATGTTGTCGCGCACCGGCTGCGAAAAGTTCGGCTCGATGCCGGGCATCTGGCGCAGGTTGCGGTTGATTTCCTCGATGATCTTGCGCTTGTCGTAGCCGGCCCGCCACTTCTGGTCCGGCTTCAGGTCCACCAGGATTTCGACGGTGTTGATCAGCTTCGGATCCGTGCCGTCGTCCGGGCGGCCCACCTTGGAGATCGTGGTGTTCACCTCGGGCGTCTGGCGGATCACGGTCCGCAGCTTGCGCGCCTGGTCGCGGGCCTCATCCAGCGAGACCGACGCCGGCAGGTCGAAGCTGACCCACATCGAGCCTTCGTCCAGCTCCGGCAGGAACTCGCTGCCGAGGAACTTGCCCACGCCCACGGTGGCGACCAGCAAACCCAGCGCGATGCCAACCACCATCTTCTTGTGGTCCAGCGCCCACTTCAGCATCGGCTCATAGAGCCGCTTGCAGTGGCGCACCATGAAGTTGTCTTCGTGCGCGATGTTCTTCTTCAGCAGCAGGTGGCACAGCAGCGGCACCAGCGTCAGCGAGATGATCAGCGAGCCGATCAGCGCCCCGGTCACCGTATAGGCCATCGGCGCGAAGATTTTGCCCTCATGGCGCTGCAGCGTGAAGATCGGGATGTGCGCCGCGATGATGATCACCATCGAGAACACGGTCGGCCGGCCCACCTCGGTCGTCGCCAGCAGGATGGCGTTGAGCCGCGCCTTGTTGTCCTGGATCTGCTGCTCCTTCAGCTCGCCCAGCCGCTTGAAGATGTTCTCCACCACGATCACCGCGCCGTCCACGATGATGCCGAAGTCCATCGCGCCGAGCGACAGCAGGTTGGCCGGAATGCCCACCCAGGTCAGGCCGATGAAGGTGGAGAGCAGCGCCAGCGGAATCACCAGCGCCACGATGGCCGCCGCACGCACGTTGGCGAGGAACAGGTACAGCACCGCCATTACCAGCAGCGCGCCTTCCACCAGGTTGCCGAACACCGTGTGCAGGGTCTTGTCGATCAGCGTGGAGCGGTCGTAGTACGGCACGATCTTCACGCCCTTCGGCAGGATCGTGCTGTCGAGCAGGTCGATCTTCTGCTTCAGCGCGTCCAGCACGATCGACGGGTTCTCGCCCTTGCGCATCACCACGATGCCAGAGACGATATCGTCCTCGTCGTCCTGCCCCATCAGGCCCTGCGGCGGCGCCGAGCCCACCTTCACCTCGGCGATGCCCTTGACCAGGATCGGCGTGCCGTTCTTCTCGCTCACCACCACGTTGGCGATGTCCGCCGAGGTGCGGAAGCTGCCCAGTGAGCGCAGCAGGAACTGCTGCCGGCCATGCGCCACCGCGCCGCCGCCGGCGTTCGAGTTGCCACGCTGGAGCGCCGTGAACAGTTCGGACAACGAGATCCCGGCATCGCGCATCCGCGCCAGGTTCGGGTTCACCTCGTACTGCTTGATGCTGCCGCCAATCGTCACCAGGTCGGCCACACCGGGCACCTGGCGCAGGTTCTTCTCGACCACCCAGTCCTGCAGCGTGCGCAGTTCCTGCGGCGAATAGCCCTTGCCGGTCAGCCGGAAACGATAGATTTCGCCGATGGCCGTGGAGAGCGGCGCGAGGTCCGGATGCACGCCGTCGGGCAGGTCCACGCTGCGCAGCCGCTCGATGATCTGCTGGCGGGCGGTGACGTCGGTGGCCTTGTCGTTGAACGTGACCATCATGAACGACAGGCCGAACTGGGTGTGCGAGAACACCCGCACCGAGTTCGGCGTGCCGGCCAGGGCGGTCTCGATCGGAATCGTGACCTGCCGCTCCACTTCCTCGGCCGCACGGCCCGGGTAGAGCGTGATGATGTTGACCTGGATGTCGGAGACGTCCGGGAAGGCCTCGATCGGCAGGTTCTTGAAGGCGGCCAAGCCGCCGGCGACGAAGATGATCAGGCCGAGCCAGACGAACAGCTTCTGGTGCAGCGCAAAGTTGACGATACGGGAGATCATGTGTCCGCCATTCCCTTACTTGGCGGACGCGCGCGCCGCATTGACCGCCGTGGCGTCACGCAGGATGTCCTGCAGATAGAGGTTGCCGTCGGTGACCACCACCTCGCCGTCGGTCAGCCCTTCCAGCACCTCGGTCATGCCCGGCAGTGACACGCCGGTCTTCACCAGGCGCCGCTCGAACGTGTTCGTGCCTTTGCGGACGAACACGTAGTTCTTGTTGTCAGCCAGGAACACGGCCTTCGACGGCACCGCGATCCCCTTGAACGAGGCGGCCTGGAGGCGCGCCGTGACGAACATCTCGGCCTTCAGGCGGCGGTCCGCGTTCGGCACGGTCAGCCGCACCTTGATGCTGCGCGACGACGGATCCACGTAATCGGCGATCTTGACCACGGTGCCCTGGAACGTCTCGCCCGGATAGGCGGCGCTGGTCAGTTGCACCGTCACGCCCGGCTTGAACAGGCCGAGGTCCGCCTCGGCCGCATCCACCTGGGCCCAGAGCGTGGTCGGGTCGGTGATCAGGAACAGCGGCGAGCTGGGCGCCTGGTCCGGGCGCAGTTCCATGCCCGTGTTGATATTGCGCTCCACCACCAGGCCCTCGATCGGGCTGCGCAGCGCGAAGCGCTGGTTCACCGCATCGCCACCGGCGGCCGCGCCGTACATGCGCAGCGCCGCCTGCGTGCGTTGCTGGTCGGCGGCGGCACGGGCGCTATCGGCCTGCGCCTGCTCCAGTTCCTTCTGGGCGACGATGCCGGCGCCGTACAGCTCGCGCTGGCGTGCCAGGGACTTGGCGGCCACGGCGCTGTCGGCGGCGGCCTTGCGGGCATCGGCCTGGGCCAGGCCATAGTCGGGCGAGGTCAGCGTCGCCAGCGGCTGGCCGGCCTTCACGGTCGCGCCGGGTTGCACGAGGATGTCCATCACGCGGCCCGCGAACGGGGTGGTCACGCGTACGGTCTTGTCCTCGTTCCAGACCAGCCGGCCCGGCAGGCTCAGCATGCGGTCGCCGCCCAGCTTCACCGGCTGGCCGACGATGCCGGGCAGGGTCTTCACCGACTCCGGAAACTGGATGGTCTGGCCGCTGACCTTGGGGTCGTCATCGGCCACGGGTGCCTCCTTCTTGCCACAGGCGACCAGCGCCAGCGCGCAAAGTGACCCGACGGCTGCCAGGCGGAGAGGACGGAACCACTGGGACGAAGACAGCATGTTATGGACGCGACGCATCGGTACGGACCTGGGGAAGCTTGTTGATATCGGAATTGGTAGCTTGCAGCGCGGTGCGGTAGGCGGCCAGCGCCTTGGCGTAGTTGCCCTGCGCCTCGACGGCGTCCACGCGGGTCTGGCGCAGCGCGCGGCGCGCGTCGAGCAGGTCCAGCACGCCCGTGGCGCCCTTCGTGTACGCGAATTCGGCACTGTTCGCGACGGACTCGGCGGCCGGCAGCACGGCGGCCTGCATCTGCTGGAGCGTGGCGCGCGCGGCCTCTAGCTGGCTGCGCAGGCGCTCGATGTCGTTCTGCGCCTCCAGCAGGATGCGGTTGCGGTCGTCCAGCGCGGCGTAGTAATCCACCTCCGCGCGGCGGGCCTCGCCGCCATTGCTGTGCCGCACAAACAGCGGGATCGAGATGAACACGCCGTAGCTGTTGCCATCGCCATAGGTATTAGTGGGCGATTGCGGATAGTGCTCGGCCTGCGCGCCCACCGTCACATCGGGCACGCGGCCGGCGCGGGCCAGGTCGCGCGAGGCGGCGGCGGCGGCCAGCCGGGCTTCGGCTGCGGTCACGTCGGGGCGGCGTTGCAGCACGTCGGGGTCCACCGGCGGCACCGGGGTGTCCAGCGCCGGCCAGTCCGGCACGAGTCGGTTGTCGATCAGCGTGCCCGGCACACCGATGGCGGCGGCCAGGGCGGCCTTGTCGCTGGCGTGGTCAGCCTGGGCGTTGCGCAGGTCGCTCTGGGCGCGCAGCGTTTCCAGCTGGAGCTTGGTGACGTCGGCGCGGGAAATATCGCCGGCCTTCAGCCGGGTCTCATTGGCTTGCTGGGTGCGGGAATAGAGGCCGACGGTCTCGGTCAGCACTTCCAGCCGGGTCTGGCTGACCACGGCTTCGTACCAGGCCTGGTCCACCGCGCCGAGTTGCTGCGCCACGATGGCCTGGGTGGTCTCCCCGGCGGCGGCGCTGGCCTTGCGGGCTGCGTCCACGCGCAGGTTGCCCTTGTTGGCGGTTTCGATGACCTGATCGATGCGCAGCGTGGAATCCACCGTCTTGCTGCGCAGGCTGCCCGATCCCACCCCCGCATGCGGATTGATATTAGTGACACCGAGGCTCAGGACCGGATTCGGCCGTTGCGAGGCAATCTGGACATCGGCCTGGCTGGCTTCCTCGCCGCGCCGGGCGGCAATGATGTCGCGATTGCAGCGCTGGGCGTCAAGCCGCGCCTGGGCAAGTGTGAGCGTGGCCTTGGCCGGTGGCGGCACACAGGGGCCGTCTGGGGGCATCGGCTGGCTGGCGGCGTGGCCAGCAACGGCTGCCACGGCCAGCAGCACGGCCATGGCGGCGCGGGAAACTGAAAAATGCACGATCGGTCTGGCTCAATGTCACTTCGGTCTGACGTAAACGACCGTGCCAGCCGAACGGTGCACCGGGCGGGCGATTTTCTTTCATCGCTCCCCGGGAACCCGCTCTTTTAGCCGCTCTGCCTTGCCGCGCACGATCTCCCGTGCGCATTCAATCGCAATCTCATTACAAACGGCTTTCATCTTGTCGGCATTCCCACCCAAATTCGCCCAACGTGTGGGTCGGGAAAACACCGATTGGCGCTGCGCCCGGTTCAGGCGGAGGTGGCGGATGAGGCGGATGGCGCCGCTGGGCCCGGCGCTGCGGCGACGATCCGCAGCGCACGTTCGAGCACCGGGCGGTCCACCATCTTGCCGTCCACGGCGATGGCCGCGCCCTGCGCGGCGGCGGCTTGGTCCACCACGCGCCGTGCCCACGCCACTTCCTGGGCAGACGGCGCCAGCGCCGCATGCACGCCTTCCACCTGGTTCGGATGGATCAGCAGCTTGGCGCCGAAGCCGAAGCGGCGGCCCCGGGCGGTGTCGTCCGCCAGCGCCTCGGCATCGCCGATGGCGGTGCAGACCCCGTCGACCGGCGCCGGCAGCCCGGCCGCGCGCGAATGGAGTACCAACTCGCTGCGGAAGTGATGCAGCGGCTCGCCATCGTCGGCCACGTCGAGATCGAACATCAGGTCGATGCTGCCGAACACCAGCCGGGTGACGCCGGGCGCGCGCGCCACGTCGTACAGGTCGGCAAACCCGGCGGCGGTCTCCAGCAGGGCATGGCAGTGGGCGTCCGGCAGCTCGGCGTGGAGGGCGGCCAGCGCGGTGGCATCGGCCTTCGGCAGCATGATCTGGCGCACCTGATGCGCCCGGCACCAGGCGAGATCGTCGGCGAACCATGCGGTATCGGCGCCGTTCACGCGCACAAAAAGCTGCACGCCGCCGACCTGGGCGGCAGTCCGCAGGCCGCTCCAGGGGTCGGACAGCCCCGCGCGGGCCTCGGCCTTGGCATCGGGGGCGACGGCATCCTCCAGGTCGACAATGACCGCATCGGCGCCGGCCGACAGGGCCTTGCCGATGCGCTCGGGGCGGGAGGCGGGAACGAACAGGTAGCTGCGCGGTACGCGGGGGGTAGTCATGGTCGGCTCCTGATCAAACCACGCCGTCGGCGTGAAGTTGGGCCACTTGCGCGGCGGAACAGCCGATTTCCGACAGGATGGCATCGGTATGCTCGCCGACTGCGGGAATCGGATCCATGCGCGCATCGGTCAGGCCCGGCGGCAGCAGCGCCGGGATCTCGCCGACCGGCGACGCCACGGTGCGCCACCGTTCCCGGGCGGCCAACTGCGGGTGGTGCCAGACATCGGCCATGGTATTGACGTTGGCGTTGGCGATCTTGGCCTCCTCGAGCCGCTGCACCACCTGCTCCGCCGTCATATGCGAGAACGCTTCGACGATCCGCGCCCGCAACTGGGCGCGGTTGGCGCTGCGCAGGCTGTTGGTGGCGAACGCGGCATGCGTGGCCAGCGCCGGCTCGCCCAGCACGGTCTTGCAGAAGACCGACCACTCCCGCTCGTTCTGCAGCCCCAGCATCACGGTCTTGCCGTCGCCGGTCGGGAACGGCCCGTAGGGGTAGATGGTGGCGTGGGCGGCGCCTGCGCGCGGCGGCGGCTCGGCGCCATCGAACGCGTAGTACATCGGGAAGCTCATCCACTCGACCATCGACTCCAGCATCGACACGTCGATCCGCTTGCCGCGCCCGGTCTGGCCGCGCTCGATCAGCGCCGCCAGGATATTGCTATAGGCGTACATGCCGGCGGCGATGTCCGCCACCGAGGCACCCGCCTTGACGCCCTCCTCGGCCGTGCCGGTCACCGAGACGAACCCCGATTCGCTCTGCACCAGCAGGTCGTAAGCCTTCTTGTCGCGGTAGGGGCCGTCGCCGCCGTAGCCCGAGATGTCGCAGACAATCAGGCGCGGATAGCGGGCCGAGAGCGTCTCGTAATCCAGCCCGAGCCGGGCCGCCGCGCCCGGGGCGAGGTTCTGCACCAGCACGTCCGCGCGCTCCAGCAGCCCTTCCATCACCGGCGCGGCGCCGGGCGCCTTCACATCCAGCGTCAGGCTTTCCTTCGAACGGTTGGTCCAGACGAAGTGCGAGGACAGGCCGCGCACGCGCGTGTCGTAGGCGCGGGCGAAATCCCCCGGGCCGGGCCGCTCGATCTTGATCACGCGTGCGCCGAGGTCCGCCAGCTGGCGGGTGCAGAACGGCGCGGCAATCGCCTGTTCGAGGGAGATGACGGTAATGCCGGCTAGGGGTCGGGTCATGGCGATGGGTCCGGGGGTGCTCGATGCCGCCAATCTACCCGCGCGCCCCGACTATGTGAAATAGGGATTGCCGAAGCCTCCATAAGTAGAATCAATACCCTCAACGAGACGACACCCGGCGAACGGGGCAGGAGGCAGCAGCGATGGATATCCGGGCAATGCGGTATTTCGTGGCGATCGTCGACCACGGCAGCCTGACGCGCGCCGCCGAGGTCGTGTGCGTGGCGCAGCCGGCGCTGAGCCAGCAACTGGCCGCGCTCGAAGAGGAATTCGGCGTGCCGCTGGTGCATCGCGGCGCCAAGGGCGTACGGCCGACCGAGGCCGGCAAGACACTTTATCGTCACATTCGCAATATCCTGCGCCAGGTCGAGATGGCCGGGGCGGACGTCCGGGTGGCCGGCTCGGAAATCTCCGGCAACGTCGCCATCGGCCTGCCGACCACGGCGGCGGCGGCCTTCGGCATGCCGCTGGTGCGGGCCGTGCGGCAGCGCTATCCGCAGGTGCGGCTGCAACTGTTCGAGAGCATGAGCGGCTATATCTCCGAGCTGCTGAACCAGAACCGGCTCGACTTCGCGATCCTGTTCCGCGACACGGCGTCGCGCGCTGTGGAGCCCGAGCCGCTGGCCAGCGAACCGCTCTACCTGATCGGCACGCCGCCCGGGCGCGCCACCCGCTCGGCCACCATCGCACTGAAGGCCCTCGACGGCATGCCGCTGGTGCTGCCCAGCGGCTCGCAGGGCCTGCGCGAGGTGGTGGAGCGAAGCTTCGCCAAGGCCGGTATCGCCCTGAACGTGGTGGCGGACCTCGATTCGCTGCCCTTCCTGCTGGCCGCCGCCCGCGAGGGGCTGGCCTGCACGGTGCTGCCGGCGTCGTCGCTGGGCGAGAGTCCGGGCGCAGAAGGGAATGGGGATGGGGCTGGCGATGCCGAGGGGGGCATCGGGCGTCGCCTGATCCTGCCGGAGTTGCGCCGCACGCTGTCCCTGTGCTGGCCGCGCGCGCTGCCGCGTTCGAATGCGGCCGAAGCCGTCGCCGACATCCTGCGGGAGATCGTTGCAGCGCGCATCGCCCAGGGCGGCTCCCTGGCGCCGCCGCCCGCCCCTACGGCACCTGCCAGCCGATAAGAAATCCTTATGGCCATAGTCGGCGATTGAATTTCTCCTGCGCGCCGGCCTCGGCTAGAGTGGGCGCCAGCATGGGCGGGACCGACATCCCAGATAACCGCCCGCCATAGGAGACAACAATGCTTCGCACCCTTCCCGCCCTCGCCGGCATGGCCGTGGCTCTCACGCTGGCCGCCGTGGGCAGCGCCCACGCCGACACCTATCCCAGCAAGCCCATCCAGATGATCGTGCCCCAGGCGCCGGGCGGCACCAACGACATCGTCGCCCGGCTCGTGGCCGCCGATCTGTCGCAGCGCCTGGGCCAGCAGGTGGTGGTCGAGAACCGTCCCGGCGCCGGCGGCAACATCGGCACCCAGGCCGCCGCGCGCGCCACGGCCGATGGCTACACGCTGCTGATGACCATCAGCAGCACACAGGCGATCAACCCGTCGCTCTATCGCCAGATTCCGTTCGATCCGATCAAGGATTTCGAGCCGATCGCCCCCGTGGCGACGGTGCCGAACGTGCTGGTCGTGAATCCCGCGTTCCCGGCCAAGTCGATGACGGAGCTGATCACGATGGCCAAGGCCAAGCCGGATTTCTATCGCTATGCGTCGGCCGGCAATGGCACGCTGAACCACCTGCTCGGCGAGATGCTGAACAGCATGGCCGGCATCAAGCTTGAACATGTGCCCTACAAGGGTGTGGCGCCGGCGCTGAACGACGTGCTCGGCAACCAGGTGCCGATGGCCTTCGCCAGCCTGCCCTCGGTGCTGGCCCATATCAAGGCCGGCAAGGTGCGGGCGCTGGGTGTGAGTTCGGCCAAGCGGTCGCCATTCGCGCCGGACATCCCGGCCATCAGCGAAACCGTGCCCGGCTATAGCGGCGATCTCTGGGTTGGCCTGTTCGCCGTGCGCGGCACGCCGAAGGCGGTGACGGAGAAGCTCGCCAAGACCTTGCAGGCCGCGCTGGCCGACGCACCGCTGCGCGACAAGCTCGCCGCGCAGGGCGCCGAGGTGCTCATCGGCACGCCGCAGCAGTTCTCGACCATGTTGCGTGCGGATATCGACAAATGGGGCAAGATCGTCAAGGCCTCGGGCGCCCAGGTCGACTGAACGGCGTTAGCCGTAGCCCCTCAGTCGCGGTCCTGCACCGCGCGCAGCAGCGTCAGCCGGGTCTTGCCGTCAGGCATGAAATGCGTGCCGAAGCGCACCAGCCCGGCGCGGCGCAGGTGGCAGGTCATCGTGAAACTCAGCAGCATCCCGGGCTCGGTATCGTCGATGTCGATATCGATGCCCCGGAGCCTCGGCTCGTAGCGCAGCAGCGTGGTTTCAATCTCCCGCTTGAGCGTGTGGGCCGACGCGGGCAGGTGCCGGTAGATGCGCGACAGGTCGCCCAGCCCATAGTCCGGCAGATGAGCCAGCCCGCCGCGCCGACTGTTCAGAATGCGCTGGATATTGTCCTGGACGGACAGGAAGGTCTGCGTCGCCAGATCGAATTCCTCGACCGGCACCCCATTCGCGAAATGCCCTGTCACGGCCTCGAACAGGCCCGGACCGCCGGCCATTACTGGCCAGCCTCATCGAATTCCAGCCCGATGCCGTCTGCGTCCGAGAAGGTCAGCCGGATCGTGGCCGGGGCGCTCGTCTCCGCTGTCTTGTTCCCCATTCTTATTAGCAGCTCGCGGGCCAGCACCGGCAGGATCTGCTGGTCGAGCAGGCTGTCGATATTGCGCGCGCCGGTGTCCGGCAACAGGCAGGCGGCGACCAGCGCGTCCACCAGCCCATTGTCGTAACGCAGCGGCACGCCGAACCGGCGCGCCACCCGCTCGCTCACCTTATCCAGCTTCATGCGTACGATTGTCGCCATCGGCCCGGCGGCCAACGGCCGGAACACCACGGTCTGGAAGCGCGCCAGCAGCGCGGGCTGGAAATGCTCGACCAGCGTCGGGCGGATCGCCTCCATCAGCATGCCGGGGGTCGCCGCGCCGCCGGCCTCGGTCACGGCGTCCGTGGCGGCCAGGATCTGGTCGCTGCCCAGGTTCGACGTCATCACGATCACCGTGTTGCGGAAATCGATCACCCGGCCTTCGCCATCGCGCATAAAGCCACGGTCGAACACCTGATAGAACAGGCTCAGCACGTCGCGGTGGGCTTTCTCGACCTCGTCGAGCAACACCACGCTGTAGGGGCGCTGGCGCACCGCCTCGGTCAGGACGCCGCCCTCGCCGTAGCCGACGTAGCCGGGCGGCGAGCCCTTCAGCTGCGACACCGTATGCGCTTCCTGGTATTCGGACAGGTTGATGGTGATCAGCGCCCGCTCGCCGCCGAACATCAGGTCGGCCAGCGCCCGCGCCGTCTCGGTCTTGCCGACGCCCGAGGGCCCCACGAGCAGGAACACGCCGATCGGCGCGTCCTCGGCCTTGAGCCCCGCCTTCGCCGCCCGCAGCCGCTTGCCGAGCGCTGCGAGCGCCTCGTCCTGACCCACCACCACGCTGCCCAGGTTGGCCTCCAGGTCCAGCAGCGTGGCCAGTTCGCTGGCCAGCAGGCTCTCGGCCGGCACGCCGGTCCAGTCTGCGATGACTTCGGCAATCGCGTGCTCATCCACCTCGGCGCGGATCAGGGCGGCCTGCCCGGCCGAACCCACCGCGCGGTGGGCGGCTTCGATCGATGGGGAGAGGTCCTGCCGCAGCGCCTCATCCGCGGCCTGCCATTGGCGACGCAGGCCGAACAGGGTTTCCGTTGCGGCCTTCTGGGCGGCGAGCGTCTGCGTGAATCGGGCGAGGTCGCCGTCCAGCGCCTCCAGCCGGCTGTCGATGGCGCCGATCCGTGCGGCGTCACGGATGCCCATGGCGCCCTCGTCCTGCGCCAGCGCAGCCCGCTCGGTCTCCAGCGCCGCGCGCTCGGCCTCGCACCGGGCGAAGGCAATCGGCGTGGCGTCCTGGCTCATGCGCACCCGCGCGGCGGCGGTATCGAGCAGGTCGACCGCCTTGTCGGGCAACTGGCGCCCGGTCAGGTAGCGGCGCGAGAGGCGCACGGCGGCGACGACCGCCGCATCGGTGACATGCACGTCATGGTGCCGCGCATAGCGCTCCTTGAGGCCGCGCAGCATCAGGCACGCGGCCGCGTCGTCGGGCTCGTCCACCTTCACCATCTGGAAGCGGCGTTCGAGTGCCGCGTCCCGTTCGAAATACTGCTTGTATTCGGACCACGTGGTCGCCGCGATGGTCCGCAGCTCGCCCCGCGCCAGCGCCGGCTTCAGCAGGTTGGCCGCGTCGGCGCCGCCAGCGCTGTTACCTGCCCCGATCAGCGTATGGGCTTCGTCGATAAACAGCAGGATTGGCGTCGGCGACTGCTGCACCGCCTCGATCACCTGCTTGAGCCGCTGCTCGAACTCGCCCTTGACGCCGGCGCCGGCCTGCAACAGGCCGAGGTCAAGCGTCAGCACGCTGGTGTTGGCGATGATCGCCGGGACATCGCCCTCCGCAATACGCAGCGCGAGCCCCTCGACCAGCGCGGTCTTGCCGACGCCGGGCTCGCCCACGAGGATCGGATTGTTCTTACGGCGCCGCGCGAGGATGTCGATCATCTGCCGGATCTCGACATCACGGCCAAAGACCGGATCGATCTGCCCGGCACGGGCCTTGGCGGTGATGTCGATGGTGAAGCGGCCCAGCACCGGGTTGTCGGGGAGGTGCGCCACGGCCGGGGTGTCGGTCGGAAGGGGAAGGATCTCGGGCAGCCTGTGCGCCTCGCTCGATATCTGATCCAGCTCCGGCATCAGTCGTTCGATCTGCGCGGCGGAGATGCTGAGCAGCGGCCAGGCATCCGGCGCGCGCAGCCAATGCGGCGCTTCCACCAGCGCGGCGAGCAGGTGCGCCGAGCGAATGTCGGTGTCACCCGGTGCCGCCGCAGCGAGCGACGCACGCATCCATGCCGCCTCCAGCCACTGCCCCACGCGCGGCGAGAGCCCGGGCCGGCCGCGCAGGTCATGCGGCAGGCGGTCGATGGCGACGAGCAAGGCATTCCAGATGGCATCGACATCGATTTCATAGCGCCGCAGGATCGCCAGCAGGTCGCCCTCGCCCAGTTCGAGCAGCTTGATCAGCCAGTGCTCGACCTCGATGTCCCGGTGGGCGCGGGTTTCGCAAAGGCTGGCCGCCTCGGTCAGCGCGCGGGCGCAATGGGGGTTCAGGCGGCGCAGGAACGGGGAATAGTCGCGGGCAATCATGAGGGAGGGATGGCGATGGGCGGGAAGAATGCGGGGTCGAGGGATGGGGCGGCCGGCGGCGCGGCCGAGGGGCCGAGGGGCCGGCGCGAGGCCGGCCCGACCTTACTCAGGCACGCTCGTTCCAACTATCGGCGTGGATGATGTTGCCGTCCTTGTACGACCAGGTGATCTTCTCGTAGCGCAGCTCGATGCTCTCGAGGTGGTTGTGCTTCTCGAAGGCCGGGCTCTTGATGTCGTGCATCTTCGGCGTGACGCCGACCACCTTGACGTTCTCGAGCTTGGTGTTGAAGTACTCCTTCTCCTTGCCGGCGTCGTCGATCTTGTACCAGCGAATCTCCACCGCCTTCAGCGTCTGGCCGCTGGAGACGGCCTTGTAGAGATACGGCGTCGAGGCGTCGGTCTCCTTGGTGAAGACGATCGGCTCGTGCACGCGCGTGCCGGTCAGCTTGCCGGTGTTGGCGTCCGTCGGGATCTTGACCGCGTGATCGAACGCCACCACTTCGACGCTGCCCTCGCGGCCCGAAACCGTGACCGAACCCTTGATGTCGGCGCCACCATCGTCCTTGATCCACATGTATGCGGGAATTGCCATTTACTTACTCCTTCTGCTGAAATGAACAGGCCGACTGGCCAGAAGTGACCCGATCGCCGTCACGGCAATCGGGAACAAGGGTAATTTCCACACGGCGATTGGCGGCGCGGCCCGCCTCCGTGTCATTGCCCGCCTTCGGGCGGGTGTCGCCGTAGCCTTGCGTCGCGAAATGCGTCAACGGCAAGCCGGCGGCATCGGCCAGCCAGTTGCGGACGGACACCGCGCGGGCCTCCGACAGGCGCAGGTTGCTGCGCGGGTTGCCGGTGGCATCGGTATGGCCGGCCACCAGCACGCGCTTGTCCGGATGCGCCCGGATCATTTCCAGCGCACCGATCAGCACGCGGTTGGAGCCGGGATTCAGGGTGGCGCTGCCGCTGCGGAACAGCGACAGGCTGTCCAGCTCGATCGTGGCCGGCGGCGGAGGCGGCGGGCGGTAGCCGGCGATCAGCGTGTCGATTGGCGCACGCAGCGCGGCCCCGCGATACAGACCGAGGCCGAGCCGCAGCGGCACGCCGTTGCGGGCGTGGCGGTCGAGTTCGTCCCGGTCGCGTTTGATGACCTTGAGCGCATCGATACGCGCGGCGTCCTGTGCCGGCGCCAACGCGCGATAGCGGTCCATATTGCCGGTGACGCGCGCCACCAGCGCCCGGTTCTGCCACGCCGAGGCGGCCGCAGCCGCGCAGAACGCCACCGCGAGCCACGCGAAGCCATGCGCCAGCGCACGTGGCAGCGCGCGCCGCGCCGGCTGTCGACCGATGCCACGGATCAACGGGTCCGGCAGTGGGTAGCGACCGCTGCCGCCCTCTTGTGCCGGGCGGGCTCCGACCAGACCGGTGATGCGGGCCACGGCACTGGCAAACAGCGAGTTGTCGGCTGGCGTGCCGCATACCGCGATCGCGCCGACAGCGGCCACCTGCACCGGCCTTCCCGTACGGTGGCCGTCGCGGCTGTCGTCCCGTAAGCGCGGCAACAACGTCGATTGCGCCCATCTGGCTAGGGCGTGCAGCCGATTAGCGCGATACCAACGTGCGGCGCGGTCGGCCGGCTTGGCGGCGCGGGCGTACTGGTCGAGGCTCGCCGCGACTTGCGCGATCCATGCCTCGTCCGCCGGCATCGCTTCGCCAGACATACCGAACCATGGGCCGTCGTCCGGCGGACCCGCGGCGTCCTCGCCATAGACCGCGATGCACACTGGCAGCGGATAGCCGACGGCGCGGCTCGCCTCGCCAATCGCGTGACGCAAACGGCCGAGGCGCGCGCTCAGCGTTGCGGCGTCTCGGATCTGGTCGGCGGCCGTCAGGCATGCCACGGCGTCCGGGCCCTGCCCGTCGCGCCAGCGCTTCAGGGCATCCGCCACGTGAGCCAGCCGCGACGGGTCGCCCACACGTACCCAGATCGCGGACTCGGTGATACGGACCAATTCGTCGCCGAATGCCCGCACCAAAGCGCCGTCCGGCTCACCAACGGCGAGCACGAGCGGCGTATTCCGGCGCATGTCGCCGGGCAATACATCGAGTGACGCGTTCACGGCGACCAGCACCGCCTGCGAGGCCTGACGGCCAGCACGCCCGCGCCGCGTGGCGACAATCATCGCCACCAACATCAGCGCCACGACGAACAGCCCCAGCAGCAAATTCCACGTGGTCGACCACGGCGAGCTGAATCCGAGCCACGCCAGACAAAGCGCCGCGATCCAGCCGGCCAAGGTGCGATAGGGATAACCGGTCACGTCGCGCCCTTCAAACAGCCAGCCGCGCGATGGCCGCGTCGAGCCAGCGGTCCAGCGCCAGATAGACCAGCCCGGCGCCAACGAGCGCCAGCACCACCCATGCAATCGGCGAGATGCGCCTGCCGGCGCGTGCCTTGCCGTGGGTGACAATGACCGGCCCGTTGCCCTGGTCGAGCCCCGCGCGCGCCAGTCGCTCATCGAGCGCGCGCAGCAATGCGGCGCGGTCCGTGGCGCCGTTCAGGGCGAATCGCCCCTGGAAGCCCAGCCCAAGCACCACATGGAAGACCGCGAGCAACGGCAGCACCGGTTGGGGCGCTGCGAGGCGCCGTTCGATGCGGTCGATCAGCGCGTCACCCGCGTCGTGACTCTGGAACTCCTTGACTTGCAAGGGCTCGTGCTCCCACTCGTCCCGGCTCGCCCCTTCCAGGTGGCGGAGCGCGAACTCGTCGATCAGCGCGCATTGCGCATAGATCGCGTCCTCGACGACATCCGGGGATTGCCCCGCCGCCCGGAGTTCCTCACGCAGCCGGGCGATATGGCCCAGGCACGTTTCACGGAACGCCGCGAAGGTCACGGGCCTGTCCCCGCCGGCCAGCGAAGCGACAGTCAGGGCCGTATCGCGTAGCGCGAGCGGAAAGATCGGAAGCGAAGTTGTCATGCCGGCAATACCGCGAAGAGTTCGAGCGAGACGTCCGGCACGGAAGCCGGCACATAGAACTGGCACGCCCGCGCGTCGAGCATGCGCCGGAACGCCGGGTGGGCACTGTCAAGCGCGAAGTACTGGTTTTCGATCCGCACGGGAATGGCGGCAGGCAGGCGCGACATCGTCCGCAACGGAATGCCGGGCAGCGCCGAGTTGACGATCTGCGAGACTTCATCCGGCGCCCCCGCCTTGCAAAGGCGCGGCAGTTGTTCGAGCAAGGCGTGCGCGGGCATGCCCGCCTGCACCGACAGGTAGTACTCGGTGCCCTCGACCAGGCGCTCATCGAGGATCTTGCCGTCCCAGATCGTGGGCCGCAGCCGTTCCAGCGCGACCGGCACGACGCGTGACGGCACTACCGCATCCACCAGCCGTCGAATCATCGACTCCAGTTCCGCGAACACGGGCTCCGGCGCCATGTGGTCGTAGGCTGGAATGGCCTGCAGGGTCTCCGTGGTCGAGAACGTCAGCAGCGCGCCCGCCAGCCGGGCCAGCACACGGTAGAGTTGCTCGGGATGCTGCTGCGGGGCCGCGCGCAGCCGCGCCAGCTCCGGCCAGGCACTGTTGACACTGTGCAGCAGCCAGAACAGCGCCACATCGGCCACGGCGTAATCGGCCATCTGGTCGGAACGCTCGCGCCGGCGCACGCCCAGGCTCGCACTCTTTGCGCTGAGGATGGTCGACAGCTGTGCCATGCGGGCGGTCAGCTGCTCGCTTGCGGACAGGAACAGGCTTGGCGGCACGTAGGCCGGATCGAGTTCGATCTGGCCCTGCGGCGTCCGGATAAGCCGAGCGATCGGGCAGGTCACGTAGTCGCCTTGTGCCTCGCCGTCGAACAGCAGGGCCAGTGCGTGACGTTCGACGCTGATTTCCTCCTTGCCCTCACCGTGCAGGTCGGCGACCTCCAGGTACTCACGCACGAAGCGGCGTGGCCGCGCCGGCCGTTCGCCATCGTCGACGCAATTGCCACCCAGCGCGTCCATCAGCGGCAGCCCGATCAGGACCACCGCCGAGTCTGCACCGGCCGGCAGATCGGCCAGATCGCGCGCGGGAGGCGTCCGGTCGGCCGTCTCCGTGTCGATCACGGTGCCATCCGGCAGGCGTGCGGCAAGCGAACTCACCGCCAGTCGATTCACTGTCAGTGCCTGGGAATCGATGACGACGCGCACGACGCCCCATGGTTCCGGGGTGGCGATACGCGCAATCTGCTCGCCGGCGTGGCGCTCCCATAGCGCCTGCTGCTGGAAATGCTGCGGCGTCATAAAGATGCCCTGCGCCCACAGCGGTCTTGTGATCTTCATGGTATCGGGCCGATTCCGCTTCAGTTCTTCGCCTTGGGCATCTGCGAGACGAGCGACAGGTTGATGTCCATCCCCTCGATCTGGAAATGCGGCACGATGAACAGCTTCACGCGGAAGAAGCCCGGGTTGTCTTCGATATCCTCGACAATGACCCGCGCGTCGCGCAGCGGGTGCGATGCCTGCAGTTCGTCGCCCGGATCGGTCATCTCGGTCACGAGCGTCTTGATCCAGCTGTTCAACTCCAACTCGAGGAGGCGGCGGTCCTTGGTGGTGCCGATGTTCTCGCGCTGGATCAGCTTCAGGTAATGCGCAATGCGCGACAGCAGGAAGATGTACGGCAGGCGCGCGTTGACACGACTGTTGGCGGTGGCTTCCTTGGTGTCGTACAGCGCCGGCTTCTGGGTCGAATGCGCCGAGAAGAAGCACGCGAAATCGTGATTCTTGTAGTACGACAGCGGGATGAAGCCAAGGTTGGCGAACTCGAACTCGCGCGTTTCCGGAATCAACACCTCGGTCGGGATCTTGGCCTGGTTGCCGGTGCCCAGGTCATAGAGGTGAATCGGCAGGTCCTCGACCAGACCGCCAGCCTGCGGCCCCCGGATCTGCACGCACCAGCCGTTCTTGATGAAGCTCTGCACCATGTTCGCGGCGAACGAGAACGATGCATTGGCCCAGAGGTAACGGTTGTGATCCGGCCCCTTGACGGCTTCCGTATAGTTGAACGCCCGGACCGGCACGGTTTCCGGACCGTACGGCAGGCGCGCCAGGAAGCGGGGCAGCGTCAGGCCGATGTAGCGCGCGTCGTCGGACTCGCGGAAGCTCTTCCACTTCAGGTATTCGGCGCGGTCAAAATAGTTGCCGATGTCGCGGATCGCGGCCACGTCCTCCATCGACGTCTTGCCGAAGAACTCCGGCGCCACCGCGCCGACGAACGGCATGTGCGCGGCCGCCGACACCTTCGAGATATTGCGCAGCAGGGCGATGTCCTGCGGGCTGCGGTCGAACGCGTAGTTCGAGATGATCGAGCCGATCGGCTCGCCGCCCGGCGTGTCGTACTCCTGGATATAGGTGTGCAGGTACAGGCCGCTCTGGATCACCTCGGGGGTGTCCTCGAAGTCCTGGCGCAGCGCTTCCTTCGAGACATCGAGCACCTCGATCTTCACGTTCTTGCGGAAATCGGTGCGATCGACCAGGAATTTCAGGCCGCGCCAGGCCGATTCGATCTCCTGGAAGGTCTCGTGATGCATGATTGCATCGAGCTGCCGGCTGATCTTCTCGTCCAGATGGGCGATGTGGAAGTCGAGCAGGCTCTTGTCGAGCCGGTCCACCTGCTGTGACGAATCCTGGATCATCTTCAGGAACACGTGCATGGCCTGCGCCACGCGCTCGTCGAGCGAAGATTCGGACAGCGCGTCTGCGCTCTGGAACGACTCCACCGGCCGCGTGCTACGGACCGGCGACAGGTTGATCTTCTCGCAGAGCGCTTCATAGACGCTCTTGCCCGGTGCGTCGAGGACGGCGGCAGCGGCGGCGCTATCGGCGGCGCTATGGGTACGTGCGGACAGTTCGTGCTTCTTTTCCATGGGGAAAATCCTCGGGTAACGGGTTACTGGGCGGAGGCGGGAGCCGGGGCAGCCTGGCCGATCTTCTGCAGATCGGCGCGCAGGCGTTCGGACAGCCCGGGGTCCTTGAGGATCTTCTCGAGCTCGCGGCGAAACATCGCGTTGTCGAGCAGGTTCGACTTGAGATCGCGCAGCAGATTGCGCGCCGCCATCAGCGCGCGCAGCTCGGGCACCTTGCCGGCGACTACCTCCGGCTTGAAGTCATCCATGGAATGGAAGTCGAGATCAACGGGCAGCTCGGAGCCATCGGCGGCGAGCGTGTTCTCGACGGCAATCTTCGCCCGCGGATTGAAGTCCGCCAGGACCGCATTGAAGTTGTTCTTGTTGATGGAAACCTTCTCCCGCTCCGCCAGCGCGCGGGTGTCCTGCCCATTACTGTAGTCGCCCATCACCAGCAGCTTCAGTGGCAATTCCACCTTCTTCTGCGCGCCGCCGGTATGCAAATCCAGCTTGATGTTGACCCGCGCCTTGGGCACTTCGTTCTGGAAGCTCTCTGCCATTCTCGATCCTTCTCCAACAGGTTTTCAATCCGCACGGCACTCGATTCGTCGATCGCCGCATGGCCGGTAGACACGCAAGTGCGGGAGACTATCTTTTTTATTTCCCACTGTATTTAGGTGACTTCCTAAAATTCGTCGGATTTTTGATCTTTTTTATCTAAATCAATAATTCGATCCAGTCCTATTTTCCTGAAAGCCACAAGACGGTAAGGTGCGGCGCGCAGGAGCATGTCGCTTGCGAAGCGACACGCCTGACCTGTTACGCCGGATTGCCCGGCCTTGGAGAGAGACGATGTCGGCTGGGGTAGCAACACTGAAGGCATACGGGGAAGCGCTGCTCAAGGGACTGGGCGGCGGCCAGCAGTCTTACTTCCTGAAGGTGCCGGGCGCGGAGACCGCAGTGGGTCTGTCGGTGGTGTCGTTCGAAGCGGTGGAGAAGCTGGGGGCTCCCTATGTCGTCACGGTTCAGCTCACGCATCCGCTGGAACTCGAACGCGCCAGCTACCTCGGCAAGCCCGCAACGTTCGAGATCGACCCCGGCGATGGCACAGAGCCGCGCAAGTTCGCGGGATGCATTACACAGTTCTCCAAGACCGCGCGGACGCAAGACTTCCACGGCTACCAGATGGTGGTGGAGCCCCTGGTGGCCCGGCTTCGGCTCACCCGCTCCACCCGCATCTACCAGCACCAGACCGCGCCGCAGATCATCGAAGCCATCCTGCGGCGGCATGAACTGGTGGGGCATCAGTTCGCTTTCAAGCTGCGACGCAAGTACCCGCAGCACCCGTTCCGCTTGCAGTACCAGATGTCCGATTGGGACTACATCCGCCTGCTGATGGAGCAGGAAGGGCTCTATTCCTATTTCCTTCCGGGGAAATTCGGCGAGATGGTGGTGTTTGGCGACGACATCGACCACTACCTCTACAAGCCCGAATTGCGTGTGCCCTACCGGGAAAAGGCCGGGCTTGAGGCTGGCATCGAAGCGGTCTTTGGCATTCGTACTAATGCTAAAACGGTCCCCGAATCGTTCCTTGTCGCGGACTACAACCCCGATCTGGCCTGGGAGCCCTTGAAGGGCGAAGCCAACATCGCGCGCAAGGACAAGACCACTTACGGGCAGCCGTACGTTTTCGGTACGCATCACCTCGATTTCGATGGCGCCAAATGGGAAGCGCAGCTTCGTCATGAGGCAGCGATGGCGTCCCAGGTCGAATACGAGGGCGAGAGCAACGTCCTGGAACTGCGTCCGGCGCGGATCCTGCGAATGGATCTCGACCTTCCCGACGCACCCAATGGGCAAGTCATCACCGAGGTCACCCACACCGGCGCGCGCGATGCGGCGTATCGCAATTCCTTCAAATCGATCCCATCCGATCGTCGCTTCCGGCTGCCGCTGGATGAGGCCAACTGGCCAAAGATCGCAGGCACGCTGAGCGCCCGCATTACCTCCCCCAGCCAATACACGTACGCCTACCTGACGCAGCAGGGCTACTACACCGTCCGCTTCGACTTCGATTTCGAGAAATGGCCCGGTGGTGGTGAGTGCGTGCCACTGCGGCTGGCAAAGCCATTCGCCGGCGCATTCCAGACAGGATTCCACTTTCCGCTGATCGACGGCACCGAAGCCGCCATCGCGTTCCGGGACGGGAACCCGAACAAGCCCTACATCGCCCACGTCCACCACAACAGCCGCCAGACGGACCTGATTACCAATCATGACCGCTGGCTGTCGCGCAACGTCATCCGCACGCAGAGCGACAACAAGCTCGAGTTCGAGGACTGGGAGGGCCAGGAGCACGTCAAGCTGTCCACGGAGCATTCCGGCAAATCGCAGCTCACGCTTGGCCACATGGTGGATGGGAAGTGGAAGAAGCGGGGGGAGGGGTTCGAGTTGCGGACCGATGCGGCGGGCAGCATCAGGAGCAAGGGACTCCTACTGAGTGCCGACGTCCGCAAGCGCGGTACCGGGCATCAGCTTGACATGCAGGAGGCGCTGTCCGAACTGCGTCTGGCGCTAGACCGAGTATCAGCGCTGGCGCACGCGACGACACAGGCTGGCGCGACACCGGCGGACAACACCACCCAGTCGGAACTACTTTCGGCCATGGACCAACTTAGGGGCGCAGGCATTCTCGCGACTGCACCCGGTGGAATTGCTTTCCTTACGCCCGAATCGATTCAGCATAGCGCAAGTGGAAACGTCATCTTGACATCCGGCAAACAGATCGATGTGAGCGCCGTGAGACGCTTCGCTGTCGCAGCCGGCGAATTAATCTCGTTATGCGCCCACAAGTTGGGGGTCAAGCTATTTGCCGCAAAGGGAAAAGTCGAAATCCAGGCGCAGACCGACGCGCTTGACTTGTTTTCCGCCAAGCGGTTGCACATTGCCAGCGCAGACGACGACGTCGTTGTGTCTGCACAAGGAAAACTCACCCTAATGTGCGATGGCGCCTACATCAGACTGGAGGGCGGAAGCATTGAAATCGGATGCCCGGGCGACTTCAACATCAAAAGCGCGTCCTTCAGCTATTCCGGGCCCGACAGGCTGGATGCTGTCTTACCTGTCTTGCCGATCAGTGAGCCGTTGTCCATCGGCAAATACCGCTTATCCGTCTAACACGCCATGATCATTAGTCCTCCGTTTCTACCTCTCACCGACAGTGCATCGGACCTGATGGATTGGGCCGATCGCCGCGAACAGCTTCATGGAACATATCCGATCTGCTCCGACCGGCGTTGGCACGGCGGCTGTCACTTGGCACCCGAACATCAGAACGATCCTGTGAGAGCGATTGCAGATGGGGAGGTTGTGGCCTATCGCGTCTGCCAGCACCCCGAAGGGCACGAGGGAGAAATCAGGGACACCAACACCGGATTCGTGCTTTTGCGGCATGAGAGCGAGACCGGTGAAGGGCGCGTGCTCCGATACTACTCCCTCTATATGCACCTTCGTCACCTCGGTGGATATGGCGGCAACTGCGATCCAGCTCGCCTGCCCGACTGGTTGCGCATGCCAACGGAGGCGAAAGCAGGCAAGGGCAAGCGAGTCCACCGAAAGGAGATACTAGGCTGGACAGGGCGATGCGATGGAGCCATGTATCTTCATTTCGAGATCTTCATGACAACGGCGGATTTCGAGACCTATTTCAGTGGCACGCAGCTTGGTCAGGCAGCGCCGACGACGCCATCTGGGACGGACTATTGGGGAAACAGCTATTACGTTTTGCCCAGAGGCACTCCGATTCTCCCGCAACCACCCGGCACGATAGGAAACAGGTTAAAGGGCATTGATTTTCCTCCGCTGAAGGGTATTGCGGCGACCGAGCGGGAGCTTTACATCGAAGTCTGTTTCCATCTCGGGAAGAAGGTTACTCGCGTATGGCGCGATAACGGAAATGGTGTGCGTACGCTCCTGACCACAGCTCCTATTAAGGAGACAGACTACGAGTACAACATGCATCAGCGTGCCTCCTCGTTATACCCGGCCTGCCCTAGCGACGGGTACGAGCTGTTGCGCTTTGGAAGAATTTTAAGCCGGCCGGCAACGCTACCATCGGCTGCGAGGACAACTTGGTTTCGCGTTGCGTTCGATGAGAACGCGGAAGGGTATGTTGATGTCAACGATCCACGTATCCAAAAACTCTCTGACGCAGATTTTCCTATATTCGCAGGATGGCAAACGGTACGCGAGACAACCGGTCCGTTCACACAGGATGGCCTGTGCGATATCGAGTCACTTAAGGCACTACTTAAGCAAAAAAACCCTGAACACAACCCGTATATAGGAACGTCCGCGGACAAGGAACTGCGCTACTACGTGCACATGGGCGACGACGTAAAAAGGAAGCTAAAAGGGTTAGTTTGCGAAATGCCATCGGAGTGGGACGGCACGAACAACGACGCACGCTATCGCAAAATCAAGGAAAGGGGAGAGTTCTACGCCGGCAATGAAAGCGGCTACGAAAGGTTCATTAGACTACATGAGAAGTGCCAGTTTTGGGGTAAAACAGGCTTGCCACCTACGGCGTCGGATCGGCTTTGGTTCTTCCACCCCCTAAGCTTTATCAGACATTTTCGCAAATGTGCGTGGCTTGGTTCAAAAGAGTTCGCTCAGATATATCCGAACAAGTCCCATCCGAAAACGGATTTGGAAAGCCTCCGCGCAGAGTATCTCACTCCCCTCAATTTCGCAACGAGGAAGTTTGGCATTACCACGCCTACGCGGCTAGCGCATTTCCTTGGACAAGGCGCAGTGGAAAGTGCACATCTCACGCAGATGCAGGAACTCAGTATGACCGGGGATATGAAGCCCGACGGTTTATATGGCAGCGAATTGAATCGCCTCTCGCGATCACGTGAATCTGACCTCGGCCATTGGTATGGAGAGCACCCAGCAGAGCACGACCCTTGGTATGGGTCAACAAAGTTCAACAGCAAGGGAACACGTATTGCTAGCTCCTACGACTGGAGGAATGGAAACTGCGATTTCGAGGATGCACAGAAGTTCCGAGGCCGTGGATTCAAACAGCTTACCGGGAGGAGTAATTATGCCGACTACTGGGTATTTCGAGGATGGAATTCCGAAGAATTCTCTCGCAGTTGGTGGACCGACCCCTCGTTCAAAGCAAAAAATCGAACAGGGATGAAATTGAAGCCAATCGTTATAAATAACCCACACCGGGTGGCCCTGCCGGAAAATTGTATAGATAGCGGGGCTTTCTATATGAGATTTTGCCGTCCCAACGTCTTTATTAATATCGACAAGGATAGATCTTCTCTCGCATTCTCTGCCGTGGCTATTTCCGCTGAGAAGAAAATTTCCACCGCGGTCACAGTATCCATTAACGGCGGAAGACTCGCTGAAGACGAACGTTTTAAATTTACTCGTGCCGCAAAATTGATACTGGGTTGATATGAGCGACGCATTCCTTACCTCCGTCATTACAACATGCCTTCTGATTCCAGCGCTTTCATGCGCAGCCACTGAATATGAGGCCTCGGGGGATAAAATCACCATACGTACTGACGGCTCGTCCCAAACATGCTTGTTGTCCGATTCAGCAAATTTCGCTACGACAAGTCACGACGGATCAGCAGTGATTATTTCCGCACGAGGGTACCTGAGCCGAGAAAATTTGGAGAACTGCGAGATTGATGTGCCTGTCCGTGTGAACACGATTCCGGAAGGGGTTGGATTTCTGACGGACATTAACTTAGAAAAGGAAATCTATATTTCCTTGGATTTCGTAAGTGTGCGACCGTTCTTATATCTAGCAACGGTCGCTCGCATCGGCACGACCAAAAATCTCGTATCAATTGCGGGATCATATTCACCCAACAAGCGAATGTCTGAGTTGACAAAGCATGCCTTTCAGAATGATGGAATTGCAGGGTCTTCGATCATATCTCCGAGCGGAGATTATGTTGCCCCATCGGGTTCAATCGACTGCGATCCGCAGGCGTTTCCGGGAGTGTGGGACGTCAAACACAACAAACGTGTGTTCGCGACACCTGAGGTTTGTAGCGAGTTGTTTAGGAAATCGAGAGGAAGAAATTAATGCGCGGAGCGGTCAGAGTCAGCGACAAACTCGAGAACGGCGGAACGGTGTTAGCCGGTTCCAGCGCCATGGTGTTCATGGGTCGTGGCATCGCACGGCAAGGAGATCCGGCGCGATGCAACGTTCATGGCGACACCTGTATCGCCGAAGGCGATCGCGCCTTCACCGATAAAGGCAAACCCATCGCGCTGCATCTCCATAAATGCGCGTGTGGCTGTCGCCTGATCTCGTCGCTTATGACGGCAGGGAAGGGGTAAGCCATGCCAATCGACTATGCCAAAGCCGGCTCCGACATGATGTTTCCCGATCGAACCCGTCCACGGCAATGGGTATTGCTCTGGGCACTTTGCACGGCAATGGGAGCGGCAGTCGTCGTGCTCTTGTGGCCAACCGGGAGGCCCGCACAGGGCCCCCAATTCTGGTTCGCCATCCTCGCTGCGCCCCAGATCGTTTTTGCATTAGTGCTGGGATGGTTTCGTCACAGCTATGAAAGCGCGTATCTGGCGGCGCTGTATCACAACCAACATCGGGAGGAATACCTGCACCGGTTGGTTTCACGCTCGCAAGTGCCGTTGCATATTATCGCATCGTCTCACTGTGTACCGAGTCCGGACCTGTCCCTTGTCGACGTTCTGCACCCGGGTAAGGTGCAACTCGCAGCGCGGCCCGTGCGTATGGGTGCCGATTTGGTACGTCATAGCCCGTTGCCAGAATGGGACGAGGAATTGAATGTATCCAAGCAAGAGGGCGCCGATGCGACGGTGCTAGATCGCTTCGATGTGCTCCTGGAGAAGCTCCTGAATCCTGTCTTGGATACCCTCGTAGCATTGCATCGGCATGGTGGTCGCTACGCCCCCGAAATCCGGCTGATCAACGGCACGTCAGCGACAGCAAAGGACCGTTTGCAGCAACTGCGGCGCGTCTTGGACGCGAATGGCTTGACGGATCTCGATGCGCTTGTTGTCGACACCACGAGTATCCAATCGCTCCTGCTCGCGGATGAGTGGCTGGACCGCGAACCATCGACGCCCTTGCTCTTGCTCGCCACACAACTGCATGAATTCCCCCCGAAAGAGAGCGCCGAAGCGGGCGCAGCGCTGCTGATGGTTCCAGACAGCCTGGCACTTCCGAGTGATGTGCATTCAGTCGGCAGGCTCCATCGCCCCGTGACATGCCCATTGAGCGCACTGACGGAAGGGTTCGCCGAGGCACTCCGTGCAGGCTCCACCTCCCCAAGTGCGATCAAGCGCCTGTGGATCGCTGGCGTCGAAAGCGATGCGGATGCGGCCGTCGCGAGGGGCTTGGCGGACGCCGGTCTCACCCAACTATCAGACCCCGGCAGTCAGCATCACCTTGATCGCATTCTCGGTCATGCAGGCGCGGCGGCGGGATGGATCGCCGTTTGTGGTGCGATCGAATCGGAGGACACTGGCCCCCAGCTGGTATTGACCGAAGGGGGCGACATGCAGCTCGCCGTCGTCTATTCAGTGGCAAGGAAATTGGAATCAGATGTCAATGTCTAGCGATGTACCGCACCAAGGCACTGCAGGGGCAGCGCCGATCCTCTCATGGGGCTTCCTGTTGGTCGTGGCGTCGTTGGCCATATTCGGCTTGGCCGCAATCTGGCTTTGGGGCGATGACCTGGGCTGGCCGACCACTGCGTCGAAGAAGACGGCCACGCTGTGGCTCGTTGCGATCGTGACATCGGCGATGGCGATTCATGCGCTCGCTTCTCGCGTGGGTGCCTATCGGGCCGCAGGTTGGCTGTTTCGACAGCGGACTAACATCGGTCGGACGTCAGACACCAAGACGAGTGCAAGCCCGGCTTCGCGGCTGCGTGATCTTCGGAACGAGCTATCCCGCGACCACGGATACCGTTGGCGGCATCGCCAGCCCTGGCTGCTGCTGACTGGAGATGATACGGCGATTGCGCGACTCGTTCCCAATGCCGAGGAACGCCGCTGGACGGTCACCCCCAACGCGGTACTGCTGTGGCATCGGCCGACCGAGGCTGGCCAAGCGGACGCCGACTGGCTGAAGCAAGTGTGCCGGCTGCGACGCCATCGCCCGGTGGACGCAATTGTGCTGATTACTAATGGCGGGGAGGAAGGGAAACCGTCATCACAAGGTGGCACACATCGGCACGTCGCTTCATTAACCCACATCGGGAGGGTGCTGCGCTGGTCCGCGCCGGTCTACGCGCTTGACATTACGCAATCGCATGCCACGGCCAAGCCCGATGCAGCGGTGGTCGCTTGCGAATGGAGCCAATTTGCGGATGCCGAAGCCTGCAAGAGATCGTTGGAGACCCTACGCCACACCCTCGCCCGCCGTGGCACCGCACAGCTGACCGCTGACCACACAGACCGCTACATGGCGACCCTGTCCCAACAACTCGACAAGCGCATCAGCGAGTTGGCCGAATGGGCGGCGGGGCTGACGAATTCGCGCAGCAGCCCTGTTCCGCTTGCCGGGATGGTGTTTTCTCCCTATCCAAACTCCGATACCACCACCCACCTCCCCCTCTGGCAACACATCGCCGATTCCGCCCGCCGTCATCCCGGCCGGCGTGTCGGTTTCCACCCCGTCACCGTCTTTTCGACCATCGCCCTCGGCGCCATCGGGCTATGGACCGCCGGGATGCTGCTGTCCGGCTTCCAGAACGCCCGCAACATCCACGCCACGCAGTGGGCTATCGATGCCAACGCATCCGAGTTGAGCCCAGCCGGGCGCCTCCGCTCGCTCGTCGCCCTCCAACACCAGATCGAACGCTACGAACCGCGCCCCGGTCATCACGCGCCGCTCACCACCCGCTTCGGCCTGAACCGCGACGCCGCCCTGCTTGCGGCCATGTGGAAGCCCTATGCGGCGGCCAGCCGCGAGCTTCTCGTCAGTCCGATTCAGCAGGATCTGGAGGATGTGCTCGTCGATCTCTCCCAGATGCCGGTGGATGGGCTCGACGCGCAGGCCAGCCAGTGGGCGCTGGACGGCCATCACACACTCAAGACCTATCTGATGCTGGCCAACCCCGAGCGCGCCGAGCCAGACTTCCTCGGGCCGCAACTGGTCCGGCACTGGCAGACGGAGGCCCGTATCACGCCGGGCGAGCGGGACGATCTGGCGGAGCGGCTGCTCACGTTCCATGCCGCCCGCGTCAAGGCCCATCCCGACTGGCGCATCGAGGCGAGCCCCGAGCTGGTGGCCGGCGCGCGGCGCACGGTGCTGGCGGTCATCGGCCAGCGCAACGCGCAGGACACGATCTACCGTCAAGTGATCGACGGCTTCGGCAACAAGTATCCGGATCAGACGCTGATGTCGCTCACCCCCGGCACCGACGCGCGCGGGCTGGTCCGAGCCAATGCGCTGGTGCCCGGCGCCTACACCCGGCAGGCCTACGAGGGCCACGTGGCCGAAGCCATCGCGCGGGCCGCCAAGCGCACGGAAGTCGCCAGCGATTGGGTGCTGTCAGACGGCAATGCCCAGCAGTCGGACAGCCCAAATGACTTGCAGGCCACGCTCACCGCCCAGTATTTCGCCGATTACGCCGAGCAGTGGCAGCGCTTCATGAACAGCCTCCAGTGGGAGCCCGCGCCCACGTTGCCGGCAGCCATCGACCAGTTGAAGCTGATGGCCGATGCGCGGCAGTCGCCTGTAATCGCGCTAATGAAGTCACTCGATTACCAGGGCGGCGCGGGCGCGCGGAAGGACTCGCTGTCAGACACACTCGTCGCCAAGGCGCAGGACATGCTCGGCAAGAAGGCAGCCAGCGCCGGGATCGTCAAGCCCGACACCGCCGGCCCGCTGGGCTCGACCTTCGGACCCATCCAGCGGCTGATGGCCGTTGGTGAAGGTGCCGGCGGCGACATGAGCCTGCAGCGCTTCCTCGATCGCGCGACGGCCCTGCGGTTGCGGCTCCAGCAGGTCAGCCACAGCCCGGACGCCGACGCCCAGGCCCGCCAGATGGCGCAGGCGCTGTTCCAGGGCAAGGGCTCGGAATTGGCCGATACCCAGGCGTACGCGCAACTGATTGCCGCAAGCCTCGGCGCCGAGTGGGCCGGGATGGGGGAGGCGCTGTTCGTGCGTCCCATCGCCCAGGCGACCCAGACCGTGCTCCAGCCGGCGCAGGCCAGCCTGAACGCCGCCTGGCGAGACAGCATCGCCATGGCATGGGGCCGCGCCTTCGCCGGCCGCTACCCGTTTGCGGATACCGCTAACGACGCCTCGCTGCCGGAACTGGCCCGCTTCCTGCGTCCGCAGGGCGGGCTGATCCACGGCTTTCTCACGGCCCAGCTCGCCGGCGTGCTCGAACTGCAGGGCGATGCGTGGCAGCCGGCGGCGTCGGGCGGGCACGCGCTCGCGTTCGATCCGGCCTTCCTTGCGGCGATCAACCGGCTCCAGCGCATCGGCACGCGGCTGCTCACGCAAGGCGAGCCCCGCTACCAGTTCGAGATGAAGCCGATTCCCACGCCGGGCCTGACCGATACGCTACTGACCCTCGACGGCCAGACCCTCCACTACTACAACCAGCGCGAACACTGGCAAGCCATGACGTGGCCGGCGAGCAACCTGGAGAACCCCGGCACCCGGCTCCAGTGGCAGGCCGAGACGGCCGGCACCAACAAACACTATGAGTTCACCGGACGATGGGGCCTCGTCAGGATGCTCGAGCGGGCCAGCATCGAGCCGATCGACAGCGCCACGTTCCAGCTCACATGGCAGGGCCAGCCGGATAGCCCCGTCGTGGCTGCGGCGCCGGACCCCGACAGCCTCACCGCGCGCCCGGCCATGCAGCCGCCGGCCAAGGACGTCACCTACCCCATCCGCTACCAGTTGCGCACCGAGCTTGGCCATGGGCCGCTCGAACTGCTCTCGCTGCGCGATTTCGTGCTGCCGTCCCGGATCTTCCTCGACAAGCCCCAACCATCCACCACCAAGGGGAACGATGTTTAACCAGTTGCTCAACGCGCTGTTCGGCACGCGCGCGCCGTCGGATCTGGCCCGGGCGGCCATCGCGCGATGGGAACCGTGGCTGCGGCCCATCCGCCCCGATGCGCCCGCCGGGGACGACCCCGGCTACGACGACGATTTCCTCGCCATCAAGGACGAAGTCGCCAAGCTGTCCGATGTCAACGACACGCTGATTGTCGAGACGGCGGAGCGTCTGCTCCAGGGCACCGCCAAGGATGCGCGGCTCGCCGCCTACTATCTCTACGCGCGCATGCGGCGGGACGGTGCGGAGGGCATCGCGTCCGGCTTCGAGCTGCTGGCGGCGCTGGTGGACCGCTTCGGCACGCAACTGCTGCCCGTCCGGGCCGAAAGCCGCAAGGCGTCGCTCGAATGGCTCGCCAGCGCAACGTTCACGGATCGGCTCGACCGCGTGCACGGGCTGACCGGGCTGCCGCTGGAGCGCACGCTGTCGGCGCTGGCGCTGATCCTCGAGCGCACCGCGCAGTGGCCGGAGGCCGCCCGGCCGGCGCTGGACGCCCTCTTCCGGCGCTTCGAGGGCCGCGTGGAATCGCCCGCCGCCCATGACTCTGGCGCCGAGCCCGCGTCACCTGCTACGCCGATGGCGCTGCCCGCTGGCGACGTTTCCTCCTCGCGCGACCTGCTCGACCGCGCGCGCCAGATGGCCACGTTCCTGCGCGAGCAGCCGCAGGGCTATCTGGCCGCGTACCGGCTCATGCGCTGCGTCCGTTGGGACACCCTGACGGAGGCGCCGCCGCACGAGCCCAGCGGCAAGACGCGGCTGGTCGCCCCGCGCGCCGAGCTACGCGCCCAGCTCAAGCGCCTGCTGTTGCAGAAGCAGTGGCCGGAGTTGCTCGATCGACTTGAACGCGCCTTTGCGGAGGGCGCCAACCATTTCTGGCTGGACCTCCAGTACTACGCCTTCACGGCGCAGGATCAGGCCGGCGGCGACTACGCGCGCGTCCGCGACCTGCTGGCCACCGACTGCGCGCTGATGCTGGAGCGGCTGCCCGGCATCGAGCAACTGAGCTTTGCCAATGGCACGCCATTCGCCGACGACACCACGCTCGAGTGGATCGCGCGCCACGCCACCGTGCGCGATGTCGAGCGAGGCGAGGCCGTCGCGCCGGTGTCGGTCTCATCCGCCAGCACCGACTGGGCGGAAACCGAGGCCCAGGCCATCGATCTCTCCGCGCAGCAGAGTCTGGACGTGGCGTTCGCGTGGCTGCAAGGGCTGCCTTTGCCCGATGGCGAGCGCGACCGCTTCATCCGTCAACTGGTGATGGCGCGCGTGGCCGCCCGCGCGGATCGCGCCGATACGGCGCTGCACCTGCTCGCCACGCTGGAAGCCACCGCCGCGCGCTTCCAGCTGGCCGCGTGGGAGCCGGGCCTCGCGTTCGAGGCCAAGCAGCAACTGCTGCGGTTGCTCCGGGCGCGGCTGTCGCGCAAGGACGCCGACAAGCCCGCCATCGCCCACCGCATCGACACCCTGCTGGCCGATCTGATCGCCATCGACCCGGCGCGCGCCATCGCCACCGCCTAGCCTTTCCGAGACATGAAGCACCCGACCCAAGACAACGAGATCCTGCGCTACTACGAAGCGGAGATGCGCTACCTGCGCGAAGCGGGCACCGAGTTCGCCCAGGCCTACCCGGACCGCGCGCGCATGCTGAACCTGGACCGCATCGGCGAGCGCGACCCGCACGTCGAGCGGCTGTTCGAGGGCTTCGCCTTCCTGATGGGCCGCCTGCGTCACAAACTGGACGATGAACTGCCGGAATTGACCGAGGGCCTCGTCAGCATGCTGTGGCCCCACTACCTGCGCATGATCCCGTCGCTCTCGATCATCGAGATGTCCCCGGCCATGGGCACGCTGCAACGCCACGAGGTGCTGCCGGCCGGGCTGGAAGTCGTTTCCGACCCGGTGGCGCTCGGCGCGCAGCCGGGGCAAGGCCAGAGCAGTCAGGCCGACAGCGTTGCCTGCATCTACCGCACCACGCAGGCTGTAGACCTGTATCCGCTGCGCCTGACCGAAGCGGCCACCTATACCCGCGAGGACGGCCGCTCGGTGATCCGCCTGCGGCTGGCGTTGCAGGCGCAGGCCAAGATCGCGCTGCTGGAGGTGCCACGCCTGCGGCTGTTTCTCCATGCCGACCGCCCCTTGGCGCTCGCGCTCTATGCCGCGCTGACCGCCCAACCGGTGGCGATGCACGTCCGGGTGCCGGGTCACCCGGCCGACCGCCCCGGCACGCCCCTCCCGATGCCGGGCCTGTCGCTGCGGCCCGCCGGCTTCGCGGCCGACGAGCGGCTGTGGCCCAAGCCGGACAACGCCTTCGGCGGCTACCAACTGATGCTCGAGTACTTCACGTTCCCCGAGAAGTTCATGTTCGTGGACCTGTTCGGGCTCGACCTCCCCGCCATCGCCCGGCTGGCGCCGGAGGCGGAACAGTTCGATGTCGAGGTCGTGCTCGCCCGGCCGTTCCCCGATGACCTGCGCTTCTCCGCCGAGAACGTGCGGCTGCATTGCGCGCCGATCATCAACCTGTTCGAACTCGAGGCTGACCCGGTCACTCTTACGCACTGCGAGACCGAGTACCGCGTGCGGGCGATGGCGCAGCATGGCCGGCATGTCGAGGCGTACTCGGTGGACACCGTGCGCGGCTTCGAGCCCGCCAGCGGCGAGCGCTTCGAGTACGCACCATTCGCGGCGTTCCGGCATCGCGGCGGCATGCTGCGGCACGAGATGCCCGAGCGCTACTTCCACACGCGCGTGCGGCGCGGGCCGTCAGGCCGGGTGGACACCTGGCTGGTGCTCGGCGGCCATGCCTGGGAGCAGCAGGACACGCTGCCCGAGGAAACGCTGTCCCTGTCCGTCACCGGCACCCACGGCATGCTGCCGCGCAAGGGCCTGCGCGAGGCTGGCATCACGCAGATGCGCGGTGGCTTCACCAACGTGGCGTCGATCCGCAACCTCACGGCGCCGACGCTGCCCGTCTATCCGCCCACCGGCGACCGCTTCCACTGGCGCGTGCTCTCGCATCTGGCGCCGAACTACCTCTCGCTGCTCGACGCGGAGGTGCTGCGCGGCACGCTGGCGCTCTATGACTGGACGGACGGCGAGACCAACCGGCAACGGATCGACGCCATCGCCGAGGTGCGGCACCGCCCCTTGCAAAAACTGGAGAGCGGCGGCCTGCTGCGCGGCGTGGAGATCGAGGTCTGGCTGGACAGCACGCGCTTTGCCGGCGCGGGCGACCTCGAACTGTTCGGCGAGATGCTGAACCGCTTCCTGTCGCTGTACGCCACGCTCAATCTCTACACGCGGCTCGTGATTGTCTCGCAACCGTCCGGACAGCGGCTGACGTGGCCGGACAGCAAGGGCCAGGGAGCGCCGTTTTGAACGCGCCGGAGACCGCGCCGGACAACCGGGCACCCCGCCGTCTGAGCGAGGCATTGCTGGCCGATGCCCCGCGCATGAACTTCTTCCGCCTGTGCGAGCTGATCGAACTGGCCGCGCCGGACCACCCGCCGCTCGGCACGACCGATTCGCCGGCCAATGAGCCGGTGCGCTTCCGCTCGAACGGCCGGCTCGGCTTTCCGGGGCGCGAGATCGACGCCGTGGAGCGTGACCCGGACCACCCCGGCGCCCCGCCCGTAGTGCGCACCAACTTCCTGGGGTTGTATGGCGTCGATGCCCGTATGCCATCGTATTTCGTCGACGAAGTGGCCCAGCGGCGCGATGGCGCGGAGCCGCTGGCGGCCTTCCTCGACCTGTTCCACCACCGCATCGTCACGCAGTTCTATCGTGTGGCGCGCAAGTACCGCTACCCGCTGGGCTTCCGGCGCGACGGCGGCGACGAGGTATCCCGCTATCTGCTGAGCCTGCTCGGGCTCGGTCTTGGCGGGTCCGCCGTCAGCAACACCGTGCCCACCCAGAAGCTGCTGTCGATGCTGGGGCTGGCCAGCCAGCGCACCCGCACGGCCGAGGGCCTGGCCGGCGTGCTGCAACACGCGGTGCCAGACGCCCGCGTGCGCGTGGATGAGTTCCATCCGGTCTGGACCCGCCTGCCGGCCGGCGCCGACGAAGGCCGGCCGCTCGGGCAGAACTGCGTGCTCGGGCGCGGGTTTTTCGATCGCGCGAATGCCGTGCGGGTGGTCATCACGCCCCGCACGGCGGACCTCGTGCAGGGCCTGATGCCCGGCCACGCCCAGCACCGGGAGGTGATGGCCCTGTTGCGCTTCTACCTTGGGCACACCGCGCATGCCTGTATCGAAATGCACGTGCGCACGTCGCTGATGCCGGCGCCGGCGCTGAACGACGGGGCGGTGCGGCTGGGCTACTCCACCCAGCTGCCCGCGCCCGAGGAAGCCGTGACCCGGGTGCAACTGGGCATCTGGAACGGCATCGTCCAGCCCGCCGCCCGCCCAAATCGTCCCAACACCCCGAGCCACCCCCAATCATGAGGACAAAATCGATGAGACAGCCGTTCCGCACCGGGGCGATGTGCCTGTTCGCCACCCTCGCCACCAGCCTTGCCGGATGCGGCATCGGCCAGGCCGTGAAAGACAACACCGTGGACGCCGCGAAGTGGGCCTTCACCACGCAGGTCAAGACGATGAATCTCGACCTCGCCAGCCGGTCGTCGCTGAACGCCACCGACGCCGGGAAATCGTTGTCGACGGTGGTCCGGGTCTACCAGTTGAAGACGCCCGACGCCTTCCGCGAACTGAGCTACGCCCAGCTCCAGACCAACGACCTGGCAGCGCTGAAGCCCGACCTGCTGGCGCAGCGCGATGTCGTCCTGCGCCCGGACGAGCGGGTCAGCCTGGCCGAGCCGATGCATGCCGATGCCGAGTTCGTCGGCATCGTCGCCCTGTTCCGCAACCCGGACGAGGCAGCCGGCTGGAAGCTGGTGGTGCCCCGGCGGCAATGGAAGCAGACCGATCCGGTCAGGGTGGAAGTGCGCGCCAATACGCTGGCGCTGACTGCGCCGGCGAAGGGGTAGTTAGCGGATCGCTAAAGGGTAGCCCCCGGGCGGCGGCCATGTATCCCCCAATGTCCGCGTATCATCGACGCTCTTCGCCCCCCTGATGCCCCCGGATTCACCATGCCTGACCATTCGTTGCTGTCTGCCCTGCTCATCTTCGGACTTGGAGGGCTGCTCGGCGGGGTCGGAGGCTTGTTCGGCATCGGCGGCGGGCTGATCGCCATTCCGGCCCTCGGCCTGCTCTACGGGATGGACCAGCAGCTCGCCCAGGGCACCTCGCTGGTGATGATCGCGCCCAACGTGGTCATCGGCTTCTGGCAGTACCGCAAGCGGGCCGATATCGAACTGCGCACCGCCATCGTCCTCGGCCTCTCGGCCGTGCTGGCCACCTACTTCTCCGCCCGGCTGGCCACCGCCATGGACGCCCAGCTCCTGCGCCGGATCTTCGCGATCTTCATGATCGGCCTTGCCCTGTATTTTTTGTGGCGCCTGATGCCGGGCCGGGCCGTGACCCAGCAGCAGGCGCGGCTGTCATCGCGCTGGATTCCGGCTGTGGGCGTGGTGGGTGGGCTCTTCTCGGGCTTCTTCAGCGTGGGCGGCGGCGTGGTAGCCGCGCCGGCG
>Ga0160471_100058_pt1 | contig 135329 bp, 113 predicted proteins | sample HID1973K_E11MG_FD_108268 | JGI IMG/M metagenome (GOLD analysis project Ga0160471, IMG submission 108268) | Enriched mosquito-associated microbial communities from UW Madison campus, WI, USA - HID1973K_E11 MG | ecosystem: Host-associated > Arthropoda: Insects > Digestive system > Unclassified ... | reverse complement strand
GCCGCTGGCGCGCGTGGTCGAGGTGCTGCATGCACCGCAGACATCGCTGGGCTGGTTCGATGGGCGCGCGGTGCTGGATCGGCGTTCGCATACGTTGCCGTTGATCGACCTGCGGCGATGGCTGGGGGTAGAGCCGGCGCCGGCGGCGTTGCTGACCGTCGTATTGCTGCAGGCGGGCGAAACGCGCTTCGGCCTGATCGTCGACCAGGTGCGCGGACGCGAGGAAGTGGTGATCAAGCCGCTGCCGGAGGCGCTGCGTGGCTTGCCGGGCTATGCCGGGGCGACGCTGATCGGGGATGGGCGGATGGCGCTGATTCTGGATGTGGATGGGTTGCGGGCTACGGATTGATGGTTCGAGCTGGCAACCGAAGGTAAAACGGCCGAGCTAGCTGACTAACGTCCCGTCCTGCCTCAGGTGCGCCGCCACACACAAAAGATGTTCCTTGTTTACCTCAAGATGACGGCTCCCTGCAACGGGCACATACATGCCCTTTAAGATCAGTCGCCTGATCTCCAGCAACTCGGGTCGCGATAGCGTGGCGTTATGGAGAAACTCATCCAGCGCACACGAGCCGAACTCGCTATTGCCTTCCGGCGATAACGCCGAATCCGCTTCGATCATGCTCGCCACTTCCGCAGCACTGAGGTCGTCGAAGCCTTTGTTTGGGATTCTTATGATCTTCTTCATGGGGGCGGACCAAACCCTGCAAACGGACGCGACCCAGCCAAAATCGCGATAGTCACGACACGCGGAATGAAGCCCGATTCACTCGCCTTGATAAGCAACGGCAACCCCCTTCGCCGTCCGGTCTATCCTGAAAGCCTTCGCGTCCTTGTGACGCACGATGAGATCAGCACCACTCCAAAAGACACCAACGTGACCGCCCTCGAACACAGCCACCCCGTCTCGCTCAGCATCGAGGCGACCTCCACCCTGGCCTGTCACCAAGACCCAGGTGGCATCTGACGTGGTTGCGCCGCATTGGACGGAGAGCACCATGGCGATATGCTTTCCGTCTGGCGAGATGGCGCGGGTTTGCACTTCCTGATCGCATCCGAATCCCCCTCCGACGCAGGCAGTTGCACCAAGATAAATCCAGGCCGCAAGGCATAGGACCGTTATGCCGCATCTATGCGTCATAGGCTCGAATTCCCCGTCCGGCTGAATGTCGACGGCATTTTACTCCGCGAATGTAGACCCACGGGATTACGCAGACCAAGCCCACACAAGCCCGAGCATTAGCTGGCCTTCTCCCACTACGCCCCCCGCCTGCACACTTCGAGGCGCTCGCAGACCGCGACAAGCTCCGCCCCTACAGAGGGCACGATTCCAATCATGGCCTTTTGCGACGACCTGATCGAGCTGATCAAGTCTGCCGCCTTTTCCTCGCGAAGATACGAGCGAGAATCCGTTGTGCTTGTGGCCCAATCGAGACCCTCGCGCAGAAAGTCATCGCTCGCCAGGTGGTCTCCTGAATGCCAGACGTGGGAGATCACGTTCTGTCTCCCAAAATCCACAACCCTGAGTATCGAAACGTTGACGAGAAGGAGGGCAAACTCCTGGCGCTGACTGCGCATGTCCAGCCTGAGATCGCGCTCAGCTATCCAACAAATCGCAATCAGCTCTGCGTCATGCAGTGACTTGGCAACCTCTACATCCAATTGGGCGACGAACGCACTCAAGGGTTGCGCCTACCTGTTCGCGGAACAAGGAACAAACGGCGCAGCATCTCGGCTATCGCCCTTGCTCACAAACTCGCGGGAGACGCTGAAGGAATTCTCAGGTTCCGTCTCTAGATTGTCGAAAACGTAGATCATATACACCCATGGGCTTGCAAACACCTTGACATCCCTCCTTTTTTCGAGCCCTCCCGGTAGACGCCAACCGCACGCTCCGGATGGATTTCTACGAGCTGTCGCTCAATCATCGTCCCGCCGCAGCTGACGTCACTCGCGTGTAGCAAGACGAACCTCCCGCTGGGATCCAGAACCCCGACTTCCAGAGAGCGAAGAGATCCCACGTTGATGACGATCAATGGCGATTGAGAGTTTGCTTGTGAATGGACGCTCGCCGCCGCAAGCGCGGTGATGAGCGGGAACCTCAAGAGCATCCGACCGCCCCTCGCTTCGCACAGCGCGTCACCGATTCTGTTTGGTGCCGGCCCCTTAAAAGCAGCGAACCAATCAGCGCCCGTGCCGGCAAGACCGCACTCTGCCAATGCACCGAGTCGCGCGCAATGCCAGCCTCTTGAGGCTTGAGTGATACGGACAGTATTCGACCGCCCTGCACCAATCACGCTCACCTGCTGTTGACACAACCCTTAGATACTTTCGCATGGATCGCTCACTCCGTCGTTAGCCAACACGGGGCGCAGAAGTAGACCTCGGACCTATAACCATGAGTTCAAGGGACTTAGGGACAGCACAACGAAAATTCCGATGCTCGCGGCAGATATCCATGCCGCAGCCCCTGCCAAGCGCGTAGCGTTACGATCCCCACGCTTAGGTGCACGATGCTTGAGCAGGATGCTGCCTGATATCAGCGCAACAGACGAAATCCCGAACAGCGTTGCCGTGCGAGCGTTGAGCGTAATTACCCCAGGGGCCGCATAGCCTTGGAATTTGTAGGCTTGCCACAACGCAGCCAATAGCCTCTCGCAAACGGCAGTCATGGACGCGATGGCCAAGAGCAAAAGCAGTGCTGCGACTGCGGTGAGAGCACGCTCCTTCGAACTCATATCTCCTCCATTCCAATCCCTACTCTGCAGCACCCGGCTCAAGCACTTCCGTCAAGGCCGTCACACCCCCGACGCCTAGCGATGTCGGGCAAAGCACTTACCCGTGAACCAAGACGCCTCAGACGAAGCCTGGCCTGCGGCGCTACCACAGCGCCGCACCAGACCTACGCCAGAAGAGGCTGGCCGATGCCTATGGGAATTTCGCAAGCATCCGAAGTATCCCGTCGATTTGGACATTTCCGTACCTGCCGTCCTTCATCCTGATGTCTAGATCATCCAGATAGTGCCAAACCAGATGTGCGGCGCCGTCCCATTGGGACAGCTTCTCTCTCAACCTGGCAGCCCTCGCTCGCCACGTCTCAACATCAAAGGTCTTGCCCTGCTCCATATTTATCAGCCCCCTCAACTCATGGCGAAGGTCGCTCTCATCGCATGCGTTCATGGCGGTTACCTCCCAATCCGACGGGGTCGTAGATTGTTATGCGCCGATCCGACCTAATCGACACGCGTTGGCCAGTTCAGCTTTGAGACTTCTTTGAAGTGTCCGTGTTAGCGGGGTAGAACCCATGGGAGAAGAATCAAATGCAGCGAAAGTCACGCCTCGACTAGCGTGTGTTCGGCGTGCCCCAAGCTCTCTGTGATCACCGGGATAGCCAGAACAAGAAATTTCGAATAGGCGCTCAGACTTAAATCCAGCTCGGCCGAACCCTGGCATGCGCGATAACGTCCGAAGTTCGGCACGAGTTGCTCAAGCCCCTTCCAAAAAGCTCCAGCCAAAAGGGGACGAGCAAACACCTCGTCCTCCATGAGCTGAGGCCAAAAAGGAAGGAAGCTAAGCTGAACAGTGATCGGAAATCTCACGAGCGGCGCGGAATCAATCTTTACAGAAATGGCAAGTCTTACGGGACCCGAGGATAGCGGGCTGAGGTAAACATCGCCCGGCCCTGGAAGCTCTCTGAATCTAACAAAGCCATAACTCGCCAACGCAGAAGAAAAGAACGCGTTGACGTTTCTTTTCGCATGGAGCAGACGCCGGTTTGAAAAACCGAAACTAGCGGCTTCACGCATCTTCTGGGCTCGCACTTCAGCACCGACGGCTATCGACGTGGACTTCAGCAGAGCCGTTCGACGGAAATTCCTGGCCCAGTCACACGAATCGATCAATACATCTCTGCTTTCCGGCCTGGAAAAATCTGCTAGTTCTTCTCGCTGCAGCCCCAGCGGGATCATCAATGCATCAAGTATTTTTGATCTGTACCCCAGGATCTCGCATCGCCCGTCTAGCTGAAGGGCCCACGTACCGAAATACTCGCGAATCAGCTCCGTCTCAACGACATTTCCGATGCAGCCAGGCTCGTCGAAATCAAATCCTGGCCCGAAACGAGGGAGCAAGAGCTCAAAGCCGTGCCTGACCAATGACGAAGAAATCTCAAACGAACTATTTGCAACGCGCGAAATACGATCCAGCACTTCAGAAACGGCTGGAGCGGCAAGCGTCGGATTGTTCACGGTGATCATGCGAGTCGAGTCTAGTTCCCAGTAAAGTCCGGTGCGACCCCTTCCAGCTGAGAGGCACTAGCGCACAGGCGCATTCGACATTTTCAAGTGTAGTCGTGGAGATCTGCGTTCATGACCGCCGCACCACCTCTATTTGCTGGACCTACTTACAGCGGGTCAACTGGACGTAAACACGCCACAGCCATGAACGACATCCACGAGTGAAATCTCGGACGCGTCGTGCCATGGCGACATGGAAGGATTTGGCAGGGTCACGGACCAGCCGAACTCCCACTCGTCACCATCCCCTGCGCCAGATGGATTCAACAAAAACGAACCCTGGGGCAACCCGAGTTCAAGCCTACCATCCGACAGAACACTCGTCGACAAATTCCAGAGTGCCCGAGCTCAATCTATCACTGGTAAAGCGCAGCCTCACGCTTAAGCTCGTGCAGGCAACCTCGTCCAAGCGACCACGCGAAAGTACAGTTTTCGCAAAACTCGCGCACTCCATGCAAGTCTTCGTGGCCATACCGACTCAGCCTCTCTTCCGAAACAGGATCATCTTCCATTCTGAAACCCCATGTAGCACCCCGTTCTATTTCCCGCCGTGCTCACACCCCACTTCCCCAAGCGTCCTGCGCGTCACTTGACCAGTAGCATGCCAGGCGCCTTCTTGGGCCACTTCTTTGCTACGCGTCGACCAATGCGCCGCATCCTCTTTAACCCATCCCCAAGAACGGGATAGTTACGCAACTCATTGAGCTTAGCCCCGCAACTGACTCGTGCAGCTCAGACTGGTGATCCTACCTGATAGTTGCCGCGACATGATCGGCAATACCGATGCGCCCCTTAATCAGGCGACGAAGCGAGCAAAGCAGAAAGATCGCCGAACGCCTTCTGGTGACCGCAAACAGGCATCTCCGAAGATGTCTCGCAAGCTCTGAAGCCATCAAGAAACTTCATTGCTCGCTCGAACGTTCCTGGCCCAAGTTCAGGAATACGCACCTCGGTCTGACCGCCGTCCTTCGAGATGTGGAGCAGCCAAATACCACTGCGCCAATGAGATGCAAAATCGCAACGCCTACCCTCGTCGATGCATCGAAACGCCTGCTCGGCGAACGGCGCGCCAGAAATGTTGGCATGACTCCCTGAATATATCTGCCCAGAGATACCATCCGCCAGTTTGAAATCATACGTAATAAAATCAGACGGTACACGCATCGTCAACTCGTCGCCTTGGGCAACCCCAAAGCAAACATCCCGAGCAAAAAAATTGCAGTACGGGTAAACATCGTTATGCACCGGCTGCCTAGCAGTTGCCGAATACGTCAACCCAAAGCCGAACACAAGGAAAAAGCCGACGACTAAGTTGCGCCATAAGATCATTTTACTTTTCCTTCTCATACACATTAAAGCGAGAGGACATCATCATCGACATGTTTCCGCTCTCTACCTTGCCTACAGCTGGTTTGCATCCCTACCATTTGGATCTGTGAATTTGCAGGAGCTATTCGTGGCATAACAATACCTGCACAAGTTCGTTACTGGCTTCTGATAGGCCGCAAGAGATCAGGCTCGTAGCGCTCGACTCGCTGATGGCAACCCGTCGCCGCCGTTGGCGCTTTCTTCCAGCGGATGAGTGGCCGTTAGCTGATCCTGGTCCAGCTAACGGCACCGCAGTCCACCTATACCCACGAGTTCAACGGACTCAGAGATAAAGCGACAAAGATCCCAAGGCTTGCGCTTGCAATCCAAACCGCACCCCCCCGCCAATAGCTCCGCGTTACGCACTGCATATTTATTCGCCAAACGCCTCAGGAAAAAACCAGCCATTATGAGAAGCACCGAGAAGATCGCGAATAGTGCAGCAGTACGGGAATTCAAGGTAATCACTCCCGCAGTAGCATAGCCCCCGAACTTAAAAGCCTGCCAAAAAGCTTCTAGCAGCCTCTCGCAAACCAGGACCATCGAAGCGGTCGCCAGCAAGACGAATAACGCAGAGAAAAGCGTTAGAAGTTTTCTTTCCAAGCTCATCGGCATGTCCCGTCCTTCACAGTGCAGATCTTCCTGCCAGCCGTGCTGACGCCCGGGGACTCCTACGGCGGCTTTGGCATGCATCGTCGCTTTGGACAGTACACGATCTGAATTGATCTTTTGCCGCCAGGATCCGGCCCGGCGGTTCCTTTCGAGCGCCACCACTCTTGAACGCCAACAATGACAAGGCCCGCATCTGCAGGCCTTGTTTGCACACGTCGGGACAAGACCTGCTCTCGACATCCTTGCCGCCGATGCCGTGGTCTACCGCGATATCCACGTTCTCGCGGGTGAAGTCGTCGACGACGGCCAGGCACTTGATGCGGCGACCATTGGCCAGCGCGTCGAAGACGAAGTCCATGCTCCATGTGGCGTTCGGCGCACACGCCGCCAACAGTTTCTGACGCTCGCCCACCGGGCGCTTGGCCTTGCGCCGCCGACGCACGGACAGCCTGGCTGCCTGATACAGGCGATACACCTTCTTGTGGTTCACCGTCGGAAACTCCGGCTTCAGCAGGTCGTGCAAGCGGCGGTAGCCAAACCGGCGGCGCACCTGCGCCAGTTCGATCAGTCGGGCCGGCAATGCCTGCGTGGCAGGCGTCGGCACCGGCTCGTGGCGGAAAGCATCGCGGGACAACCCCGCAAGGCGGCAAGCCCGGCGCTCGCTCACAGACGTGTGTTCGAGCATGCGCCGGATCGCCTCGCGCTTGCGTTGCGGGGCTAGCGTTTTACCCCGAAGCCGACCTTGAGCGCCTCGATGTCCAGGTGCGCCTCTGCCAACAGCCGCTTCAGGCGGTTGTTCTCCTGCTCCAGTTCCTTCAGGCGCTTGGCGTCTTCGGCCTCCATGCCGCCGTACTTGGCCCGCCAGGCGTAGAAGCTGGCGGGGCTGAACCCGTGTTGCCGGGCGAGCTCCGACACTGCCATGCCGGCGTCGGCTTGCTTGATGAACCCGATGATCTGCTCGGTGGTGAAGCGACTCTTCTTCATGTCCGTCTTCGTGGTTGACGGACTTTACAGCTTCACTTGGTACGGCTCAGCGGGGGCGGGTCACATCCGATTTAAGTCTTGCTTGAATGCGACCCCATAAACGACCCTGGTTTGTAGCGCTGCGTTTTATCTAGGCCGACGGCAAGGGCATCAGGCGTCGATGGATGCGGTGGCATTCAACAGGTCACCGCGCTCACGGACGCACCACTCTTGAGCAGGATTCCAACCGTACACTGGTAGTCGCCCCGAGAGAGATTTCTTGAGCAAGCCAGGCCACCCGCCGTTTTAGTTCTTATTGCTGCGTCACAGGAATTTTTTCTGGGCGGCGCCGACATAGCCTGGTAGGTTTCCTTGGCTGCGCTTCCCTGGATGAAAACTATAAGGCGATCATTCTTTTCATCGGGCGCAGGATCAACTATGTTCTCTGAAGCCACGGCATAGCTCCCCTCTAACTTCTTAAACTCAGCTGCGGTCGTAGTGCCGGAAATAAAGAGCGTAGTCACAAGTGCTATATAGAGTCGAGTCTTCATGGTTGAACCTGTATGTGGAGATGGTCGTCATGGCCCGCCAAGGGCTTAACCCCTTCAAGTCTAGGATCATTAAAGAAAATCTGCCTCACTAGTCCGGTGGAGTAAAAGGTATCCACAAGTTCTTGTGTCGCCGCCCTGTCGTAGATCGGCGAGCGCCAACTTACACCACCAACTTGAAGCCCTTGGGAGTTCATGGGCCGAACATCGATGTCTGTTCCATTTCGGTGACTGGAGTGAGGCGGAAAAGGGCCGCCATCCTTCAGGCTCATATTGCCAACTCCGAAGCTATTCTCATGCCCGCTCAAGCTCCAAGCGTGCCCAGCAAGGAAGATCGCCGAGAGCGCGCCCCCCGTTCCGTACTGACCTGCGCCTTTTGCTGGGGTTCCGTAATTGTAGAACCCCCCCTCACCTTGGTCCTGAGGCAACATATAGAAGCCTTTGTCGCCTGCTGAGTTTCGGCTAGCGGCACTGGGGCTTGGCGAGCTCGTTCCTGTATCACGAACACTGGGCGGACCGCCCCCAAACACTCTGGATCCAGAGAATCCGCCGCCATCGCAGATGGCTGATCCAGTTACCTTCTCGCATCGACCATCTGGATCAGTGAATCGATAGGGATTGTTGTGCGCGTACTTATAACGACTAAAATTGGCGCCTACGTCCCCATCAGCAGCAACTGGATCGACACTGAGGAACCTGCCGAGTTCTTCGTCGTAGTATCGCTGCTGCATGTAGCTTAGATTGGTAGCCGAATCCCATACATGGCCAGCAAAGCCGGGAGCATCAGCCGTTCCCTGCGTAATCGCAGCTCCATACGACTCATAAACCTGCCGTTTAATCACAATGCCCGACGCATCAGTAATCGCCACCAGCGAGCCTAGCGCATCGGTGTGGATGTACTCCACGATGGTTTGAGCCCCCGCGTTCAGCGCGAACCCGCCCCAGAGTACCAGCCCAACTGCGCTCCGCCTCATCCGCGCTCTGGTCCCCGTATCGATATCCGCGCGGCGGCGATAGCGAGCTAAGTCACAAACATGCGACGCAGCCGCCTTCGCTGTCCGATTGAGGATGCGGCTTCCATTCCCATCGAAAAATATATCCATATCCGCGCTCATTCGTCCGGATTCCAAAGCGTCAACGTCTGAGGCGTAGGCGGTGAAGACCACGCAGAGCAACCCGCTGTATTACAGGCCCGAACTTGATGCGACGTTGCGCAGTAGTTCTGGTTGCTCGAACTGACACTCGTCAGTGGCCCGCTGTATGCGGTGACAACGCCATCCTTTAGCAATTCATAGGTGGTGGCATTGGCAACGGCGGTCCAATGCACGGTACAAGTGATTCGGATCGGGCTTGTCGTGGTCTGAGACTTGTTGTTGGTAGTGATCTGCGGCGTCGCCGGCGGCAATGTCACGGTGATGGTTCCCGTGTTCGAATAGCCGCCGCAGTCGGCCGCATTACATGCGATCACCCGATAGGCGTAGGTTCCCGCACCGGCGCCATTGATCCCTCGCTGCGTCGATCCATCGCGCTGGATCTCCGCCCAGCCACCCCCATTGACGCTCTGCTCCAACCGATACTCGGTCGCCAGCGCCACGGCACCCCAGCTGACGGTGTAGCTGCCATTGTTGCTCGTGCCCGGCACGCTCAGGCTCGGCGTGCCGGGCGGCTGCAGCGAGGTGACGGTGACGATGTTCGAATAGGCGCCGCTCCAGCCAGCGTTATTGCCCCCACGCACGCGATAGCTGTAGGTGCCGGTCGGCTTGTTGCTGAAGGACAGGCTCGTGGCGCTCGATTCGCTGATGACGACCCAGCCGCCGCCATTGGCACTTTCTTCCAGGCTGTACTTGTTGGCGTCGCCCAACGCATTCCAGCTGACCGTGAAGTTGCCTTTCAAGGCCAGGCTGGGCGCGGACAGCGAAGGCGCCGCGACTGGCGGGTAGAACGCCGTGGTGGTGGCAGCGCTGGAGGTCGGCCCGCAACCGGCAGGGTTGCAGCCCTGTACACGGTAGCCGTAGGTACCGCCTGCCTTGCCGGCGTATCCGGCCGAGAGCGCGGCGGTATTCTGCACCTGCGCCCAACCGCCGCCGTTGACGCTTTCCTCCAGCCGGTAAGTGGCCGCGCCGCTCACCCCGGTCCAGCTGACCGTGTAGTTGCCATTGGGGGACGACGCCGGGACGCTGATTGCCGGCGCAGCCGTGGGTGGCAGTTGCACCACGATGTTCGACGCCGCGCTCCATCCGCTGCAGGACGCCCCTTGGCAAGCGCGAACGCGGTAGCCATAGGTCGCCCCACTCTTGCCGCTGGCCGCCCACGATTGCGCCGCGCCGCTGTAGACGCCGGTCCAGGCCCCTGCGTTGACCTGCTCTTGCAGTTCGTAGCTGGTCGCGTAGGCCACCGCATTCCAGCTCACCGTATAGCTGCCATTGTTGCTGTAGCTGGCGAGCGTCAGCACCGGCGCGACAGGCCCCACCACCGTGGTGACCTTGGCCACCAAACTGCCATTGAGATGGATGTATTCGAAGTTCTTGCCCTGGCGGGCATTGTCCTGCCGGCGCAGTACGCCGTCCTGGCCGTACATCGAATAGATCATGGCCCCGGCGGAATCGATGGAGACCACCCGGCGCCCTCGCGCGTCGTAGCGGTACGACTCCTTGCTGGGCACCGTGCGCAGCCGGTTGCCGTAGTCGAAGTTGAAGGCCTGCGCATTCTTGGCGCTGAGATTGCCCTGCACGTCGTAGCTCAGGCCGATGGTGGTGGCCCCGGCATCGGTCTGGACGTTGGTCAGGCGGTTGTTTGCGTCGTACCAGTAATTGTGCTCCTTGATCCCTGCCAGCTTGGCGCTGCGGATGTTGTCGAGTACGTCGTAGCTGTACCGAAGGTAGCCATCGCCACCGAACGAGTCCGACTTTGCCTGGGTCAGTCGATCCAGGCCGTCGTACTGCATGGTCCGGGTACGGCTGCCGTCCAGTCCATCGACGATCTGCGAAACATTGCCGACGTCGTCATAGCTGTAGGTGTTGTCGAGCACCCCACCGCTGTCGTTGACGTGGGCCGGCAGCTGCCGGGCGTTCTGGCTCATCGTGTGGACGATGCCGTTGCCGTAGGTGAACTGCTGCATGCCGCCATTGGGGTAATAGCTGACCCCGAGGGCATACGGTCCGGCCTGGGTCGGCTGGCCCAGGGCATTGGGCGCGTAGGTCACCGCCAGCCCGCTGGGATAAGTGATGCTCGCCAGCGCACCGTTGGCGTCATAGCCGTAGCCCAACGACCAGTTGAACGCGCCCACCTGCCCGCTCGTCTCCGCCGTCAGCAGGCGGCGCTTGTTGTAGGCGTAGGTGTTGACGGTCTGGGTCGCCCCGCCATCGTTGTTGGTCACGACCTGCGACGGCTTGCCGTCGTTGTAGTAGCTCCAGACCTGGTTGCCGTTTCCGTCCGGGAAGCTCAGCGTCTTGAGCCGGTTGCGGGCGTCATAGGTGCGATCGACCCGACGACCGGAGTCGTAGGCCGCCTGAGCATCGCAACTTCCGGTATTGGGCAGCGCCAATCCGGCCGCGCTCCACAACACATTGCCCGCGCCGTCATAGCCGTTCGCGCTGGCACCGGTTTCCGGCTCGATGGTCTTGCACAGTTGCTGGTTGCCGTCGTAGACGTAGCTGCGGGTCACCGAGAGGGTGCTGTCGGCGTTGTGGCGGCGTATCGAGGTCGGCTTGCCGAAGACGTCGCGTCCGAGATCGGTGTAGGCGCCTTCCGGATGCTGAATCCAGACCGGGGTCTTGTAGTCCGGCTGGTCGAACACCTGGTAGCCCGTCAAGGTCTGCCGATGCAGCGGGTCGGTGACGCGGGTCTGGTTGTACGCGAGGTACTCGGTAGTGGTGACCAGCGGCTGGGTCTCGCCGTCCAGCGATACCGACGTGGTACGGCCGAGCGCGTCGTAGGAGGTCCAGGTTCCCCTGCTCAATGCATCGGTGTTGCCGGGATAGGACGCGAATACCTGCCGCCCCTCCTCGTCGTAGTCGAAACGCTGGAACCTTTGCGTGCCGCTCACGTTGGCCGCATCGTATTCGCGAGTAACAATAGGCCGCCACAGTGCGTCGAAATAGGTTTCCTTGCGGGCATTTCCGGTGGCCACCACCTGGCGCCAATGCCCGGCACCGAGGCCGTACTCGACGCCGTTGATCTGCGCGAACGCCTGCGTGGTCGTGTACCACACCACGCTGTCGCCGCTCGGATAGGCGACGCTGGCGATGCGCCCCATCGCGTCGTAGCCGTAATTGCTGGTATTGCCGTTCTCGTCGGTGACCGAGGTGATCCAGCCGTTGTCGTCCACGGTGGCCGAGACGCTGGTGTTGTCGGCATAGACGATGGTGCGCGGCGTGCCGCGCTTCCAGCTGGACAAGGTGGTCGCGTGGCTGTTGCCGTCGCTGACGCTGGCCACGGTGCCGTCGCTGTTGTACGCCAAGGTCTGCTGCAGCTTGCCGAAGGACCACACCTGCCAGGGCAGCGACATGGCGTTGTAGCTGGTCTGCGATACGACCAGGCCGGTATTGGCATTGGTGACCTTCGACGGCTGGTCGAGCACCCAGCGGGTCGTGTCGTCGTAGTACTCGGTCACATCGGTTCGCGTATGCCAGGGGCTGGCCTTGGTCACGCTCACCGGACGGGCCAGGCTGTCGAAGCTGTTGACGGTGGACTGATAGGTGACGGCGTCCTGCTGGATCGTGCTGCCGGTGATCGGCCGGACCCTCAGCGTGCCGGGATCGTCGCCGCCGACGCTCAAGCCATAGTTGGCGCTGAACGGCTGGCTCGCCACCTGCGCATCGGTCATCAACTGCGAGGCGCTGGTGGAGAGCAGGTTGCCGGCGGCGTCGTAGTTTTCCGAGCCCAACAGTTGGCCATCGTTGTAGTAGTAGAGAAAGCCGTACTTGTAGATCACCTTGGAGCCGTCCGGCTCCACCACCGCCGTGTTCTTGACGGTCGGGCAGGTCTGGCACGGATAGGCCGTGGGCGTACCGCTCCCCCACAGCGGCTGCGCGGTGCGCTGGTAGCTGTAGTTCCAGGTCAGCGGCTCCTTGATGCCGGAGCCGGACAGCTCCTTGCTGACCAGCGACATCACATCGAAATGGTTCGGGGTGCGCAGCACGAAATACAGATCCGAGCCGGCCGTCTTCCTCACGCACTCGCTCTTCTGCACGCCCGCCCGGTAGTGCCGAAGGTTGTTGAAAACGAAACGGACCGAAGCGCCGGAGGGATGCTTGGAGACGAACTCGAAACTGGCCTGCAGTGCATCCGGGCCCTGGGCGCAATTGGCGTCCGATTCGCCGTCCCATACTTCGAAGCCCGGCTTCAGGTTGCCGTTGTAGCCGTACTGCCAGGCGCTGCTGTCCGGCAAGGTGACGGAGACCAGGTTCCCGGCGCCGTCGTAGGCATAACTCCAGGAGCGTCCATTCGTGGAAGCCGACACGACCTGGTCGTTCTGGTAGGTCAGGTCGATTCGGCGGGTTTCGCCCGTGGCATCGCTGGCCACGATGGCCGTGGGATTGCCGCGGCCGTTGTAGCTGTAGGTCAGCACATTGCCGAAGCGGTCGCTGACCCGGGTGGCCAGCAGGAAGATCTTGGTGCGGGCGATGGTCACCGCCGGATTCTCGGGACCGCGCGACTGGCGCATGTTGCCGGCGGCACGGCCTACCGAGACATTGAAGTCGTAGCGCACACCCTGCTTGGTCAGCATGGAGAAGCCTTCGCCGCTCATGCCGGCCTGCATCGGGATGCAGGTGAAGGCGTCGCGCTCGCGGCTGGTCCAGCGGTGGGCGTTGCCGTCATTGGGCTGCGGCATCCCGGTATCGCCGAGCAGCATCGGGCGGTCGCCCGCGCCGGGCACGTGGATGCCGTAGCCCTGGAAGATATCGAAGATGCTGACCGAGCCGCTGAACGATATCTCGGGCGATACGACGACCGAACAGCGCTTGTCACTGATGCCGCCGGTCGAATCCAGGCCCTTCCACAGGACGGCGGAATCGAACGTTCCCGAAATGTAGGGAACGTCGATATCCCAGTTGCCCAGGCCACCCAGCTTCGGGGTTACCAGCGGTTCCCCGGGGCCGATCGGCTGCAGGTCCACCGAATAGCGGCGCGTCAGCCGAACCGGAAGCCCTGAGCCCGGCACATCCACATCCGACACGGCGAAGTCGGTCACGCCGTTGTAGAGGCTGACGCTGTCGCCCATCAAGTCGTTCTTCAGCGCCGTCAGCGTTTGCGCCGCTTCTATGCGCTTGTGGTATTCCTGGTAGGGCTCGACCGCACCGACCAGTTGGATATGTCCATAAAGTACCGCGGCCACGCCGATGCGGCACAGCCAGTGAAGTCCAGTTTTCACTTATTTCCCCTGATAGAGATCCCGATCCTGGCAACGCCCCCGCGAAATGCCTTCGAGATGCGCGGCGATCATCCTGCCACGCCGCAGCGAAATCTTTACCCGGTCATGCGCGCAGTGTCAATAATCGTGATCCATTACCAGAACTGGACTATCCGCATCGGAATATTCCAATCCAATGGATCGCAGAAATTTGCACGGCCCCAGCCACGGCACCTATAGGGTGCCGCGGCCCTGCCTCCCCCTCAGCGCCCCAACACCCCACTCACCCCGATATACCCACCCACGCCGCGACGGTTGCCGGACACCCCTCCCTCCAGGCTCCAGCGGCCGTTGTCGGCGGTGCGCCGCAATGACACGCCCACGGCGGCCTGGTCGCGATAGCCGCCGACGCCAGCGTAATAAGTGGTCCTGCCCGATACCGCCGGGGCCTGCTTCAGGCCCATCGCCGCGGCGATGCCTGCTTCCATGTCGCGCTTCAATCCGTCCACACGTTGCTCCAGCCGCCATACGTCCTGTTGCACCGGCGCGACCTGGCGGTCGGTGTAGGCGTATGCGTCGTCGAGGGTGCGCTGGGTGGTGTCCTGCAGTTGCGCCAGGTTGACTGCATCGGTGCCTTGCACGCCCGGCGCGACATTGCGCAGCGATACCGGCGCATCGCGACCGAGCGTCACGGCCGCGTAATTGATGTCGTCGCCTTCGTGATCGTAGTGCACGGCGCTGTCGCGCACCTTGTCCAGTTGGCGCACCGTTGCCGCGTCGGAGGGCGCGAGGCCATCGGCGACATGGCTGATCGTGCGCTCGCTGCCCGCCGCGCCCACGGCCACGGTGTTGTCACGTTCGGCGATGGCACCGGCTCCCAGCGCCACGCTGTTGTTGCCGCTGGCAATGGCGCCGTGGCCCAGCGCGGTCGCGCGTGCGCCACTGGCCAAGGCCCCCGCACCACCGGCCGTGGACTGCTCGCCGCCAGCCTGTGCGCCGTGGTTGTCGTCCTGGCTGACCCGGAACACACCATCGGCGCCGTGGCGCAGCTGGGTGATGTCGCCATCGACCCGCGCCAGGCCACGGTCGGTATGCGCGATGGCGCCGGCCACGCCTTCGTCGGTGTAGCGCTTGCCCGCTTCGGCTGCGTCGTCGGTGTAGCGCTTGGCTTCAACCACGCCCGCATCGGTATAACGCTTGCCCTCGGCGGCAGCCTCGTCGGTATGGCGCTTGGCTTCGACCACGCCCGCATCGGTGTAGCGCTTGCCCTCGGCGGCAGCCTCGTCGGTATGGCGCTTGGCCTCGACCACGCCCGCATCGGTGTAGCGCTTGCCCTCGGCGGCAGCCTCGTCGGTGTATTGCCGCGCGGTCTGGATCGACTTCTCGACGCCGGCCTTGAGCTGCGAGACGTTGACTCCGTCATCCTCCGCGCTGCCGGCGGCCACGCCGGTGATCGCGCGCTGGCCCACATTGAGTTCGCCCGACGAACGCTGCGTCCCGACGAAGGCGGCCTCGTAAGCCTGCTGCGCACCCCGGCTGGCCTGCGAGCCGGCGCCCAGGGCGATGCTGTTGTCCGCATCCGCCCGGGCTCGCCCCCCGAGCGCGATACTGTCCTTGCCGGCCGCCTGGGCGCCGCGCTGGTCATCGGCACCGATGGCGATGGCGCCATCGCCAGTGGCCAGGGTACTGTCGGCGATGGACAGCGTCTGCGTGCCGTCTCCGCCAGCGCCGCCGATGGCCACCGCATTGCGGCCATGGGCCTGGCTGCCCATGCCGACGGCGGTGGCGCCGATGCCGGAGGCGACACTGTCCGTGCCGGTCGCGGAAGCCCACTTGCCGGCCGTGGCACCGAAGCCGAGCGCTGCGCCGCCATCGCCCTGCACCTTACTGAAGGTGCCGTAGGCCGTGGCGCCGGTCTGGCCCGCGGCATCGGCATTGCAGCCGGCCAGGGTGGAAAAGGTTCCGGTGCCATCGGTGCCTGTGCCCGTCGTGTTGCCGCGCGATGTTTGCGCAACGCGATGGGGGGTGCCGCCTGATACGCAACCATTATCTGCGCCGATCACTCTGGCCGTCGCGTCACCGGGCGGCATAGCGCATGCCGCCAACGCGACGGCGAGCAGGCTGTACCGCGCGCTTCGCGGCATGCGTGCCGATGGCGTGTTCGTGGGTCCTTGCATGGTGTTCGTCCTGGCAGAAAACGGGGACGAACATCATCGGGACGCATCTATCGTGACGGAATTGGACGTTTCGTATCGGTATTGCACTACCGCTTCGGTTTGTATCGCTCACGGCGGACATCGGCGCGCGGCCGAAGCCGCCGCGACGAAGGCGGGGCGTCAACGCTCCGCAGCGGCGGCCGCCGCGCGCGGCAGCGCATCGCCGATCGGTGCGCCGCCGAGGTAGAGCGTCCACACCAGCATCGTGAGCGCGTAGACGTTCACGCCTACGTTGAACTCATCGATCGCCGCCTTGACGTGCAGCTGCAATCCGAACCACAGGAACCAGTTGAACGAGCCGTTGCCCAGCAGCGGCACCTGCACCGCCCACTGCAACATCGCCAGTCGCGGGCCCCAGCGATAACCGCCGAACCAGCCGACCAAGGCAATCGCCGCCACCGCCATCAGCCCGCAAATCAACAGGCCGGCGGGGCCGAGCTCGCCCCACCAGGCGGTGCAGCCGAGCGCATACGCCCCGACAGCCCATTGCACGCACAACAAATAAGCCGGCCAGCGCGTGCGCTTGCCCGTCGTCGTCTCCATCCTGGTCCCCGCTACATCCCCGTGCCGAGCATCCCACGCCGCGTGGCAGCGTGGCGCGGCCTGAACCAAATGTGTGACGGGGTTCCACTCCCGGGCACTAAGCCATCAAGCCAGCTCCGTTGCCGCCGATAACCGGTTCATGGACAAGCTCAGCGTCTCCGGAATCCTCCTGGCCATCGGCGCCCTGATCGGCGGCAGCATCCTCAAGGGTGCCGGGCTGGCGTCGCTGTGGTCGCCGGCGGCCTTCATCATCGTGATTATCGGCACCATCGCCGCGATTCTGTTGCACACCGCGCCGGCGGTGTTCAAGCGCGCCTTCGAGATCGTCGGCTGGGTATTCCATCCACCGGCCAGCGACCGCGAGGAGCTGATCGGCCAGATCGTCGAGTGGAGCAACATCGCCCGCCGCCAGGGCCTGCTGGGCCTGGAGAGCCAGGTCAACCAGCAGGACGACGCCTTCCTGCGCAAGGGCCTGCAGATGCTGGTCGACGGCGTGGAGCCCGAGCAAATGCGGCGGATGCTGGAGATCGAGGTCGAACAGCAGGAAAAGCACGACCTGGCCGCGGCCAGGGTGTTCGAAGGCATGGGCATCTATGCGCCCACGCTGGGCATCATCGGCGCGGTGCTGGGGCTGATCGCGGTGATGAAGAACCTCGCCGACCCGAGCAAGCTCGGCCATGGCATCGCTGCGGCGTTCACCGCCACCATCTACGGCATCGCCTCGGCCAACCTGCTGTTCCTGCCCATCGCGGCCAAGCTGAAGAGCGTGATCCACAACGGCGCCGGCGAGCGCGAGATGATCATCGAGGGGCTGATCGCCATTGCCCAGGGCGAGAACCCGCGCAACATCGAGTCCAAGCTCAACGGCTACCTGCACTGAGGCGGCGCGCAGACCATGAGCCGTCGCCGCAAGCACTATGAGGAGCACGCCAACCACGAGGCCTGGGCGATCCCCTACGCCGACCTGATGACGCTGCTGCTGGCCTTCTTCGTGGTGATGTACGCCATTTCCTCGCTCAACGAGGGCAAGTACCGGGTGATGGCCGATGCGCTCACCGCCGCCTTCGGTGGCGCGCCGCGCACGATCAACCCGGTGCAGGTCGGCAACAACCAGATGCAGGGCGCTGACTGGGACCGGCCCTCGCCGATCAAGTCCGGCGCCAAGTCCGGCCCGACCGCGCCCTCGCCCAGCCCCGATCCCACGCTGCTGCCGTCGATGGCCGCGCAGATGCGCATGCCGGTGTCGCTGCGCAACCAGGAGCAGCTCGCCCGCGCCCAGCGCCAGCTCGACGCGGTCGCGGTGCAGCTGGGCAAGGCGCTGGCGCCGCTGATCGAGCGCAACCTGATCAGCGTGCGCCGCTCGGAGCTGTGGATCGAGGTCGAGATCAACAGCGACATCCTGTTCGATACCGGCTCGGCCAACCTGGACCTGGGCGCGCGCGACACCCTGTCGACGCTGGCGCAGGTGCTGCGGCAGACGCCCAATGGCGTGCGCGTGGAGGGCTATACCGACAACAAGCCGATCGCCACCACCGTGTTTCCCTCCAACTGGGAACTGTCGGCCGCGCGCGCGGCCTCGGTGGTGCACCTGTTCGCCGAGCAGGGCGTGGACCCGGGCCGGCTGGCGATGGTCGGCTATGGAGAATTCCGCCCGCGTGCCGATAACACCACTGAGGCTGGCCGCAATGCCAACCGGCGGGTGGTGCTGATCATCCTCGCCGACTCGGCTGCGAACCTGGCGCCGCAACCGGCGGCGCCGCCGCAACTGCAGGCTGGCCCGGCCCTGCCCGCCACCCCGGTGGCGGGCGGCTCGACGAACCCGGGCAACGGCCCTGCCGCTGTTCCCGCCGTGACCGAAGGAATGAACTGATGCGCATCTGGGCGATCGCCAACCAGAAAGGTGGCGTAGGCAAGACCACCACGACCCTGGCACTGGGCCGTGGCCTGGCCGCACTCGGGCATCGGGTCCTGTTGATCGACCTGGACCCGCACTCCTCACTGACGCGCGCCTTCGGCGTGCCGCTGGACCCGCCGCCGCGCGGCGTGCTCGACCTGTTCGCCACGCCCCCGGCCGACCTGGCCAGCCTGCTGCGCGACAGCCCGATCCCGAACCTGTCCTACGTCTGCGCGCAGACCGCGCTGGCCACGCTGGAGCGTCGCAGCGCCAACCAGCCCGGCCTGGGCCTGGCGCTGCAGAACGCGCTGACCCGCCACGCCCGCCACCACGACTACATCCTGCTCGACTGCCCGCCCACCCTGGGCCTGCTGATGATCAACGCACTGGCCGCGGCCGACCGCCTGGTCATCCCGACCCAGGCCGAGCCGCTCGCGCTGCACGGGCTGGCCGGCATGAACCGCACCGCCGACATGGTCGAACGCTCGCGCCGCCGGCCGCTGCCGGTGTCGATCCTGCCGACCCTGTTCGACCGCCGCACCCGCGCCGGCACCGAGACCCTGAAGCAGATGCAGGACAGCTACGGCGAGCGCGTGTGGGAAGACGCCATCCCGGTCGACACCCGCATCTGCACCGTTGAAACGCTGACCCAGCCTGCGGCGCCGGGCGATTACCCGGGCCGTGGCCTGTCGGCCTATCGCCGCGCACTGGAATGGATCCTCGCCGAAGACGCCACCGCGATGGAGCAAGCCGCGTGAACGGCGTCGAGGTGCTGGACGACTATCTGCTCGACCTGCTGGCCGAGGCGGCGCCGTCGCGCGCCGATGCTGAGGCAGCCTCCGTGGGAGCGGCGGCTGTTGTGGGAGCGGCTTCAGCCGCGACCGTGGACCTTCCGGTGACGGACACCTCCGTCGGGGCTGAAGCCCCTCCCACAACAGCCGCCTGCCCCAGCATTGCTGCCCCTCCTACAAAAGTCGCCGCGCCCGTGATGGCACCAGACCCCGAGCGCATCGCCGCCGAGCTCCTGGCCGAGATGGATGCCGATCCGGCCTTCGCCGCCAAGCCGTCCGCACCATCCGCGCCGCCGGCCCCGGCACTCGAGATCGACATCGACGCCAACGTGGCCGCGATGCTGGCCGAGATGGACGGCGACCCGGCCTTTGCCGGCAAACCGGTCGCGGCGCCCGCGGCGCCCACGCTCGACATCGACGCGACCACCGCCGCGCTGCTCGCCGAAATGGATGCCGACCCGGCCTTCGCCGCCGCCAAGCCGGCCCCTGTCGCGTCCGCGCCCGCGCCGGCGGCCAGGCCCAGGTCCGGCACGCTCATCGCGCCGATCGCCCGGCGCACCCCGCCGCCGCGCTCGCGCCTGCCGGCCAATATCCAGGCGATGTTCCAGCCGCCCCCGGCCGACCCGAGCCCGCATCGCCGCGCCGCCGAACGCAGCACGCGCTGGCTGCGGCTGCGCTGCGGTGAACAAACCTACGCGCTGGAACTGCTGAAGGTGCAGGAAGTGGTGCTGCCGGTGCCGCTGCTGCCCCTGCGCGGTACGGCCCGCTCGATCCTCGGCATCATGAACCTGCGTGGCCAGGTGGTGCCCGTGCTCGACCTCGGCGTGCACCTGGGCGCCGGTCCGGTCAACCAGGACACCAATACCCGGGTCGTGGTGCTGGAAGAGAACGGCGAGACCATGGGCCTGCGCGTGTCCTCGGTCGAGGACGTGACCAGCCTGACCGACCAGCAGATCGAACCGCCGGACACCACGCGCCTGTGCCGGATTTCCAACCACCTGTTCCGCGGCGTGGCCCGCATCAGCAGCCAGCCGGTGATCCTGCTGGACGCCACCTACCTGCTGCACTGAGCGGGCCGGCTAAAGTCCCGCCCACCCTGGCCGCTAACCTGATGGCAACCATCCGTTCGGAGCACTGATGAGCACCCTGTCACTGGGCGAGGATCTCGGCATCGAGACCAGCGCCGACCTCAAGCAAAGGCTCGCCAGCCACCTCGCGCAGGATGGCGAACTGTTGCTGGACGCCGGCCAGGTCCGCCGCATCCATACCGCCAGCGTGCAATTGCTGTGCGCCTTCGTCGCGGCCCGCCGCGGCGCCGGACGCGACACCGGATTCGATGGCTGCAGCGACACCTTCAAGGATGCGGCGCGCCTGCTCGGGGTCAGCTCGGCACTGGGCCTGCCCGCTTCCAATGACAACCTGAAATCTGTGGAGAACGCCGCATGAGCGCACGTATCCTGGTGGTGGACGATTCGGCGTCGATGCGCCAGATGGTGTCCTTCGCCCTCACCTCGGCCGGCTTTGCCGTCGAAGAAGCCGAAGACGGCGCCGTCGCGCTCGGCCGTGCCAAGGGCGGCAAGTTCAATGCGGTGGTCACCGACGTGAACATGCCGAACATGGATGGCATCGCGTTGATCCGCGAGCTGCGGCAGTTGCCGGACTACAAGTTCACCCCGTTGCTGATGCTCACCACCGAGTCGGCGGCCGACAAGAAGTCCGAAGGCAAGGCGGCGGGCGCGACGGGTTGGCTGGTGAAGCCGTTCAATCCGGAGCAGTTGGTGGCGACCGTGCAGAAGGTGCTGGGCTAAGCGCCCTCATCCGCCCTTCGGGCACCTTCTCCCGCATGAGGGAGAAGGGATTTCCTTCCTTTCTTTGATTTGGTCCGGACCGCCGCCATGAGCATGGATCTGCAACGTTTCCACGCCACATTCTTCGAGGAAAGCCGCGAGGGCCTCGATGCGATGGAGGCTGGCCTGCTTTCCCTCGAGGAAGGCAACCGCGATCCGGAAACCATCAATTCGGTGTTCCGCGCGGCGCACTCGATCAAGGGCGGCGCGGCCACCTTCGGCTTCGAGTCCATCGCCGGGCTGACCCACGTGCTGGAGACGCTGCTGGACGAGCTGCGCGCCGGCAAGCGCCCGCTCGAGGCCGCCGCGGTCGACGCCATGCTCGGTTCGGTCGACGTGCTGCGCGCGCTGCTGCGCGAGGCCGAGCACGGCCAGGCCGCCGACCCGGCCGCCGTGCAGGCGGTGACGGCGCGGCTCAACGCGGTGCTGTCCGGCCAGGCCGCCGCACCGGTCGCGGTGGTGGCGAAGGAAGAAGCGCCCGAAGCCTGGCACATCGGCTTCACCCCGGCGCCGTCACTGTTCATGAGCGGCAACGACCCGCTGCGCATCCTCCGCGAACTCGAACACCTCGGCCCGCTGCAGATCGCCGCGCGCCTGGAACGCCTGCCCGGTTTCGAGCAGGTCGATCCGATGGAAGCCTACCTGGCGTGGGACCTGGGCCTGATCGGCAAGATCCCGCGCAGCAAGATCGAAGACACTTTCGCCTGGGTCGTGGACGACTGCGAACTGGACATCCGGCCGATGCCGGTGCCCACGCCGCCGCCGAGCCTGGCGGTCGAGGCGGCCCCGGCCGTGGCAGCACCGGCCGCGAGCGCCGCCCCGGCCGCCGCTGCGGCCGCCGGCAACAACGCCGCGCACGAAGCCGAGACCTCCATCCGCGTCAGCGTCGACAAGGTCGATGCGCTGATCAACCTGGTCGGCGAACTGGTCATCACCCAGGCCATGCTCAAGGCCGTCTCCGGCGGGCTCGACGCCGCGCACGCCGAGCGCCTGTCCGCCGGCCTGGACCTGCTCGAACGCAATACCCGCGATCTGCAGGAAGCGGTGATCGGCGTGCGCATGCTGCCGGTGGACGCGGTGTTCCGCCGCTTCCCGCGCCTGGTGCGCGACCTGTCCACGCGCCTGGGCAAGCAGGTACGGCTGCGCACGATCGGCGAAGGCACCGAGCTGGACAAGGGCCTGATCGAGAAGATCGCCGACCCGCTCGTCCACCTGGTCCGCAACTCCATCGACCACGGCCTGGAACTGCCCGACGCGCGCCGCGACGCCGGCAAGGACGAGACCGGCACGATCACCCTGGCAGCTTCGCACCAGGGCGGCCACATCGTCATCGAGGTCAGCGACGACGGCCGCGGCCTCAATCGCGACAAGATCCTGGCCAAGGCCGCCGAGCGCGGCCTGAACGTGCCTGACAACCCGACCGACGCGCAGGTCTGGGACCTGATCTTCCAGCCCGGCTTTTCCACCGCCGAGGCGGTCACCGACCTGTCCGGCCGCGGCGTCGGCATGGACGTGGTCCGTCGCAACATCCAGGCCCTGGGTGGCGAAGTGCAGCTGGAAAGCCATTACGGCCACGGCACCCGCGTGCTGATCCGCCTGCCGCTGACCCTGGCCATCCTCGACGGCATGACCGTCGCGGTCGCCGGCGAAACGGTGATCCTGCCGCTGGCCTACGTCCTCGAAGCGCTGCAGCCGCAGGCCGCCGACATCCGCACCATGGCCGGCGAAGGCCGGGTGCTGCGCGTGCGCGGCGAATACCTGCCGATCCTCTCGCTCAGCGACTACTACGGTTACGCCGGCGAGCGCAGTGCCGACCCGCTGGTGGTGGTGGTGGAAGGCGACGGCCAGAAGATCGCGCTGGAAGTGGACGAACTGGTCGGCCAGCAGCAGGTGGTGGTGAAGAACATCGAGAACAATTACCGCCGGATCAGCGGCATTTCCGGGGCGACGATCCTGGGCGATGGCCGGGTGGCGTTGATTGTGGATATCGGCGGGCTGGTGCGCTCTTTGAAAGTCTTGCCGCAGGCGGCGTAATTGCGGGCCTGGTTTCACCTCGACGCCCCCTTTATCGGGGGCGTCCTTGTTTCTGCCTTCGCTCGTCGGGGCTGAAGCCCCTCCCACAAAAACCCGACGGCCCGCTTTGCTTCTGCCTTCGCTCGTCGGGGCTGAAGCCCCTCCTACAAAAACCCGACGGCCCGCTTTGCTTCTGCCTTCGCTCGTCGGGGCTGAAGCCCCTCCTACAAAAACCCGACGGCTCACTTTATTTCTGCCTTCGCTCGTCGGGGCTGAAGCCCCTCCTACAAAAGCCCGACGGCCCCCTGTAGGAGCGGCTTCAGCCGCGACCGCAAGAGCGACGCGCCAGGAACAACAGATATTCCCCAATCCCCACCGCAAAGCCCCAGCTATTCATCCAAAGCATTAACGTCCACGTAATTGTGATGAACATCGAACCTCAAGAGAGAAAGCCGTCGGCCGCTATCTGCTTTACCGAGGCGCTGATTCGTTTGCTGCCCGAGGCGCACATTCCGCGGCCGCCGCCGTGCCTTTCGAGATTTCGCCATGAAATGGTTCCAGCATCTGTCGATCGCCAGAAAACTGGCTCTTGCGTTCTCCGTCACCACGCTGATGACGATCGCGCTCGGTGTCTTCGCGCTGTTGCGGCTGTCGGCGGGCGACCGGCAGGTGGCCGACATGAACGAAAACTGGATGCCCGCGGTGCAGTCCCTGGGCGAGATGCGCTCCATGCTCGGCGAGTACCGCACCTACGAAATCTCCCAGCTGTACAACCTGGACGATCCGGCCAAGATCGCCGACTACGACAAGCGCATGGCCGAGGCGCGCAAGCAGATCGAAGACCAGGAAGCCAAGTACAACGCCATCCCGACCCCTTCCAATGCCGCCGAGCTGGCGATGTACGAGAAGGTCAAGGTGCAGCGCGAGGCCTATTTCAAGGCGCATGACCGCATCCACGAAGCGGTTGCCGCCGGCGACGGCGACGCCGCGCGGGCGATCTCCGCCGAGCAGTCGCGCATGATCCGCCGCGACCTGTTTGCCGCGCTCAAGGAACTCAGCGCCTTCAACGAGGCGCACCTGCGCCAGAGCGTCGAGGTCTCGGCGAAAAATCACCACGCCACCGTCGTCGCCCTGCTGGCGGCCATGGCCGGGCTGACCCTGGCGGCGGTGCTGCTGGGCTTGGGCATCGCCCGCGCCATTGCCCGGCCGCTGGTCGAAGCTACCCGCGTGGCCGGCGCCATCGCCCGCGGCAAGCTCGACAACGCCATCGCCGCGGCCAGCCGCGACGAGACCGGGCAACTGCTCGACAGCATGCGCAACATGCAGGCCCAGCTGCACAGCGTGCTGGCCGCGCAAGACGAAATGGCTCGCCGCCACGAAGCCGGCGAGATCAGCTTCCGCATGGACGAGAGCCGCTTCCCCGGCGACTACGGCCGCATGGTGCACGATGCCAACCGCCTGGTGGCCGATCACATTTCGGTGAAGATGCAGGTCATCGACCTGACCCAGCGCTATGCAGTCGGCGACCTCAGCCAGGACATGCCGCGGCTGCCGGGCGAGAAGGCCGTCATCAGCGACACCATGGACACGGTCAAACGCAATCTCGGCGCGATCAACGGCGAGATCAAGCGCCTGGGCGCGGCCGCGGTGGCCGGCGACTTCAGCGTGCGCGGCGATGCCGAGGCGTTCCAGCACGATTTCCGCTCGATGGTGGAGACGCTCAACGCGCTGATGTCCACCGCCGACGGCAGCCTGCGTTCGCTGTCCGCGCTGCTGCGCGCGATCGCCGACGGCGACCTGACCTACCGCATGGAAGGCGACTTCCGCGGCGTGTTCGCCGACATGCGCGACGATGCCAATGCCACGGTCGGCCAGCTCACCGGTATCGTCGGCCGCATCCAGGGCGCCTCGTCGAGTATCAATCTGGCCGCCGGCGAGATCGCGCAGGGCAACAGCGACCTGTCGCGGCGTACCGAACAGCAAGCCGCCAACCTGGAAGAAACCGCCGCTTCGATGGAGGAACTGACCTCCACCGTGCGCCAGAACGCCGAGCATGCCCGCCAGGCCAACCAGCTGGCCATCGGCGCGGCCTCGGTGGCCTCGCAGGGTGGCGAAGTGGTCAGCCAGGTCGTGACCACCATGGGCGATATCGAGAAGTCGTCGAAGAAGATCGCCGAGATCATCTCGGTGATCGATGGCATCGCCTTCCAGACCAACATCCTGGCGTTGAATGCCGCGGTAGAAGCCGCGCGTGCCGGCGAGCAGGGCCGCGGCTTCGCCGTGGTCGCCTCCGAAGTGCGTATTCTCGCCCAGCGCTCGGCCAATGCGGCCAAGGAGATCAAGGGCCTGATCGACGACTCGGCCGGCCGCGTGACCGACGGCTCGGCGTTGGTGCACAAGGCCGGCGCGACCATGAGCGAGATCGTCGCCTCGGTGCAGCGCGTGACCGACATCATGAGCGAGATCTCCGCTGCCTCGCAGGAACAGTCGGCGGGCATCGAGCAGGTCAACCAGACCGTGACGCAGATGGACGAAACCACCCAGCAGAACGCCGCGCTGGTGGAAGAAGCCACCGCCGCCGCGCGCTCGATGGAAGAACAGGCCGGCCAGCTGTCCGAGGCCGTGTCGATCTTCAGGATCCGCCAGGCCGCCGCGCCCGCCGCCGCTTCGGTCGTGGCGCTGCGTACCGCGTCCAAGCCGGCGGCGAAGTCCTCGGCCGCCCCAGCGCGCACGCCTGCGCCACGCAAGTCCGTGGCCGCCAGCGCAGTCGCGAACGAAGCCGACTGGCAGGAATTCTGATCCCTCCCGGGTGCCGGCCTGGCCGGCACCCTCCTCCCACACCGCGAGGCAGGGATGCCATCGCGCACTGAGCTGCCGGAACCCTCGCCACCATGAAATCACTCTCGCGCCTGTCGATCGGCCTGCGTCTCTCCCTCCTGGTCACCTTCGCCGTGACCGTCGTGCTCGTGGTGCTCACCTGGCGCGTCTACGCGCAATCGGCCGCCGCCTACGAAACCAAGAGCCGCCAGGGCCTGGCCACCGCCACGCACGTGATGCAGGACACCATCGCCCTGTACGACCGGGCCCTGACCGAAGACACCGAGCGCCTGAGCGGCAGCTTCATCGCCCTGCTGCCGCCCGGCGAGGTCGGCCAGGCCAAGGGCAAGCCGCTGCAGCGCGGCGACTTCAAGGTCCAGAACCTGCGCTTCGGCCGCAAGGCGCTGCCGGCCGACGATATCCTGGTCGATCGCTTCACCGCCGGCACCGCCGCGGTGGCCACGGTGTTCTCGCGCAGCGGCGACGACTTCGTGCGCATCTCCACTTCCCTGACCAACGACAAGGGCGAGCGCGTCATCGGCACCGCGCTGGACCACAAGCACCCGGCCTACGCGCTGGTGCTGGAGGGCAAGCCGTACACCGGCCGCGCCAAGCTGTTCGGCCACGACTACATGACCCACTACCAGCCGCTGCGCGACGCGGCAGGCAGCGTGGTCGGCATCGCCTTCGTCGGCGTCAACTACAGCGACGGCCTGGCCGCGCTGAAGGAGCGCATGCGCCAGCTGAAGATCGGCGCGGACGGCTACTTCTTCGTCGTCGACGGCGCCGAGGGCGAGGCCCGCGGCAAGCTCGTGGTGCATCCGGCCAACGAAGGGGACGAGGCCGCCGGCCTGGTCGCCGAAGCGGACCGCCCGGCCTTCGCCCGCCTGCTGGCCGGCCATGACAACGACAACCAGGTGGCGGTGCTCGCGGTGGCGCCGCGCGCCGGCGCCGAGGCGACGCCGGCGACGGTCAGCGTCGAGTATTTCGCGCCGTGGAAATGGACGCTGGTCGGTGTCGAGCCGCGCACCGCGCTGGCGGCGACGCTGCGGCGGATGATGACCGCGATGATCGGACTGTCTGCGTTGGCCATCGTGCTGATCGGCGGGCTGGTATTCGTGGCCACGCGGCGGATGGTCAGCCGGCCGCTCGCGCGCGCCTGCGGCATCGCCGAGGACATCGCCGCCGGCAAGCTCGATGGCCGCATCGAGGTGGCGGCCCAGGACGAAGTGGGCGCGCTGATGGGGGCCATGCAGCGGATGCAGGCCGACCTGCGCGAACGCATCGAACACGACGCGAAGATCGCCTCGGAAAACCTGCGCGTGCGCATCGCGCTGGACAGCGCCTCGACCGGCACGCTGATCACCGATCCGGCGCTGAACGTGATCTACGCCAGCCCGGCCCTGCGCGACATGCTCAACGGCTATGCCGGGGAGATCACCCAGGCCCTGCCCGACATCGATGCCAGCCGGCCGCTGGTGGGCCAGCCGCTTTCGGTACTGGAACCGGGCGGGCAGCTGGCGCCCGAGCTGGTGGCGCGGCTGCACGCCGAGGGGACCGTGCGCCGGCAGGTTCATTTCGGCGAGGTGTGCTTCGACCAGACCATCTCGCTGGTGCGCGATGAACAACGCACGGTGCTCGGCACCGTCTGCGAATGGCGCGACCGCACCACCGAGACGCGCGTGGAGGCCGAGGTCGCCCGCGTGGTGCAGGCGGCGGTCGATGGCGACCTGTCCCTGCGGGTGGAGACCGAGGGCCGCAGCGGCTTCTACCTGTTGCTGGCGCGCCAGCTCAACGGCCTGCTCGACGCCAATGACGGCAGCCTGCGGCAGATCTCCGGCGTGCTCACCGCGCTGGCCCAGGGCGACCTGAGCGCGCGCATGCACGGCGACTTCCAGGGCGTGTTCGCGCAGATGCGCGATGACGCCAATGCCACCGTGGCCCAGCTGACCGAAATCGTCGGCCGCATCCAGGCCGCCAGCGCCAGCATCGACCTGGCCGCGGGCGAAATCGCCGCCGGCAACGGCGATCTGTCGCGGCGTACCGAGCAGCAGGCGGCCAACCTGGAAGAGACCGCCGCCTCGATGGAGGAACTGACTTCCACGGTGCGCCAGAACGCCGAACACGCGCGCCAGGCCAACCAGCTGGCGATCGGCGCGGCCGCGGTGGCCTCGCAGGGTGGCGCGGTGGTCGGCCAGGTCGTGAGCACGATGGGCGACATCGAGAAGTCGTCCAAGCGCATTGCCGAGATCATTTCGGTGATCGACGGCATCGCCTTCCAGACCAACATCCTGGCGTTGAATGCCGCAGTGGAAGCCGCGCGCGCCGGCGAGCAGGGCCGCGGCTTCGCCGTGGTCGCCTCCGAGGTGCGCATGCTGGCGCAGCGCTCGGCCAACGCCGCCAAGGAGATCAAGGGCTTGATCGACGAGTCGGTCGGCAAGGTCAGCGACGGCTCGGCGCTGGTGCACCAGGCCGGCGCGACCATGGGCGAGATCGTCGCCTCGGTGCAGCGGGTGACCGACATCATGGCCGAGATCACCTCCGCCTCGCAGGAACAATCGACCGGCATCGAGCAGGTCAACCGCACCATCACCCAGATGGACGAGACCACCCAGCAGAACGCCGCGCTGGTCGAAGAAGCCACCGCCGCCGCGCGCGCGATGGAAGAACAGGCCGGCCAGTTGTCCGAAGCCGTATCGATCTTCCGCGCTGCACCGGCGGCCACGAACCTCACGGCCATCCGCGCGCAGGGCGGCCGGCGGTTGAGCAGCGTCCCGCGCTGAGGCGCGGTCCTCGCCCCTGCCCCTCTCCTGCAAGCGGGAGAGGGAACTATCGACGGGCCTTCTGGCGGGGTACCGGCGCCGGCCTTGCGCAGGCGCCCGCAGCCATCGCGTATGCTCGGCGCAGCCGGCAGCCCTGCCGGCGATGACCGGAGGGTTCCCGCATGTCGCGCATGATCGTCTCCACTGCTCCCGCCGGGCTGTTCGGCAGCCTCGCCGAACTGTTCGGCCGCCTCCTGCTGGCGGTGCTGTACCTGGTCTCGGGCTTCGGCAAGATCACCGGCTATGCCGCCACGGTGGGCTACATGCAAGCGATGGGTGTTCCGGCGCTGGCCCTGCCGTTGGTCATCGCGGTCGAACTGCTGGGCGCCGTCGCCATCGCGATCGGCTGGAAGACTCGCCTGGTGGCCTTCGTGATGGCCGGCTTCACCGTGCTGGCCGCGCTGATCTTCCATCACGATTTCAGCGATGCCACGCAGCAGGTGATGTTCCTCAAGAACCTGGCCATCACCGGCGGTTTCCTGCTGCTGGTGGCGCATGGCGCCGGGCGGCTCAGCCTGGATGCGCGGGCGCGCCGGCGCAGGCGGCTTTAGGCGGCCTCGTTCGCCTCGCGGGCACCTTCCGGGTGCCCTCATCCGCCCCTTCTCCCGCGATGCGGGAGAAGGACATGGGATGCACGCTCCCGCGACGCGGGAGAAGAAATGGGATGCATGGCCTGAATCGGAAAACGGCGTTCGATCGACGCGCCTGTGCTCGACGCTGCTCAATTCCCGCGAGCAAAGGCCGCTATTTGCTGGAGACCCTCTGCAAAGCGCGCCCCGGGAGCCAAGCCCATGAAACCGCAAAGTGCCTTCGCCCTGGCCATGGCGAACATGCCGTTGAAACGCAATTTTCTCACCCAGACCCTGGTGGTCGCCGTCGGCATCATCGCCCTGGCCGTCGTCGCTGCGCGCATGCAGTACCTGGACCTGGTGCATACCCGCGAGGCGGCGATCAAGGCGCAGACGCAGATGGCGCTGGCCGTGGTCGAGTCCTACGCCGAGCGCGCCGGCAAGGGCGAACTGCCGCTGGCCGAAGCGCAGCGCCAGGCCCTGGCCACCCTGGCCACGCTGCGGGCGAACAAGGGCGTGGACTATTTCTACGTCACCGACCAGGCGCCGACGATGCTGATGCATCCGACCCGCCCGGACCTGGTCGGCAAACCGTTGAGCGATGTGCTCAGCCCCGACGGCCAGCGCATCTTCCCCGCATTCGTGCGCGCCGCGCAGGCCGGCGGCGGTTACGTGCAATACCAGTGGGCCAAGCCAGGCAAGGACAAGCCGGTCGCCAAGACCTCCTACACCGCGCTGTACAAGCCCTGGGGCTGGGTGATCGGCATCGGCGTGTACCTCGACGACACCCAGGCGCAGGCGCTGGTGTTCACCGGCATCATGACCGCGGCCGGCGGCGTGCTGATGCTGTTCAACCTCGGCCTGGGCTGGCTGATCGGCAACTCGGTGCTGGTGCCGCTGGGCCGCGCCCTGGCCGTGCTCAAGGGCGTCTCCCACGGCGACCTGCACGTCCATGTCGGCCACCGCGGCCGCGATGAAGTCGGCCAGATGCTGCAGGCGATGGACGAGATGCAGGTGCGGCTGCGGCGGGTGATCGAAGCGCAGCGCGAAATGGGCCGCCAGCACGAAGCCGGCATCATCAGCTACCGCATTCCGGCCGAGGAATTCGCCGGCGAGTTCGCCACCATGGTCGAAGGCACCAATACCCTGGTGGCCGAGCACATCAACGTCAAGATGCACGTGGTCGAGCTGGCCAAGCGCTACGCCGTCGGCGACCTGTCGCAGGAAATGGCGCCGCTGCCGGGCGAGAAGGCGGTGATCACCGCCGCCATCAACGGCGTGCGCGACAGCCTGCGCGGCATCAACGAGGAGATCAAGCACCTGGCCCAGGCCGCGGCCGCGGGCGATTTTTCCGTGCGTGGCGACCAGGCCGCCTTCCAGTTCGACTTCGCCACCATGGTCGGCGATCTCAACTCGATGATGGAAGTCAGCGACCGCAACCTGGGCAAATTGTCGGCCTTGTTGCGCGCCATTGCCGAGGGCGACCTGACCGCGCGCATGCACGGCGAGTTCCACGGCGTGTTCGCCCGGATGCGCGACGACGCCAATGCCACCGTCGGCCAGCTGACCGGTATCGTCGGCCGCATCCAGGGCGCCTCGTCGAGCATCAACCTGGCGGCCGGCGAAATCGCCGCCGGCAACAGCGACCTGTCGCGGCGTACCGAACAGCAGGCCGCCAACCTGGAAGAGACCGCCGCCTCGATGGAGGAACTGACCTCCACCGTGCGTCAGAACGCCGAGCATGCCCGCCAGGCCAACCAGCTGGCCATCGGCGCGGCCTCGGTCGCCTCGCAGGGTGGCGAGGTCGTGAGCCGCGTGGTGACCACGATGAGCGAGATCGAGGTCTCGTCCAAGCGGATCGCCGAGATCATCTCGGTCATCGACGGCATCGCCTTCCAGACCAATATCCTGGCGTTGAATGCCGCGGTGGAAGCCGCGCGTGCCGGCGAGCAGGGCCGTGGCTTCGCCGTGGTCGCCTCCGAAGTGCGTACCCTTGCCCAGCGCTCGGCCAGCGCGGCCAAGGAGATCAAGGGCCTGATCGACGACTCGGTCGGCCGCGTGACCGACGGTTCGGCGCTGGTGCACAAGGCCGGCGCGACCATGGGCGAGATCGTCGCCTCGGTGCAGCGCGTGACCGACATCATGAGCGAGATCTCCGCCGCTTCGCAGGAGCAGTCGGCGGGCATCGAGCAGGTCAACCAGACCGTGACGCAGATGGACGAGGCCACCCAGCAGAACGCCGCGCTGGTGGAAGAAGCCACCGCCTCGGCCCGCGCGCTGGAGGAACAGGCCGGCGAGTTGCGCGAAGCGGTGGCGCTGTTCCGCCTGGCGCAGGACGCGGACGAGCCGGCCAGTCGCCCGGCGCAGCGGCCAAGCCGCGTCGCCGCCTGACGAGCGGGGACGCACGCAAGGCCGCTACCGCCAGCGCAAAACGCAAAACGCGAACGGCATCACGCAATGAACGCCGTTTACCCTACAATTCCTGGCCGTACGGCCGATATGGAGGCCATGTCGGGGTCGAATCCACCACGACCGATCACGTACCTGCAACAGAAGGGCTCCATGCTGCCAGGCGATATCCGCGACGCACACCACCTGCATCCCGAGCCGGAGGAAGGCGACGATCGTTATCTCGTCCGCAATCCGCGCCAGGTGCGGGGTTTGCTGCGCGCGCTCATCGACCAGCGTTCACTGGTCAGCGCCCACATCGGCGGGCGCGACCAGTCCTTCCCCAGCGCGGTGCTGGAGGTGGACGAGGAAGAGGACTGGCTGCTGCTGGACGGCAGTCCGAACGAAGCATCGAACCGCGCGGCAGCAGCGGCCACCCACCTGCTGTGTTTCGCCCAGCTGGAAAAAGTACGCATCCGCTTCCGGCTGGACCATGTCGAGCGCATCGAGCACGAAGGCCACGTAGCCTTCCGCGCGCCGATGCCGACCAGCATCTACCACCTGCAGCGGCGCGAGCATTACCGCCTGGAGACACCGATCACCGACTCGCCGACCTGCGTGATTGGTTTCGATCCGGAACCGGACGGGGAGCCGGCGCGCGAGCCGTTGCACCTGCGGGTCATCGACATCAGCGGTGGCGGTCTGGCGATCAGCCTGCCGGCCGGGGCGCCGTTGCTGGAGGTAGGCCGGGTGTACCGCCACTGCGAACTGCGGCTGCCGGACCAACCGGCGTTGCCGGTGGCCTTGGCGATCTGCAGCCAGGCCCGGCACGTGTTGCCCAATGGGGCCGAGAGTTTTCGGGTCGGAGTGCGGTTCGAGGAAATGCCGCGGGGAGCGGACGAGGCCATCCAGCGGTACATCTTCCGGGTCGACCGGCAGCGGAATGCGCGCAAGAGTGGGGTGTTTTGAGCGGCCTGCGGCCGCGACCGCTTTTTGGTTCTTTGGCTTGCTTTGTTTGCCCCCACAGGCCCGATAGACCGTGTCAGCGGATGGGAACAGCAAAGCGAAAGCAAAAAGCGAAGATCAAGAGCGAAGTGGGGAATTGAGATGAGAGAGAGATAGAGACAACGGCCTTTGCTTTTGCTTTCCCCCCCACCCTCTTCAGCGCGCCCATAACGAAGTGGGAAAATTGAAGCGCCTGGCGCCGAGACGGCGGGGATCGGGGTCAGTGGGGCGCGCTCCCTCGGTGGATCCGTGCTCACGGGAATGATGCCGTCGCCACGGCCGGGGAAAAGCACAGCCGATAACGCGGCGGCGCCTCAGACAGGGATGTCTGCGAAGCCGCGACCCCGATCCCCGGCGGCTCGGGGCCCGCACCGCAAGTCAGCGCCACCAACCGCCCAAGCCAGCGCGCCCCCCATTAACCCCCAGCCCTAAAGTTCCCCGCTCCGCCGCCGATCTTGTCATGGCAACCCCGCCATCCCGACGTGCCCGCCCGGAGCCACCGATGAACGACAAAAAGCCTGCCGCCGGACACGGCGGTGAATTCCTCAGCTTCGCCCTCGGCGAAGAGCAGTACGGGGTCGATATCCTCAAGGTCCAGGAAATCCGCGGCTACGACGCAGTGACCCGGGTGCCCGATGCACCGGATTACATCAAGGGCGTGATCAACCTGCGCGGCACCATCGTGCCGGTCATCGACCTGCGCCTGAAGCTGCGCCTGAAAGAGGCGCGCTACGACGCCTTCACCGTGATGATCGTGCTCAACGTCGAAGACCGGGTCGTCGGCATCGTCGTGGACAGCGTCTCGGACGTCATTCCGCTGACCGAAGAGCAGATCCGCCCGACCCCCGAGTTCGGTGCCGCAGTCGATACCCGCTTCATCTCGGGCATCGGCACGCAGGAGGATCGCATGCTGATCCTGCTCGATATCGAGACCCTGCTCGATAGCGCCGACCTCTCGCCCCAGGACAGCCTGGCCGAAGAAGCTGCCTGACAGGCATGTCAGGCGCCGCCTGACAGCCCTGCGATCGATCGAACGAAGTGTGCGTTGGCTCCCATCTCGACGATTCAAGTTGCGCGCGCCGCCGCCGATAGCTGCTTCAAGGCTCGCGCGCTGGTTCGTCCGGCACTCCCCGCTGGCCACAGTTCCCCATTCCGGAGATACCCCATGAAAGCCCTGTACACCCTGATTCCCGCACTTGCCCTGGCGGCCCTGTCGGCCGACGCCCTGGCCCAGTCGCAGGAAATGATTCCGCCGGAAATGGCGACCCGCTTTGTCGGCAAGGACGGCATGGTCTGCGGCAAGGTCGAAAAGGCCAAGTATGCGCAGAGCTCGGAAGGCGAGCCGACCTTCCTGTACATGGGCGGCATGTTCCCGCGCCACACCTTCTCGGCCCGCATCGACGGCGTCAACCGCGGCAAGTTCTCCTTCGCCCCGGAATCGCTGGAAGGCAAGGACGTGTGCGTGATCGGCAAGATCCAGCGCGATGCCTCGCGCGCCGAAATCGAAGTGAGCTCGCCGTCCAGCCTGAAGCTGGCGACCATCAAGTAAGTGCCGCCCGGAGCCGTTCCGCGCCGCTCGGCGCGGCACGGCGACCGGCCTGCCGCCGGGCACCGTCATTGGAAGAGGAACGCGTACATGCAGTGGATCAACAAACTCAAACTCATGCCGAAGTTGATGCTGACCTTCGGCATCGTCATGGTCATCATGCTGATCCAGGGCATCATCGCCTACTCCGGCCTGGCGGCCTTGAACAATGTCACCCGCGACCTGGCCGGTGAGTCGATGGCCAGCGTGCGCGAAGCCGGCGAGCTGCGCGGTGCGCTGGGCGAATACCGCAACGCGGCCTACCAGGGCCTGGTGCGCGCCAGCGATTCGGTCAAGCAGGAAGCCAAGGAGCGCGCCGAGACGCTCAAGAAGGACATCGACAAGACCGTCGCCGACTATCCGCAGCTGATCCGCAGCCCCGAACAGAAGAAGCTCTACGACCAGTTCGTCTCCGACTGGAAGAAGGCCTCGGCCTCCTACGCCAGCGTCACCGAGATGGTCGAGCTCAACCTGCCCGACGATGCCATCGACACCTTCGTCGGCGAAACCCGCCAGTTGCACCAGTCCGCGCAGGCCTCGCTCGGCAAGCTGATCGACGAAGACAACCGCCTGGCCCAGTTGGCCAAGGAGAAGGCCGAAACCGTCCACGCCACCTCGGTCACCCTGACCCTGGTGATGATGCTGGCCGGCATCGCCGGCGGCCTGGTGCTGGCCTGGCTGTTCGCCCGCGCCCTGGTCAACAACATGCGCGGCGCGGTGACCGTGGCCCATGACGTGGCCACCGGCAAGCTCGATGGCCACATCGACGTGCGCGGTGCCGACGAAGTCGGCGACCTGATGCGCGCCCTGCTGCGCATGCAGCGCGACCTGAAGGAGCGCATCGAGCGCGACCAGGCCGTGGCCGCCGAGAACCTGCGCATCCGTACCGCCCTGGACGCCTCGTCCACCGGCGTCATCATCACCGACCCGGCGTTCAACGTCGTCTACACCAACCCGGCGCTGCACCAGGTCATCGAGCACCACGCCGACAGCTTCCGCGAAGCGTTGCCCGGCTTCGATGTCGAGGCCTCGCTGGTTGGCCACAGCGTCAACGTGCTCGAGCACGGCGGCCAGGTGGACCCGAAGTTCGTCGCCCAGCTGGAGAAAAACGGCTTGGCGCGCCGCGAAATGCGCTATGGCGATGCGCACATCGCCCAGATCGTGTCGATGATCCGCGATGCCGACGGCCAGGCCGTGGGTACCGTGTGCGAATGGCGCGACCGCAGCGTCGAAGTGCAGGTCGAGGAAGAAGTGGCGCGCATCGTCCAGTCCGCCGCTGCCGGCGACCTGGCCGGCCGCGTCTCGCTGGACGGCAAGGAAGGCTTCTTCCTGCAGCTGGCGCAGCAGCTCAACGGCTTGCTGGACGCCAACGGCGCCACCATCGAGCAGGTCTCCAACCTGCTGGCCGCGTTGTCGCAGGGCGACCTGACCGTGCGCATCCATGGCGACTTCCAGGGTGTGTTCGCGCGGATGCGCGACGATGCCAACGCCACCGCCGAACAGCTCACCGAGATCGTGGGCCGGATCAAGCAGTCCTCCATCGCCATCAATTCGGCCGCCGGCGAAATCGCCTCCGGCAACAGCGACCTGTCGCGGCGTACCGAACAGCAGGCCGCCAACCTGGAAGAGACCGCCGCTTCGATGGAGGAACTGACCTCCACCGTGCGCCAGAACGCCGAGCATGCCCGCCAGGCCAACCAGCTGGCCATCGGCGCGGCCTCGGTCGCCTCGCAGGGTGGCGAAGTGGTCGGCAAGGTCGTCACCACCATGGGCGACATCGAGAAGTCGTCGAAGAAGATCGCCGAGATCATCTCGGTGATCGATGGCATCGCCTTCCAGACCAACATCCTGGCGTTGAATGCCGCGGTGGAAGCCGCGCGTGCCGGCGAGCAGGGCCGCGGCTTCGCCGTGGTCGCCTCCGAAGTGCGTACCCTCGCCCAGCGCTCGGCCAATGCGGCCAAGGAGATCAAGGGCCTGATCGACGACTCGGTCAGCCGCGTGACCGACGGTTCGGCGCTGGTGCACAAGGCCGGCGCGACCATGGGCGAGATCGTCGCCTCGGTGCAGCGCGTGACCGACATCATGAGCGAGATCTCCGCTGCCTCGCAGGAGCAGTCGGCGGGTATCGAACAGGTCAACCAGACCGTGACGCAAATGGACGAAACCACCCAGCAGAACGCCGCGCTGGTGGAAGAAGCCACCGCCGCCGCGCGCTCGATGGAAGAACAGGCCGGCCAGCTGGCCGATGCGGTGTCGATCTTCCGCCTGGAAGAACAAGGCGCCGTGGTTGCACCGGTGGCAGCTGCCCCGCGCGCCAGCGAGCGCCCGGCCCGGCCGCAGCCTGCGGTGCGCCCTGCCCGGCCGGCCCGCCAGCCAGTGGAAGCGGTGGCTGCCGATGGGGACTGGCAGGAGTTCTGATCTCTCCAAGCGGTAGGTAACAGCGGGTACCCCGGCCTCGGTCGGGGTATTCGCTTTTTTGGGGATGGTAATGAGGGGTTGCCTCAATAACCCCCTCCCCCGGCCGATAACCCATTGAGCCAGAGGTGCCGCATGCCCAACCTTTCCCCCAGCGCCGTCGACAACCGCGAGTTCGAATTCGCCGATCGCGACTTCCGCCGTGTCTGCGAACTGATCTACCAGCGTGCCGGCATTGCCCTGGCGCCGGCCAAGCGCGACATGGTCTACGGCCGCTTGTCACGGCGCCTGCGCGTGCTCGGGCTGCGTTCGTTCCGCGAGTACCTCGACCTGCTCGAGCAAGGCGACTCCGAGGACGAGTGGCAGTCGTTCACCAACGCGCTGACCACCAACCTCACTTCCTTCTTCCGCGAACCGCACCACTTCGAGCGCCTGCGCGAGGAGCTGCTGCAGCGCCGCCACGAGGCCACGCTGCGGCTGTGGTCGTGCGCCTCGTCCACCGGCGAGGAGCCGTATTCGATGGCGATCACCGCCTGCGAAGCGTTCGGCAGCCTGCAGCCGCCGGTGCGCATCCTGGCCACCGACGTCGACACCCAGGTGCTGGAGGCCGGTGCGCGCGGGGTCTACCCGATCGACCGCGTGTCGTCGCTCGAGCCGGCCCTGCGGCGCAAGTATTTCCAGCGCGGCAGCGGCCCCAACGAGGGCAAGTGCCGCGTGCTGCCGGCGCTGCGCCAGTTGATCGAGTTCCGCCAGCTCAACCTGCTGGCGCCGCGCTACGAGGTCGGCGGGCCGTTCGCGGCGGTGTTCTGCCGCAATGTGATGATCTATTTCGACAAGCCCACCCAGCGCGGCATCCTCTCGCGGCTGGTGCCGCACCTGGGCGAGGACGGCCTGCTCTATACCGGGCATTCGGAGAACTACCTGCACGCCGCCGACCTGATCCAGCCCTGCGGACGCACGCTGTATCGCCGCGCCGCCCGGGGAGCCAGCGCATGAGCTCGGCCCTGAAGATCGACGAGGTGATGCGCTACCGCGACACCCGCTTCCAGACCATCGCCGCCAAGCTGCTGCCCACCCAGTACCTGGTGGTCGACGACGACACCGCGCTGACCACCACGCTGGGCTCCTGCGTGGCCGCCTGCGTGCGCGACCCGGTGCTGAAGATCGGCGGCATGAACCATTTCCTGTTGCCCGAGGGCCAGGTCGGCGACGGCGCACCGGCGCGCTACGGCAGCTATGCGATGGAGCTGTTGATCAACGACCTGCTCAAGCGCGGCGCGCACCGCAAGCGCCTGGAAGCAAAGGTGTTCGGCGGCGCCAACGTGCTCAAGGGCTTCACCTCCAACCCGGTGGGAACCCGCAACGCCGAGTTCGTGCGCCAGTACCTGCAGGCCGAGCACATCCCGATCGTCGCCGAAGACCTGTGCGGCATCCATCCGCGCAAGGTCTGGTTCTTCCCCACCACCGGCCGGGTGGTCGTGCAGCGCCTGCCGCACGCGCACGAGGCCGAGGTCGCCGCCACCGAATCGGCCGTGCGCGCCCGCCTGTCCAAGACGCCGGTCAGCGGCGGCGTGGAGCTGTTCCAATGACCCTGCAAGCCCCGGTACGCGTCCTGATCGTCGACGACTCGGCGGTCGTGCGGCAGATCCTCACCGAAATCCTGTCGCGCGACATCGGCATCGAGGTCGTCGGCAGCGCCGCCGACCCGCTGCTGGCGCGCGACAAGATCAAGCGCATGAACCCCGACGTCATCACCCTGGATGTCGAAATGCCGCGCATGGACGGGCTGGCGTTCCTGGAAAACCTGATGCGGCTGCGGCCGACGCCGGTGGTGATGATCTCCTCGCTCACCGAGCGCGGCGCCGACACCACCTTGCAGGCACTTTCCCTGGGCGCGGTGGACTTCGTCGCCAAGCCCAAGCTCGACGTGGCCCGCGGCCTGGAAAGCTATGCCGAGGAGATCGTCGGCAAGGTCAAGGCCGCCGCCCACGCCCGGGTGCGCGCGAGCGCACGCACGCCGGCACCGAAGCTCGGCCTGGACGCCCACGCCGCCAAGCCGGCCGATGCCACGCCGCGCGCCAGCCATTTCCGCACCACCGACCGGCTGATCGCCATCGGCGCCTCGGCCGGCGGCACCGAAGCCCTGCGCGTGGTGCTCGAAGGCATGCCCGCCGATGCACCGGCCATCGTGCTGACCCAGCACCTGCCAGCCAGCTTCAGCACCGCCTTCGCCGAACGCCTGGATCGCCATTCGGCGATGTCCGTGCGCGAAGCCAGCGACGGCGAGGCCGTGCTCCCCGGCCATGCCTACCTGCCGCCCGGCGGCCGCCACCTGCGCGTGATCCGCGACGGCGCACGCTGGCGCTGCCGGGTCGACGACACCGACCCGGTGAACCGGCACAAGCCCGCCGTCGATGTGCTGTTCCGTTCGGTGGCCGCCAATGCCGGGCCGAACGCGATCGGCGCGATCCTCACCGGCATGGGCGACGACGGCGCGCGCGGCCTGCTGGAGATGCAGCAGGCCGGTGCGGCCACGCTGGTGCAGGACGAGGCCAGCTCGGTGGTCTGGGGCATGCCGGGCGCCGCGTTCAAGCTCGGCGCCGCGCAGGAAACCGTGCCGCTGGAACGCATCGCCGAGCGCCTGCTCGCCCTCGCCGGCCCGGGCCGCTAGCGCATGGACCAGACCCACCTGCCGGCCGCCACAGCCACTTCGACCGATGTCGCCGCGGTCGATCCGCGCGATCTCGAGACCCTGTTGGGCTATTCGCTGGCGCAGATGCCGCACGGCGTGATCGCGGTGGACGACACGCGGCGGGTGGTCATGTTCAACCGCGCGGCCGAGCGCATCTGGAACGTCGAGGCGGCCGGCATGTGCGGGCAGCCGGTGACGGCGCTGCAGCCGCCGATCCTGGCCCGCTATTTCGATGAAGTGGCCCAGGACGTCCCCGGCCACGCGACCGATCCGCGCGACCTGGCGCTGCTGCGCGAGGACGGCAGCCAGTTGCTGCTGGCCGTCTCGCTGATGAGCGTGGCGCGCGACCAGCGCCGGCTCACCGTGGCCTTCGTGCGCGATGTCACCCGCCAGCGCGAGCACGAGGCGCACCTGCGCCAGCTGTCGCTGGCGGTCGACCGCAGCGACACCGCGCTGATCACGCTCGATGCCGACCTCGGCGTCACCTACGTCAATGCCGGCTTTACCCGATTGTTCGGCTATACGCTGGAGCAGATGCGCGGCAAGCGGCCGACCCAGTTGCTCGCCGGTCCGCACAGCGATGCGGAGACGATGCGCTACATCCAGGAGCAGGCGGCGAACTGGCGCAAGTTCAGCGCCGACCTGCTGATGTACCGCAGCGACGGCCGGCCGCTGTGGACCTCGATCATCACCAACCCGGTGAGCGACGTGCCGGGCACGCCGAGCGAATCGGTCGCCGTGCTGACCGACATCACCCACAGCAAGATGCACGAAGTGCTGCACAACGGCGTGCTCGACGCGCTCGTGCGCGAACAGCCGCTGGCCGACGTGATGACGATGATCTGCGTCGAGCTGGAGCGCGTGGCGCCGGCCCTGAAGGCCTCGGTGCTGAGCGTGGACAACGACAGCCGGTTGCGTCCGCTCGCTTCGCCGAGCCTGCCGGCCGAGTACAGCAAGACCATCGATGGCCTGCGCATCGGCGCTGGCGTGGGCGTCTGCGGCACCGCGGCCTGGCGCGGCCGCCCGGTCAGCGTGAGCGATACCCGCACCGATCCGCTGTTCGGCGACTTCCGCGTCATTCCCGAGCGCTACGGCCTGCTCGCCGCCTGGTCGAGCCCGATCAAATCCAGCGGCGGCCGCGTGCTCGGCACCTTCGCCATCTACTACGACGAAGCCCGCGAGCCCGATCCCTGGCACATCAAGCTGGCCGAGATCTGCCTGCACCTGTGCGCGCTGGCTCTCGAACGCGAACAGACGCGGGCGCGGGTCCACCAGCTGGCCTTCTATGATGCGCTGACGGCGTTGCCGAACCGCATGATGTTCAACGCCCGTGCCGAGCAGCTGCTGGTCAACGCCGAAAGCCAGAACACCGGCGCGGCGGTGTTGTTCCTCGACCTGGACCGCTTCAAGCGGGTCAACGAGACCCAGGGCCACGCGGCCGGCGACGGCCTGCTGCGGGACATCGCCCAGCGGCTCAGCGAACACCTGGGCCTGGGCGACCTGGTCGGCCGGCAGGCGGGCGACGAGTTCGTGCTCGCCCTGCCGCAATGCGGCGCCGAACAGGCCGCCGGCATCGCCGAACGCCTGCTCGGCGCGGTCGCCGCGCCGTCGGTGGTCGGGCACATCACCCTGCATCCTTCGGCCAGCATTGGCGTGGCGATCTTTCCGGAGGATGGCCGCGACATCAATACGCTGCTGCGCCACGCCGACCTGGCGATGCACCGGGCCAAGACCGAAGGCGGCGGCAGCTTCCGCTTCTTCAGCGCCGACATGAACCGCCTGGCGCAGGAGCGCGTGGCGCTGGAAACGGCGCTGCGCGAAGCCCTGCGTCGCGACCAACTGCGGCTGCACTACCAGCCGCAAGTGCTCGCCCATCCGCCGCATCCGCTGTACGGCGTGGAAGTGCTGCTGCGCTGGGACCATCCGCAGCTCGGGCCGATCTCCCCGGCGCGCTTCGTGCCATTGGCCGAGGAAAGCGGTTTGATCGGCGACCTGGGGCGCTGGGTGCTGCGCAATGCGATGGCGCAACTGGCCGACTGGCGCCAGCGCGGCGTGGCGATCCCGCGCATGGCGGTGAACCTGTCGGCCAGCAACTTCGACGACCCGCACTTGCTCGACGAACTGCTGGGCCTGCTGGACCAGCATGGGCTCTCGCCGTCGGACATCACCCTGGAGATGACCGAGAGCGTCATGCTTTCACCGCAGCCGCGCGTGCTGGACAACATCGCCGCCATGCAGGCCGCCGGCCTGGCGCTGTCGCTGGACGATTTCGGCACCGGCTACTCCAGCCTCAGCCACCTGCACCGCCTGCCGATCCACGAATTGAAGCTGGACATGAGCTTCGTGCGCGACCTCGAGCACAGCATGTCCGCACGCGCCCTGACCAACTCGGTGCTGCGCATCGGCGAGAGCCTGCGCAAGCACGTGGTGGCCGAGGGCGTGGAAACCGACCGCCAGCGCCGCCTGCTGGCGGGCTTGGGCTGCGAGGTGCTGCAGGGGTTCTTGTTCTCGCCGCCGCTGCCGGCAGCGGAACTGGAAGCGTGGTTGCGCGACCGCGAGGGTTGAAGAGAGGCGGCTGCGCGAGGAACAGCGCTGGCTCGACGAACAGTTCGGCCGGTTATAGTCCGCTCGAATCGTGGTTGCTGACGAACAATGACCCCTCCGGCTCCTCTGGCATCGGCGAAGTAAGCCTGCATGCGTCGCAAGTGAACGGCCCGTAGATCGAATCATCTTTTGGCCCGAGCCAGCAGAAAGCCGAGAATGATGCGAGCAGGCCAGCGAGCAACAATAGCGCCGTCTTTTTCATTTCGCGCTTTCCCCAAATGATATGCAGCAATCGCGGTAGATCCTTTCGGCCATCGCTCGTCCTTGCCGCAGTTGCTCTGCCGTGAGCTTCTGCCTCGGCAAAAGCTCCAGGTCGGCGATTGCGGGACTCGGGTTGGCGCGTACCAATGCGGCTGCGTAGGCATAGGCCGCTATGGGATCTTGCCGGGTGATGATGCCGTTCTCGTATGCGGCTGACATGATCGCCAACGCATCAAGACTGCCCTGCGCCACTGCACCTTGCAGGTAGGCCATCGACTGAGCCCGATAGGCGATGACCCTTTCAGGTGCGGCCAACATCTGTCGGCTCTCACCCAGGATCTCGGCCGGATTCGTTGCATAGATCAAACGCGCCTCCAGCGCGCCCTGCTCGGCCGCGGACGCCAACCAGCGCTCGTCGAATAGTCCAGCGGAAGCGATCAGTGTCGCGCACTGATCGAGCTCAAGCGCCTGCGCTGAGAGCACTTGCGCTTCCTGGCCCGACTTTCGCGCCAATGCCAGTTCTGCCTCGTCCAAGGTGCGTAGCGCCAGCTTGCAACTGCGAACCCGCAGGTAGATGGCATACGTAGCTGCTGCGTCGCCTGCGCGTGCCGACGGCAGCAATGCCTCGACGTAGGCCTTTGCCGGCCCGTCGAAGCGTGGCACCTCGGTTTCCAGCGAAAAGGTCTTGCCGCCATTGGGAACGACTTTCGACAGACGACTCGTCACCGAACCCGGTGGGATACGGCTCTGTGTGCCGGCGTGGACGGGGCTTTCACCGGATGCTGGCGTTCCGGTTGCCTGTGCTGCCGCTGGGACGTGGTCCTGCTGGGAAAAGCGCCACGTACCGGCCACGGCCATGACGGCGAGTGCTGTGATCCCGACAACGGATAGCCATCGTTTCATCATGCATGCCCTCATCAGGAGCCTGCATTGGGATTCCACCGCCTCCGCTTGTCTACGTCGAACTGCAATAACTTCCTAATTTGGCGATTTTTCCAATATCCGGGTCATTCATGCGCCGAGTCCACAGCGCCAAGACCGTGCTCGCAGACCAGTAAAAATACTGGGAGCGCTACGGTGCATTTGCCGACGGCAATGCGCTGCCACGCCCCTATTCTGCCGTCATGCCCGCGCTACCCGCGGCTGCCTCGGCACGTCGCACGCACATCGGAGAACCGCATGGCCGCCCTTTCTCGCACCCTGCTGGTCGCCCTCACCGCCGTCGCCCTGCTTTGCGGATGCCAGCGTCCCGCCCCTGCCACCGTCGCGCCGGCCGCGGCGACTTCGACCCCGCCAGCAGCGGCCGGTGCCAGTGCCGATATCAACACCACGTTGGCCGTGCAGCGCGCCACCCAGGCCGCGATCTGGGGCATGCCGGCGGTGAACTACGACCTGATGCGCCAGCAAATGCTGGGCAAGACGCAGGGCAAGGTGAACCAGGTCATCTACTGGGGCCGGCCGCTCGACTGGCATAACCAGACGCTGACGCCGAATCCGGACACCATCTACATGATGGCCTTCCTCGATACGCGCGATGCCGGGCCGGTCGTGGTCGAGATTCCGCCGGCCAGCGACGCCGGCTCGCTCAACGCCAACTTCGTCAACGTCTGGCAGACGCCGATGGAAGACGCCGGCGGCCATGGCGTGGACCAGGGCAAAGGCGTGAAGCTCCTGCTGCTGCCGCCGGGCTACGCGGGCAAGGTGCCGGCCGGGTACGAGGCGCTGCAGCCCGGCACCTACGGCAGCTATGCGTTGATCCGCTCCAACCTGAAGAGCCATGCCGATGCCGACGTGGCCGCCTCGATCGACTATGGCAAGCAGGTGAAGGTCTACCCGCTGTCGCAAGCAGCCAAGCCGGCCCCGACCATCTTCACCGACGTCAACGGCATCGATTTCGATTCGACCATCCGCTACGACGCCAGCTTCTTCGACAATCTCAACCACGTCGTGCAGGAGGAGCCATGGCTCGAGCGCGACCGGGCAATGATCGACATGCTCAAGTCGGTCGGCATCGAGAAAGGCAAGCCGTATGCACCCTCGCCCGAGCTCAAGCAGGCGCAGGACAGCGGCGTGAAGCTGGCGCAGCAGTACCTGGAAGGCTTGTACGACGCCGGCTTCGAAACCTTCTACGAGGGTACGCATTGGACCCAGGTGGGGCTGGCGGACTTGGTGAAGGCGGCGCAGGCAGGCTATACCGATCCCGACGCCTATCCCATCGACCATCGCGGCCTGGCCTACACCTACGCCTTCATCGGCCTCAAGCGGCTGGGCGCCGGGCAGTTCTACATGATCGCGATCAAGGACAAGGACGGCAAGCCATTCGACGGCAGCAAGACCTACCGCCTGCACGTGCCGGCGAACGCACCGGTCGAGCAGTACTGGTCATTGACCGCCTACGATCGCCAGACCCACGCGCTGATCCGCAACGTCGACCGCGCCAGCCGCGCGTCGAACAGCACCGAGGTACAGAGGAACCCGGATGGCTCGGTCGACCTGTACATCGGCCCGAAGGCGCCCGAAGGCAAGCAAGCCAACTGGATTCCTACCGATCCGCAGCGCGGGTTCGAACTGATGTTCCGGGCTTATGGGCCATTGAAGGCGTTCTTCGATAAGCAGTGGAAGTTGGGGGATGCCGAGTTGGTGGACTGACGCGGGCGGCGTGACGCCTTATCTTTCCGTGCGGCGTTCGGGGCCGGCAGTCCCGGACGCCCCACAGGAAAACCCGGCGAAAACCCCGGCAGCGCAAAACAAAAAGCCCGGCTCGCGCCGGGCTTTCTGCGTATTGCCTACCGCAGCGATTACGCCGCCACGGTATCGGCCACTTCCTGGTAATCCTGGATCTGGTCGAAGTTCATGTAACGGTAAATCTCCGCGCCCTTGCTGTTGAGCACGCCGATGTCGGCCATGTACTCGGCCTTGGTCGGAATCCTGCCCAGGCGCGAACAGATCGCCGCCAGCTCCGCCGAACCCAGGTACACGTTGGTGTTGCGGCCCAGGCGGTTGGGGAAGTTGCGGGTGGAGGTGGAGAACACCGTGGCGCCCTCGCGCGCTTGCGCCTGGTTGCCCATGCACAGCGAGCAGCCCGGCATCTCCATGCGCGCACCGGCGGTGCCGAAGGTGCCGTAATGGCCTTCCTTGGTCAGCTCCGAAGCGTCCATCTTGGTCGGCGGCGCGACCCACAGGCGGGTCGGGATGTCGCGCTTGCCTTCCAGCAGCTTGGCCGCGGCACGGAAGTGGCCGATGTTGGTCATGCACGAGCCGATGAACACTTCGTCGATCTGCGCGCCGGACACTTCGGACAGGGTCTTCACGTCGTCCGGATCGTTCGGGCAGGCCACGATCGGCTCGTGGATGTCGGCCAGGTCGATCTCGATGACCGCCGCGTACTCGGCGTCGGCATCGGGTTCGAGCAACTGCGGGTCGGCCAGCCAGTCTTCCATCTTCTTGATGCGGCGCGCCAGGGTGCGGGCATCGGCGTAGCCTTCGGCGATCATCCACTTCAGCAGCGTGATGTTGCTGTTGAGGTACTCGATGATCGGCGCCTGGTTGAGGTGCACGGTGCAGCCGGCCGCCGAACGCTCGGCCGAGGCGTCGGACAGCTCGAACGCCTGTTCGACCTTCAGCTCCGGCAGGCCTTCGATCTCGAGGATGCGGCCGGAGAAGATGTTCTTCTTGCCCTGCTTGGCCACGGTCAGCAGGCCCTGCTTGATCGCGTACAGCGGGATGGCGTTGACCAGGTCGCGCAGGGTGACGCCCGGCTGCATCTGGCCCTTGAAGCGCACCAGCACCGACTCGGGCATGTCCAGCGGCATCACGCCGGTGGCCGCGGCGAAGGCGACCAGGCCCGAACCGGCCGGGAACGAGATGCCGATCGGGAAGCGGGTGTGCGAGTCGCCGCCAGTGCCGACGGTATCAGGCAGCAGCATGCGGTTGAGCCAGCTGTGGATCACGCCGTCGCCCGGGCGCAGCGACACGCCGCCGCGGGTGGAGATGAACTCCGGCAGGGTGTGGTGGGTCTTGACGTCGACCGGCTTCGGATAGGCGGCGGTGTGGCAGAACGACTGCATCACCAGGTCGGCCGAGAAGCCCAGGCAGGCCAGGTCCTTCAGCTCGTCGCGGGTCATCGGGCCGGTGGTGTCCTGCGAGCCGACCGAGGTCATCTTCGGTTCGCAGTAGGTGCCCGGGCGCATGCCCTGGCCTTCCGGCAGGCCGCAGGCGCGGCCGACCATCTTCTGCGCCAGCGAGAAACCCTTGCCGGTGTCCGGCGGGTTGACCGGCAGGCGGAACAAGTCGGTGGCCGGCAGCTTGAGTGCTTCGCGCGCCTTGGCGGTCAGGCCGCGGCCGATGATCAGCGGGATGCGGCCACCGGCGCGCACTTCGTCCAGCAACACCTCGGACTTGAGTTCGAACTCGGCGATGACCTGGCCGTTCTTCAGCGCCTTGCCGTCGTACGGACGCAGCTCGACGACATCGCCATGCTCCATCTGCGACACGTCCAGCTCGATCGGCAGCGCACCGGCGTCTTCCATGGTGTTGTAGAAGATCGGCGCGATCTTCGAGCCCAGGCAGACACCGCCGAAGCGCTTGTTCGGGATGAACGGGATGTCCTCGCCGGTGAACCACAGCACCGAGTTGGTCGCCGACTTGCGGCTGGAGCCGGTACCGACCACGTCGCCCACGTAGGCCACCAGGTGGCCCTTTTCCTTCAGGTCGAGGATCTGCTGGATCGGGCCGCGCTTGCCGTCTTCCTCGGGCGTGAACGGCGCGTCGGGACGCTTGTTCTTCAGCATCGCCAGCGCGTGCAGCGGGATGTCCGGACGGGTGGTCGCATCCGGCGCCGGCGACAGGTCATCGGTGTTGGTCTCGCCCGGCACCTTGAACACCGTGACCGTCAGGCTCTGCGGCACTTCCGGCTTGCTGGTGAACCACTCCGCGTCGGCCCAGCTCTGCAGCACGGCCTTGGCATTGGCGTTGCCCTGCTCGGCCTTCTCCTGCACATCGTGGAAGGCGTCGAACACCAGCAGCGTGTGCTTCAGGCCCTCGGCGGCGATCGCGCCGACCGCGGCGTCGTCGAGCAGCTCGACCAGCGGGTGCACGTTGTAGCCGCCGAGCATCGTGCCCAGCAGTTCGGTCGCGCGCGCGCGGCTGATCAGCGTGTTCTTCTCGGTGCCGAACGCCACCGCGGCCAGGTACGAGGCCTTGACCTTGGCGGCGTCATCGACGCCGGCCGGCACGCGGTGGGTGATGAGGTCGACGAGGAAGGCCTCTTCGCCGGCCGGCGGGTTCTTGAGCAATTCAATGACATCGGCCGTCTGCTGCGCGCTCAGCGGCAGCGGCGGGATGCCGAGCGCGGCGCGTTCGGCGACGTGGTGGCGATAGGCTTCCAACATGACAACACTCCGGTGAATCGGTAGGGATTCTTTCGTTTGGGGCTCAGGCTTGCGGCACGATCAGCTTCAGGCCCTTGAAGTAGTCGCGATAAAACTGGGTGTCGTGGGTGATCAGGCCGTCGCACTGCAGCAGGGCATGCGCCCCGACCAGGAAATCGGCCACCGGCCGCGCCGCGCCGCCGCGCTGGCGCGAACGCCGCTGCATTTCCCCCGCGCGCAGGGCCGACTTGGCCTCCACCGGGTTGAAATGCACGCCCATTTCTTCCAGCGCACCGAGCGCCTCGGCGCCATTGCGCAACGAGGCGCAGAGCTCGGCGAGCGCGGCGTCGCTGACGACCACCTTGCCATTGCCCAGGCACTGGCGCAGGCAGGCCTCGGCGGCATCGGCCTGGGGGCCGTTGGTCAGCAGCTGCACCAGCACGGGCGCATCGATGGCGATCATTGCCTCAGCCCTGCTCCGGCCCGGCGGACGGGTCGAGCGCGAACTTGCCGCGGACCCGCGAGATGGCATCGTCCACGCTCTTGCGCAGGACGATCCGGCTGCCTTCCAGCTCGACCTTGAGCACGCTGCCCTTGGTCAGGCCGAGCGCATCGCGGACGGTCTTGGGGAGGGTGATCTGGCCGCGTTCGGCGACGGTGGCTTCCATGGGTAGGCTCCAGAAAGTATGCATTGATTATACATACCTGGGAGAGGCAGAGCCAGCCGGTTCGAGCGCTTGGGCGGCGGGGGCACCGCCCCGCCCGGCAGGGTGGAAGAAAGGTCCGGGCCGCCACCCGACCCAGCTCAAGCAGCCATAACCCGGAACCCACAATCCCACCCGTCAATCCCAGGTGACGACACACCCCCTACACATTCATCTGTAATCTGTTGCGGACTTGCCACGCCGCCAGCCGCCACTCCGAACCGTGGCGTTGCCCGCAAACGCCTCAAGGAGAACCCCCATGCATGATTCCTTCTCGACCCGCGCCACCCTCGAGGTCAACGGCAGGCAGTACGACTATTTCAGCCTCCCCGCCCTGGGCAGGCACTTCGACCTGGCCCACCTGCCCTACTCGCTGAAGATCCTGCTGGAGAACCTGCTCCGGCACGAAGACGGCGGCATCACCGTCGGCAAGGAGCACATCGAAGCGGTCGCCCAGTGGGACCCCAAGGCCGAACCGGACATCGAGATCGCCTTCATGCCGGCCCGCGTGGTCCTCCAGGACTTCACCGGCGTTCCCTGCGTCGTCGACCTGGCCGCCATGCGCGACGCGGTGGTCAAGCTCGGCGGCAGCCCCGAGCAGATCAACCCGCAGATCCCCTCCGAACTGGTCATCGACCACTCGGTGCAGGTCGACGTGTTCGGCAAGCCCGAGGCGCTCGACCTCAACGGCCAGATCGAGTTCCAGCGCAACAAGGAACGCTACGGCTTCCTGCGCTGGGGCCAGAAGGCCTTCCACAACTTCAAGGTGGTGCCGCCGAACACCGGCATCGTCCACCAGGTCAATCTGGAAAACCTGGCCCGCGTGGTGATGACCGGCGGCAAGGACGGCCGCGCCATCGCCTACCCCGATACCGTGTTCGGTACCGACAGCCATACCACCATGATCAACGGCATCGGCGTGCTCGGCTGGGGCGTGGGCGGCATCGAGGCGGAGGCGGCGATGCTCGGCCAGCCCTCGTCGATGCTCATCCCGCAGGTCGTCGGCTTCAAGCTGACCGGCAAGCTGCCCGAAGGCGCCACCGCCACCGACCTGGTGCTGACCGTCACCCAGATGCTGCGCAAGCTCGGCGTGGTCGGCAAGTTCGTCGAGTTCTATGGCGAGGGCCTGCAGCATCTGCCGCTGGCCGACCGCGCCACCATCGGCAACATGGCGCCCGAATACGGCGCGACCTGCGGCATCTTCCCGATCGACGCCGAGTCGCTGACCTACCTGCGCCTGTCCGGCCGCAGCGAGGAACAGATCGCCCTGGTGGAGGCCTATGCCAAGGCCCAGGGCCTGTGGCACGAGCCGGGCAGCGCGCACGCGCAGTACAGCACCACGCTGGAACTGGACATGGCCGACGTGCGGCCTTCGCTGGCCGGCCCGAAGCGGCCGCAGGACCGCGTGCTACTGCAGGACGTGCAGAAGAATTACCGCGAGAACCTCGTCGGCCTGACCAGCAACCGCGACAAGCGCAGCGACGAGGTGGCGACGTTCGTCAACGAAGGCGGCGGTGCGGCGGTCGGCAACGAACAGCTGGCCAAGGGCCATGCCGACATCGAGATCGAAGGCACCAGGGCGCGGCTGAAGGATGGCGCGGTGGTGATCGCCGCGATCACTTCCTGCACCAATACTTCCAACCCGGCGGTGATGCTCGGCGCCGGCCTGCTGGCCCGCAACGCCGCCGCCAAGGGGCTGACGCGCAAGCCGTGGGTCAAGACCTCGCTCGGCCCAGGCTCGCGCGTGGTCACCGACTACCTGCAGAAGGCCGGCGTGCTGGACCCGCTGGAGAAACTCGGCTTCTACGTGGTCGGCTACGGCTGCACCACCTGCATCGGCAATTCCGGCCCGCTGCCGACCGAAGTCAGCGCCGGCATCGCCGCCGGCGACCTGGTGGTGGCCTCAGTGTTGTCGGGCAACCGCAACTTCGAGGGCCGCGTGCACCCCGAAGTGAAGATGAACTACCTGGCCTCGCCGCCGCTGGTGGTCGCCTATGCGATCGCCGGCACCACCGACATCGACCTGACCACCGAGCCGCTGGGCACCGGCAGCGATGGCCAGCCGGTCTACCTGCGCGATATCTGGCCGAGCAACAAGGAGATCGGCGACATGATCGCCGCCACCGTCGGCCCGGAGATGTTCAAGCAGAACTATGCCGACGTGTTCAAGGGCGACACTCGCTGGAACACGATCGCCTCGCCCGATGGCGACCTGTACGTGTGGGACGTGAGCTCGACCTACATCAAGAACCCGCCCTACTTCGACGGCATGACGATGCAGACCGGGCGCATCGAGGACGTGCATGGCGCGCGCGTGCTCGGGCTGTTCGGCGACTCGATCACCACCGACCACATTTCGCCGGCCGGCAACATCAAGAAGGACTCGCCCGCCGGGCGTTTCCTGCAGGAGCGCGGCGTACAGCCGGCCGACTTCAACAGTTACGGCAGCCGCCGCGGCAACGACGACATCATGGTGCGCGGCACCTTCGCCAATATCCGCATCAAGAACCTGATGTTCGGCGGCGAGGAAGGCGGCAACACGCTGTACTACCCGGCCGCCGGCGGTACGCCGGAGAAGCTGGCGATCTACGACGCGGCGATGAAGTACAAGGCCGACGGCGTGCCGCTGGTGGTCATCGCCGGCAAGGAATACGGCACCGGCTCCTCGCGCGACTGGGCGGCCAAGGGCACCAACCTGCTCGGGGTCAAGGCGGTGGTCGCCGAAAGCTTCGAGCGCATCCACCGCTCCAACCTGGTGGGCATGGGCGTGCTGCCGCTGCAGTTCCTGCCGGGCGAGAACGCGCACACGCTGGGCCTGGACGGCTCGGAGGTGTTCGATGTCACCGGCCTGGAAGACGGCGCGAGCAAGCGCGCCACGGTGACCGCGCACAAGGCGGACGGCAGCAGCCGCGCGTTCCAGGTCTCGGTGATGCTGCTGACGCCGAAGGAAGTGGAGTACTTCAAGCACGGCGGGCTGCTGCAGTACGTGCTGCGGCAGTTGGCGGGGCGCAAGGCGGCCTGAGGACCCGGGCCAGGACCCGGCCGAGGGAGAAGGAAGGCATGCGGGCGGCCCCGGCCGCCCTGCTGCACCGCAGCGCAGCGCGCCGGTTTTTACGCGCCCTTCGCCTTTTCCATTCGGGACGGTATCCTCACTCTCGACCCGGGCAGTTCGACCCCGCGGCGACACCACCACACCCTGGAGGGGGGAAGAATGAGTCAGGCGCGTCCTTGGTTGCAAAGTTACCCGCAGGGTGTCCCGGCCGAGATCGATGCCGACGAATTCCACACCATCGCCGACGTGTTCCAGACTTCGGTGGGCAAGTTCCGCGACCGCCCCGCCTATTCGAGCTTCGGCAAGACGCTGACCTACGGCCAGGTCGATGAGCTCTCGCGCCAGTTCGCCGGCTACCTGCTCGGCGAGCTGCAGCTGAAGAAGGGCGACCGCGTCGCCCTGATGATGCCGAACTGCCTGCAATACCCGATCGCCACCTTCGGCATCCTGCGCGCCGGCCTGACCGTGGTGAACGTCAACCCCCTCTACACCGGGCGCGAACTCAAGCACCAGTTGGTCGATGCCGGCGCCAGCGTGCTGGTGGCCATCGACAATTTCGGCAATACCGTCGAGCAGGTGATCGCCGAAACGCCGGTGCGCCAGGTCATCACCACCGGCCTGGGCGACATGCTGGGCTTTCCGAAGGGGCCGCTGGTCAACTTCGTGGTCAAGTACATCAAGAAGCTGGTGCCGGAGTACCGCGTCAACGGCGCGGTGCGCTTCCGCGACACGCTGGCGCTGGGCCGCAAGCACACGCTGCCGCAGCTGGACATCGAGGGCGACGATATCGCCTTCCTGCAGTACACCGGCGGCACCACCGGCATATCCAAGGGCGCGATGCTCACGCACCGCAACCTGGTGGCGAACATGCAGCAGGCCCACGCCTGGATCGCCGCGACCGGCAAGCTGCAGGAAGGCAACGAGGTGGTGATCACCGCGCTGCCGCTGTACCACATCTTCGCGCTGACCGCGAACGGCCTGGTTTTCATGAAGCTGGGCGGCTGCAACCACCTGATCAGCAACCCGCGCGACATGCCCGGCTTCGTCAAGGAGCTCAAGGGCGCGCGCTTCACCGCCATCACCGGCGTCAACACCTTGTTCAACGGCCTGCTCAACACCCCGGGCTTCGACCAGATCGACTTCTCCTCGCTGAAGATGACCCTGGGCGGCGGCATGGCGGTGCAGCGCGCGGTGGCCGAGCGCTGGAAGCACGTCACCGGCGTCACCCTGGTCGAGGCCTACGGCCTGACCGAAACCTCGCCGGCCGCCTGCATCAACCCGCTGGACCTGGCCGAGTACAACGGCTCGATCGGCCTGCCGATCCCGTCCACCGACGCCTGCGTCAAGGACGATGCCGGCAACACCCTGGCGCCAGGCGAGACCGGTGAACTGTGCATCCGCGGCCCGCAGGTGATGAAGGGCTATTGGCAGCGGCCGGAGGAAACCGCCAAGGCGATCGACGCCGAAGGCTGGATGCACACCGGCGACATCGCGCGGATGGACGAGAAGGGCTTTTTCTACATCGTCGACCGCAAGAAGGACATGATCCTGGTGTCCGGCTTCAACGTGTACCCGAACGAGATCGAGGACGTGATCGCGATGATGCCGGGCGTGGCCGAGGTGGCCGCCGTCGGCGTGCCGGACGAGAAGTCTGGCGAGGTGGTGAAGGTGGTGATCGTGAAGAAGGATCCGAACCTGACCGCCGAGCAGGTCAAGGAACACGCGCGCGCCAACCTCACCGGCTACAAGCACCCGCGCATCGTCGAGTTCCGCAAGGAATTGCCGAAGACCAACGTCGGCAAGATCCTGCGCCGCGAGTTGCGCGACGGCCCGCCGGCCCCCTAGCCCGGCCGGGCGCCGGGCGCCCTTTCCCCGCACTCCCTGAAGCGCCCGCAAGCATTGCTTGCGGGCGCTTCACTTTGGGTGCATAGAATCGTCCGTCGGCACGCGCTCCCTCCCAGTTCCTCCCCTTTCTCCGTCCGCAAGGCGGCCGGCCGGACGGTCTTCACGGAGAATCCACATGTCAGTAGTCCACCCGTTCCCCCAACACATTTCCACTCGTACCCTGCGCATCGTCGAGGAGAGCGAGCGCGATGTGTACTGGATCAACATGCATGCCAACCTGGCCAGCCTGGTGAGCCAACCGGGCCGCGCATGCTTCTCCTCCCGCCTGGTGGACGACATCGTCGACTACCAGCACCAGCTCGGCCGCCGCCTGACCTTGAAAGGGGCACTAACCCCGCACGTGGTCCTGGCCTCGGACAGCGATGTGTTCAACCTGGGCGGCGACCTGGAACTGTTCTGCCGCCTGATCCGCGAGCAGGACCGCGCCACCCTGCTCGACTACGCCCGCCGCTGCGTCACCGGCGTGCATGCGTTCCATGACGGGCTGGGCGTGCAGGCGCACAGCATCGCGCTGGTGCAGGGCAATGCGCTGGGCGGCGGCTTCGAGGCGGCGCTGAGCTGCCACACCATCGTGGCCGAGGAACACGTGATGATGGGCCTGCCGGAGGTGCTGTTCGACCTGTTCCCGGGCATGGGCGCCTATTCCTTCATGTGCCAGCGCGTCAGCCCGCGCCTGGCGGAAAAGCTGATGCTGGAAGGCAATCTCTACAGCGCGCCCGAACTGCACGAGATGGGCCTGGTCGATCAGGTGGTCCCCACCGGCGAGGGCGTGGCCGCGGTCGAGCAGGTGATCCGCGACAGCAAGCGCATTCCGCACGCGCGCGCCGCCATGCGCCGGGTGCGCGAGTTGGCGACCTCCGTGCCGCTGGAGGAAATGATGCGGATCACCGAGATCTGGGTCGACACCGCCATGGCGCTGGGCGAGAAGTCGCTGCGGACGATGGACCGCCTGGTGCGCGCACAAAGCCGTCGCGCCGAACCGGCGACGGCCTGACCCGCCCGGTCACGGACGAGGTGTGCGCTCCTCGCCGCGGGCCCGAAGGTTCAGGGCCCGCGCGTCGAGCGCGGCCCGCCCCTGGGCAATCTGCTCGCGCAGGCGGGCGGCACGCGGCCGCCACTCGCCCTGGACCTGCCAGTCGGGCATGCGCATCAGCTCGCCGCCGCCGCCGGCCACGCCGACCAGACCCAGGTTGCTGGCCACGCCGCGTAGCGCGTGGGCATGTTCGCGCAGGCGTTCCCACTGGCCTGCTTCGCCGGCCTCGGCGATGGCGCTCATGCAATCCTGGGTGTCGCTCAGGCATTGGGCGATGAACTGCTGTTCGAAGCCCTCGCCCATGCCCAGCGCCGCCAGCTCGTCCAATACGCTCGGGTCGAGGACGCCATCGCTCGGCGAGGCGGCGCCGGACACGACGAGCTGGCTGCCCGCCGGTGCCCGGCGGCCGTTGGCGGCGATCCCGCCCAGGGTGTCGAGCAGCTTGACCGCCATCACCGGCTTGGCCAGGAAGGCGTAGGCGCCGGCTTGCTGGCAACGGCGAATGGAATCGGGCGTGACGTCGGCGCTGAGCACCATCACCGGGGTATAGGGCAAGCCGCTGGCCTGCATCACGCGCAGCTGCTTGAGCATGTCCAGCCCGCTCATGCCGGGCATGTGCAGGTCGACGATGACCGCGTCGAAGTCGGCATCGGACAGCAGGTCCAGGACCTGCTCGGCGCCATTGACGCAGACCACCCGGTGCCCGGCCTTTTCCAACAGCCGCTGCAGGACCATGCGGTTGGCTTCGTGGTCGTCGGCCACCAGGATCCGCATGCTGCGCACCCGCGCGCGGTGGCGCAGGAACGGGTTGCTGAAGGCAATGACGTTGGAGTCGGCCAGCTCGCTGTCGGCGCCTTCGTCGGGCGCCGCGCCCGGCGCTGCCGGTTCGGCCTGCCTGCGCGCTTCCTCCAGCGGCACTTCGAACCAGAACAGGCTGCCCCGGGGGACGTGGCTCTCGTGGCCGATCGACCCGCCCATCGCTTCGACCAGGCCCTTGGCAATCGTCGTGCCCAGGCCCGTGCCTTCGTAGCGCCGGGCCAGGCCGACATCGGCCTGCTCGAAGGCGTCGAACAACCGCTTGCGCATCGATTCGGGCACGCCGATGCCGGTGTCGACGATCTCGAAGCGCAGCTGCGTGCGGCCCCGCAACTGCGCCGATTCGCCCAGGTTGCGCACGCGCAGCAGCACGAAGCCCTCGGCGGTGAACTTGACCGCGTTGCCGGCCAGGTTGAGCAAGACCTGGCGCAGGTGGCCCGGATCGGCGGTCAGCCAGTCGGGCACATCGGCGGCAATGTCCACGCGATAGTCCAGGCCCTTGCCGCGCGCCTGTGGCAGCAGGATCAGGCCGATCGCGCCGACCAGCTCGCGCAGCGAAAAATCCTCGTGGTCGATGCGCACCTTGCCGGCCTCGATGGCCGAGATGTCCAGCACCTCCTCCACCAGCGACAGCAGGCTGCGCGCCGAGGCCTGGATGGTGCCCACGCACTCGCGCTGCTCGGCATCGAGCTGGGTCGTGGCCAGCACCTCGGTCATGCCGGACAAGCCGTTGAGCGGGGTGCGGAATTCGTGGCTCATGTTGGCCAGGAAGCGGCTCTTGGCCTCGTTGGCGTGGCGCGCATCGGTCACCGCGCGGGTCAAGGCGTGCAGCAGCGAGTCGAAGTACAGCGGGATGGCGATCAGGCCGAGCAACAGGCCCCAGGCCAGGTAGGGATTGCCCTGCCAGTACGGCGACAGCACGATGGCCACCAGGAAACACAGTCCACCCAGGGCGGTGGCCGCGCGCAGGTAGTTGCTGCCATAGCGCATGCCGTTGCCGATCGTGACCCACATGACCACGGCGTAGAGCGGCGCGGCCGGCTCGCCCTGGATGGCCATGATCGCGCTCATGCACACGTAGTCGGTGCACATGCCGATCACGCGCCGCACATGGGACACCTGCGGCCGCGCCAGGATCGCCACCATCAGGCCGACCGCCACCGTCAGTTCCAGCAGCAGGATCAGCCAGGTGGTGGGCAGCGTGTCGTCGTGGTTCTGGTGCGCCCAGCGCCAGCCCAGGTAGGCCATGAACAGCGCGGTGATGACGATGCGCACCAGGTTCTGCGCGTGCTCGCTGTCCGGGCGCCGGGCCAGGCGCTGCTTCACCCGGGCGAGGGCCGGCCACATGCTCACAGCCCCGGCCGCACCGACGCGGTGGAGAAGCGGTCGCAGATCTGCTGCAGCGCCTCGCGGCCGCGCACCAGCGCGTCCACGCAACGCGGGTCGAACAGGCGCCCGCGCTGGGCATACAGGTAGGCCAGGGTGGCCTCCATCGTCCAGGCTTCCTTGTAGGGCCGCGGCGAGACCAGGGCGTCGAAGACATCGGCCACCGCCACGATGCGCGCCTCCAGCGGGATCGCCTCGCCGACCAGGCCGTCGGGGTAGCCGCTGCCGTCGTAGCGTTCGTGATGGCGCAGGGCGATGAGCGCACCGACCTGGATGAAGCGGTTCTGGCTGCCGCTGAGCAGTTCGTAGCCGATGCGCGGGTGGCGGCGCATGATCGCCAGCTCCGCGTCGTCGAGCTTGCCCTCCTTGAGCAGCACCGAGTCGGGAATGGCGATCTTGCCCATGTCGTGCAGCGGCGCGGCCGCTTCGATGATCCGCACCTCGTCCTCGGACAGGCCGAGCTGCTCGGCGATCAGCCCGGCCACGTGCGACATCCGCTCCAGGTAGGCGCTGGTGCCGGCGTCGCGGTATTCGATGGCGCGTGCCAGCCGCGAGAGGGTTTCGCGTTCGCGCTCTTCGACCTCGTGCATGGTCGCCAGCAAGCGCTGCTCCAGCGACAGCGCACGCTGCTTGACGTTCTCGCTCTGCTGGCGCAATTGCAGCAGGTTGCTGCAACGGGCGCGCAGTTCGCGCGGGCGGATCGGCTTGACCAGGAAGTCGATCACCCCGGCCTCGAGCGCGGCCTGGCGGATGGGCTCGTCGCCCACCACGGTGATCAGGATGATCGGAATGTCGCGATGGCTGGGCAGCCGGCGCAGGCGGCGGGCGAACTCCAGCCCGTCCATTCCCGGCATGCGGTAGTCCAGCAACAGCAGATCGACGTGGCCGGCTTCGCACCAGGCCAGGGCGGCGAGCGGATCGCCGAAATCGTGAACCTTCAGTTCCGGCGCGATGTCTTCGATCACGTGCCGCAGCATGGTGCGCGCCGAGGTCTGGTCATCCACGATGACGATGTTCAAGCCCGTATCCGTCCTTTCCGTCCAACCTGCCTGGCTGACGGGCAACGATACGCCTGAACGGGGTTGTCCTGCGACATCCTGCATGCGCGATCCTCCTATGGCCAGAGAACGCAGAACCACCGGGTTTCCGGCGCCTGGGGCTGCCGGTCGCGGCGCCCCGGAAAGAGGTTGCCCGCCTGCCAAGCATATGCAGGAAACATGCCAGCCGCACCTGTTTGCGCGCGGCGCCCGCTCAGTGCTCCGGGCGCATGTAGGGGAACAGCAGCACGTCGCGGATCGAGGTGCTGCCGGTCAGCAGCATGACCAGGCGGTCGATGCCGATGCCCAGCCCGCCCGTCGGCGCCATGCCGTACTCCAGGGCGCGGATGTAGTCGGCGTCGTAGTGCATGGCCTCGTCGTCCCCGCCCTCCTTGGCCTCGACCTGGGCGCGGAAGCGCGCCGCCTGGTCCTCGGGGTCGTTGAGTTCGGAGAAGCCGTTGGCCAGCTCCTTGCCGTTGATGAACAGCTCGAAGCGGTCGGTATAGCCCGGCTCGCTGTCGCTGGCGCGGGCCAGCGGCGAGACTTCGACCGGGTGGTCGGTGATGAAGGTCGGCTGCACCAGGGTGTGCTCGACGGTGGCTTCGAAGATCTCCAGCAGCAGCTTGCCCCAGCCGTAGGAGGGCTTGACCTTGATCTTCAGCCGCTCGCAGTGGCGCAGCAGCGCGTCGCGGTCGGTGCAGTCGGCGACGCTGATCTCCGGATTGTGGTGCCTGACCGCCTCGTCCATGCGCCAGCGCCGGAAGGCCGGCCCCAGGTCGATCTGCACGCCGTCCCATTCGACCTCGGTGCTGCCCAGCACCGAGGCGGCGGTATCGCGAATGACGTTCTCGGTCAGGTCCATCACCTCGTGGTACGTGGCGTAGGCCTCATACAGCTCGAGCATGGTGAATTCGGGGTTGTGGCGGGTCGAGACGCCCTCGTTGCGGAAGTTGCGGTTGATCTCGTACACCCGCTCCAGCCCGCCGACCACCAGGCGCTTGAGGTACAGCTCCGGCGCCACGCGCAGGTACAGCTGCAGGTCCAGCGCGTTGTGGTGGGTGGTGAACGGCTTGGCCGTCGCCCCGCCGGGGATGTAATGCATCATCGGCGTCTCCACTTCCAGGAAGCGGCGCGCATCCAGCCACGAGCGCATCGCACGGATGATCTTCGAGCGCTTGATGAACACTTCGCGCGCTTCGGGGGTGACGATCAGGTCCACGTAGCGCTGGCGATAACGCTGTTCCACGTCCGACAGCCCGTGCCACTTGTCCGGCAGCGGACGCAGCGACTTGGTCAGCAGGCGCAGGCCGGTGGCCTTGACCGAGAGCTCGCCGGTACGGGTGCGGGTCAGGCCGCCCTCGACGGCGACGATGTCGCCCACGTCCCAGCCCTTGAACGCGTCATACGCCTCGCCCAGTGCATTGGCCTGCAGGAACAGCTGGATGCGGCCGGACTCGTCCTGGATCTGGCCGAAGCTGGCCTTGCCCATCACCCGCTTGGCCATCAGCCGGCCGGCCATCCGCACGATGCGGCCTTCCGCCTCCAGTGCCTCGCCGGTCCAGCGCTCGGCGTCGGCGAACTCGTCCTGCAGGTCGCCGGCGAACTGCTCGCGGCGGAAGTCGTTCGGATAGGCCACGCCCTTCTCGCGCAGCGCGCCCAATTTGGCGCGGCGCTCGGCGATGAGGCTGTTCTCGTCGACGGGAGGCTGCGGCGCGGGGGTCTGCTCGGTCATGGTGTCGGGCTTGGGGGAGTCGTAGGGAGGGTCGTTGCGAGAGTAGCTGGCCGGTGGCGCAACGGCCACCGGCCAGGCACGGGCGCACGCAGGCGCCCGCAGGGGTCAGGCGTCGATGCGTTTGGCGCCGACTTCCAGGCCGGACTTGAGGCTGGCCTCGATGAACTCGTCCAGGTCGCCGTCCAGCACCTTCTGCGTATCGCTGCGCTCGATGCCGGTGCGCAGGTCCTTGATCCGGCTCTGGTCGAGCACGTAGTTGCGGATCTGGCTGCCCCAACCGATATCGGACTTGGTGGCTTCCACCGCATCCTTTTCGGCGTTGCGCTTGGAGATCTCCAGCTCGTACAGCTTGGCCGCGAGCATCTTCATGGCGCGGTCGCGGTTGGCGTGCTGGCTGCGCTCGGTCTGGCAGGCCACGACAATGCCGGTCGGCACGTGGGTGATACGCACCGCCGATTCGGTCTTGTTGACGTGCTGGCCGCCGGCACCGGACGAGCGGTAGACGTCGGTCTTCAGGTCGGCCGGGTTGATCTGGATGTCGATCTTGTCGTCGACTTCCGGCGAGACGAACAGCGAGGTGAAACTGGTGTGGCGGCGGTTGTCCGAGTCGAACGGCGACTTGCGCACCAGGCGGTGCACGCCGGTTTCGGTCTTCAGCCAGCCATAGGCGAAGTCGCCTTCCACGCGGAAGGTCGCCGACTTGATGCCGGCCACTTCACCGCCGGAGACTTCCAGCAATTCGGTCTTCCAGCCGCGCGATTCGGCCCAGCGCAGGTACATGCGCAGGAGGATTTCCGCCCAGTCCTGGGCTTCGGTGCCGCCGGCCCCGGCCTGGATGTCGACGAAGGCGTTGGCCCCGTCCATCTGCCCGGAGAACATGCGCTGGAATTCCAGCTTCTCCACGTCGCGGGCATGGCGCTCGACATCGGCGACCACGGCATCGGCCGTGGACTGGTCGCCTTCCATCTCCGCCAGTTCCAGCAGTTCCTCGCCGCCGGTCAGGCCTTCGGTCAGCGTGCTGATGCCGATGACGACCTTTTCCAGCGCGGAACGTTCGCGGCCCAGCGCCTGGGCGCGTTCGGCGTTGTTCCAGATATCGGGGCTTTCCAGCTCCCGGTTCACTTCTTCGAGACGTTCGACCTTGCTGTCGTAGTCAAAGGTACCCCCTGAGCGCATCCAGCCGACCCTTCAGGTCGGCGATGCGCTGGCGGACGGGATTGAGTTCCATCATGTCCGTGGCAATTCGATCAAGGAAATCGCGATTCTAACAAATCCGGCTTTGCCGCGGCCGCCGCCGGTCCCGGCAGAACGCCCTGGACCTCGCCGAGCTCCGTGCCCTGCCCTCGCGCCCGGCAGCCGGTCATGGCGTCTGCACGCGGCGAAAAGAACGGCGCCTGTCGGCGGAACGTGAACCGACAGACGCCGAGCGACACTCCCTTGTCCGTATCGGGGCCTTGCCCCAATGGCCTTCCCGGGCCGTGCTCATGATCGAATAGTGGCCACCCCCCCTACCATTGGATTTTTCCTCACGCCTTCACGGGTGACACGGCAACGTACGGTGGCTCAACCCCAGCCCGGCTCAGGAGGCATGCAGCGTGGCCCCGGCACGGCGCGGGGGCGACCGCTCGGCGCTTGCCGATGGCTGCACACCCGCTGCCCGCTTGGTATCCGGCGGCAGAATGCAGAAGCCGTCGCGCCGGTTGCGGATCATCTGCGTCTCGAAGGGCCGGTCGAGCACGTCGCGCAGCGCCCGCATGCGCACCCGCACGCGCGCCTCGGCCACCGGCGTCGGCTCATCGAGCAGGCAGCTGCCCAGCTCCCTGAACGAAACCCGCTTGGGCGAAGCCTCCATCAGCGCCTGCAACATCGACAGCAATGCCGCCTCGACCCGCAGGGACTGTCCCTGCCTGCACACCTGCTGGGCGGTCAGGTCGAACTCCAGGTCGCCTACCCGCAACTGCGCCTTGCTCTTGCCGCGGCGCCGCCGCAGGATGCCCAGCCGGCCGGTGATGGCATCCAGCGAGTACGGCGGCGCCAGGTAGTCGTCCGGCCCCGCGCCATCGCCCAGCGGCGGTACCGACGAACCCTGTACGCCCAGCATCAGTACCGGCAGCGGCTTGCGCATCTGCTGGCGCAAACGTTGCAAGGCAAGCAAGCCGCAACGGTCCATCAGCCGCTCGGCCAGCACGATGGCGTCGAAGCGGTTGTTGCCGAGCAGATGGGCGGCGAGTACCTCGTCGGCGGCGAAATCCACGCAGTGCCTGACACTCTCCAGATGGTTGACCAGCGGGACGGAAACGTCCCGTCGCGATTCGATGACAAGAATTCGCATAGCTACAACGTCCTCAAAGCAACTACAGGCGTGGCACGAGGACGCCCAGCGTCAGCAGCAGGTAACCCAGCGCCAGCAAGACGAAAGACACCGGTTCGAGCCACGGCAGATATCCCAGCCGCGCCGCCAGGCCGGACAGGCCAAGCAGCAGCGCAACCACGAAGGTGGTCCAGCGCGGGGCGGTCACGGCCAGTGTCCATGGGCGCCGGCCACCGGCCGCCCAGCCGCCATCCCCGCATCGGAGCCGGTGCTCATGCCCGCTCCGCCCGCTCGGCGTTGACAGTGCGATACGTCACCGCACCCGCCAGCGCACCGATGCACGGCGCGACCCAGAACAGCCACAGTTGATGCAGCGGCACATAGCCCGCACTGGCGCCGACGAAAGCCGCCACACCGGTGGAACGCGCCGGGTTGACCGAGGTGTTGGTGAGCGGAATGGCGATCATGTGGATCAGCGCGAGCGCCGCGCCAATGGCCAGCGGCGCCCAGGCGGCCGGCGCATGGGGCCGGGTCACGGCCATGATCACGTATACGAAGATGCCCGTGAGGACTGCCTCGGCGAGGAAGGCCGCTTCCATCGGATAGCCCCCCGGCGAGAACGTACCGAAGCCGTTGGTGGCGAATGCGCCTGCGCCGTCCGGCGGCACGGCATCCGGGCTGGCGTTGGCGATGACCCACAGGAAGCCACCGGCGACCAACGCGCCCACCACCTGACTCACTACGTACGCGGGAAGATGCCTGCCGGCGAATCGACCGCCAACCCACAGTCCCAGGCTGACCGCCGGATTGAAATGCCCCCCTGACACCGGGCCGAACGCGAAGGCCGCCGTCGCCACCGCCAGGCCAAACGCCAGCGACACCCCGAGGTAGCCCAGGCCGAGCGGATTGAAATCGCCCCCGGCCTGCGCCGCGAACACGGCGCTGCCGCATCCGCCGAGCACCAGCCAGAACGTTCCCAGGCACTCGGCGGCGCACTTCTTCGTCAAACTCTGCATGACTCCACTCTCGATAGCGTCGCTGCGCGACCGCGCAAGCGAAGCTGGCGGCCGACGACGGGAACAGCTATTGAACGAAGCCACTCGGCCGAGCTCCATGCGACGAATCGCATGACCTGTGCGTCATCTACCTACATGCAGCGCGGCCGGAAGTTGGGGATTGTCGTACTTCGTCGAAATGAGTTACATAAATTGACGTGATTGCAATGCGATAGGTCATACATAATCGCGCTGCACGAACCCAGCTTTCAGCCTCCGCTATTCACACTTGTCAGGCCCGGCCATCGCAGACTTGCGACCTGTCGTCCAAACGGCGACTGCGTTACAGGAAAGGCGGTGTAGCCGTCTCTCCCACTGCGCCGGGCTCCCGGCCATGCCGATTCAAGGTGACTTATGGAAACGCAGGCCCTCAACGTCATTGTCGCGGACGATCATCCCGTCGTGCTCGCCGGCGTGCATGCCATCCTCAAATCAGTACCGCAGTTGCAGGTCGCCGCCGAGGCCAGTTCGGTCAACGAAACCTATGCCCGCCTGGCCGATACCGTGTGCGATGTGCTGGTCACCGATTATTCCATGCCCGATGCCGGCGAGGCCGATGGCCTGGCGTTGATTTCCGAGGTGCGCCGCCGCTATCCGCTGATGCCCATCGTGGTGCTGACCATGATGGCCAACCCCGGGATGATCCAGATCCTGCTCGCGCATGGCGTGCTGGCCGTGGTCGACAAGAGTTCCTCGATGGACGAGCTGCCCACGGCGATCCTGTCGGCATCGCGGCGACGCCGTTTCATCAGCGCCAGTTTCCGCAGCAAGCTGGCGCTGCTGCAACAACCGGGCAGCGAGACCGTGCCGCCGCCACGGCTGTCGCCGCGCGAAACCGAAGTGGTGCGCATGCTGGCACTGGGCGCCACGCCGAGCGAGGTGGCCGAACGGCTCGGCAGCGGCACCAAGACCGTGAGCAAGCAGAAGAAGGACGCGATGCGCAAGCTCGGGCTGTCCACCGACGCGGCGCTGTTCGAGTATGTGCGCGCGCAGGGTTGGCTGGGGTGAGCGACGATGCCCGGACCCCTCCGCCTGCGCGCATGCCTCGCTGGCCTTTTGCTGCCGATCGCACTGTTGTATCCGGGCCAGACGCTGGCCGACTCGGCGCCTCCGGCGAAGCCACCGGTTGCCGCACGCCCACCGGAAAGCCGGCTTGACCTGACTCCGCCCGAACGCGCCTGGCTGCACCGGCACCCCACCCTGATCGTCGGCGGCACCGCCGAAGGGTGGCCGCCCTACGAGGTCCAGTCCCGTGGACAACTGGGCGGCCTGTCCTACGACTACCTGCAGGCGATGGCCGCGCGCCTGGGCGTCGGCCTCAAGCCGCGCATCTACCCCAACTGGCCCCTGCTGTTCGAAGCCGCCTGCCGGGGCGAGGTCGATGTCGTGATGAGCGTCTCGATCACGCCCACGCGCACCCGCTGCCTGTCCTACACCCGTCCGTACCAGACCGTGCACCCGGCCATCGTGGGCCGCCGCAAAGATGCCGAACGCCTGCAGTCCTCCCCGCCCGGCCTGCGCATCGCCATCGAGGAGGGCCACTTGCTGGAAAGGAGCCTCTCCGACACCTACCCGACCTGGCAGACGCTGACCGTGCCCGACCTGCGCAGCGCCCTGGCCGCCGTCGCCGCTGGCCGTGCCGATGCCTATATCGGCGATCCCCACGTCGTGTCGCGGCAGCTGCGCATCGATCCGCAGCCCAAGCTGATGCTGATCGGACCGGCGCGCCTGCCCCACAACACCTTGCACTTCGCCACGCCCAACGACCGCGGGCAACTGGTCGTCGCGCTCGACCGCGCGCTGGCCGACATCCCGCCACCGGCACGGGCGCAGATGCAGTCGCGCTGGCTCGAAGCGGGAATGGACTGGGCAGAGGACGAGCCCGAGTTAAACGAGGACGAGCGCCACTGGCTCGCCGCGCTGCCTGTGCTGCGCGTGGCTTTCGATCCGACCTGGGCGCCGCTCACGCTGCGCGACGACGACGGCCGCATGTCCGGCATCCTCGGCGACTACCTGCAACGCATGCAGGATGACCTGGGCTTGCGGCTGCAGGTCCTGCCGGTGCAGAACTGGGCCCAGGCGCGCGCCATGGTCGAAGCGGGCAAGGCCGACATCGCCCCGGCGGTAGGCGGTGCCGGCTATGGCCCCCATTGGCACCTCACCCGGGCGCTGGTGACCTTCCCCTGCGTGATCGTCAAACGTCACGACAGCGACACAATAGGTGACCTCGGCGACCTGGCCGGCAAGCGCATCGCGTTGTCCGACCCGGACCTGGGCACTCGCCTGGCCCAGCGCTTGCCGCAGGCCAGGCTGATCAAGGTGGCCAGCGACGCCGAAGGCCTGCGCCTGGTCGCACAGCGCGCCGCCGACGCCTATGTCGGCAACCTGGCCTCGGTGGACAACGCCTTGCGCGACAATCGCTACGAGGGTCTGCAGATCGCCGCGCCCACCGGCCTGACCGACCGGGTCGGACTGGCGGTACGGGATCCCTACGCCCGCCTCGTGCCGTTGTTCGACCGCGTCGTCGAAGGCATGGGCGTGGATGAGCGCCAGCAGATCCGCAAGCGCTGGCTCAAGGTCGACTACGAGTATGGCTATGCACGGCCCGTGGTGCTGTGGAGCAGCGCGGCGGCCCTGGTCATCATCGCCTTGCTGATCGCGGCCTATGTGCGCCTGCGCGCCGAGATCGCCCGCCGCCGCGAGGTCGATACGCGCCTGCGGGAGATCTCGCGCAACTTGCCCGCCGTGGTGTTCAAGCTGCGCCGCTCGCGCGAAGGCAAGTATTCCTTCACCTATGTCGCCGGCAACCCGAAGCCGCTGTTCGGCATGGACACCGCGCAGATCCTGGAGGATGCAGGCGCCCTGGTGCGGCGCGTGGCGGAGGAAGACCGGCCCGGGCTGTTGGCCGCGCTCGATATTTCCGGGCAGGCCCTGAGCCCGCTGCTCTACGATTTCCACGCCAAAGGCGCCGACGGACTGCGCTGGATTTCCTTGAATGGCGTGCCGCGTCCGGTCGAGGACGGCGCCATCCACTGGTCCGGCTACTGGGTCGATTCGACCGCACTGCACGAACAGAACGAAGCGCTCGACCAGGCCCGGGCAGCCGCGGTGGCGGCCGCCACCGCCAAGAGCAATTTCCTGGCGGTGATGAGCCACGAGATCCGCACACCGATGGCCGGATTGTCGGGCCTGCTGGAGTTGCTGGGGCACACGCCGCTCAATCCGGCGCAACGGCAGCTGCTGACCACCAGCGTCGAGTCGGCCGCCTCGCTGCGGCAGATCCTCGATGACGTCCTCGATTTCTCCAAGGCCGAAGCAGGCGAGATGCGCCTGGAAGCCATCGCCGTCGACCTGCGGCATATCGCCGGCGGGGCGCTGGAAATCTTCGCCGCCCAGGCACGCAAGAAGGGCGTTGCGCTGCATTTGTCGCTGCCGCCGGGGCTGGCCGCGGTGCATACCGGCGACCCTTTCCGCCTGCGCCAGGTGCTGCTCAACCTGGTCGGCAATGCGGTGAAGTTCACCCATGACGGACATGTAACGCTCGCCATCGACGTGGACGAACCCACGCCCCCGGCGGTCGGCGTGCTGCAACGGATACGCCTGTCCGTCAGCGACACCGGCGTGGGCATTCCGGCGGCGCAGCAGGCCGCGCTGTTCCGGCCGTTCATGCAGTCCGATACCACGCCGACCCGGCGCTATGGCGGCACCGGCCTGGGCTTGTCGATCAGCCGCCAACTGGTTGAATTGATGGCCGGGCAACTGACGCTGGAGAGCAAGGAAGGATGCGGCACTCGCCTGACCGTGACGATCGACCTGCCGGTCAAGTACAGCGCAGCGCGCGATCCCTATCTGGCCGGGCGCCGGGTCCGGCTGGACATCGCCGAGGCCGCATTGGGCCGGGCCGTAGGCAACCTGCTGGAGGCGTGGGGCGTCGAGACGACGACGCTGCCGGATGCACCAGCCGATGCCTGGATCGGTGACCGCCAGCCCGCGGCCACGGCCGAACCCATCCTGCTGCCGGCGATCTTGCTGCAGCCCCAGGATGCCGAGATCTCCGCGCCCCTGCATCACGTCGCGACCGACCCCCTGTTGCCCAATGCCCTGCAACGCAGCCTGCACGCGCTTTTCCAGGCGGACCAGAGCTCGGTCGACGAACCCATCAAGTCAAGGCAGGCGGTGGTGGCCAGGAACCTCCCGCCCATCCTGGTCGTCGAGGACCACCCCACCAACCAGTTGTTGATCGGCCTGCAGCTGGGGGAGCTCGGATATCCGTACGTGATCGCCGACGACGGCGAGGCCGCGCTGGCCATGCTCGATCGCCTTGCCCCCTCGCTGGTCCTGACCGACATCAGCATGCCGAACATGGACGGACACATGCTGGCTCACCGCATCCGCGAGCGCGAGGCGAGCCGCGGTGGACGGCTGCCGGTGATCGCGATGACGGCCAACGTGCTTGACCAGGGTTATCTGACCACTGGCACCGGCGATCTGGATGCCCATATCCACAAACCGGTCAACCTTGCCCAGCTTGCGCAGACGCTGGCCAAATGGATCCCCGAGCCCGCCCCCGTGGCCGCGTCTTCGATACTGGCGCGCGAGTTGCGCGAACGCATGGGCACCCATCTGCAGCCGCTGTTGCGCACCTTCCTGGACAGCACCGCCGATGACGTGGCCATCATCAAGGCGGCGCTGGCCCGCGGCGATCAGCTCGAGGTCTCACGGCGCCTGCACCGCGTTTCCGGCGCGCTGGGCTACTTCGGTTACACGGAGCTGGCCTTGAGTGGCCGCGATCTCAGCAACGCGCTGGAGACCGCGCCGTTGAGCACGCACCGCCAAGCATGCGATGACTTCCTGAACACGCTTGGCGCGGTATGCGCGGAACTGGCTCGCCTGCGCGACGGCGCGTGAGCCAGCCAAGCGGTCCCGCCATCCCCCCCTCAGATGCCCGTCGTACGTGGGTAGATAAATCCAATATCTCCAGAAGCGGTAGATCGTTAGTTTGGCGTGCATGGACGTTTTCCGTCTGCCTGATACGCGCGCACGAGCATGCTGCCCAAAAGTCCGACCCTTGCGGATTCGTCCTCTCTTCCCGGTACCGGCAACGCCGGCCGCGCGCCGGAAGCACCTGCGGGTCGCCGCCACTGGCTGTGCGGGGAGCTGGTGATGCACTCGGTTGCGGTGGTGGGCACTTCGCCGCTGTCGCCGAGCGTAGTCGACATCGAAGGTGAGCTTGCGTTCTGGCGCAAGCATCACCAACGCACCGCGGCATGGCACCGCGACGTCCTTCCGTTCCATGAATATGTGCCTGCGTTCACGCTGGGCATCAGCCTGTTCCTGCAGTGCCACGACTGCCTGCTCGACGCGCTCGACGAACAGATGCTGGCGCTGCGTTATGCCCGCCTGCGCCGCGCTTCCCGCGTCGAATGGCACGAGGCGCGGCAGGCGGTGCACGCGGGCTATCTGCGGCTGCAGGCCCATCGCGAAACCAGCGTCGTGCGCGTAAACGATCCCGATGTCTCGCCCATCGCCTTGGCGCGGACGCCGGGCCGGCGCGCGAACACCCTTCCGCATAAGGACCGTGTCATTCGGCATGACCGCCGGCGGCCGATGAAATGAGCCCGGATCCTGACAAACACCTTGCCCCTTGGGGCGCAAGCGATCAGGGATTTGGGTGTGTTCGCGGCAACGCCGCGCCGGGACGGCGGCCGTGATAACTCGCCAACCGAAGTCCGCCGTGGCACTGCGCTACGGCCCACACGACAGCATGGGCACATTGCGGCCCATCCTGGAAAGCCGCGGTTACCGGACCCGCTACTGCGCCGCCGTGCCCGAACGCATCCGCGCGATCGACCCGCTGGAGGTCGACATCCTGTTGGTGCTGGGACATGTCGAGCTGAGTACCGATGGCGCGCCGGCAAGCTTTTCCCAGGAAGCGATGGACCTGGTCGGCGTGCGCTCGCATTACGGCTTGCCGATGTTGGGGCTTGGCCTGGGCGCGCAGCTCATCGCCTGCGCGCTGGGCGGCAGCTTGCGGCCCATGCCACGACCGGAAATCACCTTCGCGCCGCTCGATCTCAGCGACGCGGGACGGCGCTCCTGCCTGGCGCCACTATGCACTGGCACTTCGGTATTGCACTGGCATAGCGACGAAATCCTGCTCCCTGGCCATTTGCAGGTGCTGGCCTCCACCTCCACCGACCGGGTTCAAGCATTCCGCCAGGGCGCCAGTATCCTGGGTCTGCAATTCCACATGGAGGCAGACATGGATTTCGTCAACATGCGGCTGCAGCACATGGAAGAAGCCCTGACCGATCCCAGCTTCGATCCCATGCTACTGCACATGCAGGCCAGCGAGTCGATGCAGCGCCTGCGCCACGCCTGCCATGCCGTCATGACCGGCTGGCTCGATGCCATGGACGACAGCGAGCCGGACGCTTCGGCCTTCCGCCACACGCGGCGCTGAAGGCCTGCCGCCACCGGGCGGCAGGCCCCCTGCTCATTCCACTGCGTACACGAGATTCAACATCGTGACCGTGTCGGTCTTCTTGAAGCCCGGATCGACCTTGCTGTTGTAGCGCAGCTGGTAGCCCACCTTGAGCGCCAACCGTTCGCTCATGGCGACCTGCACGCCCAGATCGTTCTGGACATAGGTCGCCAGGCGGCCGGACTCGGTCAGGAAGCTATTGGTCAGCTTGGTGCTATCGGTCAGCCGGTAGCTGAAATCGGCGAACGCGCGGCCAATGGCCTCGTTCTCGACCTTGCCGGTCCGCTTGTCGTGGCTGCGGCGGAAGCCCGGGCCGATCTCGGTCACCAGGCGCATGCGCGCGTCGTCGAACCAGCGGTAGCCATAGCTGGTCGCCGCCACGCCACGCCACAGATAGCTGGCGAAATTGTCGTGGTCGTAGCGGGCCGAACCGATCAGGTAGCTGCGCGCGCTCAGGTCATAGGCCGAGGACAGACCCAGGCCGTAACGGTTGGCGGTATCGCGCATCGGCGTGGTCACCGCGGTGGCGCCGCTGCCCGTCTTGGTCTCGCCGCGGTTGCGCAGCCAGAACACGTTCGCGTCATGGTGCCAGCGGCCCTCGTCCATGCCCACCGCCAGCAGCGCGTTGAGGTTCTGCGAGCGGGTATTGCCGCTGGCGCTGGTCAGGCCGAATTCGCCGCTGCCGGTCCATTCGCGCTGGGCTGCGGATTGTGCCTCGGCCAGGGCCGGGAACGACAGGGCCAAGGCCACCCCCAAAACAATACCAACGTGCTTGCGATGCATCAGGCTACCCGTGCGAAATAAGGAACGGGCAATCTAGTGAGCGCGCGGAGCGCCCGATATTGGACGCATCGCATGTCGCCGCGACCGGCTTAGCTGTCGGCCGCTTCGCAGTGTTCGACGATCAGCTGGATCGCTTCGCCGCCCCGATAGTCGTCACAGACCAGCCGATAGGCCAGGCGCACGCGCGCACCCGGTGGCTGGCCATGCCAACCGTCGAAATGGATCGCGTTGAGCGCGACGCCCGTGCCGGGCACGCGCACGCTGTAGCGCAAGTGGCGCTCCTTCAGCGGACGCCACTGCAGCACGTCGAACAGGCCATCGAACAGCGGTTCGGCAAAGCCCTGGCCCCAGGGTCCGGCCAATCGCAGGGCCTGGGCGTGGCGAAAATCCATTTCGTGCGGGGCCAGTTCGCCGTCGCTCAGCAGTTCGGCGTGCAGCACGGCCGGGTCCACCTGCCGCGCCACCTCCGCCAGCAATGCCTGCTCGAAGGCCGGCAACGCCTCCCGCGCCAGGGTCAGCCCGGCCGCCATCGCGTGGCCGCCAAAGCGCTCGATCAGGCCGGGCTGCCGCGCGTCCATCGCGGCCAGCACATCGCGGATATGCAGGCCAGCGATAGAACGGGCCGAGCCGCGCAGCATCGCTGCGTCCGGCTCGGCCGGGGCGAAGGCGACCACCGGACGATGCAGGCGCTCCTTCATGCGCGAGGCCACCAGGCCGATCACGCCGGGATGCCATTGCGCATCGAACAGGCAGCGGGCCAGCGGCGCGGTACCTTCGGCCTGCAGCATCGCGCGCGCCACCGCAGCTTCGGCCTCGTCGGTCATCACCTGCTGCACGGCGCGGCGCTCGGCGTTGATCGCTTCGAGCGCCTGCGCGATCTCGCGGGCACGCTGCGGTTGTTCGCACAACAGCAGTTCGATGCCCAGCGCCATGTCCTCGAGCCGGCCGGCGGCATTGAGCCGTGGCGCCAACGCGTAGCCGATGTCGCTGGCGGTCAGCGTCGACGCATCGCGGCCGCTGACCTCGATCAGCGCCTGCAGGCCGACGCAGCCCTTGCCCTGGCGCAGGCGCCGAAGCCCCGCCAGCACCAGGGCGCGGTTGTTGACGTCCAGCGGCACCAGGTCGGCCACGGTGCCGACCGCGACCAGGTCGAGCAGCACCGACAGGTCCGGGCCGTCGGCGAAGACGCCGCGTGCGCGCAGTTCGGCGCGCACGGCCAGCAGCACGTAGAAGATCACCCCGACGCCCGCCAGCGTCTTGCTGGCGAAGCCGTCGCCGGGCAGGTTCGGGTTGACGATGGCATCGGCCGGCGGCAGGCGCTCGCCGGGCAGGTGGTGATCGGTGACCAGCACCGTCCAGCCCTGTGCGCGTGCCGCCGCCACGCCGGCATGGCAGGCAATGCCGTGGTCCACCGTGACCAGCAGGTCCGGCCGCAGCGGCAGCAAATCTTCGACCAGCGCCGGCGACAGGCCGTAGCCATGGACCATGCGGTTCGGCACCGCGTGCAGCACCTCGCCGGCACCGAGCATGCGCAGGCCGCGCACGCCTACCGCGCAGGCGGTGGCGCCATCGCAGTCGAAATCGCCGACCACCAGGATGCGGCGCTGCGCGGCGATCGCATCGGCCAGCAGGCAGGCCGCCTGTTCGATGTTCGACAAGGTGGCCGGCGCCAGCAGGCCGGCGAGCCGGGGTTGGGCGGCGGCGTGGTCGCATGCGCCACGGGCGGCGTACAGGCGCTGCAGCAGCGGCAGTACGTCGGCCGGCCACTCGCCTTGCGGACCCGGTTCGCGGCGGACGATCCGCGCGACTGCCTTCATCCTTCCAGGCCGGGCCAGGGACGGCGCCACAGGCGCCAGCGCTGCGCGCGCGTCAGCGAGAGCGTTTCGCCGTCCTGGAAATCGAGCACCAGCCGGTCCAGCTCGCCGCGCGACATGGCCAGCAGCAACGGCTGCACGGCATCGTCGCTGAACTGCTGCAGCGAACGCAGGTGGCGCAGGTCCACGAGCGCATCGACCCGCCCGCCCGCATCGTTGGCCACGCCGGCGGCCTTGGCCAACGCACGCAACAGCGCTTCACGGCTGCGCACCTGGGCATGCGGCGAGGTCACTTCGGCCGGCAGGCGCCCGCCGCCCCAGAACCACAGCGAATTGACCGGCGCCTTGCCGCGCGCCGCGCGTTGGCGATTCCAGGGATGCTGGTGCAGCAGCACCTGCGACTCGGTCAACAAGGCACGCCAGCGGCGGCCGGCCTCGCCTTCGGGCAGATGGGAGAACAGGTCTTCGCCGAGCGCCGCTTCGGGCTCGGCGAATTCGGGCAGCTGCGCCTCGGGCGAGAGCCGCAGGTACCAGCGCGACGGCTCGGGTGCGTCGAGCACGAAGCCGGCGTCGGCGAACAGCGGCCGCAGGTCGGGCAGCAAGGCGGCCAGATCCTCGGCCTCCAGGGCCAGCGCCTCGCCGTAGGCCATCATCCGCGCGCCGTGCATGTCCGGCACCACGAAGGCCGGATCGGCGCGCACCCAGGTGGCGCCGGCGGCATCGCCGGCGTCGAGCTGGCGAGTCAGCGCGGCCACCGGCCAAGGCCCGGCGTCCAGCGAGAAATGGCGCTGCAACTGTGCCTGCTCACCAGCCTGCGCGTGGACGCGGTCGGCGCGGGCCAGCGCACGGGCGACCGCATCGGCCGGCAACGCGCCCGGCAGGCGGGCGCGTGCCGGCAACAGCAAGGTCGCCGTGGCCATGGGCTCAGCCGAAGTAGGCGACGCTGACCACTTCGTACTCGCGCTGGCCGGCGGGCGCGTCGATGGTGACGCTGTCGCCTTCCAGCTTGCCGATCAGCGCCCGCGCCAGCGGCGAGGAGATCGCGATCAGCCCTTGCTTGATGTCGGCCTCGAGGTCGCCGACGATCTGGTAGCGCTTCTCTTCGTCGGTCTCGACATCAGCCAGCGTCACCGTGGCGCCGAACACGATCTTGCTGCCGGCAGCAAGCTTGGTGATGTCGATGACCTCGGCGTGCGACAGCTCGCTTTCCAGCTGCTTGATCCGCCCTTCGATGAAGCCCTGTTCCTCGCGCGCGGCGTGGTACTCGGCGTTCTCCTTGAGGTCGCCGTGCTCGCGGGCTTCGGCAATCGCGGTGATCACCTTGGGCCGCTTGACGCTCTTCAGGTGGTCCAGCTCTTCGCGCAGGCGCTGCGCGCCCTTGGCGGTGATGGGGGCCCTCATGCTTCCAGCTCCTTGTGCAGTTCCTGCAGCGACCACACCGGGCCGGTACCGCGGAACTCGAGTGAATTCACCAGCGCGCGGGCGCCGGCAATGGTGGTCGAATAGGTCACGCGCTGCTGCAACGCCTCGCGGCGGATCGAGAACGAGTCGGCGATCGCCGCCCGGCCCTCGGTCGTGTTGACGATATACACGATCTCGCCGTTCTTGATCGCATCGACGATGTGCGGGCGGCCTTCGGCCACCTTGTTGACGATCTCGCAGGCCAGGCCGTGCTGCTGCAGCCAGGCGCCGGTGCCGCGGGTGGCGACCAGGCTGAAGCCGCGCTCGATCAAGGCCTGTGCCACGTTGAGCACGCGCTTCTTGTCCGGGTCGCGCACCGAGACGAACGCCTTGCCCGGCTGCGGCGCCTTGATGCCGCCGGCTTCCTGCGCCCGCGCCAGCGCCGCGCCGAAGCTGCGGCCCACGCCCATGACTTCGCCGGTGGAGCGCATCTCCGGCCCAAGAATAGGATCGACGCCCTGGAACTTGGCGAACGGGAAGATCGCTTCCTTCACCGAGTAATAGTCCGGCACCACTTCGCGGGTGGCGCCCTGCTCGGCCAGGGTCATGCCAGCCATGCAGCGCGCGGCGATCTTGGCCAGCGGTACGCCAATCGCCTTGGACACGAACGGCACCGTGCGCGAGGCACGCGGGTTCACTTCCAGCAGGTAGATGATGTCGTCGCCGTCGTCATTGGACTGGATCGCGAACTGGGTGTTCATCAGGCCGATGACATTGAGCGCCTTGGCCAGCTCGACGACCTGCTGGCGCAGGCGGTCCTGCGTGGCCGCCGACAACGAGTAAGGCGGCAGCGAGCACGAGGAGTCGCCCGAATGCACGCCGGCTTCCTCGATGTGCTCCATCACTCCGCCGATCAGCACGTGGCCGTCCTTGTCGGCGATGATGTCGACGTCGACCTCGACTGCGTTGTCGAGGAAGCGGTCCAGCAGCACCGGCGAGTCGTTGGACACCTTGACCGCGTCGCGCACGTAGCGCGCCAGGTCGGATTCGCCGTAAACAATCTCCATCGCGCGGCCGCCGAGCACGTAGCTCGGGCGCACCACCAGCGGGTAGCCGATCTCGCGCGCCAGCAGCAGCGCTTCCTCGGGGTTGCGCGCGATGCGGTTCGGCGGCTGCTTCAGGCCGAGCTTGTCGACCAGCTGCTGGAAGCGCTCGCGGTCCTCGGCCAGGTCGATCGAGTCCGGCGAGGTGCCGATTACCGGCACGCCGTTGGCTTCCAGCGCGCGCGCCAGCTTCAGCGGGGTCTGGCCGCCGTACTGCACGATCACGCCCTTGGGCTTCTCGAGCTCGACGATCTCCAGCACGTCTTCCAGCGTCAGCGGCTCGAAGTACAGGCGGTCGGAGGTGTCGTAGTCGGTGGAGACGGTTTCCGGGTTGCAGTTGACCATGATGGTCTCGTACCCGTCTTCGCGCAGCGCCAGCGCCGCGTGCACGCAGCAATAGTCGAACTCGATGCCCTGGCCGATGCGGTTGGGGCCGCCGCCGAGGATCATGATCTTGTCGCGGTTGCTGGGCGCCGCTTCGCACTCGTCCTCGTAGGTCGAGTACAGATAGGCGGTGCTGGTGGCGAATTCGGCCGCGCACGAGTCCACGCGCTTGTACACCGGGCGCACCTTGTGCGCGCGGCGCAGGGCGCGCACGCCGGCTTCGTTGGTGCCGGTGAGCTCGGCCAGGCGTGCATCGGAGAAGCCGGCGCGCTTGAGCTCGCGCAGGCGCGCGGCATCCAGCGCGCCGAGGCCTTCGGCGGCGACCTGCTGCTCGCTGGCGATGATCTCCTCGATCTGGTCGAGGAACCACGGATCGATGTAGGACAGGTTGTAGACCTCTTCCACGCCCATGCCGGCACGGAAGGCATCGGCAACGTAGAACAGCCGCTCCGGGCCCGGCGCCTTGAGCTCGCGGCGCAGCGTGGTCAGGTCGTCGGCATCGGCCAGGTTGAGGCCGGTCGGGTCCAGGCCGACCTTGCCGGTTTCCAGCCCACGCAGGGCCTTCTGCAGCGATTCCTGGAAGGTGCGGCCCATCGCCATCACCTCGCCGACGGACTTCATCTGCGTGGTCAGGCGCGCATCGGCCTGCGGGAACTTCTCGAAGGCAAAGCGCGGAATCTTGGTGACCACGTAGTCGATCGACGGCTCGAACGAGGCCGGGGTCAGGCCGCCGGTGATCTCGTTCTTCAGCTCGTCCAGCGTGTAGCCGACCGCCAGCTTGGCGGCGACCTTGGCGATCGGGAAGCCGGTCGCCTTGGAAGCCAGCGCCGAGGAACGCGACACCCGCGGGTTCATCTCGATCACCACCACCCGGCCGGTGTTCGGGTTGATGCCGAACTGCACGTTGGAGCCGCCGGTGTCCACGCCGATCTTGCGCAGCACCGCGATCGAGGCATCGCGCAGGCGCTGGTATTCCTTGTCGGTCAGGGTCTGCGCCGGGGCCACGGTGATCGAGTCGCCGGTGTGCACGCCCATCGGGTCGAGGTTCTCGATCGAGCAGACGATGATGCAGTTGTCCGCGGTGTCGCGGACCACTTCCATCTCGAATTCCTTCCAGCCCAGCACCGACTCTTCCACCAGCACCTCGGTGGTCGGCGACAGTTCCAGGCCGCGGTTGACGATCTCGATCAACTCTTCGCGATTGTAGGCGATGCCGCCGCCGCTGCCGCCCAGGGTGAAGCTCGGGCGGATGATGGTCGGGTAGCCGACGCGGGTCTGGATGTCGAGCGCTTCCTCGAGGGTATGCGCCACTTCGGCCTTCGGGCATTCCAGGCCGATCTCGCCCATCGCCACGCGGAACAGCTCGCGGTCCTCGGCCATGCGGATGGCCTCGCGCTTGGCGCCGATCAGCTCGACGTTGTACTTCTCCAGCACGCCGTGCTCGGCCAGGTCGAGCGCGCAGTTCAGCGCGGTCTGGCCGCCCATCGTCGGCAGCAGCGCGTGTGGCTTTTCCTTGGCGATGATCTTCTCGACCGTCTGCCAGTTGATCGGCTCGATGTACACGGCATCGGCCATGTTCGGGTCGGTCATGATCGTGGCCGGGTTGCTGTTGACCAGCACCACGCGGTAACCCTCGTCGCGCAGCGCCTTGCACGCCTGCGCGCCGGAGTAGTCGAACTCGCAGGCCTGGCCGATGACGATCGGGCCGGCGCCGATGATGAGGATGGTCTGGATGTCTGAGCGCTTGGGCATGTGTTAACTCCGGGACTCGGGACTCGGGACTCGGGACTCGGAGTCCAGTCGTCGAATCAGGGATTGATGGAGGCGTTGCAGCATCTGCCCCACCCGATCGGCCAGTGCTAGGGCTCCTTGGCGTTCGGCATCCGCGCCGAGCCCCAGTTCACCAGCCAGGAACAATTGTGTTTGCAGTTCGGCGCAGGAGCCCAGCGCCATGGAAACGAAACGCGCGTAGTCGCGAGTCGAATGCCGGGCGTTGCCCTCGGCGATGTTGGACGGAATCGACACCGCCGCGCGCTGAAGCTGCGAAGTGAGGCCAAAACGCTCGTCCTTCGGGAACTCCGTCGTTACCTGGTAGACCTGTTTGGCCAGATCCATCGCAATCTGCCAAACCTCCAGTTCGCGGAAATGCGAAATACTCATTCCGAGTCCCGAGTCCCGAGTCCCGAGTCCCGCATCAGGACAACGAATCGATCGAACAGCGGCGCCACATCGCGCGGACCCGGCGAGGCTTCCGGATGCCCCTGGAAGCTGAAGGCCGGCGCGTCGGTCAGCGCGATGCCCTGGTTGGTGCCGTCGAACAGCGAGCGGTGGGTCACCCGCACGTTGGCCGGCAGGGTCGCTTCATCGACCGCGAAACCGTGGTTCTGCGAGGTGATCATCACCCGGCCGTCGTCCAGGTCCTGCACCGGATGGTTCGCGCCATGGTGGCCGTGGCCCATCTTGACGGTCCTGGCGCCGGCGGCCAGCGCCAGCAGCTGGTGGCCCAGGCAGATGCCGAAGGTCGGTATCTTGCGGGCGACGAATTCCTTGATCGCGGCGATCGCGTAGTCGCAAGGCTCCGGATCGCCGGGGCCGTTGCTGAGGAACACGCCGTCCGGCTGCAGTGCCAGCACTTCGGCCGCGGGGGTCTGCGCCGGCACCACGGTGACGTCGCAACCGCGCTCGGCGAGCATGCGCAGGATGTTGAGCTTCACGCCGTAGTCGTAGGCCACCACCTTGTACTTCGGCTCGGCGCTGACGAACTGGTTGTTGTCCAGGTCCAGCTGGCCTTCGCGCCAGTTATAGGTCTTGTCGGTGCTGACCACCTTGGCCAGGTCCATGCCCTTGAGGCCGGGGAACTTGCGCGCCGCTTCCAGCGCCTGCTCGACATTGATCTCCCCAGCCATCAGCGCGCCGTTCTGTGCGCCCTTCTCGCGCAGGATGCGGGTCAGCTTGCGGGTGTCGATGCCGGCGATGGCCACCACCCCGCGCGCTTCCAGCCACTGCGGCAGCGCGACCTGGCTGCGCCAGCTGCTCGGGCGGCGCGGCACGTCGCGCACGATCAGGCCGGCCGACCAGACCTTCCCGGCCTCGTCGTCCTGGTCGGTGCAACCGGTGTTGCCGATATGCGGATAGGTCAGCGTGACCAGCTGGCGGGCGTAGGAAGGATCGGTCACCACTTCCTGGTAGCCGGTCATGGCGGTGTTGAACACCACTTCGCCGACCGACAGCCCGGGGGCGCCTACGGATTGCCCCTCGAACACGGTGCCGTCTTCGAGGACAAGGATTGCGGGTTGGGTCACGGGAATCTCGCTGTGGCTGCGGGGGACTCCGACATGCACCGGCCAAAATCCGGTTGCAGCAAAGCGCGGACGCGGTGCTGGGGACCGGTCCGACGCTAGGTTCGGGCAAGCGGGAATTGTAGCGACATGCGCTCCGCCCTGCCAGTGTGAATACGGAATGCCGCTATGCCGCTGCGGCGTGGCATGCGGCCAGGCTGAACACCAAGCGGCGGTTCGTTCAGCCGAGCAGATCGCGCACGCGGTACAGCCCGGGCGCGCGTCCGGCCATGCGCTTGGCAGCGTGCAGCGCGCCGCGCGCGAAGATGTCGCGATGGCTGGCGCGGTGTACCAGTTCGACGCGCTCGCCCAGCCCGGTGAACTGCACCAGGTGCTCGCCGACGATGTCGCCGGCGCGCAGGCTGGCGAAACGCGGCTGCGCGCCGCTGCCGGTGGCCGCCTCGCCCAGCGTCAGCGCCGTGCCCGAGGGGGCGTCCTGCTTGTGGATGTGGTGGGACTCGACGATGTCGCAATCCCAGCCCGGCAGCGAGCCCGCCGCCCGTTCGACCAGGTCGGCCAGCACCGCCACGCCGAGGCTGAAGTTGGACGCCCACACCAGGGGAATGCGCGTGGCGGCCTGCGCCAACGCCGCCTTCTGCTCGGGCGCCAGGCCGGTAGTGCCCGACACCAGCGCCACGCCGCGCTGTTCGCACAACGCCAGCAAGGGCGAGAAGCCCTGCGGCAGGCTGAAGTCGATCGCCACGTCGAATGCCGGCGTGCCGGCCAGTTCGCTGGCGGCGAAATGCGGCACGCCCTCGACCACGCGCTGCGCGGGCGAGCGCCCGACCACCGCGGCGACCACCTGCAGCGCCTCGTCTTCGCCGGCCAGGCGCAGCAAGGCCTGGCCCATCCGCCCGGAGGCGCCGTGGATCAACAGTTTCAGCGGAGCGGTAGGCGTATTCATGGGCGCAGGCTAGCGGCTGCGCGCGATGGTGGAAAGGCTTTCTTGCGCCGGACAGGGCTGGCAGCTCGAATGTCGCGGCTGCGGAACCATTTGTCGGGGCTGAAGCCCCTCCTACAGGGACCTTCCGAACGCTCCGACAGCACTCAGCTCGCTCCGTGCAAGCGCTTGTCCCAGCTCTCCACCTGGCCGTTGGCCAGGCGCCGCTCGAACAAGGTGCGCCACGACGGCACCAGCGGCAGCCGCAGCACCTCCATCAACAGCGCAGGTTCGATCCCGCGCCGGTACAGCAGCTCGGCCAGTCGCGCCAACGGCCACTGCGGGTGCGGCCGCTCCTGCAGCGTGAGCAGGTCGCCCGCCGCGACGCGGCCCGGCACCAGCACGCGGTAGTACCAGCCGGTGCGGCCGCTTTCCTGCACGCGGCGGGCCATGTCCGCCACGCCGAAGCGATCGGACAGCTTCCAGCACGGCTGGCGCAGTTGCGAGACTTCGACGATCGCGGTGCCGAGGCTGAAACGATCGCCCAGGCACACGTCCGATTCGGTCAGCCCGGTACTGGACAGGTTCTCGCCAAACGCGCCACCGGCCTCGAGCAGCGGGTGTGGCCCCAGCTCCTGCGCCCAGGCCGGGTAATGGTCGTGCGGATAGTGGTGCACCGCCTTGTCCGGGCCGCCGTGCACGCGAAGGTCGCCCTGCTCGTCGCCGACCAGGCCAAGCTCAGCCACTTCCACCGGCCCGTGGTGCAGCCGCTTGTCGATGGCGCTGCGGCTGCCGGGCCGGGTGAAATCCACGACCTTGCCTGTCCGCACCTGCTCGATCCGCACTTGCATGCCCCACCCTCCACTCGTCCTGAAGCCGATTATGCGGCTTGGCCGGCATTGGCCCGAGTCGATTCGTGCACCGCTTCGGCCTGCTTCCCGGACGCTGACCAGCCCACGCGCCACCGGCCTGCGCGGCTAGCGCGGCGCCGGGCCGATGAAAGTCGTGCCTTCGCTGCGCCGGATCGACATGCGCCAGCGCTCGCGCACCACGGTGTCGTGCGTGCGCGCGGTCATGCGCATGCCCGGTGCAGCGACCGTCGAGCGCGTCTCCACTTCGGCCGAGCGCTTGTCCGGCGCGATCGTGATGCGGGTGATGGTCTGCTCGTGCTCGATCGGCATCTCGCCGCCGGTGATCTCGCGGATCCGCCGCATCTGCGCCATGGTCTGCTGCAGGTCGTGGCAGTACTTCTCGCGGTCGACCACCTTGCGCGCCTGGTGACTGTCGGCGCGATACAGGGTGACCTGCTCGAACTCCGGCGCCAGCATCGCGCACAGCGCCTTGTCGTCCTGTTCGGCCAGGGCCAGGTCGGCCTGGTCGTAGAACGCCCGCACCTGCGCCTCGTCCAGCGTGTTGCCGCCCCACTGGTAGATACCGCCGATCACCCCAAAAAACGCCAGAACCCATAGCAAACGCATGCTTTCGCCCCTGTCATGCCGCGTCCTGCGGCCCGGGGCCATCTTAATCGGGCCGGACGAACGTTCGCCACGACCGCAGGCGAACGGCCTAAGCTGTGCCCCCACCCTGGAGGCGTCCATGCAGATTTCCGAACAGCTCGTGCTCATCAGCGGCGGCGGCCGCGGTCTCGGCCAGTCCCTGGTCCGCGCCTTCGCGCGCGAGGGCGCGCAGGTCGTCATCAACTACCGCCGCAGCCGCGAGGCCGCCGAGGCGCTGGCCGGCGAACTCGGCCCGCGCGCCCTCGCCGTGCAGGCCGACGTCACCGACCCGGCCGCCGTCGCCGCGTTGTTCGCCCAGGCGCAGGCGCACTTCGGCCGTGCCGTGAGCACCGTGGTCAACAACGCACTGGCCGACTTCTCCTTCAACGGCGACGCCCGTGCCCGGCCGGACCGCATCGGCTGGGCCGACTTCGCCGCGCAGTTCGAAGGCAGCGTGCGCGCTGCGCTCAACACCGTGCAGGCGGCATTGCCGGGCATGCGCGCGCAGCACTTCGGCCGCGTGGTCAACGTCGGCACCAACCTGTTCCAGAACCCGGTGGTGCCCTACCACGACTACACCGCCGCCAAGGCCGCGCTGCTGTCGCTGACGCGCACCCTGGCCGGCGACCTGGGGCCGGACGGCATCACCGTGAACATGGTCTCCGGCGGCCTGCTGCGCACCACCGACGCCAGCGCCGCCACGCCCGAAGCGGTGTTCGAGTACATCGCCGCCGCCACCCCGCTGCGCAGCGTGACCACCCCGGCCGAATTCGCCGATGCCGCGCTGTTCTTCGCCTCGCCGTGGTCGCGCTCGGTGACCGGGCAGAACCTGGTGGTGGATGGGGGCCTGGTGCGGGATTGACAGGTGCCGGACACAGCAGTCGGGGCTGAAGCCCCTCCTACAGTGCAGTGTCACGAGCGTCGGCGTCCTGTAGGAGGGGCTTCAGCCCCGACCGCTGGCACGCGCGGATCAGCGCTTGGGCGGCGAAGGCCCGCAGTTATCACACCCACCACAAGCCGCACTGGCGGCACTCCCCACCGGCGCCAACCAGCGCCCCACCCGCTGCGCAGCAGGCGAAGGCCGCCGCAGCAGCACCAGCGCCAGCGCATTGCAGCGCCGCCGCCAACTGGCCGGGAACTGCTTTTTCCACACCACCCCGGCGCTGACCAGCACGGCCAGCGCAATCACGGTGTATTGCAGCCACAGTGCCATGGCTCAGCCCGCCCCCATCGCCCGCGCCAGCTGATAGGTGATCAGCGAAGCGACGTAGGCCAGCGCGAACAGATACACCGTGGCATAGCTCATCTGCTTCCAGGAATTGGTCTCGCGCTTGATCGTGGCCAGCGTCGAGATGCACATCGGCGCGTAGATGTACCAAACCAGCAACGACAGCGCGGTGCCCAGCGACCAGCCATCGTGGATCAGCGGCGACAGCGCCTGCGCGGCGGCATCGTCGTCGGCCGCCGACAGCGCATACACCGTCGCCAGCGACGACACCGCCACCTCGCGCGCGGCCAGGCCCGGGATCAACGCGATGCAGATCTGCCAATTGAAGCCCAGCGGCGCGAACACCAGGGTCATGGCGTGGCCGATGCGGCCGGCGAAACTGTAGTCGATCGCCGGCAGCGTGGCGTCGGCCGGCGCGCCGGGGAAGGACAGCAGGAACCACAGCAGGATCGTCAGCGCCAGGATGATGCCGCCGACGCGCTTGAGGAAGATCATCCCGCGCTCCCACAGCCCCAGCGCCAGGTCGCGCGGATGCGGCAGGCGGTACGAGGGCAGTTCCAGCAGCAACGGATGTTCGCTCTTGTCGCGGCGCCACTTCTTCATCACCCACGACACCATCAGCGCACTGGCAATGGCGGCCGCATACAGCCCGAACAGCACCAGGCCCTGCTGGTTGAAGATGCCCCATACCGTCTTCTGCGGAATGAACGCACCGATCAGCAGGGCGTACACCGGCAGCCGCGCCGAACACGTCATCAGCGGCGCGACCAGGATGGTGGCCAGGCGGTCGCGCGGGTCCTGGATGCTGCGCGTGGACATGATGCCGGGCACCGCGCAGGCGAAGCTGGACAGCAAGGGGATGAACGAGCGCCCCGACAGTCCGGCCGAAGCCATCATCCGGTCCAGCAGGAAGGCCGCGCGCGGCAGGTAGCCGGACTCTTCCAGCGCCAGGATGAAGGCGAACAGGATCAGGATCTGCGGCAGGAACACGATCACCCCGCCAATACCGGCGATGATGCCGTCGGTCAGCAGGCTGTTGAGCGGGCCTTCCGGCAGCGTCGCGCCGACCCAGGCGCCGAGCGCGCTGGTGCCGGCGTCGATCAGGTCCATCACCGGCGTGGCCCAGGCGTACACCGCCTGGAAGATCAGGAACATCACCACCGCCAGGCTGACCAGGCCGAACAGCGGATGCAGCAGCCAGCGGTCCAGGGCGTCGTCGATGCGGCTGGTGCGCTCGGGCATCTGCACCGCCACCGACAGGATCTGCCGCACCAGCGCGTGGTAGTTGCCGTCCTGCGGCGGTTCGGCGGTGGGCGCGGCCAGGTGCGGCGCGAGCGCATCGATCTTCTCCACCAGCGCCTGCGCGCCGTGGCGGCGCACCGCCACCGTTTCGACCACCGGCACCCCGAGCGCGCGCTCCAGCGCCTCGCGGTCGATGACGATGCCGCGCCGCTGCGCGGCATCGACCATGTTCAAGGCCACGATCATCGGCCGGCCCAGCTCGCGCAGCTCCAGGGCGAAACGCAGGTGCAGGCGCAGGTTGGTGGCGTCGATCACGCACACCAGCACGTCCGGGGCCGGCTCGCCGGGATAGAAGCCGCGGCACAGGTCGCGGGTGATCGCCTCGTCCAGGCTGGCCGGGTGCAGGCTGTAGGCGCCGGGCAGGTCGAGCACGGCGAACTCGCGGCCCGACGGCGCGCGCAGGTGGCCTTCCTTGCGCTCGACCGTCACCCCCGTGTAGTTGGCCACCTTCTGCCGGCTGCCGGTGAGCTGGTTGAACAGCGCGGTCTTGCCGCAGTTCGGATTGCCGACCAGGGCCAGGCGCAACGGCGCGGCGACGGCGTTCATGCGGCCTGCTCCGGCACCCGCACCTGCACCCGCGCCGCTTCGGTGCGGCGCAGCGCGAAGCGGGTGTAGCCGACCTGCACCAGCAGCGGCTCGCGTCCGAACGGGCCGGTCGCCACCACCGTCACCTCTTCCCCGGCGACGAAGCCGAGCTCGCGCAGGCGCCGCGAGATCGTGTCGTTGTCATGGCGGTCTTGCACGGACTCGACGATGGCGGGCTGATGCAGCGGCATATCGGACAGCGTCACAGAACGCCTTGGAGGGATAGGAATAGTTCTCAATTGTAACATGCGCCGCACTGCGTCAAGGCCCGGGGGGCCCCCGTGCTGGTTATGATGCCGGCAACTGTTATTGAAGGAGCGCGGCGCCATGCACGAGGCGGTACTGTCGATCGAGGACCGCGCCGGCGTGCGCACGCTGTGCCTGCAACGCCCGGCCCTGCACAACGCCTTCGACGCCCGCCTGATTGCCGAGCTGACCGCCGCGCTGGCCCAGGCCGGCCGCGACCCGGCCGTGCGCGTGGTGGTCCTGGCCGGGGCCGGGGCCTCCTTCTCGGCCGGTGCCGACCTGCACTGGATGCGCGGCATGGCCGCGGCCAGCGAAGCGGACAACCGCGGCGACGCCGAGGCCCTGGCCCGCCTGATGCGCACCCTGGACGAATTGCCGCGCCCCACCCTGGCCCGCGTCCATGGCGCGGCCTACGGCGGCGGCGTCGGCCTGGTCGCCTGCTGCGACATCGCCATCGGCAGCGAGCAGGCGCGCTTCGGCCTGACCGAAAGCCGCCTCGGGCTGCTGCCGGCGGTGATCTCGCCCTATGTGATCGCGGCCATCGGGCCGCGCCAGGCGCGGCGCTGGTTCGCCAGTGCCGAGACCTTCGATGCCGCCACCGCGCACGCCATCGGCCTGCTGCACGAGGTCGTGCCGGCCGAGGCGCTGGACGAGGCGCTCGCGCGCCAGGTCCGCCTGCTGCTCGGCGCCGGCCCGCAGGCCGCCGCGGCGGCCAAGTCGCTGGTGCGCGAGGTAGCCGCTCATCACGACCGCGACCGGCTCGATCGCGACAATGCCGCGCTGATCGCCCGCCTGCGGGTGTCGGCCGAAGGCCAGGAAGGGCTGAGCGCCTTCCTGGAAAAACGCGCCGCGTCCTGGGTGCCCGCCAGGGAGGCTTGAATGCGCGACCCTGCGGTGCCCGCTTCTGCCATCATCCATAGGCTGCAATGCGCATGAACCGCCACCACGGCGGCGCGCTCCGGAAAGGATCCAGGGAATGAGCGATTTCGTGCGCATCGTCGAGGTCGGTCCACGCGATGGCCTGCAGAACGAAAAAACGCAGGTGGCCACCGCCGACAAGATCGCGCTGGTCGACCGCCTGTCGGCCACCGGCCTGCGCACCATCGAGGCGACCAGCTTCGTCAGCCCGCGCTGGGTGCCGCAGCTGGCCGACGCGGCCGAGGTCTACGCCGGCATCGCGCGCCGTCCCGGCGTCGCCTATCCGGTGCTGGTGCCCAACGAACAGGGCTACGAGCGCGCCCGTGCCGCCGGGGTGACCGAGGTGGCGGTGTTCACCGCCGCCTCCGAGGCGTTCAACCGCGCCAATACCAACGCCGGCATCGACGAGTCGCTCGAACGCTTCCGGCCGATCCTGGCGCGTGCCGCGCAGGACGGGGTCAAGGTCCGCGGCTATGTCTCCACCGTGCTCGGCTGCCCCTACCAGGGTGAAGTGGCGGTAGCCGCGGTGGTCGACGTGGCGCGCCGGCTGCACGCACTGGGCTGCTACGAAATCTCGCTGGGCGACACCATCGGCGTCGGCACGCCGACCAAGGCGCGGCAGATGCTGGCCGCCGTCGCCGGCGAGGTGCCGATGGCGGCATTGGCCGTGCATTTCCACGACACCTACGGCCAGGCGCTGGCGAACATCGCCGCCTGCCTCGAACAAGGCGTGCGCGTGGTCGACAGCGCCGTCTCCGGCGCCGGCGGCTGCCCTTATGCCCGCGGCGCCAGCGGCAATGTCGCCAGCGAGGATGTGGTGTATATGCTGCACGGCATGGGCATCGACACCGGCATCGACCTGCAGGCGCTGGCGGCCACCGGCCGCTGGCTGGCGGGCCTGCTCGGCCGCGAAACCGGCAGCAAGGCCGGCCGGGCGCTGGCGGCCTCATGAGCGCCGACGCCGATCCCGCCGCCAGTCCGCCTGGCGCCCACACCGTGCCGGAAGCCACGCTGGCCGCGATCGAGCGTTTTCTCGCAGCGCATCCGGACGACCCGGCCGCGCCCCTGCTCGCCGACTGCGCGCAGGCGCTGCATTCCTCGCACATGCGCTATATCGCGCTGTTCGATGCGGTGCCCGACCCGGTCAGCATCCTCAGCGAAACCGGCATCGTGCTCGACCTCAACAAGGCCGGCGTCACCGCCTACCAGCGCCCGCGCGAAGCGATCGTCGGCCAGCCCATCGAGACCCTCAACCCGGACCTGCCGCGTGACCACCTCGACCCGGTGTGGGAAACCCTCAAGCGCGGCGAGACCTACGTCATCGAAGTCACCAACATGCGCGGCGATGGCAGCCGCTTTCCGGTGGAAGTGCACTCGGCCGGCTTCCAGCTCGACGGCAAGCCGTGCATCGTGGCGGTGGCGCGCGACCTCAGCGGCCGCTGGCAGGCCGAGTCGCGCTACCGCCTGCTGATGGAATCCATCGACAAGGGCGTGGTGCTGTTCGACCGCGAGCGCCGCGTCGTCTCGGCCAACCCGGCCGCGCACCGCATCCTCGGCATCGCCGGCAACGAAGCCCTCGGCGACCTGCTGCAGCCGGACGACTGGGTCATCGTCGACCAGCACGGCCGCCACCTGCCGCGCGAGCAATGGCCGATGACCCGCGCCTTCGTCGAAGGCCAGATCATCGCCAGCACCACCATGGGCCTGTACAACCGCCCGCACGGCCGCATGATCTGGATCTCGGTGACCTCCGTGCCGGTGTTCTCCAGCGGCCGCGACCAGCCCGACCACGCTTTCGCGCTGTTCTCCGACATCACCGAACTCAAGCGCGACAACGCCATCTTCGACCGCGCGCAGTCGCTGGCGCACATCGGCGGCTGGGAATGGAACCGCAGCCAGCAGCGCCTGTACCTGACCGAAGAGTCGGTGCGCATCATCGGCCAGGCCGAGCCGCCGCAGACCATGACCCAGCTGCTGGCCTGCCTGCGCGGCGAGGATCAGTCGCGGCTGGAGTCGGCGCTGATCGACGCGGTCGCGCGCCAGTCCGGCTTCGAGCTCGAGTTGCAGGGCCAGCGCGGCGACGGCCATTCGTTCTGGATCCGCATGATCGGCGAGGTGGAAAGCGGCGACCTCGCCTCCACCCGCATCGCCGGCACCCTGCAGGACATCACCGAGCGCAAGCAGACCGAAGAGACGCTGCGGATCCAGGCGCGCACCGACCCGCTCACCGGCATCATGAACCGCGACGCCGCGCTCAGCGACCTGGGTGCGCGCCTGTCCAACCCGACCCATTCGAAGGTCGCGGTGCTGTACATCGACCTGGACCGCTTCAAGACCATCAACGACGTGCTCGGCCACAACGCCGGCGACGAATTGCTGATCGAGGCGACGCAGCGCATTTCCCGCGCCGTGGGCACCGAGGGCCTGATCGCACGCTTCGGCGGCGATGAATTCCTGGTGGTCTGCGACACCCGCGACCTGCCCGACCAGCCCGAGCGGCTGGCGCAGGCGATCACCCGCCAGTTCGCCCCGCCATTCCGTTTCGGCAAGGATGAGTTCTCGGTCACCGCCAGTATCGGCATCGCGCGCGCCCCGCAGGACGGCACCCGGCCGCAGCAGCTGATCCAGAACGCGGACATGGCCATGTACGACTGCAAGCGCCGCACCCGCAACGGCTGGCAGGTGTTCAGCCCGGAACTGGCGCGCGCCCAGCAGGACCGCCTGCAGATCGAGACGCAACTGCGCAAGGCCGCCGACCAGGAAGAATTCCGCCTGGTCTACCAGCCGCAGGTCGACCTGCGCCACGGCCGCGTGGTCGCCGCCGAAGCCTTGATCCGCTGGCAGAACCACCAACTGGGCGAATTGCGGCCGGACCTGTTCATCGGCCACGCCGAGAGCACCGGCGACATCGTGCGGATCGGCCGCTGGGTGATGCGCGAAGCCTGCCGCCAGGTACGCGAATGGATGGACCAGGGCCTGGGCGTAGTGCGCGTGGCGATCAACGTCTCCTACCGCCAGTTCATCGGCGAAGACCTGGCCGAGCAGGTGCGCGAAGCGCTGGCCGAATTCGAACTGCCCGGCTCGGCGCTGGAACTGGAATTCACTGAGCGCGTGCTGATCGAGGATGCCCCTTCGACCCTGCAGACCTTCGCCAACCTGCGCGACATGGGCGTGGTGCTGACCATCGACGATTTCGGCGAAGGCTACAGCGCCTTGAACTACCTGCGCCGGCTGCCGATCCACGGGCTGAAGCTGAGCCAGCTGTTCGTCGAAGGCGTGCCGAACAATCGTTCCGACGTGGCGGTGTGCGAAGCGGTCTGCGGGATCGCGCGCAGCCTGGGCCTGGGGCTGGTCGCCGAGGGCGTGGAATCGGAAGCGCAGCGGCAGTTCCTGCTCAAGCTCGGCGTGCCGGTCGGCCAGGGCTTCCTGTTCGCACCGGGCCTGCCGCCGGACGAATTCGCCCGGCGCCTGGAAGACCTGCAACTGCCGCAGCTCACCTCCTGACGCTGCGCAGCACGGGGCCGGCGGGCCTTTCGGCTAGAATCGCAGCTTCTTTGTCCGCGGATATTCCATCCATGCAGTCCGAAACCGTACGCGCGATCGTCACCGGCGGCGTCTCCGGCCTGGGCCTGTCCGTGGCCCGGCGGCTGGTGGCCGACGGCGGCCGCGTGGCCCTGTTCGACGTCAACGACGACAAGGCGGCCGCGGCGATCGACGCGCTCGGCGCCGCGAACGCGCGCTATTTCCGCACCGACGTCACCGACGAAGCCCAGGTCACCGCGAACGTGGCCGCGGCCGCGGCCTTCCTCGGCGGCCTCACCGTGCTGGTGAACTGCGCCGGCATCCTCGGCGCCGGGCGCGTGCTCGGCAAGGAAGCGCCGATGCCGCTGGCGACCTTCCGCGGCACGGTGATGGTCAACCTGGTCGGCAGCTTCAACGTGGCCAAGGCCGCAGCCGACGTGATGCAGCACAATGCAGCGGGCGCCGACGGCGAACGTGGCGTGATCGTCAACACCGCCTCGGTCGCGGCCTTCGAAGGCCAGATCGGCCAGGCCGCGTACTCAGCCTCCAAGGGCGGCGTGGTCGGCATGACCTTGCCGATGGCGCGCGAACTGTCGCGCTTCGGCATCCGCGTGATGACGATCGCACCGGGCATCTTCTGGACGCCGATGGTCGATGGCATGAGCGAGGCGGTGCAGCAGTCGCTGTCGGCGTCGATCCCCTTCCCCTCCCGCCTCGGCCAGCCGGACGAATTCGCCGATACGGTGGCCTTCATCCTGCGCAACCGCTATCTCAACGGCGAGACGATTCGCCTGGATGGGGCGGTGCGGTTGGCGGCTAGGTGATTTTTTCGGGACTCGGGACTCGGGACTCGAAAAGCAAAGACCGGAGCGAAGCTTTTGCTTCTTGCTTTTCGAGTCCCGAGTCCCGAGTCCCGAGTCCCGCCCCCCAACCACCCACATAAACTCCCAGCCCTCATGAAAGCCAACGACATAAAAAAAGGTAACGTCGTCGAATACAACAACGGCGTGTACCAGATCCGCGACATCGAGCGCAGTTCGCCGCAGGGCCGTGGCGGCAACGTGCGTTTCCGTTTCATCATGTACAGCGTGCCGGGCGGGGCGAAACTGGACGCCAGTTTCGATGCGGACGACAACCTGACCGAGGTGGAGTTGCTGCGCCGGCAGTCGACGTTCTCGTACAAGGATGGCGAGGCGTTCGTGTTCCTGGATGATGAGGATTACACGCCTTATATGCTGGATGCGGAGGTGATCGGCGATGATGCCGGGTATATCACCGAGGGGTTGACTGGCCTGTATGTGCAGGTGATCGATGAGCAGCCGGTGGCGCTGCAGTTGCCGCAGCATGTGACGCTGGAAGTGGTGGAGACGCCGCCGGAGCTCAAGGGGGGGACTGCTACGAAGCGGCCCAAGCCGGCGAAGCTCAATACGGGCATCGAGATCATGGTGCCGGAGTACATCACCAATGGGGAGCGGATTTTGGTGAATACCACTACTGGGGAGTTTGGTGGGCGGGCTGATTAGTTGGTGCTTTTGGCTTATTAGTTGATGTTTGGTTGCTACGTGCGGCGTCCGGGGGCAGGTCCTTGCCCCGGGGCGTTGGGCCACGTGCTGTGACTTTTCCCCGGCCGTTGCGACGGCCTCATTCCCCTGATCACGGAGCCTAACCGGGGCGCGCCCCGCATGGATGCAGTACTTGGCGTCCCCCGGGCAAGGGCCCGGCCCCGAACGCCGCACGTAAAACCAAAGAGTCCGCGCTCCACGCAATCAGCTTGCAAGCACCTACCTAGCCAACTCCCGCAAACGCCGCTGTAACTGCAACAGGTTCTGATCGACGTACTGCCACTCCACTTGCTGCCGGTCCGGCAACGCTTGCCGCGCCGCCGCCCGCAACGCCGGCCAACCCTCCGCCAACCGCTCATTGCGCGCAACCAATCGCCGCTCGACCACCTCGCGTTCGGCCGCCTGCGGCAGCCCGTAACCCGCCACACCCTCCAGCAGCGCAGCCGGCCGCGCCAGCACACCGGCGTCGCTCAACAGCTCCCGCACCTGGCCCCTCGCCTCCTCCGCCTGCCCATCGCGCCGCGCCAGGCGTCGCTTGAGCCAATCGCGCGCCGACATCTCCTGGCGCCGCTGTGCAGCTTGCTCCAGCAACAGCAGCGCGGCAGTGGCGCGCAGGTCGGCGCGCTCTATCCACGGTGCGCGCACCGCCGCCGGCAGATCGATCCAGGCCTGCGCAGTGCCGGCGGGTAACGGCAAGTGTTCGCTTGCGACCTGGAACATGCGGTCGTAACGCGCGGCCGCCGAGGCGAAGTAGTAGCCCTGGGCCTGCGCAGTGGCGGTGTCCTTCAGCACGCTGCCGTCAGCCACACCGGTCCGTTCGAGGGCCGCAAGCAGGCCGCTCGGCGTGATGCCCCGCCAGCGGCTGCGCGCTTCGATGCGCGGGTCGGCATCGCGCAGCAGCTTCCAGGTTTCCACGGCGCAGTTGTTGCTGATGAAGGCGTAGCGGCCGTCGTAACTCCAATGCAGGCGCGCGGCGCGTTCGAGTATGGCGTCGATCCCCTGCCGGTCCAGGGCCAATGGCACCGAGGCCAATGCGCGCAGCTGCACCTGGGTGTAGTCGTCGATCACTTGTTCCAGCGGCAGCACGTAGAGCCGCGACGGATAGCCGCCGGTGAGGCCGCGCCAGCTGGATATCTGCACGTCGTCGACGAAGGCGCGGAACGAGAGCACGCGCTGGTAGGCCAAATCGAGGCGGCAGTCGGGACCGGGGGTGCGGCCGGGCGCGCAGATGACCAGGCGCAGCATGGCGTGGCCCCAGCGGCTCATGGGTTCGTCGTTGCCTTCGGCGAAGAGGTAGTCGATGGCATAGACGCGCGCGGGGTCGAGGTCGAGCCAGCCGGTCTGGCCCTCGCTGCCCTCGCCCTGCAGCAGGGGCACGCCGCTACCGCAGTCCGCGCGCGGGCCGGGCGCCGGTCCCAACCGCGCCGCGAACCACGCCGCGAGCGCGGGGCGCCGGCAGGCGTAGTCGCGGTCGAGGACGAAGTGTTCGAGGTTGACCGCGACGAACTCGCGCGGGTCGGTGAGTTCGTAGGGGTCGGGGCTGCGGTCGACCAGGGCGTTGTCGCCACGTCCGGGCCAGAGGCGATGGCGGGGCCAGCCGGCGAGGTCGCGCAGGCGCGCGTCGCGCGACAGGCCGCCATGCGCGCCGCGATCGAGCAGGTGCGCCAGTTCGTGGATCAGGGTAGCCAGGGCCAGCCGCGCGGCGGGATCCTGTTCGGGATCGACCCGCGGATCGGTCCAGGCGGCCAGCAGGGCGTGGTCCATCCGCAGCTGCGTGCCGAAGGCGCGGCCGGCGACGTGTGGCGGCAGGTCGTCCCGCCATTCGATCGCGGGCGGCGCCGGCAAGGCAGTCCGCCATGTCGCCGGAAGACGGGCATAGGCCGCGTCCACCAGGCGTTGCGCGGCGGCCGCTTCCGCGGGGTCGAGGCGGACTGGCGCGGACGCCGCGGCGGCGGGAACGAACGCCGCGGCGGCCAGGACCCAGGCCAGCCATAGGCAGGCACGTCCGCGCGGGCGCGGCGCGCTGCCCGGGGCGGTCACAGCGCGAGGATGCGCCGCGCCAGGGCCAGGTCGTCGGCGGGGACCGATGCGCTGTCGCGTGCGCGCAGCTGGCGCAGGGCCGCTTGCAGGCGCGCGCTGCGCAGTTGGCCGTCGCTGGCAACGAAGGCGGCCGCGTCGTCGCGCGCGGCCAGCAGCACCTTGTCATCGCCGGAGGTGCTGCCGGACGAGGCGGAAGAGCCCGCCGACGAGGCGCCGGCCGAGGTGCCGGCGAAACTGCTGGCCAGCGCGGTGGCCGGCAGGACGAACAAGGCGCAGAGCAAAAGCGGTCGGATCATGATGCGGCGTAAGGATGCGGTTGCGGTGCAACGGGAAGGCAAGATTACCCGGGCGGCGCTCAGGCGTCGAACAGCTTGCCCGGGTTCAGCAGCCCATTGGGGTCGAACACGCGCTTGACGCCGCGCATCAGCGCGATCTCTTGCGAGCTGCGCGTACCGTCCAGATAGGGCTTCTTGACCAGGCCGATGCCGTGTTCGGCGGAAATGCTGCCGCCGAATTCGGCCAGGACCTGCGCCAGAACTTTCGTCACGTTCTCGCACGCAGTGATGAATTCGGCATCGCCGTAGCCATCGGGCTTGAGCACGTTGATGTGCAGGTTGCCATCGCCGATGTGGCCGAACCACACCACCTCGAAATCCGGATAGGCCTCGCCGAGCAGCGCCTGGGTCCGCGCCAGGAACGCCGGCATCGCCGAAATCCGCACGGATACGTCGTTCTTGTACGGCGTGTAGCGCGCCACGCTCTCGGTGATGCCCTCGCGCAGCCGCCACAGCTGCTGCGCCTGGGCCTCGCTCTGGCTGATCACGCCGTCGAGCACCCAGCCCTGTTCCATGCAGTCCTCGAACGCGGCCAGGGCGGCGGCTTCCTGGGCCTCGTCGCCGGCGGCGTATTCGGTCACCACGTAGAACGGATGGACCTGCTCGAACGGCGCCTGCGCGCCATGCGCCAGCACGTGGCCCAGCGCGCGGTCGGTGAAGAATTCGAAGGCTTCCAGGCGCAGGCGCTGGCGGAACGCGGCGAACACCTGCATCAGCACTTCGAACGAGGGCAGCGCCAGCAGCATCACGTTGGCCGGCGGCGGCGGGTCGGTCAGGCGCAGGGTCGCTTCGACGACGATGCCGAGCGTGCCTTCGGAGGCGATCAGCAGCTGGCGGAAGTCGTAGCCGCTGGAGTTCTTGATCAGGCCGCGGTTGAGGTCGAGCACCTCGCCGCTGCCGGTGACCACCTTGAGCCCGGCGATCCATTCGCGGGTGTTGCCGTAGCGGATCACCCGGATGCCGCCGGCATTGGTGGCGATGTTGCCGCCGATGGTGCACGAACCGCGCGCGGCGAAATCCACCGGGTAGACCAGGCCGTGCTCGCGCGCGGCGTTGTGCACCGCCTCCAGCGCCATGCCGGCCTGCACGCTGAGCGTGCGGTCGACCGCGTCGAAGGCCAGCGTCTGGTTCATCCGCTCCAGGCTGACCACCAGTTCGCCCTGGGCCGCCACCGCGCCGCCGGACAGGCCGGTGCGTCCGCCCGAGGGCACCAGCGCCACCCCTTCCGCATTGGCCCAGCGCACGATGGCCTGCACTTCCTCCACCGAGGCCGGCAAGGCGATGGCCAGCGGCGCCGGCGTCCAGCGCCGGGTCCAGTCGCGGCCGTAATGTTCCAGGTCGGCCGGATCGGTTTTCAGGCGCAGGCCATGGACGGCACGTTCGAGCGAGGCGATGCGGGGGTCGGTCATGGGGCGGGTGCGCGGAGGAAGCGTGACAGCGTGCCAGCGCCGCGCCAGCGCGTCCAGCCGCGTGCGGGCGCGCCGCGAGTGCGGCCATGGATTCAGCTGAAACCATCGCGGGGACAATGGCTTGCACGTTGCCGCGGCGCAGCAAGGCGGTCTGCGCTCTGGCATAGTGACCGCCCGCCTCCGCGCTCAACCTCGTTTGCCATGTCGCCGAAGAAGACCTCGTTTCCGAAGCAGGACATCCGCGTCCTGCTGCTCGAAGGCCTCAGCCAGACCGCCGTCGATACGTTCCGCGCGGCCGGCTATTCGCAGATCGAGCTGCACGCCAAATCGCTGCCGGAAGACGAGTTGAAGGCGCGCATCGCCGAGGCGCACATCGTCGGCATCCGCTCGCGCACCCATCTCAGCGCCGAAGTGCTGGCCGAGGCCAAGCGCCTGATCGCGATCGGCTGCTTCTGCATCGGCACCAACCAGGTCGACCTGGACGCGGCCGAGCTGGCCGGCATCCCGGTGTTCAACGCGCCGTATTCCAATACCCGCAGCGTGGCCGAACTGGTGATCGCCGAGGCCATCCTGCTGCTGCGCGGCATCCCGCAGAAGAACGCCGAGTGCCACCGCGGCGGCTGGTCGAAGTCGGCCGCCGGCAGCCACGAAACGCGCGGCAAGACGCTGGGCATCATCGGCTATGGCCACATCGGCACCCAGGTCGGCGTGCTGGCCGAGGCCTTCGGCATGCAGGTGCTGTTCCACGATATCGAAGCCAAGCTCTCGCTCGGCAACGCCCGCGCGGCCACCGACCTGGACGAGTTGCTGAAGCAGTCCGACGTGGTCACCCTGCACGTGCCCGAGACCCCGGCGACGAAGAACATGTTCGGTGCGGCGCAGATCGCCAGGATGAAACCGGGCGCGCACCTGATCAACGCCTCGCGCGGCACGGTGATCGACATCGACGCCCTCGACGCGGCGCTGCGCGAGGGCCACCTCGGCGGCGCGGCGGTGGACGTGTTCCCGGTCGAGCCCAAGGGCAATGGCGAGGCCTTCGTCTCGCCGCTGACCGCGCACGACAACGTCATCCTGACCCCGCACGTCGGCGGCAGCACGCTCGAGGCGCAGGACAACATCGGCATCGAGGTCGCGGCCAAGCTGGTGCGCTACAGCGACAACGGCAGCACCCTGTCGGCGGTCAACTTCCCCGAAGCCACCCTGCCCGAGCATGCCGAGAGCCTGCGTCTGCTGCACATCCACCGCAACGTGCCGGGCGTGCTGTCGCAGATCAACGAGCTGTTCTCGCGCCACAACGTCAACATCGACGGCCAGTTCCTACGCACCGACGCCAAGGTCGGCTACGTGGTGATCGACATCAGCGCCGACGAGGCGCAGGCGGCGGCGATCAAGGACGAGCTGGCGCGGATTCCGGGGACGCTGCGGACACGCATCCTGTATTGATCGGCGAATTCCACGATCGCCGTCATGTGGGTGAATGCACTGACGGTACCGCGTGGAGCTGGCTGGGTGCACTGTGGGAGCGGCTTCAGCCGCGACCGTGATCCGACAGCTCGCGACTCCGCTCGTCGGGGCTGAAGCCCCTCCTACAATTTCTCCAGCGGGCCTCGCGCGGGGCCGGCTGGGTGCACTGTAGGAGCGGCTTCAGCCGCGACTGCCATCTGACAGAGCGCGACTCCGCTCGTCGGGGCTGAAGCCCCTCCCACAATTTCTCCAGCAGGCCTCGCGCGGGGCCGGCTGGGTGCACTGTAGGAGCGGCTTCAGCCGCGACCGCCATCTGACAGTTCGCGACTCCGCTCGTCGGGGCTGAAGCCCCTCCCACAATTTCTCCAGCGGGCCTCGCGCAGAACCGGCTGGGTGCACTGTAGGAGCGGCTTCAGCCGCGACCGCCATCTGACAGCTCGCGACTCCGCTCGTCAGTGCTGCAGCCCCTCCCACAACGCTCCGATGCAGTTTCGCCCTTGGCGGCACCCTCGAGGCAGGACCAGACTTTCCTGCCACCCACCGAGCACCCGCTCATGATCCGCCATCACCTCCAATCTTTGCTGCTCGTCACCACCCTGTTGCCAGTCTCCGCGCTGGCGCAGTACGTCGGCCCCGGGCCCGCAGTCGAAACGACGGCCGCCGCCACCGTCCGCGCAACGGACGACACCCAGGTGCAGTTGGAAGGCAAACTGGAGCGGCAGCTGCGCCCAGGGGTGTTCGAGTTCCGTGACGAGACCGGGACCGTCGAGGTCGAAATCGATGCCAAGGATTTCCCGCCCCAGCCGATCACCGCCGACACCCGCGTCCGCCTGCTCGGCGAAGTCGACCGCGACTGGAACCGGGTCAGCGTGGATGTGGATCGCCTGCAGGTGCTCTGAGCGCGGCCAGCCATTTGCCGGCCATGCGCCGCATGGAGTCGTCCGACTGCGGGTCGCTCGCCAGTTGCGCGATCTCGCGCCAGGCCAGCGCCAGCGATTCTTCGCTGACCACGAACGCCTCGCCGGCCCCGGCCCGCACCACGTAGCGGGCGTCGTAATGCCAGTGACCGGGCACCTCGCCGCGCTCGGGGATCCAGTGCCGGTCCAGGTCGAACAGCACGCCGTTCTCCAACACCAGGCCGGTCAGCCCCGACTCTTCCTCGGCCTCCTTCAGCGCGACCTGGGCTAGGTCGCCGTCGCCGTCGGCGTGCCCGCCCAGTTGCAGCCAGCGGTCCAGCTTGCGGTGGTGGGTCAGCAGCACGCGCTGGCCATCCGCGCTCACCAGCCAGGCCGAGCCGGTGAAGTGGCCGGCCAGACGCCCGCGCACGAACGGGTCGGCGGGATCGTCCAGCAAGGTGAGGAATTCAGCCGCGACGTCCGCTTCCAGGGGCCAGCGCCGGGCGTATTGGGTCAATTGCAGGCGTAGAGTCGGGGAAGCGCTCGTCGTCATGTAGGAATTGGGGCAAAAAAGATTCGGCATTATCGCCAACCCATGTTGCAGCGCGCTTGTGGTCTGCCTTCAGCTTTGGCTAAGGTACGGGCCACCTCCGGTCTTCACCGGACCTCCACGCCCATCGGGCCTGGCCCTCCGGCCAAGCCCCGGCCTCCATTTCCCGGAAAGCGAGCGCATGCTGAAGTCACTGTTGAGGGTCAAACCGGTCGAACCCGCCGGCCATGTCGATGCGGGGGAGCCTTTCGAGGGCAGCCTCGAGGGCGAGGCCACCCTCCAGCGCACGCTCACCGCCAAGCACCTGGTCATGCTGGGCATCGGCGCGGTGATCGGCGCGGGCATCTTTGTGATGACTGGGCAGGCGGCGGCAGGCCATGCCGGCCCGGCGGTGGTGCTGTCCTTCGTGTTCGCTGGCGTGGCCTGCGCACTCGCCGGCCTGTGCTACGCCGAGTTCGCGGCGATGATGCCGGTCTCCGGCAGCGCCTATTCGTATTCCTACGCCACCCTGGGCGAAGGCATGGCCTGGTTCATCGGCTGGTGCCTGGTGCTGGAGTACCTGTTCGCCGGTTCCAGCGTGGCGGTCGGCTGGTCGGCGTACCTGATCAGCTTCATCACCAGCACCCTGGGCCTGCCCTTCCCGGCCGAACTGGCCAATGCGCCGTTGGCGTGGACAGGCCATGCCTTCGTCGCCTCCGGCGCGATCGTCAACCTGCCCGCGGTGCTGATCGTCGCGGCGGTCAGCGGCCTGTGCTACGTCGGCATCACCCAGTCGGCCTTCGTCAACTCGATCGTGGTGGCGATCAAGATCATCGTGATCTGCCTGTTCGTCGGCTTCGGCGTCTCCTACATCAATCCTGAGAACTGGCACCCCTTCATTCCGGAAAACACCGGGCCCGGCGTGTTCGGCTGGAGCGGCATCTTCCGCGCCGCCTCGATCGTGTTCTTCGCCTACATCGGCTTCGACGCGGTCTCCACCTCGGCCGGCGAGACCAAGGACCCGCAGAAAAACATGCCGATCGGCATCCTCGGTTCGCTGGCGGTCTGCACCATCATCTACATCATCGTCTGCGCCGTGCTGACCGGCCTGCTGCCGTATACCGAGCTGGGCACGGCCAAGCCGGTGGCCACGGCGCTGGAACACTATCCGCAACTGGCCTGGCTGAAGACCGCGGTGGAGATCGGCGCCATTGCCGGCCTGTCCTCGGTGGTGCTGGTGATGCTGATGGCGCAGCCGCGCATCTTCTACACCATGTCGCGCGATGGCTTGCTGCCGAAGATCTTCGGCCGGGTGCATCCGAAGTTCCATACGCCGTACGTCGGCACGATCCTGGTGGGCGTGGTCGCCGCTTCGCTGGCCGGCCTGGTGCCGTTGAACGTGCTGGGCGAACTGGTGTCGATGGGTACCCTGCTCGCCTTCGCCACCGTCTGCGTCGGCGTGCTGGTGCTGCGCTATACCCGTCCGGAGCTGGCGCGTCCGTTCCGCGTGCCGGTGGTGTGGCTGGTGTGCCCGCTCGGCGCGCTGTTCTGCCTGTTCCTGTTCTTGCAGGCGTTCCGCGAACACTGGAAAGTCTTCGTCGGCTGGACCCTGATCGGCCTGTGCATCTACTTCTTCTACGGCATGCGCAACAGCCGCCTGGCCCAGAAAGCCTGACCCCACCCGAAGCCGGCGCCCGCGCCGGCTTCGCCGTCCTGTTCGCCGCCCCCACCGGAAGCTCTCCTTACATGCTCAAGCAACTCTGGGCCACCAAGCATCCCCATGCCAGCCACGCCGACGCCGGCGGCCTGGGCCTGACCCGCGCACTCGGCCCGTGGGGCCTGACCGCGCTGGGCATCGGCGCGGTCATCGGCGGCGGCATCTTCGTCATCACCGGCACCGCGGCAGCCAACCATGCCGGCCCGGCGATCATGCTGTCGTTCCTGCTCGCGGCGATCTGCTGCGCGTTCTGCGCCATGGCCTACGCCGAATTCGCGGCGATGGTGCCGGTCTCCGGCAGCGCCTACACCTACACCTACGCCACCTTCGGCGAGCTGGCGGCCTGGTTCATCGGCTGGATGCTGGTGCTCGAATACGGCGTCTCGGCCTCGGCCGTGGCGGTGAGCTGGACCGGCTATTTCCTCAGCCTGTTGCAGCACTTCGGCCTCAGCCTGCCGGCGGCGCTGACCAACTCGCCGCTGGACGCGCAGCTGCGCCCCACCGGGGCGATCGCCAACCTGCCGGCGGCCGGCATCACCCTGCTGTTGACCTGGCTGTGCTACGTCGGCATCCGCAAGTCCTCGGCGATGAACATGGCGATGGTGCTGCTCAAGAGCGGCCTGATCGTGCTGGTGATCGTGGTCGGCTGGAAGTATGTGGACCCGGCCAACTGGCATCCCTTCATTCCGGCCAACGAAGGTCCCGGCCGGTTCGGCTGGGACGGCGTGCTGCGCGGCGCCTCGATGGTGTTCTTCGCCTATATCGGTTTCGAGGCGGTATCGGTGGCGGCGCAGGAATCGCACCGGCCGCAGCGCGACATGCCGATCGGCATGCTGCTGTCGCTGGTGATCTGCACGGTGCTGTACATCGCCATGGCCGCGGTGATGACCGGCCTGGTGCCCTACACCCTGCTCGGCACCGACGAGCCGGTGGTCACCGCCGTGGCCGCGCATCCGGAGCTGGGGTGGTTGCGCCTGGTGGTGGAAGTGGGCGCGCTGATCGGGCTGTCGTCGGTGGTGCTGGTGATGATCATCGGCCAGCCGCGCATCTTCATGATCATGGCGCGCGACGGCCTGCTGCCCGAGGTCTTCACCCGCATCCACCCGAAGTACCGCACCCCGCACATCAACACCGTGATCACCGGCGTCGGCATCGCGCTGCTGGCGGCGTTGTTCCCGCTGGACGTGCTGGGCGAGCTGACCTCGATGGGCACGCTGATCGCGTTTGCCGCCGTCTGCGCCGGCGTGCTGATCCTGCGCCGCACCCAGCCCGACCTGCCGCGGCCCTTCCGCATGCCGGCGGCCTGGTTGATCTGCAGTCTCGGCGTCCTGAGCTGCCTGGTGCTGTTGTCGCGGATGACCGCGCACAACTGGATGCTGATGGCGTTCTGGACCCTGGGCGGGTTCGGGATCTACTTTACTTATGGGTTCCGGCATAGCCGCCTACGGGGATAGGCACATCCCGCCTCGCGGCCTGCGCCCTTGACACAAGGGGGCTCTCCCCCAGAGCGCATCCTGGGCGCGGACGCATCGCGCGGTTGCCGCTGGCTCCCCTGTCGCGGTGAAAGCCATAGAATGTGGGCATGAACCAACCCTCCGTCCCCTACAGCACCGCGCGCCTGCACGAGCTGGCGCAGCTGCTGATCGGCAACGTCCGCGAACTGGCCCAGTCGGGCTGGACGCCGGCCACCAGCAGCAACTTTTCCCATCGCCTGGACGACCAGCACGCGGCCATCACCGTGTCCGGGCGCGACAAGGGCCGCCTGGTCGAAGACGACATCATGGTGGTCGATTTCGACGGCCGCCCGGTCGGCCGCCAGTTGCGGCCCTCGGCCGAAACCCTGCTGCACACGCAGCTATACCGCCGCTACCCGGAAATCGGCTGCGTGCTGCACACGCACTCGCCGGTGCAGACCGTCGCTTCGCGCCTGTATGCCGGCCAGGGCCATATCCGCCTGGAAGGCTATGAGCTGCTCAAGGCCTTCGAGGGCAACCGCACCCACGAGATGGCCATCGAGGTGCCGGTATTCGCCAACACACAGGACATGGACGTGCTGGCCGCCCAGGTCGATGCCCTGCTGGACAAACAGGGGATGTGGGGGTATCTCATCGATGGACATGGGCTGTACGCCTGGGGCCGCAACATGGCCGAGGCGCGCCGCCACCTGGAGGCCTTCGAGTTCCTCTTCCACTGCGAGCTCGAGCTGCGCAAGCTGCGCGGCCCGGGCTGATTCCCTCCCCTCTCTCACGCCGCCGCCATGAGCAGACTCCGCATCTACGCCGACACCGCCCCCGACACCCCGCTCTTCGACAGCCAGGACGGCGAAGCCATCGCCGCCGAGCTGAAAAAGATCAACGTGGCCTTCGAGCGCTGGCACGCCAACCAGGCGATCGCCCCCGGCGCCGCCCCTGAGCAGGTGATGGACGCCTATCGCGCCGACATCGACCGTCTCGTCGCCCAGCACGGCTTCAAGACCGTGGACGTGGTCTCGATCGCCCCGGACAACCCCAAGCGCGAGGAAATGCGCGCCAAGTTCCTCGACGAGCACTTCCACAAGGAAGACGAGGTGCGCTTCTTCGTCGCTGGCTCGGGCATGTTCACCCTGCACGTGGACGACAAGGTCTACGAGGTGGAATGCGTGAAGGACGACCTGATCGCCGTGCCCGATGGCACCAGGCACTGGTTCGACATGGGCGCCGAGCCGTACTTCGTGGCGATCCGCTTTTTCACCGAACCCGATGGCTGGGTCGGGCACTTCACCGGCACTGAAATCGCACGACAGTTCCCCCGCTACCAACCCGAAAGAAAGGCGAGCTGACGATGACCCAACCGCAGGCGATCCTCACCGATATCGAAGGCACCACCAGCAGCATCTCGTTCGTGAAGGACGTGCTGTTTCCCTATGCGCGGCGCGAACTGCCCAAGTTCGTGCGCGAGCACGGCGGCCACCCGCAGGTGCGGCACTGGCTCAACCAGGTGGCCGACGAAATCGGCGAGGAAGCGGACGACGACACGCTGGTCGTCACGCTGCAGCGCTGGATCGACGAAGACCGCAAGACCACCGCGCTCAAGGCGCTGGAAGGCATGATCTGGGAAGCCGGCTACCGCGATGCCGACTTCACCGCCCACATCTATCCCGATGCCGCGCAGCGGTTGCGTGCCTGGCACGATGCGGGCATCCCGCTGTACGTGTACTCCTCCGGCTCGGTGCCGGCGCAGAAGCTGTTCTTCGCCCACAGCGACGCGGGCGACCTGACCGGGCTGATTTCCGGCTGGTTCGATACCCAGATCGGCGGCAAGCGCGAGAGCAACAGCTATCGCAAGATTGCCGAGCGCATCGGCCTGCCGGCGCCGCAGATCCTGTTCCTGTCCGATGTGGTCGAGGAACTGGACGCGGCCGGGCGCGCGGGCATGCATACCGCCCTGCTCGACCGCCTGCCCGACTACCCGACCCCGCGCAGCGGCCTGGAAGTGGGCAAGCACCAGCGCGTGGAAGCCTTCGACCAGATCGTCTTCGACTGAGCCGCCACGCCGGTGTCCCGCGCGGATACCGGCGCCTGCCCGTCGCGCCCCATGCACCCGTTGCCGCTCCGCCGCCGCCTCCTGTTCGCGCTGCTCGCGTTGTTGCCGGCCTTCGCGCTGACCGGCGCGGCTTCGCCGCCCCCCGCCGCGGCGCCCGAACCAGCCACCGCGCCGCCTGATCCCTTGGACCAGGCCCAGCTGGCGCAGGCCCTGGCCGCATTGCGGCCGCAGCGGCCCGGGGTCAGCGACCTCTACGTGCTCGGCTTTGCCGGCGACGCCAGCGACCCGGTGTTCCGCAACGAAGTGCTGTACCTGCGGCAGATGTTCAGCCGCCGCTTCGACACTCCCGGCCACGCCGTGGCGCTGGTCAACGCGCCGGACAACCTCGACGCGCACCGCTACGCGCCGATGGCGACCTACGACAACCTCTACGACAGCCTGGCGCGGATCGGCGCGCTGATGGATCGCGACGAGGACATCCTGCTGCTGTTCGCCTCCACCCACGGCACCGAGGACCACACGCTGTACGTAGATGCCGGGCCTGATGGCTACGACTACATCACCCCCGAAGACCTGCGCCAGGCCTTGGACGATGCCGGCATCGTCCACCGGGTGATCGTGCTGTCGGCCTGCTACTCGGGCGGTTTCATCCCGCGCCTGCGCTCGGCCGACACCCTGGTGATCACCGCCGCGCGTGCCGACCGGCCCTCGTTCGGCTGCGGCAACACTTCCAACGCCACCTATTTCGGCCAGGCCTGGCTGGTCGATGCGATGAACCAGACCGATGATTTCGTCGCCGGCTACCGGCTGGCGACCGCGGCGATCACCTCGCGCGAGCGCAGCGAGGGCGAACTACCCTCGCTGCCGCAGATCTCGCAGGGCAAGCGCATCGGCGCGGCCCTGGCGCACTGGCGCGCCGGGCTGCAGGTCGGGCCGGCGGTGCCTTACCCGTTTCCGCCAGTGGCGCCGATGGCGCCGGGCGAAGACAGCGCCGCCAGCGCAGGGCCCGCTCGATGAGAGGGATTCGCATTTCGTCATGGCGTCGGGCGAGTCATTAGACTTCCCCCACCGCGCCAGCCATCGCCAGCCGCGGTACCGATTCCAGCCCGCCAGCCACCGCGCGCCCGCCAGGATCATTCGCAGACGCCTCCCTCGTGGAGGCGTTTTGCTTTGGCTGGAGGTGTGGGGGGGCGGTCCTGGCGAGCGGCGTCGCGGGCTGTCAGATGGCGGTCGCGGCTGAAGCCGCTCCTACAGTGCACCCAGACGGTCCCACGCAATGCCTGCTGGAGAAATTGTAGGAGGGGCTTCAGCCCCGACGAGCGAAGTCGCAATCTGTCAGATGGCGGTCGCGGCTGAAGCCGCTCCTACAGTGCACCCAGCCGATCCCACGCGAGGCCCTCTGGAGAAATTGTAGGAGGGGCTTCAGCCCCGACGAGCGAAGTCGCAATCTGTCAGACGGCAGTCGCGGCTGAAGCCGCTCCTACAACGGCTGCGCCAGTCGGTATCGGGTTCTCGCCGTCGCTTCCCCCCTCGGCAACCGCGCCCGCACTTCGACCTCGTGCTCACCCACCGCCAGATCCGTCGGCAGCGCGCCGCGCCACAAATGCGTGGACGGCGTCGCTTCGGGCGAACGGTCGAATCCGCGCAATTGCTCTGCCAGGTCGTCGCGCCCGTTCTCCACCTGCACCCGCGGATCCGGCTGCACGACCCGCTTCATCGGCTTCCAGTCGCCACCGTCCACCCGGTACTCGACCACCGTGTCGTCCTGGCCCATGAACACGTTCGCGAACACGCCCCAGGCCGGATAGGCGCCCTGGCGCAGGACTTTCGGCGCATGCAGGTACAGCTGCGCATCTTCTGGATCGCGCGCGGCGTGGTAATCAAGGCCGTAGCTCCCGCCGCGCTTCACCGTCAGCACCGCATAACCGTTCGGCGTGCCGTCGGACATCGTCGCATCCGGGATGCCGGCTGCATCCTTCACCCCGGACCAGAACGCACCGCAGGCCGCGCCGACGTTGTATTCGTGCAGCGGCGAGGCGCCGGTCCAGCCCTCATCGGCGCCATGGTAGTAGTGCTGCTGGGTATGGCTGTGGCCGCTGAGCACCAGCACGTGCGGAAAGTCGCGCAGCAGTGCGAACAGCCGCGCACGATCGGCGTGGCGAAACGTCTCGCGCCCCGGCGCAGCATCGAACAACGGGATGTGCATGCCGAGCACCAGCAGCCGGTCCTTGCGCAAGGTTTCCAGGTAGGCCTGCAGGAAGGCGAACTGGTCCTCGCGCAGGCCGCCGATGTAGCCGGGCTTGGCGCCGGGCTGGAACACCACATCGTCCAGGAACACGAAGCTGGCCCCCTGCTCGTTCACCGCGTAGGTGTCCGGGCCATACACCGCGCGCCAGCTGCTCAGCGAGGCCGCATCGTCGGCCGCGTCGAAATTCAAATCGTGGTTGCCCGGCACATGGAACCACGGCACCTGCAGCCGGGTGGTGACCTGGTTCAACGCCGGGTACAGGCCCAGGTCGTCCGACACCACGTCGCCCAGCGTCGTGCCCAGGCGCGCGCGGGTCTTGCCGCGCAAGGGCTCGACGATGTCCTTGGCGTAGTAGCCGACATCGGCCAGGCTCGCGGTCTGCGAGTCGGAGAACACCAGCATCTGAAAGCCGTCCCCAGGCACCGCCGGATCGGGGCGCAAGGTGAAATCCCAGGCCTGTGCGCCCTCGCCGCTCGGTGCCGCCGTGGCGTACTTCAGTCGCGGCCCGCCCTGCGGCGCGTACAAACGCCAGAACGCGGGCAAGTCATCGGCCGCGGCGGCGAACCGGTACCCGTCGGGCTTGATCACGAACACCACCTGCCCGTCGCGCACCGGCAGGCGATAGCGCCCCTGCGCATCGGTAACGACGATCGCCTCGCCATTGGACACCTGCACGCCGGCCAGCCCGCGGCCGGCGGCACGCCCGTCGCGTGCCGCGTACACCGTACCGGTGGCAAACGTCTGCGCCGCCTGCGCGGCCCCCACGCACAACAGCGCCAGCAGCCATGTCATGGCCCAACGTCGTTTCATCGTCATCCCCGCGCAAGACAGACGCGGATTGTAGCGCCCGGCCAATGACAAGCCCGGCTGCCGGAGACTCAGCGGTGCCGCGTTTGCAGCATGCCCAGCACATCGGCCAGGCCCAGCCCGCGCGAGCGCAGCAGCACCAGCAGGTGGAACAGCAGGTCGGCCGATTCGCCCAGCAGTTCCTCATCGCCCTGCACGACCGCCGCCAGCGCGGTCTCCACGCCCTCCTCGCCGACCTTCTGCGCAATGCGCCGCGTCCCCTGCTCGAACAGCGCGGTGGTGTAGCTGCCCGCCGGGCGCTCGCGTTCGCGGGTGGCGACCACGGCGTCGAGGTGGCCGAGGAAATTCGCCGGTGCCTGCGGGAAACAGCTGTCGCGGCCGAGGTGGCAGGTGGGCCCGCGCGGATGGGCCAGGACCAGCAGCGTGTCGGCGTCGCAGTCCTGCTCGATGCCGACGAGCTCGAGGAAATGCCCCGAGCGCTCGCCCTTGGTCCACAACCGTTGCTTGCTGCGGCTATAGAAAGTGACCTTGCCACTGGCCCGGGTCTGCGCCAGCGCTTCGGCATTCATATAGCCCAGCATCAGCACGCGCAGGTTGGCCGCGTCCTGCACGATCACCGGCAGCAAGCCATCGCCCTTGCCCCAGTCGAGCGCATCGCTCGCTTCATTGCCCATCACGCACCTCGATCTGGCGGTCGCGCAGATAGCGCTTGAGTTCGGGAATGGCGATCGCGCCGCCATGGAAGACGCTGGCCGCCAGTGCGCCGTCGACGTCGGCCTGCTCGAAGACCTCGGCGAAGTGCAGCATCTCGCCGGCACCGCCCGAGGCCACCAACGGCACACGGCAGCGGGCGCGGGCCTGGCGCAACTGCGCCAGGTCGTAGCCGCGGCGGACGCCATCGCTGTCCATGCAGTTGAGCACGATCTCGCCGGCACCCAGCCGCTGCACTTCGTCGATCCAGTCCAGCGTGCGGATCGCCAGCGCCTGGGTCTTGTCGGGATCGCCGCTGTAGCGGCGCACCCGCCATTCGCCGTCGGCCTCGCGCACCGAGTCGATGCCGATCACCACGCATTGTTCGCCGAACGCTTCGGCCAGGTCGCTCACCAGCTGCGGCCGGCCCAGCGCCGGCGAGTTGATCGAAATCTTGTCGGCGCCGGCATGCAGCACTGCGCGCGCCGTCTCTACATCGCCGATGCCGCCGGCCACGCAGAACGGAATGTCGATCAGGCGCGCCACGCGCTCCACCCAGCGGTAATCCACCGAGCGCCCCTGCGGGCTGGCGCCGATGTCGTAGAACACCAGCTCGTCGGCGCCCTGGTCGCGATAGCGCAATGCCAGCTCGACGATGTCGCCCATGTCGACGTGGTCGCGGAAACGCACGCCCTTGACCACCCGGCCGTCGCGCACGTCCAGGCAGGGAATGATGCGCCGGCTCAGCATGCCAATGCCTCGGCCAGCGCCAGCCGGCCTTCGAGCAAGGCCTTGCCGAGGACCACGCCGGCACAGCCGGCAGCCCGCGCGGCGGCGACGTCGCCGACATCGCGCACGCCGCCGGATACCTGCACCTGCAGCGACGGCACCCAGTGCCGCAGTTGCGCGTACAGGTCCATGTTGGGACCGGAAAGCATGCCGTCGCGGGCGATGTCGGTGCACAGCAGGTGGCGCAGGCCGGCATCGGCGTAGCGCCGCGCCAGTACATCGAGTTCTTCGCCGGCGGTATCGGTCCAGCCCTGCACCGGCAGGCGCCAGCTGCCTTCGGCGTCCTGGCGCGTATCCAGGGCCACGGTGATGCGCTCGGGACCGAACTCGTGCAGCCAACCGATCACCAGCGCGCTCTCGCGCACTGCCAGCGAGCCGATGACCACGCGCGCGGCACCGGCATCGAACAACCGCACCAGGTCCTCGCGCTCGCGCACGCCGCCGCCGGTCTGCACCTGCAAGCCGGTGTCGGCGATGGTGCGCAGCAGCGGCGCCAAGGTGTAGCCGCCGGCACGCGCGGCGTCGAGGTCGACCAGGTGCATCCACTGCGCGCCGGTGGCCCGGAAGGCCTGGGCACGCGGCAGCGGATCGTCGCCGTAGGCGGTCTCGCGCATGTAGTCGCCCTGCAGCAGGCGCACGACGCGCCCGCCCCGGATATCGAGCGCGGGATAGACGGTGAAACTCATGCGGTGATCTCGAGGAAGTTGCGCAGGATGCGCGCGCCGGTGTCGGCCGAGCGCTCCGGGTGGAACTGGGCCCCGGCATAGCGGCCATGCGCCACGACGGCGGTGAACAGGCCGCCGTGGTCGCAAGCGGCAACCGTGTGCGCGGTCACGGGCGCGCCGTAGCTGTGGACGAAATAGGCATGGGGCCGCGCCGGCAGGCCGCGCAGCAGCGCCGAATCGCGCATCGGCAACAGGCGGTTCCAGCCCATGTGCGGCACGCGGATGCCCAGCGCCGGATGCAGCCGGCGCACCACGCCCGGCAGCAGGCCGAGGCAATCGACCGCGCCTTCCTCCGAGTGTTCGTACAGCAGTTGCATGCCCAGGCAGATGCCGAGCAGCGGCACCTGCAGTTGCCGCAGCGGCTCGACCAGGCCTTGCGCGTGCAGGCGGCGCATCGCTTCGGGCGCGGCGCCCACGCCCGGCAGGATCACCCGGCGCGCGCCGTCGAGCCCGGCGGCATCGCGCACCACCCTGGGCTGCACGCCGAGCCGCTCCAGCGCATAGGTCACCGAGCCGAGGTTGGCGCCGCCGGCATCGATCAGCGCGACCTCGCTCACAACGCCCCCTTGGTCGAAGGCAGCGCCGTGCCTTCGCGGCGGATGGCCTGGCGCAGTGCGCGCGCCAGCGCCTTGAAGCAGCCTTCGACCTTGTGGTGGTCGTTGTCGCCGCGCACCGTCAGGTGCAGGTTCAAGCCGGCCGCGTCGCACAGCGAGCGGAAGAAATGCGGCACCAGTTCGGTCGGCATGTCGCCGACGCGCTCGCGGCGGAAGTCGCCTTCGAACACGAAGTAAGGACGGCCGCTGAAGTCCAGTGCGGCACTGGCCAGGACTTCGTCCATCGGCAAGGTGAAGCCGTAGCGGCCGATGCCGCGCTTGTCGCCGAGCGCTTCGCGCAGCGCCTGGCCCAGGGCCAGGCCGGTGTCCTCGATGGTGTGGTGCTCGTCGATGTGCAGGTCGCCCTCGGCGCGGATGTCCAGGGCGAAGCCGCCATGCTTGCCGATCTGCTCGAGCATGTGGTCGAAGAACGGCAGGCCGGTGGCGGTGTGCGGCTCGGCGACGCGGTCCAGGTCGAGCGCGACGGTGATCCTGGTTTCCTTGGTATTGCGTTGCACCAGCGCCCGCCGTGGCGCGTCGGCCAGCTCGTGGGCGATGCCGGCCCAATCCCACTCGCCGCCGAACTGCGCGGTGCGCAGCTGGAAGCCGCGGATGCGCAGGTTGTCGGCGAACTGGATATCGCTCTGGCGGTCGCCGACCATCGCCGAGCGCGCCCAGTCGATGCTGCGGTCCTGCAGGTAGGCCAGCATCAGGCCGATGCCGGGCTTGCGCGTGGGCGCGTTGTCGGCCGGCCAGCTGCGGTCGACCAGCACCTCGCGGAACACGATGCCCTGGCTTTCGAATACCTGCAGCATCAGGTTGTTGGGGCCGTCGAAAGCGGCCTGCGGATAGGCGTCGCTGCCAAGGCCGTCCTGGTTGGTGACGATGACGAACTCGTAGCCGGCATCGCGCAGCTTCAGCAGCGCCGGGATCACGCCGGGCACGAAGCGCAGCTTCTCGTAGGCGTCGATCTGGAAATCGGCCGGCTCCTCGATCAAGGTGCCGTCGCGGTCGACGAACAGGATCGGCTTCATGCGGCCTGCTCCCGGCGCGCACCCAGCGCGACCAGCACGCGGTCGTTCTGCTCCGGCGTGCCGATGCTGATGCGCAGGGCATCATCCAGCTGCGCCGCGCCGCGCTGGTCGCGCACCACCACGCCGGCGGCCAGCAAGGCCTGCCAGGCGGCTTCGGCATCGGCGAAACGGACCAGGACGAAATTGCCTTGCGAGGGATAGACGCGGCGCACGCCGGCCACGGCCGCCAGCGCGGCCTGCAGGCGGCTGCGTTCGCGCCGCACCTCGGCCACGCGTTCGGCGGTGCGGGCCAGCGACGCCGGTGCCAATGCCTGCAGCGCGAGATCGGCGCAGGGCTGCGGCACCGGATAAGGCGCCTGCAAGGTCCGCAACACCGCGACCAGCTCGGGCGCGGCGATGACGCAGCCGATCCGCGCCGCCGCCAGGGCGTGTGCCTTGGACAGCGTGCGCAGTACCGCGAGATTGTCGCAGCTGCGCAGCAGGCCGACCGCCGAGGGCTGCTCGGAAAACTCGGCGTAGGCCTCGTCCACCACTACCAGGGCCTGGCCGTGCAGCGCGCGCGCCACCCGCTCGATGTCGTCCAATGCAATCGTCGAGCCGGCCGGATTCGACGGCGAACACAGGAACACGATCCGCGCCCGCGCCGACTGCGCGGTCCCGATGATCGCCTCGATATCGGCCAGCAGGCCATCGCCACCGTCACGCAATGGCACTTCGCGCAGCGGTGCCTCCTGCAGCCGCGCACTGACCGCGTACATGCCGAACACCGGCGGCGTCACCACGACCGCGTCCTGGCGCGGGCGGCACAGCGCGCGCACCAGCAGGTCGATGGCCTCATCGCTGCCGCGGCCGATCAGCAGCTGTTGCGGCGTGCAGCCGTACAGCGCCGCCAGCGCTTCGCGCAGCGGTTGCGGCTGCGGCGACGGATAGCGCCGGCAGCTGGCCTGCGGGTCGGCGGCGTTGGCCCACGGCGATTCGTTGGCGTTGAGCCACACCTCGCCCTGCACCTTGGCGCTGCGCGCCGACGAATAACCACCGAAACCGCGCAGGTCCGGGCGCACCAGATCGAGCACGGCGGCGCTCATGCCGCCTGCTCCATGCGCAGCGCCACCGCATTGGCATGCGCGTCCAGGCCTTCGGCGCGGGCCAGGCGCAGCGCGCACTCGCCGATGGCGGCGATGCCGGCACGGCTGGCGCTCTGCACGCTGACGAAATTCTGGAAACTGGCCACGCTCACCCCGCTGTAGGCGCGCGCCGCGCCACTGGTCGGCAGCACGTGGTTGGTGCCGCTGCAGTAGTCGCCCAAGGCCTCTGGGGTGTAGTCGCCGAGGAATACCGAGCCGGCGGCTTCGACCCGGGCGAGCCAGTCGCGCGGCTGGCGCAGGGCCAGGATCAAGTGTTCGGGCGCATAGCGGTTGCTGATGGCGAAGGCGTCGGCGAGGTCGCCGACCAGGATCAGGCGCGACTGCGCCAGCGCCTGCGCGGCGATCGACGCACGCGACAGCTGCGGCAGCTGCCGCGCCAGTTCGCCCTGCACCGCGGCGATCAGCGCCGCGCTGTCGGACAGCAGCAACACCTGCGAATCGGGGCCATGCTCGGCCTGCGACAACAGGTCGGCGGCGACGAAGGCGGCGTTGGCGCCGGCATCGGCGATCACCAGCACTTCCGAAGGCCCGGCCGGCATGTCGATGGCCGCCGCGCCGGACTGCGCGACCTGCTGCTTGGCTGCGGTAACGAAACTGTTGCCCGGCCCGAACAGCTTGTCGCAGCTCGGCACGCTGGCGGTGCCGAAGGCCATCGCCGCGATGGCCTGGGCACCACCGAGCTTGAATACCCGGCCGACGCCGGTCAGGCGCGCGGCCACCAGCACCGCCGGGTCGGCGCTGCCGTCGCGGCGCGGCGGCGTGCACAGCACGACCTCGCGGCAACCGGCCAGCCGCGACGGCACGCCGAGCATCAGCGCGGTCGAGGGCAACGGCGCCGAGCCGGCCGGCACGTACAGGCCGACCCGGCCGATCGGCCGCACCACCTTCTCGCAGACCACGCCGGGCGCGGTCTCCACCGCATAGTCGGCGCTCATGCCGGCGCGGTGGAACACTTCGATGCGCTGTGCGGCCTCGACCATCGCCTGGCGTAAAGCCGGGTCGATGGCGGCTTCGGCGGCGGCGAATTCGGCCGCGTCCACTTCGAGCGAGTCCAGTTGCACCTGGTCCAAGCGCGCGGTGATCTCGCGCAAGGCCTCGTCGCCGCGCGCGCGTACCTCGTCGATAAGCGCGGCCACCGCGCTGCGGGTCCGTGCGGCGACGACCTGCACCGGGCGGGTGAGCGCCCGCGCCTGCGCGGCAGCATCCAGTTGCGACCAGGCGAGCACCGGGCCGGCGATGGCGGGGTTGTCGTTCATGCCAGCGAGCGCTCCACGGTCAGCACGGTCAGGCCCTGCGCGCCGGCGCGTTCGAGTTCCTCCAGGCGCTGCCAGGTCACCGCGCCGTGGCACATGGTCTGCAGGCGCAGCGCGCCGCTGCCGTCGTCGGGCAGGCGTTCGAGCGGATCGGCATCGGGCAGCAGGCGGCGCAGCGCATCCACTTGCTGTTCGCCCGCGGCGCGGAACATCAGCAACTTGCTGTCGCGCTGGTGCAACACGCCGTCGATGCGCTTGAGCAGCATCGCCAGCAGGCCGGCGCGCAGGTCGTTGGGCTCGCGCGTATTGCCGGCCAGCACGGCTTCGCTGTCGAGCAGGGTCTGCACCGGCTTGAGCTGGTTGGCCGCCAGCGTCGCGCCACTGGAGACCAGGTCGCAGATCAGGTCGGCGGTGCCCAGGCGCGGGGCGATTTCCACCGAGCCGGACAGTTCGACCACCTGCGCCTGCACGCCCTGGCTCGCCAGCCAGCCGGCCAGGATCGCCGGGTAGCTGGTCGCGATGCGCAGGCCTTCGAGTTGCCCGACGCCGCGCCACTCCCACTCCTCCGGCACCGCCAGCATCAGCCGGCACTGGCCGAAGCCCAATCCGCGCAAGGCTTGGTAGGCATCGGGCAGGCCGTTGCGGCGGCGCTCGGCGGCCTGCTCGTCCAGCTCATTGCGGCCGACGATGCCCAGGTCGCACACGCCGTCGGCGATCAGCCCGGGGATGTCGTCGTCGCGCACCAGCAGCAGGTCCACCGGCAGCGACTCGCCGTAGCAGAACAACTTGTCGCGGCTCTGCCGCCAGCTCAGGCCGCAAGCGGCGAGCAGGCTGCGCGCCGGCTCGGCCAGGCGGCCGCTTTTCTGGATGGCGATTCGCAGCCGGTCACGTGCCGGGCTCGCCTGGGAAGCACTCATTGCGGGATTCTCAGTGGGATTCGGTGGTTTCGGCGCGCTGCGCCCGCAGCGCGGCGGCATAACCGCCCGAGCCGTATTCCAGGGTCCGCGCGACGCGGCCGATGGTGGTGACGCTGACCTGGGTCAGGTCGTGGATCTCGCGATAGGGAATGCCCTTCACCAACAGCGGCACCACCCGCCAGCGGTCGGCCATGGCTTCCAGTTCGGCGGGCGTGCAGAGATCGCGCAGGAAGGCCAGCACCTCGGCCGGCTCGGCCAGGCGCGACAAGGCGTAGGCCAGGGCCTCGGGGGAGGCCTTGGCGTCGGGATCGGCGGTGGTGGCGGGTCTTTGTTTCATTGCATTAATGTAATAGCGCGTTAGTACATTAGTGCAAAGTTGGGGTGGGTGCAAGGGGGGTGCTTTGGCGGGACTCGGGACTCGGGACTCGGAAAAGCAAAAAGCAAAAAGCAAAAAGCAAAAAGCGCCTTTCGGCGCCTTTGCTTTCTGGCCATGAAATTCGCCGCTCGCGCGGTCTCGCTCTTACGAGTCCCGAGTCCCGAGTCCCGAGTCCCGGTACGAGTCCCGAGTCCCGAGTCCCGAGTCCCGGCACGAGTCCCGCAGCGCCACCTTCGCCTGCTCCAACTCCACCCGCAGCGTATCCCCCAACTCCTCCCGCGCCACCTCGAACTGCTGCTCGCGCACCAGGTCCTTCACCGCCACCACGCCGCGGGCGCGCTCGTCGTCGCCGGCCAGCACGACGAAACGGATGCCGGCCTTGGAGGCGTACTGGAACTGCTTGCCGATCTTCTTCGGCTCCATCTGCACTTCGGTGTTGATCCCGGCCGCGCGCAGGCGGCGGGCGATGTCGAGCGAGTCGTCCAGTTGCGCTTCGTCCATCAGCGCCACCATCGCCTGCACGCTGCTGGTGTCGATGCCGGCGATCAGCCCGGCTTCGCGCAGTTGCCAGAACAGCCGGGTCAGGCCGATCGAGATGCCGACGCCGGGCAGCCTGGACTTGGTGTAGTGGCTGGCCAGGTTCTCGTAGCGGCCGCCCGAGCAGATCGAACCGATCTGCGGGTGGTCCTTGAGCAGGGTCTCGTAGACGGTGCCGGTGTAGTAGTCCAGGCCGCGGGCGATCGAGAAATTCAGGCAGTAGGCGCTCTCGGGCACGCCGAGCGCCTTGACCAGGGCCAGTACGTCGCGCAGTTCATGCACGCCCTGCAGCAGCGCCGACTCGCCGGCTGGCGCGAGCGCGGCCAGTTCGTCGAGCTTCTGCCAGGCTTCGGCATGGCTGCCGGAACGGAAGGATACGAATGCCAGGATCTTCTCGACCTCGGCCGCCGCAATGCCGAAGTCGGCCCCGGTGAGCGTCTCGCGCACATAGTCCTCGCCGCGCTTGTCGAGCTTGTCGACCTCGCGCAGCACCGCCAGCTGGCGCTCGCCCTCGGCCACGCCGAGGGTTTCGAAGAAGCCGCGCATCAGCTTGCGGTTGTTGAGCTGGATGGCGAACTGCCCGATCTCCAGCTCGGAGAACACCGCGTGGATCACCGCCAGCACTTCGGCGTCGTAGCGGATGCTCAGCGCGTCCTTGCCGATGACGTCGATGTCGCACTGGTAGAACTCGCGGAAGCGGCCGCGCTGGGCGCGTTCGCCGCGGTATACGCGCTGCATCTGGTAACGGCGGAACGGAAACGCCAGCTCGTGCTCGTGCTCGGCGACGTAGCGCGCCAGCGGCACGGTCAGGTCGAAGCGCAGCGCCAGTTCCGGCAGCCCTTCTTCGCCACTGGCGGCCGCATTGGCCAGCGCGCCGGTGGACTGGACGAAATACACCTGGCGCTCGGTCTCGCCGCCGGACTTGGTCAGCAGCACGTCGGACAATTCGAACACCGGCGTCTCCACCGGCAGGAACCCGAACCGCTCGTAATTGCGGCGGATGACGTCCAGCATGCGCTGGAACGCGATCTGCTCGCGCGGCAGCAATTCCATGATGCCGGGCGGCGTACGGGGCTTGATCACGAGCGAAACTCCTGCGGGGAATCGAAGAATGGGGGTGGAACGGCGGTCAATTCTACGGCAGGCGGCCGCGTGGACCGCATGGCGTATCATGTGGTTCCCACTTCCGTGCCCCGGTGCCCATGTATCGGCCCGCTCTTGCCAGCCCGCAGCCCTGCACGCCGACCCCGTCGGGCGACGCGGCGGCTTCGACGCTGGAATGCAGCCGTTGCGGCGTGCGTGGACGGGCGATCTGCTCGGCGCTGTCGGAAGCGGAAATGGCCGCGCTGGACCACGCCACCCAGCCCTTGCGGCTGGCCGCCGGCGCCACCCTGGCGCGTGCCGGCGACGTGCGCCAGTTCGTCTACACCTTGACCGACGGTGTGCTGCGGCTGGTGCGCACGCTGCCCGACGGCCGCCGCCAGATCACCGGCTTCGTATTGCCCGGCGACTATGTCGGCCTGACCGAGACGCCGCGCCACCGCCACGACATCGAGGCGATCGGCGAGAGCCGCGCCTGCCGCACGCCGATGGCGGACATGCGCCGCCTGCGCGAGCGCTACCCCGAACTGGAACGCAAGCTCATGCAGCGCACCAGCATGGAACTGGCGGCCGCGCAGGACGCCGGCCTGCTGCTGGCACGCCTGCAGCCGAGCGAGCGTCTGGCGCATTTCCTGCTGCGGCTGGGCGCGCGCGGCGTGCTGGCCGGCCAGCCGGCCGACGTGGTGCAGCTGCCGATGGGCCGCGGCGACATTGCCGACCACCTCGGCCTGACCATGGAGACGGTCAGCCGCACCTTCACCAAGCTGCGGCAACAGCGGCTCATCGCCCTGCCCCAGCTGCACAAGGTGCAGATCCTGGACCTGCCCGGCCTGCAACGGCTGGCCGGGGATATCGCCTAGCCGCGTCCGCCGTCAGTGCTGCGCCAGCGGCGTGCCCGCCTGGGCGAGCTGGCTGCCGCCGCAATCGGCCGATAGCAGGCGCGAGCGCTTGAGCCACTGGCTGTCCGGGTAATAAGCGAACACGAACGAGCCGCCTTGCAGGGTGTCGATCAGCTGCCGCGCGATCGCCGGGCGCACCGCCGGGCAACCCAGGCTGCGGCCGAGCCGGCCCTGGGCATGGATCAGCGCCTCGCTGACGTAGGGCGCGCCATGGATGACGATGGCACGGTCGCGCGCACGGTCGTTGAAGCCCGGCTCCAGGCCCTGCAGGCGCAGCGAATAGCCGTTGTGGCCGGTGTAGGTGTCCTGCGCGGTGAAGGCACCGAGGCTGGACATGTAGCTGCCGTCGTCATTGGAGAAGTGCGCGGCGAGGTTGTCGCCGCTGTTGCGGCCATGCGCCACCCATTCCTGGAACAGCAGCCGCTGGCGCGCCAGGTCGAAGACCCACAGCCGGCGTTCGGTGGAGGGACGCGAATAGTCGATCACGCTGAGCACGGCATCGGCACCGACCTGCTGGCGATGGCGCGCGCACTGCAGCGCCTCGGTGGCCAGGCTCAGGACCTGGCGGTCCAGCGTCGGCGCCTGGCGGGCCAGCGCATCGACCAGGGCGATGCCGGCGCTGGCGGTGGCCACGCCCGGCGTGGGCAGCGGCGCGATGGGCGGCAGCTGGGCCTGCCCCGGGACCGGTCTGGCCAGCTTGGCCGGGGCCGTGGCGGCGAGACCGCACAAGGCGGCGACGGCAGCGATTTTCAGGGAAGCGCGCATGCAGAGGACCTGTCAGGGTGAGTGGCAGGAGAACCGGATCCGTATAGCTCCCCGAAACAACCGAAGTAGTGGCCGGGCCTGGACATCCCAAGCCTCGGCGCGGCGCCGGTTGGGGCGCCGCTCAGCCGGCCAGCCAGCTTCGCAGCGCAGGATACTCCGCCGCCAGCGGCTCGGCCGACGCCGGCCGGTTCAGCAACGCCGCCAGCGATTCAGGTACCGGCACCGCGGTGCCAATCAACGGCTCGACCACGCTGTCGAATTTCGCCGGATGCGCCGTGGCCGCCACTGCCCAGTCGCCCGCCACGCCTTCGGCGCGCAGTTGCGCCAGCACGTGCACGGCGGTGGCGGTGTGCGGGCAGAACACCTCGCCGTGGCGCCGGTAGCGCTCGGCCAGGGTGTGGCCAATGGCCGCATCGCCGACCGACCGGGCCTGGAACGCATCGCGCAGCGCCGCGTCGTCGTCCCGGTACAACCAGCGCAGGCGCTCGAAGTTGCTCGGCGCGCCCACGTCCATGGCGTTGGCCAGCGTCGGCACGCTGGGCGCCGGCCGGTACTCGCCGCCATCGAAGTAGTCCGGCAGCACGTGGTTGGCGTTGGTCGCCAGCACGATGCGGCCGAGCGGCACGCCGAGTTGGCGCGCGAGGATGGCCGCCAGCGCATTGCCGAGGTTGCCGGTCGGCACGACCAGGTTGAGCGTGCGGCCGGTCGCGGCGTGGTGGCGCAGCGCGGCGTCGGCGTAGTAGCCCATCTGCGGCAGCCAGCGGCCGAGGCTGATGCTGTTGGCCGAACTCAACGGTACCTGCGCCTGCAGCGCGGTGTCGTTGAGCGCGCGCTTGACCATCGCCTGGCAGTCATCGAAGGTGCCGGCCACGCGCAAGGCGTGGATGTTGTCGCCAAAGCAGCCGAGCTGGTGCGCCTGGCGCGGCGACACGCGGCCGTCCGGGTACAGCACCACCCCGCGCACGCCGGGCTGGCCGTGGAAGGCGGCGGCGACGGCGGCGCCGGTGTCGCCCGAGGTGGCGACGAGGATCGTCAGATCGCGCGCGTCGGCGCGCGGCACGCGGCGCAGGCAGGCCGCCAGGAAACGCGCGCCGAAATCCTTGAACGCGGCGGTGGGACCATGGAACAGCTCGAGGACGAAATCGCCCGGCGTCGCCAACGCGCGCAAGGGCGCAGGAAAGGCATAGGCCTCGGCGCAGATCGCGGCCAGGTCATCGGCCAGCGGATCGCCGGCGAAGAACGGCGCCAACAGCTCGGCGGTGGTGGCGGCCAGGTCCGCGCCCGCAGTGAGCGCGCGCGGTGCCGGCAAGGCCTGCGGCACGTAGAGGCCGCCATCGGGGGCCAGGCCGGCGGCCAACGCCTGGCTCAACGAGGTGGCGGACGTGCCATGGCGGGTGGAAACGAAGTTCATCGGGGCTCCGGGATGAGGGTCAATCGAGCAGGTGCGCGGCCGGACAGGCCAGCGGCGACACCCAGGCCTGGCTGTCGAAGCCGGCACGCGAGAAGGCATCCTGTACTGCCGCGGCGCAGGCCTCGGCGGCGGCGCGGGTTTCGTACCAGGCGAACACGCTGGGACCGGCACCGGAAATGCTGGCGCCCATGGCAGCGCCTGCCAGCGCCGCCTGCTTGGCCGCCTCGAAACCGACGATCAACGGCGCCCGCCGCGGCTCGACCAGCACATCGCGCAGGCCGGCGCGCACCAGCTCGGCGTCGCCGGCATGGCAGCCGGCCAGCACCAGCGCCAGATTGGCGCTTTGTTCGACGAACTCGCCGAGCCGGTAGTCGCCCTGCAGCGCGGCGCGGGCGCGGCGGGTTTCCAGCACCGCATCGGGATGCACCAGCAGGCTGTGCCAGGCTGCCGGCACCGGAATCTGCACGAGGCGATTGGCCGTGGCCAGCACCAGCCCGCCGAGCAGCATCGGCCCGAGGTTGTCGCCATGGCGCCCGCCGCTGGCGGCGGCCTCGCCGGCCAGGGCGAAGGGATACAACGCCTGCCGCGACAGCGGCGCCTCGAGCAGCGCATTGGCCGCGACCAGCGCCGCCACGCACGACGCCGCCGAGCCGCCCATGCCCGAGCCCAGCGGAATGCCCTTGTCGATCTCGACCTCGAAACCGAACGGCAATGCCAACGCTTCGCGCAGCGCGATCAGGGCCACGCCGGCGGTGTTGTCTTCGGCCCGGGTCGGCAAGGCGACGGTGGCGCCGCGGATCGCCGCGATGCGCACCTGCGGTGCATCGATCCGGCGCACGCTCACCGTATCGCCGACACCGGCGATGGCATGGCCAAGGATGTCGAACCCCACGGCCGCATTGCCGACCGAGGCCGGTGAAAAAGCACGGGCCTGCCTCCTCACAGTCGCGTCCCCTCGCCCACCGCCACCCGCAGCAGGTCGGCGAACACCCCGGCCGCGGTCACTTCCGGTCCGGCGCCGGGGCCCTGCACCACCAGCGGGTTCTCGCAATAGCGCGCGGTGGTGAACTGGACGATGTTGTCGGTCAGGCGCAGGTTGGCGAAGGCGTGGTCGGCCGGCACTTCGACCAGGCCGACGCTGGGCGCGCGATCGGGCGGCAACTGCGCCACATAGCGCAGCACCATGCCGCGCGCGCGCGCCGCCTGCAGGCGCTGGGCGAAGGCCGCATCCACCTCGCCCAGGCCGGCCATGAAGCCGTCGATGCCGCCTTCGCGCAGCGCGTCCGGCACCAGGCTTTCGACGCTGACCTCCTCCAGGCTGATCTCACGCCCAGCCTCGCGCGCCAGGATCACCAGCTTGCGCGCCACGTCCATGCCGGACAGGTCGTCGCGCGGGTCCGGTTCGGTGTAGCCCATCGCCTTGGCCTGCGCGACCAGCTCGGAGAACGGCAGCGAGCCGTCGAACCGGTTGAACAGCCAGGCCAGCGTGCCGGAGAAGATGCCTTCGATCGCGGTCACCCGGTCGCCGGTGTCGACCAGGTCGCGCAAGGTGGTGATCACCGGCAAGCCGGCGCCTACGGTCGCTTCGTAGCGGAAGCGCGCGCCACTGCTGGCCGCCGCTTCGCGGATGGCACGGTAGCGCGCCAACGGGCCGGCGCCGGCCTGCTTGTTCGGCGTGACCACATGGATGCCGGCGGCCAGCCACGTCGCGTAGTGGTCGGCGACCTCGGCGCTGCCGCTGCAATCGATGATCACCGCGTGCGGCAGGTTGGCGTCGAGCAGGTGCGCGGTGAAGCGCTCCAGGTCGGTGGCCTCGCCGCTGGCGGCGAACGCCGGCCGCCAGTCGCCGTCGAGCGTGCGTTCGGCCAGGCACATGCGGCTGCGCGAAGCGATCGCGCGCACGCGCAGGTCGAGGTTGGCCTTGGCCAGCAGCTGCGGCTGCGCGCTGCCGAGTTGGTCGAGCAGCGCCGCGCCGACGTTGCCCGGGCCGATCACGCCAACGGCGAAGGTCTGCGGCGACAGCCAGAAGCCGGCGTGCGCCGCGCGCAGCGCGCGGGTGGCATGCAGGCTGTCGACGGCCACCGAGATGTTGCGCTCCGACGAGCCCTGCGCGATCGCCAGGATATTGACCTGCGCGCGCCCCAGCGACTCGAACAGCCGCGCCGCCACGCCGGGCTGGCCGGCCATGCCGTCGCCCACCGCGGCGAGCACGCTCACCCCGGTGGTCAGCTGCACGCGCTGTACCTGGCCGACGGCCAACTCGTGGGTGAAGGCCAGCAGCAGCGCTTCCTGCGCGCGCGCGGATTCTTCCTCGCGCACCACGCAGCAGATCGAATGTTCCGAGGAGCCCTGCGAGATCATCACCACCGACACGCGCGCGTTGCGCAACGAGGCGAACACGCGCTCGGCCGTGCCCGGCACGCCGATCAGGCCGGTGCCTTCGAGATTGAGGATGGCCAGCCCCGGGCTCAGGGTCAGGCCCTTGATCGGCCCGCGCGCCTGGCTGCTGGCGCTGATGCGGGTGCCGGGGTGCTCGGGCTGGAAGGTGTTGCGGATGATGATCGGCAGGCCGCGTTCGATCGCCGGCGACATGGTCTGCGGATGCACCACCTTGGCGCCGAAGTAGGCCAGCTCGCAGGCCTCGTCGTAACTCAGCGACTCCAACTGCACCGCCTCGGGCACCACGCGCGGGTCGGCCGAGAGCACGCCGTCCACGTCGGTCCAGATGTGCAGTTCGTCGGCCTCGAACAGCGCGGCGAAGATCGCGCCGGAATAATCGCTGCCGTTGCGGCCGAGCGTGGTGACGCGGCCGGCACGGTCGCGGGCGACGAAGCCGGTGGCGACCACCCGCGCATGCGGATTGGCCTGCCGCCACAGCGCCAGGCGCTCGGCACTGGTGCCCCAGTCCACGTCCACGCCGAGTTCGCCGCGGTTGACCACCAGCACGTCGCGCGCATCGAGCACCGCGCATGGCTGGCCGATGGCGCGCAGGTGTTCGCCGAGCAACTGCGCCGAATACACCTCGCCCAGGCCTTGCACGCGGTCGAGCACTTCGCGCGGCAACTCGCCGATCACCGCCAACGCGGCGAGGATCTCGGCCAGCTGGTCGAACTGGCGATCCAGCCATTCCAGCAGCGGGCCGGCGTGTTCGCCCAGCAGCGCGACCGCCGCGCCGCGGTGGCGCGCGCGCGTGTCGTGCCACAGCTCGCGCCAGTCGCTGCCGCCGCCGGCCTGCACGGCCATGTCGATCAAGGCGTCGGTCACGCCCTTCATCGCCGAGACCACGCTGACCTGGCGGCTCTCCGGACGCGCCAGCAACAGCTGCGCGACATGCCGGTAGCAAGTGGCGTCGGCCACGGAAGTGCCACCGAACTTGTGCACGACGGTATGCGGCGCGGGAGAAAGGGGTTCGGAAGCGGGTGCAGGCACAGGCATGACAGACCTCTGAGTGAGGCCCCGGCCGCATCGGATCGGGAGCTGTCCCCCGCATCCTGATTCGGGTGCGGGGCCGTGGTTTTCGGAAATTACACGAAGACGACGGGCCGCACCGGACGAATGGTACGGGTGGTAATGGTGGTGGTAGTGGCGGCCGTGGCACAGCCGATCGCGCCCGTACCGATGCTTTGCATGGCAGGCATCGGCGGGTCGAGCGGAACGAAATGCGCGGCGGCGTTCATGCCACCACGATTGGCGATCGGCACGGGGGCTGTCAAGAGGCAGCCCGCATCGGCGCGAACGCCGCCATCACGGTTGCAATGGCAACCTTTTCGCCGTCGATCGCCCCATCCCGCATGCCGGCCCGGGATTCCGCCATGAGCCTGAAGATCAAGCGCATCTACGATCCAGTGAGCGACCACGACGGCGCACGCGTGCTGGTCGATCGCCTATGGCCGCGCGGCGTGAGCAAGACGCGCGCGCATCTCGACGACTGGCTGAAAGACCTGGCGCCCTCGCCGGCACTGCGCCAATGGTGGGACCACGATCCGCTGCGCATGGTCGAGTTCACCGAGCGCTATCGCGCCGAGCTGGCCGACCCCGCGCACCAGGCCGCGCTAGCGCGCCTGCGCGAGATCATGGAGCAGCATCCGACCACGACCCTGCTTTACGGCGCGGAGGACCCGGTGATCAACCACGCCCACGTACTGCAGAACTACCTGGCGCACGCACGTCATCTCGCGCATTGAGGCCAGCGGCGCGTCAACCGAAGCGCCGCACCAGGTGATCACCCGCTTCGGAGCGCAACACCACTTCGGTCGGCTGGCCGGTGGTCCACGCATGCAGGCGCGCCATCATCTCCGCATTGCGGATCGCGCCTTCCTGCGCGAGATAGCGCAGCGGCGTCCACTGCGGCCGCGAGACCAGCCAGGCATCTTCGAACTGCTCGACTGCCACCACGTAGCACTGCCTGTCCATGCCTGCTCCTCAGAGATCGGGCGGTCCGGGGGATGGAATCCGAAAGGCTGGTCGCGGCGAGCCCGTGAGGGGCGCCAAGTACCGGGGGAGTCCCGCGATTGGGGAGGGGCGGGAACAGCACTTCCAGCGCTTCGGTACCGGCTCGACCTTACTCAAGGGTTCGCGGGTGAGTAGCCATGCGGCTCCGCGTCCGGCAGGCATACCTTGTCATGGATAGCCGCACCCGGTCCTCCGCAAAACCCTGGCCTGGAGGGTCAGAAAAGTCCGAATTTGCGGTGCCCGGCGTCACGCTGCGTGCACGCCCGGCGTGTTGGCGGGGCGCGACGCCGCAATCGCGGAATCAGTGCCGGTCGCGCCCGGCTGCCGCCGTGGCGTCGTGGATCACCCGTCCCGCACGCACCGTCAGGCGCACGTCGGCGAAGGCATCGGCGGCGAGCGCCGGATCGCTGCCGAGCAGCACCACGTCGCCGGCCATGCCGACCGCCAGCCGGCCCTCGTGCGCCGGGTCGCCGAAGCGGCGCGCCGGCGTGGAGGTCAGGCTGGCCAGGATCTGCCGCCAGTCGAGGCCGGCGGCGGCCATCAGCTGGTATTCGCGATGGGTATCGAAGATCTGGATATAGCCGGCGTCGGTGCCGAACAACACATCGACGCCGGCATCGCTGGCCGCCTTGAGCTGCCCTTGCGCCTGGCCGACGAAGCGCACCACCACCGGCTCCGGCGCGCCCTGCCGGCGTGGTTCGGACTCGAACAGCGTCAGCGTCGGGATCAACGCCACATGATCGCGCTTGAGCCGCGCCAGCAAGGCCGGCGACCAGTCGCCGGCATCCGGCGCGGTATGCGCGAGCACGTCCACGCCACTGTCCAGCGCCGAGGTCAGGCCACCGGCATCGGTCGGATGCGCGAACGCCGGCTTGCGCCGCGCATGGGCCGCATCCACCACCGCCTTGCCGACCGCCACCGGCATGTCGAGCACACCCTGCGGACCGCCGACGATGGCGCCGCTGAACAACTTGACGCCGTCGGCCCCGGCCGCCAGCTGCCTGGCGGCACGCTCGCGCCCCTGCCCCGGCGTGGCGATCTCCGCGCTCGGCACGTGGTACTGCGCCCACAGGTCGCGCACGTAGATCGGCGTGCCGTGCTCGGGATAGAACGGCATGTCCACCGTCAGCAGGCGCGGGCCGATCACCTCGCCGCGGCCGATGCGCCCGCGCAGCGCGAGCACATCGCCCGGCAGCGAGCCGACATCGAACAGCGTGGTGAATCCCCAGCGGGTGTACTGCTCGCGTAGCGCCGCCGACAGCGCCGCCGCCGGTTGTTCGGCGGGCAAGTGGTAAGGCGGCGAGATCAGGTGGATGTGGCTGTTCCAGAAACCGGCGGTGGCGAACAGCCCGTGCGCGTCGATGACCTTGGCCGACTTGGGCAGCGCCACTTGCGCGCGCGAGCCGATCGCAGCGATGCGGCCGTCGCGCAGCAGGATCGTCGCGTCTTCCAGTGGTGCGGCATCGGGCGACGGATAGATCCGCGCCCCGACGATGGCCAAGTCTTCGGCGGCGGCCGGCGCGCAGAACATCGCCAACGGCAGCAGCGCGGCGCGCAGGCGGTTCCGGGTATGGGTCATGGCTGGCACGTCCATCAGGGCGAACGCCAATGGTAGCCGCAGGGGCAGCGCCCGCTGCCAGTCTCAGCCGGTGAGACGGCCCCACCTATAGTGAGGGCGATGAGCACGGATACGCCCATCGACCTCGCCTACGCCCGGGCCTATGCCCTCCTGCGCGCTGCCGGCGCCAGCGACCAGGGCACGTTCGACATCGCCTTCAGCCGCGCGCATGGCGAGCTGTTACGGGGGTTTCCGGAGCAACAGGCGCAGATCATCGACACCCTGCTCGGCTTCGCCCGGCAACTGGGGCGAACCTCGGATGTGCGGCGCGATCTTGCCCATCAAGTGATGTAGACCGCGCACGGGTCGCGGCACGTTGAGCGGATAAGCTGCGCAGACCGATACCGGCTCCGCAGGATTCGAAGGTCATGTCGAAGGGATTCATGCTGTCGTGCCTGGTGGCAACCGGGCTACTTCTTGCCCACCCCGTGCGCGCGAAGGTTATTCGTTGCGACGTTTGCACCCAGGACCTCGATTTCCGACGGGAAGCCGAGCTTGCAGGCCAGGGGACGCACCTCGTCTACAACCTCAACGACAACATCCTTCAGCAGTGGTACGTCGGCCCTCCTGCCGGCGGAGACAAGCCCTCGCGCGTCACCTCCGCTCCTCGCGCCACGCCGACGGGATCTGGCGCGGGCACGCGAAAGCGGGCGCCCCCTCCGGGTGCGTCCGAAGAGCTGCGGCGGGCCCACGAGTTGTACGTAAAGGGAGGCAGCAGCATCAAGCCCATCGTCGTGGTCCCGGTGGACAGGCTCGGCCTCAACCCAAGCGCACGGGACAAGACCGCGTACGAGTTTGTCTTGGACTACAACTTGCGGTCCATGGTGGAGTCGGCAGCGGGTTCGACAGACGTTATTTCACAAGTCGCCAGCGCGAATATTCTCACTGCCCTGGCCGACCTGACATCGGTGGGAACCAGCTACCTGGGTTTGAAGGACCAAGCCGCGCTGCTCCTCAAAGTCGTTTTCAAGGACGGCTCGAGCGTCATCATCAGGGTGGATCTCGACCATGCCAACGGACAATACGAGAACGACAGCGCGCGGACCACAGGGGGCCAGGCCATTCCGGCGGACGTCCAGCAGCTCAGGGGTGAATGGACCAACTACGGCGGGGATGACCTGAATCGCATGGCCGACCAGATGCGCAGGCTCGGAGCCACGGTGACGTTCGCCGGTCAGGGCCGTGTCGTCCACGCCATCAGTTGCACTCCCGAGGGCTGCATTGCCCGGACGATTCTTTACTGACCATCGTGTCACGACCGCAGGATGCACAGCGCAATTCCCGCTGCCAGCGGCTTCCCCGCCATCGGCCATCAAGCCGGCACGGAGCCCGCCCCGCTGTTCAATGATCGGGCGGCGCGCGGGTGAATCTTGGCGACCCCGGCCCGATTCGAACGGGCGACCTTTCCCTTAGGAGGGGAACGCTCTATCCAGCTGAGCTACGGGGCCTGGTCACGCATTGTCGCATGAACCCATGCGCCGGCCACAGCGCCAGCCGCAGCGCAACAAGGCCGGCCGCGGGCCTCTGCTAAAATCTCCGGTTCACGCGCCGCATTCCCCCACGCCGATGGCGGCGGCGCCTTATGAATCCAGGAGTTTTCCGCATGTCCGCTGCCCTGCTCAAGACGCTCGATCTCGCCGCCACCAATGCCGGCACCTACCTCGGCGATGGCGCGTGGTCCACGGCCACCGGCGGCGGCGTCCTGCGGCCGCTGAACCCGACCACCAACGAGGTCATCGCCGAGGTCCAGGCGACCACGGCCGAGGACTACGAGCGGGTGGTCGCGCGCGCGCAGGCGGCGTTCAAGCAATGGCGCAACGTGCCGGCGCCGCGCCGCGGCGAGGCGGTCCGCCTGTGTGGCGAGGCGCTGCGCCGGAACAAGGACGCGCTCGGTTCGCTGGTCGCGCTGGAAATGGGCAAGAGCAAGCCCGAGGGCGATGGCGAGGTCCAGGAGATGATCGACATCGCCGACTTCGCCGTCGGCCAGAGCCGCATGCTCTACGGCTATACCATGCACTCCGAGCGTCCGGGCCACCGCATGTACGAGCAGTACCAGCCGCTCGGCCTGGTCGGCATCATCAGCGCCTTCAACTTCCCGGTCGCGGTGTGGGCGTGGAATGCGTTCCTGGCGGCGATCTGCGGCGACGTGTGCATCTGGAAGCCGTCGAACAAAACCCCGCTGACCGCGATCGCGACCCAGCGCATCTGCAATGCCGCGCTCAAGGAAGGCGGCTTCCCCGACATCTTCTTCCTGATCAACGACGCCGGCACTGCGCTGTCCGAGCGCCTGGTCGAAGACAAGCGCGTGCCGCTGATCAGCTTCACCGGCTCGACCCAGGTCGGCCGCCTGGTCGCCGAAAAGGTCGCCCGCCGCCTCGGCCGCAGCCTGCTCGAGCTGGGCGGCAACAACGCGATCATTCTCGACGAGACGGCCGATCTGAAACTCGCCGTGCCGGGCATCGTCTTCGGCGCGGTCGGCACCGCCGGCCAGCGCTGCACCACCACGCGCCGGCTGATCGTGCACGAATCGATCTACGACAACGTGCTGGCCACACTGGTCAAGGCGTTCAAGCAGGTCGAAGGCAAGATCGGCGATCCGACCGATGCGGCCAACCTGATGGGCCCGCTCAACAGCCGCGGCGCGGTCGAGCAGTTCCTGGCCTCGATCGCCAAGGCCCAGGCGGCCGGCGGCAAGCTGGAAACCGGCGGCACCGCGATCGACCGCCCCGGCAACTTCGTGCTGCCGGCGATCGTCAGCGGCCTGAAGAACAGCGACGAGGTGGTGCAGCACGAGACCTTCGCGCCGATTCTCTACGTCATGAAATACGCCACGCTCGACGAGGCCATCGAGATGCAGAACGGCGTGCCGCAGGGCCTGTCCTCGTCGATCTTCACCCAGAACCTCAAGGCCGCCGAGCGCTTCCTGTCGGCCGCCGGTTCGGACTGCGGCATCGCCAACGTCAACATCGGCACGTCGGGCGCGGAGATCGGCGGTGCCTTCGGCGGCGAGAAGGACACCGGCGGCGGCCGCGAGTCCGGCTCGGACGCGTGGAAGGTCTACATGCGCCGGCAGACCAACACGATCAACTATTCCGATTCGCTGCCGCTGGCCCAGGGCATCAAGTTCGACCTGTAAGCGCGTTGCTTCGCTGAACCGTCCGGTACTCGCTCTGCATCACCGATGCACTTTCGTGGATGCAGAGCCGGACGCGGTTGACCTAGGCTTCCCTGCCTGCCAATACGGCAGGCACCCCCGAGTCCACAAGGAATACCGAAATGAGTTCCCAGCGTAGAACCCAGCCCCTGGCCGTGGCCAGCCTCGTTGCCGGCATCCTCGGCTGCTTCATTCTGCCGATCATCGGCTCGGTGACGGCGATCGTGACCGGCCACCTGGCCCGCGCCCGCATCGCCCGTGGCGATGGCGGCGGCAACGGCCTGGCGCTGACCGGCCTGACGCTCGGCTGGCTGAGCCTGGCACTGTGGCTGCTGTCGGCCGTCCTGTTGCTGGTCTTTGGCCTGGATACGAGCTCGATATACCCCGCGGCCACGCACTGACGCTGCATCCGCCGGGCCTGCGCGGCACGTGGCGCGCCCCGGCGGGTTGCGCCACGTGCCATCCACACGGCGATCAAGGATAATCTTCGGACAGCGCTGTCCGTGCAGCGATCCCGAACCGCCCAGGAGGCTCCATGAGCAATGTCCGTCAGACCAGTACGTTGGCCATCGTCAGCCTGGTAGCGGGCATCCTCGGATGGTTCATCGTGCCGGTGCTGGGCAGCATCACCGCGATCATCACCGGGCACATGGCGCGCGGCGAGATCCGCCGCCAGCCCGATCGCTTCGAAGGCGACGGCCTGGCCATCGCCGGGCTGGTCCTGGGCTGGCTCAATGTCGCCTTGTGGATCGTCGCCGCGCTGGCTTTCCTGCTGTTCTTCGGCGGCCTCGCCTGGTTGGGCCTGGCCCACGGCTGAGCCATGGACCTGTCTTCGCGCGAACGCTTCAGCAACCGCGTCGCGGACTATGTCCGCTATCGCCCGGGCTACCCGCCGCAACTGCTGGAGTGGATCCACGGCCGCCTGGGCGTGCGTAACGACGCCCGCGTGGCCGACATCGGCGCCGGCACCGGCATTTCCTCGCGCCTGTTCCTGCAGGCCGGCCATCCGGTCATCGCGGTGGAACCGAACGCGGCCATGCGCGCCGCGGCCGAACAATGGCTCGGTGGCGAAGCGGGCTTTCGCACCGTCGACGGCAGCGCGGAGGCCACCGGCCTGGCCGATGCCAGCGTCGAGCTGGTAAGCGCGGCGCAAGCCTTCCACTGGTTCGACACCCGCGCGGTGCGCAGCGAATGGGCGCGCATCCTGCGCCCGGGCGGACTGGCCGTGGTGTTCTGGAATTCGCGCCTGCTCGAGGCCACGCCCTTCCTTGCCGGCTACGAAGCGCTGCTGCTGGAATACGGCACCGACTACAGTGCGGTGGCCGAGCGCTACCAGGACGATGCGACCATGCGCGCGTGGTTCGGCGCCGGCTTCGTCGCCGCCGCCGCTTTCCCCAACGTGCAGCGGATGGACTTCCCTGCACTGCGGGGCCGGCTGCTGTCCTCGTCGTATGCGCCCGCCGAGGGCCACCCGCGCCATGCGCCGATGCTCGATGCGCTGCGCGCCTTGTTCGATCGCCAGGCCGTCGATGGCCACGTCGAGTTCGCGTACCAGACCCGCGCCTTCGCCGGCCGCTTGAACTGAATGTATTCCCTCGCCCGCCCCTTCCTGTTCGCCCTCGATGCCGAACGCGCCCATGGCCTGGGCCTGCGCGCCATCGAGGCCGCCTTCCGCAGCGGTACCAGCCACCTGCTCGCGCGTCCGCCCGCCCCGCTGCCCACGCCGGCCTTCGGCCTGCAGTTCCCCAACCCGGTCGGCCTGGCCGCCGGCCTGGACAAGAACGGCGAGCACATCGAGGCGCTGATGGCGCTGGGCTTCGGCTTCGTCGAAGTCGGCACGGTGACGCCGCGCCCGCAGGCCGGCAATCCGCGCCCGCGCCTGTTCCGGCTGCCGGCGCACCAGGCCATCATCAACCGCATGGGCTTCAACAACCTCGGCGTCGATGCGCTGGTGCGCAACGTCGAGCGCGCGCGGCGGCGCCAGGGCCTGCTCGGCATCAACATCGGCAAGAACAAGGACACCCCGAACGAGGCCGCCGGCGAGGACTACCGCTATTGCCTGGAACGGGTGTATCCGCTGGCCGACTACATCACCGTCAATATCTCCTCGCCCAACACCGCCGGCCTGCGCGAGCTGCAGGAAGAGCAGGCGCTGCGGCAGCTGATCGGCGAGCTGCGCGAAGCGCAGGAGCGCCTGGCCGCCCAGCATGGCAAGCGCGTGCCGATGCTGGTGAAGGTGGCGCCGGACCTGAGCGATCGCGACATCGAGGCGGCCGCGCGCGTGCTTTCGGACCTGTCGGTGGATGGGGTCATCGCCACCAACACCACGGTCGATCGTCCGCAGGTGGCGCATGACCGGTTCGCGGGCGAGGCCGGTGGCCTGTCCGGCGCGCCGCTGCTCGGCCAATCGACGCTGGTGCTGCGGCGGATGCGCTCGCGCCTGCCCGAGTCGATCCCGTTGATCGGCGTGGGCGGCATCACCCGCGGCGCCGACGCGGTGGCGAAGATGGCCGCCGGTGCCAGCCTGGTGCAGATCTACAGCGGCATGGTCTTCCAGGGCCCGACCCTGATCGGCGAATGCGTCGAAGCGATCCGCCGCCGCCGCGAAGCGCCCAGCCGCGGCGCGGTGTCGGCGCTATGAAGATGGCTCCATGACCACGGCCTGGACGCTGCGCGAAAACGCGCCGCTGCGCGAGCTCAATACCTTCCACGTCGATGCCACCGCGCCCTGGCTGCTGCAGCTGGACGACGCCGCCGCGCTGCCCGAGGCCCTCGCCCTGCCGGCGATCGCCGGGCGGCCGCTGCTGGTCCTGGGCAGCGGCAGCAACGTGCTGCTGGCCGGCGATCCCGACGCCTGCGTGCTGGTGTTCGGCAACCGCGGCATCGAGATCCTCGAGCACCACGCCGACCACGCCCTGGTTCGCGCCGGCGCCGGCACGCCCTGGCACGGGCTGGTGATGTGGTCGCTGGAACAAGGGCTGTCGGGCCTGGAAAACCTGGCGCTGATCCCCGGCACCGTCGGCGCTGCGCCAATCCAGAACATCGGCGCCTACGGCACCCAGGTCGGCGAGTTCATCCATCGGGTCGAGGCCTGGGACCGCCACGCCGACACCCTGGCCCAGCTGACGCCCGAGCAGTGCGCGTTCGGCTACCGCGACAGCGTGTTCAAGCGCGAACCCGGCCGCTGGCTGATCGTGGCGGTGGAATTCCGCCTCCCCCTGCTGCACGAGCTGCGCCTGGACTACGCCGGCATCCGCGAGGAACTGGCGGCGATGGGCGTGGCCCATCCCGAGGCGCGCGACGTCGCCCAGGCGGTCATCGCGATTCGCCGCCGCAAGCTGCCCGACCCGGACGTGCTCGGCAACGCCGGCAGCTTCTTCAAGAATCCGCAGCTGCCGCAGGAACAGATCGACACGCTGCGCCACCAATGGCCGGCCCTGCCGGTATTCCCCGGCGAACGCGAAGGCCTGGCCAAGGTCTCGGCCGCGTGGCTGATCGAGCAATGCGGCTGGAAGGGCATGCGCGAAGGCGATGCCGGCGTTTCCCCGCACCACGCCCTGGTACTGGTCAACCACGGCAACGCCAGCGGTGCCGAACTGCTGGCCCTGGCGCGCCGCATCGCCGATTCGGTGCGCGAACGTTTCGCGGTGGTGATCGAACCGGAGCCGCTGCTGATCGGCGCGCAGTGGTGAACCCAGGGGCGACGAACACACCGCTGCGCGCGGCGGGCCTGATGCTGGTCAGCACCTTCTGCTTCGGCATGATGGCCATCGCCATCCGCTACGGGTCGGCCAGCGTGCCGACCAGCCAGATCGCCTTCTTCCGCAACTTCTTCGGCCTGCTGGTCCTGCTGCCGTTCCTGCTGGCGCGCGGCGGCCCGTTGCCGCGCACCCGCCACGTCCGCCTCTACCTGGTGCGCACCGTGATCGGCCTGGCCTCGATGCTGTGCGGCTTCTGGGCGATCGGCCATTTGCCGCTGGCGCAGGCGATCTCGCTGTCCTACTCCACGCCGCTGTTCGTCACCGTGCTGGCGGTCCTGTGGCTCGGCGAAAAAGTCCGCCTGCGCCGTTGGCTGGCCGTCGCCGCCGGCTTCCTCGGCGTGCTGCTGATCCTGCGCCCCGGCTCGTCAGCCTTCAGTCCCGGCCTGCTCGTCGCGCTGGCGGCGGCCATGATCAGCGCCGTGGTCGCGATCCAGATCAAGCAACTCTCGCGCACCGACCCACCCGACACCGTGGTGTTCTACACCTACGTCTTCTGGGTGCCGATGTCCCTGCTCACCGCCCTGCCGCAATGGACCTGGCCGCATGGCAGCGTGTGGCTGTGGCTGGTCCTGACCGGCATCTTCGGCACCGGCGGCCAACTGTTCTGGACCCGCGCCCTGAAACTGGGCGAAGTCTCCGCCCTGCAGCCCATCAGCTTCATGCAACTGCCCCTGCTCGCCGCTGCCGGCGGCTGGCTGTTCGGCGAGGCGCTCGACCGCTACACCGTGGCCGGCGCCCTGGTCATCGTCACCGCCAACATCTACATCGCCCACCGCGAAGCGGTGCTCGCGCGGCGCGCGGCCACCCACGCCCCGGTCGAAGGCGCCAAACCCGGCGAGTAGCCCGCGCACTTCCTTACCTCTAGCCCGGCGACCGCTGCCAACGCGGCCGGCGGTGGCCGCGGAACATCACCAGGTACAGGCCCATCACCCAGGCCAGGGCAGCGCACCAGCCGGCGAGGATGTCGGAAGGGTAATGCACGCCGAGATAGACGCGCGCCAGGCCGACCAGCAGCACGAACACGCCAGCGGCAATCGTCACCGGCCAGCGCCAGCGGGTGCGCCAGGCCAGCGCCACGCCCACCGCGGCCAGCGTCATCGAACCCATTGCGTGGCCGCTGGGGAAACTGAAGGTGCTTTCCGGCGCGATCGACTCCCACAGGCTGGGCCGTTCGCGCTGGAAGAAATGCTTGGCGCCGATATTGAGCAGGGCCGAGCCGACGAAGGCCAGGAAAGCGAAGCTCGCCTCACGCCAGCGCCGCAAACTCAGCAGCACCACGACGATCAGCGTATCGGCCGGGATCAGGCCCCACTGGTAGCCCAGCTTGGAGACCCACACGAAGAACCTGTCCAGGCCGGGCGCCGCCCAGCCGCGCAGGCGCCACAGCAAGGGGTCGTCGAAGAAGAACGCCTCCAGTTCATGGACCTCGTCGGCCAGGCTGGCGAACACGCCCAGCGGCAGCAGCACGCCACCGAACAACAGCACGATGCGCCAGGCGTTGCGGCCCAGCCAGTGACGCAGGCCGGCCGGGCTTTCAGCCGGCGCTTCGCGCATAGTGGCTGTCGACGTATTCGTCGATCAGGGCGACGAATTCCTGGGCGATGTTCTCGCCGCGCAGCGTCACTGTCTTCTCGCCATCGACGAACACCGGCGCCGAAGGCGCCTCGCCGGTACCGGGCAGCGAAATGCCGATGTTGGCGTGGCGCGATTCGCCCGGGCCATTGACCACGCAGCCCATCACCGCCAGCGTCATGGTCTCGGCCCCGGGATGGCTGACCTTCCACTCGGGCATCTTGGCGCGCACGTGGTTCTGCACCACCTTGGCCAGCTCCTGGAAGAACTCCGAGGTCGTGCGGCCGCAGCCCGGGCAGGCAGTGACCAGCGGGGTGAAAGCGCGCTGGCCGGTGGTCTGCAGCAGCTCCTGCGCCACGATCACCTCGGCCGTGCGCGACTGCCCCGGCTCGGGCGTGAGCGAAATGCGGATGGTGTCGCCGATGCCTTCCTGCAGCAGCACGCCCAGCGCCGCCGACGAGGCGACGATGCCCTTGCTGCCGATGCCCGCCTCGGTCAGGCCCAGGTGCAGGGCGAAGTCGCAGCGCGCCGACATGTCGCGATACACCGCGATCAGCTCCTGCACGCCGGACACCTTGGCCGACAGCACGATGCGATCGCGCGCCAGGCCCAGTTCCACCGCGCGCTCGGCCGAATCCACGGCCGAACGGATCAACGCCTCGCGCAGCACCCGGCCGGCGTCCCAGGGCTGCTCGCGGCGCGAGTTCTCGTCCATCAACTGCGCCGCCAGGCTCTGGTCCAGCGAGCCCCAATTGGCACCGATGCGCACCGGCTTGCCGTACTGGATCGCGAACTCGATCAACTGCGCGAACTGCAGATCCTTCTTCTTGCCGAAGCCGACGTTGCCCGGGTTGATGCGGTACTTGGCCAACGCCTGCGCACAGGCCGGCTCGCCGGCCAGCAACTGGTGGCCGTTGTAGTGGAAGTCGCCGATCAACGGCACTTCGATCCCCATCATCGCCAGCTTGTCGACGATGCGCGGGATGGCCGCGGCCGATTCGGGGTTGTTGACCGTCAACCGCACCATTTCCGAACCGGCCCGCCACAGCTCGGCCACCTGCTTGACGCTGCCGGCCACATCGGCGGTATCGGTATTGGTCATCGACTGCACGACCACGGGCCTGCCGCCGCCCACCACGACATTGCCGATCTGCACCGGCTGGGTCAGGCGGCGGGGCCAGGCGCCGGAATCGGCGGGCGGAGTCGGTCGGGTGACGGCGTCGTGCATGTGTCTATTTTAGCGCGGTTGGGGTTCGGGGTTCGGGGTTCGGGACTCGGGACTCGGGACTCGGGACTCGGGACTCGGGAAAGCATGGCATCGCAGGCAGCTGAATTCCTGGCGCCTGACTGAAAGACAAATTCGCAGATCGCGCCAGACCGCTCTTCCGAGTCCCGAGTCCCGAGTCCCGCAAAGTCCCGAGTCCCGCAAAGTCCCAAGTCCCGCGACAGAAGGTCGCATGCGGCATAGCGCGCAACCGCATAGCATTGGCATCGATGGACAACAGCAACAACGCCTCGTTCCTGCGCACCCTGTGCAGCCTGCGCTGGCTGGCCACCGCCGGCCAGGCGGCCACCATTCTGGTCGCCACCTGGGCCCTGGGCCTGGACCTGCCGCAGCCGCCGCTATGGGCCGGCGTGGCGGCGCTGGCGCTGTTCAATCTCTACGCGCAATGGCGGGTCGGCCGCGAGACGCCGATCGGCCCGGCCACCGCATTCGTCCACGTGCTGGTGGACGTGGCCGTACTGACCTGGATGATCGGCTGGAGCGGTGGGCTGGCCAATCCGTTCGGCTCGCTGTTCCTGGTCCTGATCGCCCTGGCCGCCTTCGCCCTGCCGCTGGCCTGGGGCCTGGCCGTGGCCGCGGCCTGCGTGCTCGGCTACGCCCTCAGCGCCGCCTTCGGCCTGCCGCTGCCCTACGGCGTGTTCGATCCGCGCACCGTGCACCTGTGGGGCGTGGCGATGAACTTCCTGCTCTCCTCGGTGGTGGTGCTGGTGTTCACCACCCGACTGGCGCTGTCCCTGCGCCGCCGCGAGCAGGAACTGTCGACCCTGCGCGAGCGCTTCGCCCGCAACGAGGGCATCGTCACCCTGGCCACGCACGCGGCCTCGGTCGCCCACGAACTCAACACGCCGCTGGCGACGATGACCCTGCTGGTGGACGACATCGCCGAGCAGTCCACCCAATCCGAGCTGCGCGAAGACCTGGACACCCTGCGCGAACTGCTGGTGCTGTGCCACGAGCGCGTGCTGGCACTGGCCGCGCCGGCCGACCGCAGCAATGCCCAGGAGGCGGTGACCGTGCAGGAAGTGCTGGCGCAGTGGCGCCTGGTGCGGCCGGACATCCAACTGCAGCGCAACCTCGACGCACCGGTGCAGCTGCGCCTGGAACCGGGCGTGGGCCATCTGCTGATGGTGCTGTTGAACAACGCCGCCGATGCCAGCGAACGCGCCGGCCGCCCGCGCGTGGACCTGGAACTGCGCGTGGCCGGCGGCCAGCTGCTGGGCGAGGTGCGCGACTACGGCGCCGGTTTCGACACCGCCAAGGCCACCCTGCCCGGTACCCTGTTCGACAGCGGCAAGCCGCACGGCATGGGCGTGGGCCTGGCGCTCTCGCATGCGACGGTGGAGCGGCTGGCTGGCGAGATGTGGATGCAGCCGGCCCAGGGCAGCGGTGCGCGGGTGGGTTTCCGCCTGCCGATGCCCGTACCCACCGCCACCGGCGAGGAAACCGCATGAATCTGCGACAGCCGCAAGGAGACTTCCATGGCATGGCAACCGATCCCGACCCGTTCCACCCTCCTGGCCTGCCCGAGTGCGGGAGCCTCACCGTGACGCCGCCGGCCGGCCGGCGCGGGTTGTTGGTCGATGACGACGCGCTGTACCTGCGCACGCTGCAGCGCAGCCTGGCGCGGCACGGCGTGGAAACGCAGACGGCCAGCGATGCGGCCAGTGCATTGGCAGTGGCGCGGGAATCGCGCCCGGACTTCGCGTTGATCGATTTGAAGCTGGGGCACGACTCGGGCCTGGCGCTGATCCAGCCGCTGCGCGAGATCCGCGCGGACATGCGGATTCTGCTGGTGACCGGCTACGCGAGCATCGCCACGGCGGTGGAGGCGATCAAGCTGGGGGCCGACGACTATCTGCCGAAGCCGGCGAATATTCCGACGATCCTGCGCGCGCTGGGCGAGGAGGACGAGGAGTTGGGCGAGGACGTGGAGGGCGAAGAGGCGGCGCTGGAAATGATGACGCCGTTGAGCCGGTTGCAGTGGGAGCATATCCAGCAGGCGTTGCATGAGACCGGGGGGAATATTTCGGCGGCGGCGCGGTTGTTGGGGATGCATCGGCGGTCTTTGCAGCGGAAGTTGACCAAGCGGCCTAGTCCGGGGCGTTAGAAGCGTCGGTGCTTTTTGTTTGGCTAGCGGCGTCCGGGGGCGGGCCCTTTCCGGGACACGCCGTGAATATGAGGTGGTCAAGTTTTTCTGGACACCCGATAGGGCGTTATGCCGCCAGCGCCTCTCTTTGGGCTGGCGGGATGAGTCCGTTGGCGGTGTGCAGCCGACGGTGGTTGTACCAATCCACAAACT